>Ga0209239_1000079_pt1 | contig 56047 bp, 58 predicted proteins | sample GraSoi013_2_20cm_FD_185824 | JGI IMG/M metagenome (GOLD analysis project Ga0209239, IMG submission 185824) | Grasslands soil microbial communities from the Angelo Coastal Reserve, California, USA - Sample 10_02_2013_2_20cm (SPAdes) (version 2) | ecosystem: Environmental > Terrestrial > Soil >...
ATGGATTATGATTTGGGATACTTCGATCTGGAGACTCGGGTGCTCGAACCGCTCGAAAATCCGTTCGGCCCAAAAGTGTTACCTATGTCTTAGGTACGTTGTGTCACCCATGTGTCCGGGCCGGACCCAAGAACGGTGGAGCCGAGAGTGGGAGTTGAACCCACGACCTGCCGATTACGAATCGGCTGCTCTACCACTGAGCTACCTCGGCCCTTGATACTAAAGGACTTACGGCTCCCGGTAAAACAATCCGAGAATTTTGCGTTGTTCTTGCGTTGTAGTCTACCTGAATTTCGCCGGTTCGTCGCATCAATCTTGCTTCGTGAACGTGTCGCGTTGTCGGAACCACTCTCCCCTATTTACTAGCCGCGACCATCGTTCTTGTACATCTTATTAACGCCCCTTGCCTTCCTGCCTCAGACAAGACAAAACGATAATGCCCCCGAAGGAGACACCAATTTGATGCTAGACTCCGCTCACTTCGTTCGCAAGCGCTTGAGTTTAGAGGTGTTGCGTCGACCATGCCGTTTTAAGCTCCAGCGGCCCGAAAGGGCGTCGACGCAAGATGGCGATCCCCCCGAGGCCAGATAACCTAGTTGGATATGTATACTAATTCTTTGTAATTTGCCGCCGCCCTCGCGTTGAGCTGTTCTCTTAGACTCGACGAAAAATCCCATCAAAATGAGAGCAGCCGATCCCAATTCGGCTGCTCTCGCGGTGAGAGCTTCTTTAGTCGGCGTGGTTAATGGCCCGGTCCATTAGGTATTTGGCGTCATTAGGAGGCAACACGATGGTTTCCCTTCCCGTGCCCTTGCGTGCCCGGGTCTTGAATACAAGCTGGGCCTTGAGCAGATGCTCTTCCGCATTAGGAATGCCGAAGTCCTGGAACACGTTCCCATTTCCAGTTGGGTGTTGTCTCTTGTTCATGTTGCCTTTGATAAATCGGCGGGATGGACGATACGAAGGCCATCAAAGCGTCGGAAGTCTCGGACGTTGATTGTCAATAACTGTCCGACAGCATGAACATACATGCTAGCCGCGAGCCGGGCGTCATGGACCTGCACCCCCTGGATGTTATGCGCGACCAGAAGCGACCGCCAACGGTCGTGAACTTCGCGGCTGTCCGGGAGGAATTCGAAGTCCCGTTCGATCACGCGGGCCAAACGATCTGTTTCGGCGACACTCAAACCAAAACCGTTCTTGTCGAGCGGGCGAGTCGAGGCGTTCCAGAATTCAGCTAACGTTTGGGACGTATAGCAAAGCCGCACCCCGTGCCCCACGAGCGCGTGAAGCGCATAGCTTATTGCGGCGTGCTGAGGGTCATCGCTCTTGCTGATCCGCAACAGGATGTTGCTGTCGAGCAAACACGCCTCACCGCCCGGCATCAGTCATGATCCCGATACAGACTCTCGCGCGAGAAAGCTTCATCCGGGAGCACGGGGATCTTTTGAGAGAACTGCGCAATTTCCTCAAGCGTTTTCTCCAGTTGAGCCTGACTGAGTTTCTTGGACCCCGCAGGGACATGGGCCGCCTCTTCGAGCAGGCTGGCGGCGTACGAGTTAACGTCAACGCCGTGAGCGGCAGCCTGACGGCTCAGTTCTTCCTGAACCTCGGGCTTGATATTAATAATGATAGTCATCGCCGTGGCCTTTCTCCTATTAGCCCGCGTACAGCGCATGGCCTTAGGCCGTGATTGAATGTCGCGCGAGCGTGTGCCTCTTGCCCTGCTCGCGATCAACTGCAAGTATGCTAATCTCACGAAATTCCGTCAAGGATGGTGAATTTGCGTGGTTTCGTAATCTGTCCCAGGCAGACCAGCAGCGCAAAAAACTGTGTGGCTTGCGACAAAATACCCAGGGTGTGTTAAATGCTCTGCGTAAGGCATGAGCGCACGGATATTTATTAGCGCTTTATTGGCGGTTTTGGCAGGGACAGCTGCCACCGCAGGCAACGCTAGCGAAACGTGCGCGGTACGCAAAACTTGCAAAGCCCTTATCCTTTAAGGTTTTACGGCAAGTCGTAGAAAACACGGTTGGGGACGTAGTTCAGTTGGTTAGAACGCTGCCCTGTCGTTGGTTAGAATCCCACACTGTCACGGCCAATAGCTTCTACCCTGCCCTTTTTGTCTGTTTCCTTTGTCTCCTTGCGGTGCATTCGAGCTGACCTCACTGCAATTTTCACCGTTACACGGTTTAGCAAATTGCCTGTTCCACCGCCCTGTTGTTCGGATTCAATAGCTTATGCTCGGATCGGAGGCCGCTGTGCGGGACAAAGTGCTCCTGTTCGGCCTCAGTTGTGCAACCAATTGTGCAACTCACGATCCACAACTGCTTACAACTACGACGTTTTGGCACACACAAGCGGCGAGGCCCTTTCAGCATCCTGCTCACGAATTCCAAGACTTGTTTGAGCGCTTCTTGAGAATGGACGCGGCAAGGTCCTTTGACAATATTTTCCTCTTTAGGCCTTCGACCAGCGTCGCTACGGCAAGAGCTCGAGCGGTCGTAAGAAGCGCGGGCCTACACGAATTGTGGCGAAGTCGCGCCGATCGGTGGTCAGCACTCGATAGACCTTACGCCGCTCAGTAAGCGCGGCTACCGTGCCGTCGACTAATCCAAGATCGAGCTCCTTGAACTTGGCGTCGAATTCGAGCGCGCGAACAAGATCGGAAGGCTGCGGCAGCTCGTACTCATAGCGGGTCGCTGGATTGAAGATCTCGGCGATCAGCTTGCGCATGGCCGCCCGATTGTCTCTGAGGAAGTAGTCCACCTCAGCGAGCACCAGCGCTGGTACTATCACGACGGTCGCGGTGGTCAGAATCGTTTGGTATTCCGGAAAGGTCGGTTTGTGATCAGGCGTGCGGGCGAGTGCCTTGAGGAGCCCTCCCGTGTCGGCGATGATCAGACCACTCAATCTTCGAGATCCCGAAACAGCTCGGATTCGTCTCCCAGCTTCGTGTCCGTCGACTCAAACAGTAACGTAGAGGGCGGTCGGCGACCGGTGTAGTATCGCGAGGCGACGACGCGCAGGCCTTTCCGAACCAGTTCCGAAGCGGAGTGCCCCGCTGCTCTCGCGCGCTTCAGAGCGCGAACATCCTCTTTGTTCAAGCGAATCGTTGTCGAGATCATCCGCGCCATACACTCACCATACAACAAAATAAACAAACTCGCAACGACCCAAAGGAGCCAAGGAGGCTATGCCTTTTTCGGAAGGCCAAGCCGTCCTCATCGCAGAGATCGACCGGGACAAGATTGTTCGTGGAAAGTATGCGTTGGATGCGGTCAGCCACCGACCGACACACCTTGCATCCATTCCGCAAATAAGCAGGGCAACGAACTCAAGCAGCAATTACGCTGACCCACGCAGCGTGCTACCGAATTGGCGCCCTCGAACCGCACCTGTATCAGGTCGGCGATACTCAATGGTCTCGAGAGCAGACAGCGTACAATTGGGTCTCCTTGGTCGTCAGACGGAAGCGCGCTTGAAAGCAGGCTAGGCTCATGCCCGATATAGTCGACTGGCAGCAACCGCCGCGACGGTTTCTCCCTCGCCGTCTGTTTTTCCTTGTTCTGGCCATCCTGGCCATCGTCATTTTCAGCAGCCGTACGGCGTTAGCGTATTACGTTGACGCCCTCTGGTTCGGGTCGCTCGGTTACGCGGACGTGTTCCGGAAGACACTCACCCTTCAATGGGCAGTCTTTGCGGCATTTTTTGCTGTCACATTTCTCTTTCTGTACGGATGGTTCCTGGCGCTGAGGAGGGCTTACCAGTCCGATCTGCCGGACGATTACATGATTGTCATCGGCGGCCAGCCGTTGAAGCTACCAGTTGCGCGCATCCTGCACCTCCTCGGTCTCGGGGTCTCTCTCGCCGTCGCCATCGTGACCGGGGCCAGCATGATGACTGAGTGGCCTACCTTCGGGCTTTATTGGTACGCAACACGCGCGACCGGTGGCGCTGTGGATCCGACCTTCGGCAAGGCGATTCCCTTTTATCTATTCGCCCTGCCCGCATGGCAGATCATTACGGGCTGGCTGCTGACAGTAGCCGTGATTGCCTGTGCAATCGCCGTTTTCTTTATTTTCGTTACGGGCAGCACACGAATGCTCTCGGGGCGACGAGGCATGTACACCTCCCGGCCGTGGCGCGGGTTCTCCATTGCGTTTGGGTTCCTTTTGCTGACCCTCGCGATGCGCGCGTATATCGCCCGATTCGAGCGATTGTTCGACGAACATACGATCTTTGGCGGTGTCACCTACACGGACGCGCACGTCATGCTTCCTGGAATGCTCGCAGTCTGTGTCGCACTCGTTCTTGGTGCTGCGATTGCAAGCATTAATGTCGTGGCGGTGCCGCACGCGCGCTGGTTGGTGGCAGCAGTTGCTCCGGCCGCGGTCTGTTATCTCGCGCTTCAGATCATTGGCTGGTACGTCAGCAGCTTTATCGTGAAGCCGAATGAATTGGTTCGCGAGCGACCCTACATCGCCTATAACATTGACCTGACGCGTCAGGCCTATGGATTGGACCGCCTCTCGCAGCGCGAATTTCCCGCAGAGACCACCGTAGACGCGGCCGACCCTGCCAACAATCAGGCTACGCTGCAAAACATCCGACTGTGGGACTGGCGCGCCCTGCAGGACACGCTCCGCCAAATTCAGGAAATCCGCACCTACTACGACTTTCCCGATATCGATATCGATCGCTATGAAATCAACGGCACAATGCGTCAGGTGATGCTCGCCCCACGCGAGCTCAACGTTGAGAAACTCCCGGAGAGCAGCCGCAATTGGATCAACGAGAAACTTATTTATACGCACGGCTACGGTATCACCATGAATCCCGTGAATGGGTTCACGTCGGAAGGACTGCCGACCCTGATTCTGAGTAATATGCCTATTCAAAGCACCGTGCAGAACATCGTTGTAAAGCGCCCGGAAATCTATTTTGGCGAGCTCACCAATACCGACGTGTACGTAATGACGCGGCAACAGGAATTCAACTACCCGCAGGGCCAGACCAACAGCCTGACGTCCTACGAGGGCAAAGGCGGCATCCTCCTCGGCGGTTTCTTTCGCCGACTCCTCATCGCATCCGACCGAGGTGACCTGACGAAGCTCCCGTTTAGTGACGATATTAACCGGGAGAGCCGGCTGCTGATGCGTCGCAACGTGCGCGATCGCGTGGCAGCGCTCGCGCCATTTCTCACGTACGATTCGGATCCATACATCGTCGTCGGCGACGATGGTCGGCTGTCGTGGATTATGGACGCGTTTACGACCTCAGACAGCTATCCCTACTCGCGCCACTATGCGCTCGGCAACACCCTCGTTAACTACATGCGGAATAGCGTTAAGGTGGTCATCGACGCCTACGATGGGACCACGACGTTCTATGTGTTTGACCCGCAGGATCCAATCATCATGGCGTATCGCCAGATTTTTCCCGCTCTGTTCCAAGATGCATCGGCCATGCCGCCAGCGCTGCTCAAACACGTGCGGTATCCAGAGTTGTTGCTCAAGCTACAGGCGGCCGTGTACGGCCTTTATCACATGACCGATCCGCAAGTGTTCTATAACCGCGAGGACCTGTGGACCGTCGCTTCGGAAGTCGGGATGGACGAGTCCGGTCAGCAGAAGACGCAGCCAATGGAGCCGAACTTCGTGCTGATGAAACTGCCGGGCGAAAGCGCCGTCGAGTTCGTAGAGATTCTGCCATTTACGCCAAACAACCGGAACAATCTGATTGGCTGGATTGCTGGGCGCAGCGACGGCGCACAATACGGAACGTCGGTAGTCTACGACTTCCCGAAAACGAAGCTGGTCGACGGCCCTCTGCAAATCGAAGCACGAATCGATCAAAACGCGCAGCTGTCGGGACAATTGACGTTGTGGAATCAGCAAGGTTCCCACGTGCGGCGAGGCACTCTGCTGGTAATTCCTTGCGGACGCGCGCTGTTGTATGCGGAGGCTATTTACCTGCAGGCCGAGCGCAGCCCCATGCCCGAGTTGCGTCTGGTGGTGCTCGCGCTGCAAGACCGGCTCGCCTATGGACCGACATTCGAGTCGGCGATGAGAGCCCTCTTTGGGGGAGAGGTCTCGTCGCTGAGCGGCACAACTGCCCCCGCGGAACCGGAACGAGGCGCAGCATCGCCGGCTGCCGCGACCAAGCCTGGAAGGGGCGTGAACGCGCTCATCGCGGGAGCGGCCAAAGATCTCGCCGACTACCAGCGACTTACGGCAGAAGGCAAGCTCGGTGAGGCTGGACAGAAGCTTGAACAGTTGAAGCGCAAGCTCGACGAGCTGAACGCGCGTCAAAAGTGATTGTTTTCTCTGTCAAGATTCATCGGACTCGACTTCGTCTGTAGCAGGTATCTGTGTTAGGATAAATCTCGCATGAGCGCACGAATTCTTATTGGCGGTTTATTAGCGGATTTGGCAGGGACAGCTGCTACCGTATGCACCGCAAGCGAAGGGTGCGCTATATGCAAATCTTGCAACGCCATTATTTGCAACGATTTAGCGTAAGTTGTTGATTCCACGGCTGGGGACGTAGTTCAGTTGGTTAGAACGCTGCCCCGTCGCTTGTTAGAATCCCACACTGTCACGGCCGATACCTTTTTCCTTTTTCTTTGTCTCCTGCCCGCACTCTCACATTTTGCGCGCACTCGAGCTCATTGCAGTTTTCGCGCGATGTGCCCGCGATAGGCACTGCCACCGAGCATTCGGCTGTTAATTTTCACACAAACGTTGATTCTGCACCGTTTAACCCCGATTTTGGCCACCAAGAAGAGGCAAGTTGGACCCCAGTTTGGACCCACAACTTCAGCAGAATCTCGACTTCGTGACGCTTTAACATTCTCCTCCCTCCGCCCGACCGGCTTACCTACCGGGGCACGGAGAGAGTTCTATACCTTCCGGCTATTGCCGGATGGCTCAGAATTTCCGGAATGAAAAGGGTCAGAATTTTCGGAACCGACACAGTCTATTTCAGCAAATGTTCAGCAATATTTCCCCCATCCAAACCTACCGTTAAAGGCCTCGGAGAGCGCTACGCGGCTAAAAGAGCAGTGTCACTAGTCTGTCGCTATGGGCTGGTCGACGACAAGCTTCGGACTAGATGGATTGGCAAAAAAAGTTGCAGCCAAGCCGCAGGCGGCAGCAAACGATAGCCACGCTCCCGGAATGGCGCGATTCCCGGAAACGTGGATCAAATAGGTGCTAAGGGCGGGCGTGAAGCCTCCGAAAATTGCTGTCGCCAAACTGTAGGCCAAAGCGAATCCCGAGGTTCTTACTTCGATAGGCATGATTTCCGTAAGAAATACCACCATCGCGCCATTGTAGCTGCCATAGATAAATGAGAACCAAAGCTCAACTGCCAATAGTCTTCCGAAAGAAGGTTCGTGCACCAGCCAAAGCATCGCAGGATAAGCGGTGATCAACATCAGAACTGTACAGCCGAACAGGAGTGGACGACGCCCAATACCGTCGGAAAGAGCACCCATGATCGGCAGCCAGAAAAGGTTGGAAGCCCCTACGCAGAGAGTCACGATCAAACTATTCATGCTCGTCAAATGCAGCTCAGAGCTTCCGAACGTCGGCGTGTATGCCGTTATCATATAAAAGGAAACAGTGGTCATGGTGACCATGAAGGTTCCGACCAGAACGATGCGCCAATTCTGTGCTAGGGAACGCAGGATTTCAGAGCTGGACGGATGACGCTTGCGAGCGACAAATTCATCGGTTTCCGCCAGAGATTTTCTAAGCCGAAAAAGAAATGGAACGATGGCGCAGCCCAGCAGCAGCGGAACTCGCCAGCCCCACTCCTTCATTTTTTCCGGCGCGAGCCACGAATTGAGCGCTACACCAAGGGAGGCGGCAAACATCACCGCAACTTGCTGGCTGCCGGATTGCCAACTCACGTAAAAGCCCTTGTGGCCGGGAGTGGCGATTTCAGACAGATAGACGGAAACGCCACCAAGTTCCATGCCGGCCGAGAAACCCTGTAGTAATCTTCCGACAACGACCAGCAGCGGAGCCAACAGGCCGATCGTAGCGTACCCGGGCGTGCAGGCGATCGTAAAAATTCCGACTGACATCAGAGAGAGAGTTAAAAGCAATCCGGCGCGCCTTCCATGTTTGTCTGTGTATGCGCCCAAGACCAATGCCCCCACCGGACGCATAAGAAAGCCAGCGCCAAATGTCATCAACGACAGCATCAAGGATGCAAACGCATTTCCGCTCGGGAAAAATGCCCGTCCAATAGCGGCAGCGTAATAGCCAAATACCATGAAGTCGTACATCTCGAGAAAATTTCCACTCGAGACGCGGATCACGGACCAAATTTTTGAATTCCGTTCCATTGGCGCGATCATCGGGCCCTATTTTCGTCAGAACTCGGTGTTGACATTGAGTAAATCAAATTCAATTCGTGCCTCGCCCAAGCTACACTTCGCCCTAGTAGGCTGGTTCGAGGAGTTTCGTTAGTGGCGGGTTTTCTGTTTGAGCTCATCGCGAATCAGCCTGAATTCTCCTGGCCCCCGGCTTCGTTGCCTTTCTCGTGGTCGTGCATCACCAACTCAACTTCAAGTTCTAAATCCGACTGAAATTCAGGATTCTTTCTGCTTCCACAATTTCTAATCCTCCGCCTCAAACGTCCAGACCTGCGCAGGCTCGTTGCCCTTGGCCGGCACCCCCACGTAAAACCGGTCGCGCTTGGCAAAGTAATACCCAGTTCGAATGCCAATTCCTGACGGCACGTTGCTGATCAATTCGTAATGGTCCGGGTCTTGCTGTTGGATCACGCTAATGATTCCTTCGCCACCAATGACGTAGATACGTTTCCGGGAAGCATCGAAGAAAACATCGTCACATTCGCCCGCCGCCCGCAATCTCGCAACTTCCTTCCCCGTCTGTGTGTCCAGAACCACCAGCATTGGTAGTTTCCGTGTGATCGTAAACAGCCGATGGTCTTCTTCATTCAATGCCATCGCGTAATTTCCCCTTAGACCTTTCAGGGGCCACTTCGTTACCGCGCCCGTTTTACGATCAATCGATTCCACCACATTCCCTGCGTCCGGTACGTTGGCGAAGATGCGCTCTCCGGCGGCTTCCACCTGAAACGACTCCGGATGCCCTTCAGTTTTGTACACTGGGCCTACCCGCTCGTCCGTGGCCGGATCAATCATTGCGATTCCACCGTCCTCTTCCCCAAAGCCCACGAAAATCTTTTTGGAAGCTGCATCGTAGCGAACGTTGTCAGGGTCCGTCCCAAAATCAATTGTTTTTTTAAGAGTGTACGTGGCGCCGTCGTAGACTCTCATTTTGCCGTCTTCCGCGTTCGCCACGTAGAGCTTGTCGAAGCCGGGAACATACAGCGGCCCTTGAGGTTGGCTAAGTCCCTTAATGCTCCGAATCACCTTGCCAGCAAAAACGTCGATGACCTCCACGGTGTTGTTGCCCAAAGCGGATACGAACAGGCGCTTGCGCTTCGCATCCGCGGTAAAGTGATCGAGGCGGCCTGCTACGTTCGGAACTGGAATTTGTTCTTCGAGTTGTAGCGGGAGAATGTCGCGGCTTGTCGATTGCGCCATGGTGATTCTGGTGCCACGGAATGCGAAGAGGCCAAAAGCAGCGATTGCGGACGCGCCCACAGCTAACAGTTTCTTCATCGTTCCTCCTCGATTTGCACTAGCCTGACCTTCCAGTCCGGAATCTGCATCCGAAATCTCACTCGCCGGTTTATGGTTGCGGTTCGAAGACAAGAACAGCCGCCTGCTCGTTGTCGTGAGCGGGCGCCGCCACGTAATAGCGATCCAGTTCCGGCGACCAGAACGACGTTCCGGCACCGGGCTTTGTGGGAATCTTGCTGGCGATCCCATAGCTGTTTGCATCCTTCTGCTGATATGCGTACACGTATCCGGTATCCAGTCCTCTGCCTCCGGAAACGTAAATCCGCTTGCGCGTCGTGTCGAAATAGACGCCGTCCATCCCGTCAACGGTGGGTAGGGTAGCCACTTCCGTACCGGTTTTTGTGCTCACGGCAATCATCTGCGGAGGCGTACGTGTGCCCAAGAACAACCGCTGCGTGGATTCATCGTAGGCGGCGTCTCCCGGCCGCTCACTGCTGACCGGCCACGTCGTTCTAACTTCCCGCGTTTTCGTATCGATCACTTGGATTTTGTTGGCAACGGGAAGCAGCACAAATAATCTCCTCCCCGGTTTGTCCAGCAATATCTCGGCCGGATGAGCGGCAATTCGAATGTCGTAAAGTTTCTTGTCTTTCCGGGCATCAATAATTCCGACTTCGCCGTAGTCCTTGCCGGCGTCCTTACCGCCGTATCCCACATAAAGAAGCTTCTTGCGCGCGTCGTAGGCGACGCGGTTCGCACCGAGGTCCAGCTTGATGGAATCGAGCAGTTCGAGCCTGTCGCCTCGAAAAACACGGAGCATTCCGTCGTCTCCGCTGGCGACAAAGACCTTGTTCACAGCAGCCACGTAGGCGATCCCTTGCGGCTTTTGAAAACCAGCGATACTCCTGGTCCATTTGCCGGCCTTCAGGTCGACAACTTCTACTGACCCATTTTCGAGTCCGGAAACAAAAAGGCGCTCACCTTTTACGTCCACGTCCATGTGGTCGATGCGACCTTTTACGTTCGGCAACGGAATCGTCTGAACCAGTTTTAGGGCGTCTTTGTTTTGCGCATTCATTGTTACCGCGGCCAAAAGGAGAGCCCCGGCCATGGTTGCACTCACAAACATTTGCTGGACGTATTTGCTTCTCGTCAAAGTACTATCCCTCAGAAATGTTGTTCTTATAATCTTTTGACCTCGCCCGTCATTCACGCAGCGGGATCATTGATGGTGATGCATAAACCCGCCATAGATCTGAGCCTCGATTTCTTCTTTTTCTGGGCGGTCTTCACCGGGAACCCTAAACTGCGTGGGACTCTTCATCAACAATCCTCTCCACAAGGAATTTTGTTCGACGTCCTTGCACACATTTACAAGCGAAAATAAGAGCAAGGCAGAAACTGTGAGCCACGCCGCCAAATCTGCGGCGTGGCTCCAAACCCTTTTACCAAGACAACTTGAGCCCAAGTTGAATCTGGCGAGATGAAGTAGAAGTGGAACCAATGACACCAGTATTGGACGTGAGGATGGAGTTGTTGGCATCATTCAAGAAATTCGGAGCGGCGAAGTTCGGATGATTCATGACGTTAAAAAACTCCGCGCGGAACTGCACCTTGTATCGTTCCCGGAAACTGAAATTCTTGAACGTGGAAAAGTCGACTGTCGTAAGTCCGGGCCCATAAAACCTGTTGCGTCCGGAATTGCCTACGAGCACGCCTCCGGCCACGGCGGGTGCTGGGGTGAAACAGTTGGGATCGAATGCCAGCACGCGGCCCGCAGAATTATTCGTAATCCCGGGCGTGGGGTTGCAGCCGGTAACCAACTGCGCGTAATCCATCGAGAAATCGCCGTTAAATCCAGTTTTTAGTGGGTCGCCTCCGCCGCCGAACGTCACCGTAAAAGGAGAACCGCTTGTCGCAGTGACGATCGTGCCGATCTGCCATCCGCCGCCAACGTACGATGCAAATCCGGTCTTTGGTCCCGGAACATCCCAGATAACGCTGCCGACAAGTATGTGTCGGATGTCGAAATCACACGCGCCGATTCTGTAGGATTTGCTCAGGAGCAAAGGAACGGCAACCGAATTGACATAGGTATCGCCGGTGACCGGAGCCGAACTGGTGTCCTTGCAATTTCCATACGTGTAGGACAACTGTCCCTGCAAGCCATGGCTCATGTCCCGCTTCAGTTGAGCCTGGAAGCCGTTATAGGTCGATTCTCCATCGAACAACACAGGGCGAATTCCTGCTCCCCCTGGGCCGCCCGGAGTGATTCCACCGTTCGCACCGCCCCAGTTAGGATCTAGTTGGTAAGTATTGGATGGAATGACGAGTCCCGCTGAAGTCATAACTGGTGGAACCAAGTTGATGTCGTCACCGGAAACGGAGAGATGTACTGAGCGAGAGCCGACATAGCCGACGATTAGCGTCCAGTTCGTTCCAAATTGTCGCTGCACGTTGACGTTCCAGTTCAAAACGTCTGCTCGTTTTGGGTTCTGATCGATATAGCGGTTGCGAATTTTGTTGGGATTGAAACTGATATTGGGATCTACCCCGCTGCCGAGCGTAGCCGCCGGATCGAAACCGATTATTTGGAAGGGAGCCGTGGCGGCAGTATTCAACCCGAACTCATACGGCAAGGGGAGAACATCGAATATTCCAAACCCGCCGCGAACGGCGGTCTTTCCGTCCTTGAATGGATCCCAGGAAAATCCGATGCGGGGTTCAAAGTTTTTCGTGGTCGGATTGCTGTGGATGAAACTATCCACATGCTGCGGACCACACGGGCTGGTTGGGCCTGGTGCGACTCCGGGTGTGGCGCAATTCACAATCGTTGTGATTTCCTGGATTCTGTTGTTGGCATCTTTCGGGAGAGTTGTGAATTCGTACCGGACGCCCATATTGATTGTCAGATTGGGAATGATCCGCCAATCGTCTTGAACATAGCCGGCAAATAGGCTCTCGCGAATGGCAACTTCATTCGAACCGCCGGGGGCAAGGGCATTGAGACGGTCAGGAGCATTGTTAAGCAACGCGGCGAGGCTCGGATAGTTATTCAGTCTGCCGTTGGGACTCAATTTTTCCGTGATGTTGTAGAGCATGCGCTCGAAGGCGAACCCAAATTTGATCGAATGGGTGCCGCGAGTAAGGAACGCGTCATCATAGGCCTGTGCGGAAGTCCAACGGTGAAGAAATCGGTTGAGCCCGCCCAATCCTATGGCCGTGGTCAGAACCCCTGGAACACCAATTTGTGGCGGCCCCACGGCTCCCGGCGCTATCGCGAGCGTCGAATCCTTGGCAACGGAGCTGCCTGAAACTGGATCGTTGATGTCTCCGCGAACGCGGCTGAGTCCGACGCGAAGGGTGTTAGCAAGCGTTGGATTGAAAATATGTGTCTCTTCCACGCTGGCCATTTGGCGTCGCGAGAACACTTGATGAATTGCATTCAGCAGCGGGTCCGGTTGCGATTGAGGACCAGAGTCGTAGAAGTAGCTGCCAAAGAGCGAGTCTTTATCCGAGAACTTCTGATCCACGCGGCCAGTGGCATAGTTTTCGTTGGAGATGGATGGCAGTGCAACGTTAAATGTCTGGGTCACCCCGTTACTATCCACCGGGGTTCCCGCAGGTGCCTCCGGCCAAAGTTTCAGATAAGGCGCCACTGCAGGAACCGCCAGGGCCCTTTCGGCATCGGTGGGCACGTGAATGGTTTGCGAACCCGGCCTGTTTTGGCGAACGCCTTCGTAGGTACCGTAAACAAACGTCTTATCTTTTCTAAGCGCGGTGCCTCCGGATCCCCCGAATTGCACGCGGCGAAACGGCGGAATTGCGCCAGCGGGATCGAAATAGTTTTTCGCGTCAAAAATTTTGTCTCGATCAAACAGGAAAGCCGTTCCGTGGAATTCGTTAACGCCGCTCTTCGAAATCGCGTTAATTACCGCTCCGGAGGTGCGACCGTATTCCGCCGTGTAGTTGCTGGTCAATACGGAAAATTCCTGAATCCCGTCCACTCCAAGATTCAAGCCCGACGCACCACCTGGGGCGCCGTTCGAATAATCGTTTATGCTGACTCCGTTCACCCGATACGTGTTTTCATTTGCACGATGTCCGCCATTGCTCAATTGATTCCCGAACCCGCGATTGCCTTTGTTCGCGCTGAAACCGGTCCCAACTTGATTCGGTATGCTGGAAACTCCCGGCTCGAGCGTTGCCAACGACGTCCAATCGCGACCATTCAGCGGAAGTTCCCTCATCGTCGTGGAGTCCACCGTCGAGCTTATTGTCGATGTCGTGGTCTGCACGTCGGGAGGCGCCGCGGTTACCTCAATGGTTTGATTGAACGAACCGACCTTCAGACTGAGATTCAAGGACTGTTGCGCGCCGACGTTCAACGTAACTGAGTGTTGCACAACATTCTGAAATCCTTTGGCGCTTATGGTGACGTCGTAGCTGCCCGGGTTTAGGTTTGGTGCCGAGTAGAGTCCGTCCGAGTTTGTCCGGACCTCACGCGTTACGCCAGTGCCCAGGTTCTTGATCTTGACGGCTGCGTCCGGCACTGGACCACCCTGTTCGTCAGTAACGACTCCAGAGAGTGTGGCTCCAGAAACTTGTGCGACGACGGAATGGGTCCAAGGACCCAAAAGAGCCAAAGCCATTGCCAGGACAAAAAGCGGAACAGCCACCGCCTTACTTGTGTTCGATCCAAATACTTTCATTCCCACCTCCGAAGCATTCCCCATTTACTTTGGCCCCTGCAATTGTGATGGTCGCGCAAGGGCTTGCGCTCACGTCTCAACTAGCAAGCGTGAATTGGCGCCAATCTGCGCTGTAACGATAACGGACACAATACCTGATGCGTCTCATCGGAATCTTTTATTAGTCTCAGGATTGATGATTGATAATGAACGACTTAGGTTGGCGCATCACAGGTTTTCTTTTGACGCTGATGAGGGAGAGGACTATACTCCGGTCGTTCCCTGTTAAAGCCGAATGGAACAGAACTCTTCTATTGCGAAAACGGTGCGCTGCGGCGCATTTGAAATTGACCTGACTGCCTGCGAAATTCGCAAGCACGGCCTGCGACTGAAGGTGTCCGAGCAGCCTTTCCAAATTCTCTCCATTCTCCTCGAAAAGCCGGGCAATGTGGTTACGCGCGAGGAACTGAGGAACCGGCTCTGGCCGAGCGATACGTTTGTTGATTTTGATCATGGACTGAACAATGCGGTAATGCGGCTGCGCGAAGTTCTCGGAGATTCTTCCGAGAGTCCGCGATTCGTGGAGACACTTCCGCGCAGGGGCTACCGCTTTATTGCGCATGTGGAAGAGTTAAGCCAAAGTGCGATTACTCAGACCGTCAAGATTCTTGAAGCTCCAATTGCCAAGAGCAGCGAAGTTGAAGTCGAGGGAAAAGGCCGAACAACCAGAGACTGGTTGACACTCCACAGGGTTGCAGTGCTTTCCGGACTGACTTTGGCACTAGTCGTCTCTTCCGGGTTTGCTGTTCATTTTTTTCGAGGGAAAGAGCTTGGCAATGTCGCAGCGAGCCGGAGTATCTCGCTGGTGGTTTTGCCCTTGGAAAATTTGTCCGGCGACAAAGAACAAGATTACTTCGCGGATGGCATGACCGACGATCTAATCGCCAGTTTGGCTAAGATCCGGTCGCTGCGGGTGATTTCGCGCTCGACAGCCATGGCGTACAAAGGCACTCATAAGCCGCTTTCGGAAATCGCGCGCGATTTGCATGTGGATGCCGTCGTAGAAGGAACCGTGTTGAAAGCGGGGCCGCGCGTGCGCATAACGGCCGAACTGGTGCAAGTTTCGACGGACCAGCATTTGTGGGCCGAGACGTATGAATCGCAACTGGGGGATATTCTCTCGCTGCAGAATCAAGTCTCATCCGCCATCGTAGATGAAATTCGGGTTAATCTTTCCTCGCAAGATAAAGAGCGGCTCTCGAAGAAGACGACTCTAGTGCCGGAGGCTTACGACGACTACTTAAAAGGCCGCTATTACTGGAACAAACGATCGGGAGAAGGATTCGAAAGAGCGATAGGGTACTTCGAAGACGCGACGCACAAAGACCCGCAATACGCCCTGGCATACGCCGGACTCGCCGATTGTTATGGCATTATTGGCGCAACGATGTTTGGGAATGCTCCGGCTGCACGAGCAGGACCGAAAGCGAAGGCAGCGGCGCTTCGTGCTTTGGAACTGGACCCCACGCTGGCCGAGGCGGAAACTTCTCTCGCGACAGCGGAGTTCAACTACGATTGGGACTGGCAAACCGCGTCAATGGGATTTCAGAAAGCTATAAGGCTGAACCCGAGCTATGCAACTGCGTATCAACGCTACTCGCTCTACTTGATTGCCATGGGCCACATTGACGAAAGCCTTGAGCAAATTAACAAGGCGCGCGAACTTGACCCCCTTTCGATCAGCATCAATACCAGTTACGGATGGCGGCTGTACCTTGCGAGGCAGTACAACCGCGCTATCGAGCAGCTTCGAACCACTCTCGAGATGGATCCGGGCTACGAATGGGCGCACCTGATTCTGGGGCAAGCTTACGAGCAAAAAGGCCAGCTCGATTTGGCAATCTCCGAACTACGCAAAGCTTCCGACCTTTCCCACCAAAGCCCCCTGATGGTCTCGGCGCTGGCACACGCCTATGCACTCTCTGGCAACCAAGCAAAGGCGCAAGAGCTGCTGACGCTGCTTTTCACAGAGTCGCGAAAACAGTATGTATCGCCGTTTTATATCGGCGTGGTTTACGCCGGGCTTGCCAAGAACGACGCAGCCATGGACTGGCTTGAAAAAGCGTACGGGGATCGTTCGAATGGGCTCGTGTTTCTGCGCGTTGAGCCGGAGTTGGATTCGTTGCGCACAAATCCCCGATTTATCGCCCTTCAGCGCGAGCTAAACTTCCCAAACTAGAGTGTAATCGCTGTGTTGTGGTTCGCCAAAACTTCAGCCGAGGCCCAAAACGGTGCGGTTCTTGGTGGAGTAGGCCTGAATACGATTATCGACTCGATGCAGCAAGAAGACTCTACAGAGGGTGGACCCGCGTGCGCATGTGGAGCGCAGATATATAAAGGACCGGTCGAAAGTCGATCCGGACTATGCCGCTCGATTGTAACGATGGTGCAGCCCTCCGAGTCGCTCCTGTGAAAGGACCCGACGCGAAGCTTCGGAACGAATTCTGCCGTCAGGTGTCCTGTGCCTACCGAAAACCTCGTCTGGCCCATTACGGCTCCCCGCAGGGCCCGTGTAACTGCTACACAGCCCCATTGCATCTTGTTGATTTCAAATGTGCTTCTAGTTTTGGCGAGGCACAACCGCTATTCAGTTGCTATTGAAGAAGCGTATGCCATGACTCTCTATATCTCGGAGCACGCCGAAGATTCCAGCGTTTCGCGGATCCGATCGTTTCACTGCCACCGTATCAATTCGCCATAGACACGCTCAATCGAGCAGAGAGCGCCCCGCCAAGCCTGGGGCAGGCTAGAGAGGGCAGCCAGGACCAGCGCCGAGGAGCCAGGTGAGACACCGCCACGTGTTCCCAGGGCGAGGCGCGAACGCGTCGCGGTCCAGGCGAAACGTCAGGCTGACGCCGCGGCTCCCGACCGCGCGCAGCCCAGGGGCGCCGATGCAACGGAAACGGTCGGAGCAGAAAGGATCAAGCTGGGTGTTCTCGAAGTTGCGCGTGTTGGCGAAGGCGCCCAGTTGTAGCCGCCCGTTCCAGAGGCCGAAGACCGGCACGCCCGTCTGCCGAATGAAGGGAGTCTTAACGACGTCTGCTTGGAAGAGGCGCTCGAGTCTGTGGTCGCGGTTCCGTATGGCGGCAAGCAGGAATGAAAAACGGGAAGGTTGCTGATCGAGCGAGAGGGCCTGGACAAAGGGCTCGCGGGGCAAGCTGGCCGAGGCCGCAGTCGCCACGACGACGGGACTGGTGCGTTCCGGCATCAGCGTCAAACGTATTGGGCCGGTCTGCGCAGTCGCCGACAAGCAACTGCTCAGCAAGACACCACACCCCAAAACGAGGCGATTTTTCACCAGGGAACTGTGTGCAACTTGCCTTCCGTCCGGTTCTGGGCGCGTGGCAGTGCCGGAGGCGAAGCGCAAGGGGCTGAAGCGTCATGGGTTGCTGGAGACCAATCCTTGTGGAAATCATTGAAAAGAGAGAAGCTGTGCCGCTTCCTATCTGAACTCTTTTGCCTTCTCTTGGCACTTTCGCGGCCATTAAGGCTTGCAGGCGGGATGAGTATCAAGAAGGAATGCTTAGGATTGTGTTCCGCAAGAAATGTCATCGTTCTGAATTTTCGCCCGCTTTTCATGCCGCCACCTTCTCCAGTCGGTAGTCGTGATGCAGCCCGCCCAGAACAGGTCTTCCTACCACCCGGTGACCACACCTAATACAGTGACCTGAAATTTGGGGTGCCGGAATGCCTGCCGACGGTTCGGGAATACCTGGCCCCAGGCTGGAGTGTGGCCGGCCCCGGTTGTAATGAGCCACCCACTCCTTGAGAATTCTCCGCAGGTGTCTCTCGTTCAGCGGAATCAGGAAATCCAAACACTCGCGGCGGATACTTCCGACGAGGTGTTCGCAGAAAGCGTTCGCCTGGGGCGCGTGGAACGGCGTTTTCAAGATGCTCAAGCCCATCGACTTCAGGCCGAATCGAGCTCGCAGGAGTAAATGTTGTCGCGGTCGTGGATGAGGAACCGGTACGGTTTCTCTCCCGTGATGGTCTCCCGGAACTGCTGGAGCGTCCAGTGCGCGGTGGGATGAGTGGTGGCGTTGCAGTGAGCGATCCTGCGCGTTCTCACTTCCATGATCACGAAAACGTACAGCACCCGAAAGCTGGCTGTCACACTGACGAAGAAATCACAGGCCAGCAGGCCCTGGGCATGGTTGCGAACAAACGTCACCCAACGCTGAGACCAGGGGCCACGACAGCATGATGTGTCCTCAGGCATATAGCGTCGAACCGTCCGAGGTGAGATCCGAATCCCGAGTTTCAACAGCAGTTCAGCGGCGATGCGCTCCTCGCCCCAGGTCGGGTTCTCGTTAGCCATCTCTACGATCAGCTTCTGCAACTCGGCAGGAACTCGCGGTCGTCTTCGGGGTTTCGATTTCCACCTCCAAAACAGCCGAGAGCCTTTCCGATGCCATCGGATGAAGGTGTCCGGCTGGACGATAGTCAGAGCCCGTCGCCACGCAAACAGACGGGAAAGCAGTACCAGAGTGAGCCGGCTAGCATCACTAGCTCGGCGAGCCTTGCGGAACTGGCGTTGCACGAGATCGACGTGGTGTTACGTTCGGACGCGATGCCCCATCTTTGTGCAAAGAACCACTGTTCGGGAGCATTTGTACAACTATTGTGCAACCAAAAATGCGACGGTTTTTCAGACCGTTGCAGGTGGCCACACCCCTTTTTTCTAATTCGCTGTATTCCAAAATGTTTCTAGTCCAAGGGTCCCAAACGTCGCTGCGGCCGGGTCGAGCAGGCCTCCCGCGAAATTTGGAACACCGTTTCAAACAACCGTTGTGGCGGGAAAGCCTTCGGGTAAAAACCGAAAGCTCTGATCCTCCAGTTGGGGAGATTGATGGCGTCGGTTTACTAAGAAATTCTACCTGCCTGTTCGTACCCACCGATTTTCACGAGTTTTGTAGGATTTAGGAGCCTCTCAGTCGCAGTGAAATGCGCTCATTTGCAACCTATAGTGCAGCAGTTTTTGCCCAAATTCTCGTCGAAAAAGCATTGCTGACAATTCCTCTAAGGTAGCGACGCTTTTCTCGCCGTACCTCGAGCAAATTTATTAATCCGGTGCTTGATTTATTTCAGACGAATCTGGAATCTGTGAAATCCTTGGAGATTGCTCGGAGAATTAGCATAGTCCGATCGTCCGTCGGAGTCGCGTCGTTTGTGAACGCCGCGATCGCCTTTCTCACAAGCTCCGTGCAATCGCATGCTCGGTCTGAACTGTACTCGCTTAACACCCGATCGAGCCCCTCGGTGCCGAACAACTCTAGACCATCTATGCCCTCCCGCATCGCTTCCGTGATTCCGTCGGTGTAGATCACCAACAAATCTTCGGGTTCGAGCGTGATGCTTGCATCCTCGTAGCTTGCCGCCGGGTCAAATCCCAATGGAAGTCCCCCCACCACGTCGAGTGATAACACGCTACCGCCGCGCAGGAGACGCGGTGGATTGTGGCCGGCGGATGCGTAAGTCAGTCGTCGAGAGACCGGATTCAGCACTGCGGCCCAAACCGTCACAAATCGGCTATCTCGCAGGTATGTTTCACACATAACCCTGTTGACGCGTTCCAGAAACTCACCCGCCGACTTATCTCGATTGTTCGGCAACTCTGCGTGTATCAGCGTCCGCAACACGGTCATGATTACCGCCGCCGGGGTTCCATGCCCCGATACATCCGCCATGACAAATCCCCACTGGTCGTCGATGAGCGGCACCACATCGTAATAATCGCCGCTGGCGTGTTCGCTCGGCTGGTAATAGGGTGACATTTCAAAGCCGGGAAGCTCCGGCAGCGACGCCGGCAGGAGTGAACGTTGAATCTCCCCGACCGCCTGCCTTTCGCGATCCAATTCCTCCAATACTCTGGCAAGACGCACCTCGACAGGGCCGGACTGAAGGGAAATCACCGTTTGTTGCAGAGCCATAATGACCTCCTATGTGAACAGAGACGCGCTCGCCGACGCCGCTGCGGGTCGAGCGTCGTCAATGATCCCTCGTTTACTTGGGTCTACTTAATCTTGTTTCTTACGAATGGTTACCCGACGGCCGTTTAACCGGCACTGGAAATCCGTGCCAAGCAATACAACCTGCTTGGCGTCACCGTCGCTCGGCTCGTCTACGGTGATCTCGGCCCAACAAGCAACATAATCCTGAACCTCGATGCCCATCCCTTCGTCCCAATCACTCAACAAACGGCCCACTGTTGCGCAGATGGTCGTCGCAGGGGAGTCTTCGTCGAACAGTTCAATTCGATCACCCGATTTGAGATTTAGCATTCCGCCTCCCTACCCACCCAGGCCCACCCCGTTACAGGGGTTTCTGAAATTCCCGACTTTAGACGCCTGCGATAGTCATCCATAGAAATGCGACACGCAGAGTTCCCTAGTTGTCTGCGATTCTCCTTCACCAGGAACAAGCTGGAGAAATCGCGAAAACCCAGCTCCCCTGCGTGTGCATGCCTCAGGCCCAGTCCAAATGCAAACGGTGGCAATGCCCGAGGCTGTCGCCAGCCTTCACTTCATCTTTGCTCACACCCTGTCGGCCGGCGAATCTTGGGCGTGCGGTTCGGAAAAATTCAGGCTGCTGAATTAGTTGGCCGGGAACACCACGGGAGCGTCCTTGTCCTTAACCAAGAACACGACGAATTTCGCCGGTTCGGTTTGGCTGGCGTTCCGCCCGACGACGTGAACATCAGAGGGGCCTTCATAGAAGGTCTGACCAGCTGTCAGAGTGACTTCCTTTCCGCCCCTTACCTGCATCACGATTGAGCCCTCAAGGACATAAACAAACGCATGTGCATTGTGGCGATGGATTGGGTCCGAGCTACCCGGCGGATACACTACCGTGATCATCAGACCTTCCTTGCCGGGAAGGTCCGTCAGGTCTTTCGAAAAGAGCGGCGTCACGTTCGCCTCTTTGGGCTCCAGGGGCACGGACATTAGAAACGCGAGCATCAAAATTACTTTTGTAATCGTCATAAGCAAACCTTTCCTTTGAACGTACGATTTTCATGATTAGCATCGTCATTTTCGACGGACGCATTTCACAGCTGCCTGTCGTACTCGCTAAGACCGTACATTCCATCGCTTTGTGACAGCGTGCTGATGATTTCGCGCTGGTCGAGTCGAAATACACGAAGAGAGAACTATGAAGTGCGTGACAGTATTGATTGCAAATCAATTGGGGAAGGAAAAGCACTGATCCGAATGAAACACGCCACCTTTAAGAGCAAGTACAGGCCGCTAAACCGGATAGTGTTGTGAAGAGCTCTTCAAGCGGATGTCGAACACTCTCGCTCTGAATCAGGGCGCAAGTAATTCGCTGACTGTTTTTTGGGGTCGCCATTCCTGCTGGCTCCGGAGATACGATACCGTGTCCGCATCGATGAGTCCTACCAGTACTTCCTCAACGATCCGGCCACCAACGGGACCAAGGCGAGGAATGCCCGTCGCGGCCGATCCATTCGCCCCTCGATGAAAGACCATCTAGATCGTCGATTTGTGACAGTTGCTCGGCGTTATTTGCAAATGCATCTGCTTTGTCACAGTTAGAAAGGCTGTCCTGTCACAGCATACGACAAGTGAGAATGCTCGTAGCAATAGGAATCGTGACTTCGACGCGCACGGGAACCATTAAGGGGCGCTCTCGATCCAAGGAGAAAGGAAACTTCGATGAAAAATAGATCGTGGTTTGGAATCTTGGCAGGTCTGGCGGCTGGAATCGTGCTTGCCGCGCCTTCGGCGCGCGCCCAAGCAGAGATCGATCCCGACCATTTCGACTCCCCTAATATGGTGCCTTTCGATCGGCCACAGACGAAAGCTAATTCCGAAGCGGCAGTGGCCACTTTTCGCTATGAAGGGCGGTTTAACCTGCCGTACACCGTGCACTGCAATGGAAAGAGTCTGCGCCCTGGCAGATACTCCATTTCCCTTCGTGCCGACGGGAAGGTGGGCCAGGCCACGCTGAATCAGAAAGATCAAACGATTGGGATTGGCGGTGTTGTAGAACAACAAGCCCGCAAGGAGGGAAATGACGCGCTCGTGGTAGAGCGCAACCGAGGGAAGCGCAACCTGTCGGAGATCCAGGTCGCAGAACTCGATTTGATTCTAGACCCAAGATCGCTCATCGTTTCCGCGCGGGATTCGAAACCAAACCGCCTCGACCGCTTGCCCCTGACCGAAACCACACAGAGAAAGTGACCACCGCGGGGCCATTCCTGACTCTCGGAATGGCCCATCTCTCAGGCACGCCTCGATTTCGTCAATGCGGCCATCACGTTCACGAGGGTAGTAATTTCCAGTGTCGATCACCACGACGTCTCCCGGCACACCTTCGAAAAGATTTATCGGAAGGTTTCGAATCTTCGCCTCCGGAATGGTCACGATGACCACTCTGCTGGCTCTGGCCGCATCCTGAACCGTTACGGCCTTCGCCCCCGTCTCTTTCGCCAATCCGGCGAGGGCTGAAGGCCCTCGCGAGTTAGCCACGAACACCTCGTGTCCCAACTGGCTCAATCGACGTGTGAGTGTGCCACCGATCTGGCCTGCGCCTATGATGCCGATTTTCACGGTTGCTCCTTTCCTCGACAAAAACGCAACACGCAGAGTTCCCCGGATGCCTGCGATTCTCCTTCACCAGGGACAAGCTGGAGAAATCGCGAAAATCCAGCTCCACTGCACGTGCATGCCTTTAGCCCCAGTCCAAATCCGTACGATGTCAATCTCAATCCGTGAGTCCGAGGTGACTAATGCCGCGTACGCAAACCGAAGATGTTCTCGCCCACATTGGCGCTAAGATCGTCGATCTCCGTGACGTGACTGAGAGCAAAAGCCGTCAGCTCGTAAGATTGCCTGCCGGCTGGCGGCTCACCGATAGCCTGCCCGGTCGCAGCCCAGCTGACGACCGCAGCAAGTACCTTCGTAAGGTGTAAATCTGATACTCCCTGTTCGCGCCAGGGCGAAAGATACTCATCAACCATTTGGGCGAATTTCAAGGTCTTGACCACCTTTAGACCTTCTTCAGTAAATTCCATCGACTCCCCCAGTTTTGGATTCGACAAGATGTGAACCCGGAGGTTTGCTCCGACTGCTGAACTTTTCGGGCCGCGCGACCAGCTAGTCCTGTGTCTTACGAAGAGTTATCGGGCGGCCGTTCAGCCGATACTGGAAATCCGTGCCAAACAAAAGAACTTGTTGGGCGTCCATGTCGCTCGGCTCGTCCACGGTGATCACGATCCAACAAGCAGTATAGTCTTCAACCTCGGTGCCCATTCCTTCATCCCGATCAGTCAACAAACGGCTAACTGTTGCACGAATCGCCCTTGCAGGGGCGTCTTCGTAGAACAATTCAATTCGATCGCCAGATTCGAGATTTAGCATTCCACCTCCACATCCCCTCAGGCCATTTCGTTGCAAAGGGTCCGATGTGGGCCACGTCTGTCCACGAGTTGCGCCTAGTAGTTCGCAGTTACGCGTAACGCAGTACGAGTTCCTGCTCGGCACGCAGCCAATCTTCGACGTCGTGCCCATCTTGCCGGCCACGTGACTCGTACAGATTGAACGCGAGCTGGGCAATCTCGTCATGGGTCGGGGCCGGTCGACCACCGGTGTATGTTGCCATTCCCCACTCGCCTGCGGCCTGCGAAGTGACGAAAGCTGCTGCTTTTGTCACAACTCCCTTGTCTAATGTCACACCACTAACGACCAAGCCTTGTGGTATCTCGTCGATGCGAAGTTCGTTATCTGCCATGGTCTCAGGCTCTTTTCGTCGCAGTTGCGGCTGCCGCGGATGGCAACTTTGCCTTCGGCGGTTGAGACGCGGGACTCTTGAGCCAGTCTGCAAAGCGCGTTTCGCCAAGTCGGGCGTCTTTTCCTGGGAGAAGCGTTCGTTCGCTGACTTCCGCGCCGCTGTATCGCGCGTGTGGGTCGGCGACGACTTCGCGGGGATCATTGAGGCTGGCCAAGCGCCGCCGGACTAGTTCATCCACGCGAAACTGTTCCGGCCCCGCTATTTCGATGATGCCATTTACCGGCAAGCCGACAGCGACCCTGGCTACCCCACTCGCAACGTCTTCGGCAGCCATCGGCTGGAAAAGGACAGGTGACAAATGCACCTTGTCGCCGACCATGGAAATATCGGCAAGCCCCTTGAGGAACTCGAAGAACTGCGTTGCGTGCACGATGGAGTAGGGGATTGAAGATTCTTTGATCAGTTTCTCCTGAGCGATCTTAGCGCGGAAGTAACCGCTTTCGGACAACTGATCGGTTCCCACAACCGATAACGCAACGTGATGTCCTACGCCTGCGGCCGCTTCATAGGTAAGGAGGTTGCGAGTTGATGTTTCGAAGAACTTCAGCACTTCTGCGTCCTCCCACGAGGGAGAGTTTGATACGTCAACGACTACGGAAGCACCTTTCAGCACTTCGGCCAGTCCCTCGCCCGTGACGCTGTTGACACCCGAATCCGGTGATGCCGCCACGGCGTGATGACCATTAGCGCCGAGCTTTTGTACGACTTTTGACCCGATCAGCCCACTTCCACCAATCACTACGATCTTCATATTCTTCCTTCCTTTCCTATTCGACCGAGGCTTTCGAGCCGCCGGTCGTATTTGAATGCGAGTCAGGCGCATGCGCGATTCAGGTTCCGAAGGTGCTAAGCCGATGCTGCCGCCACGCCCTTGAAGAAAGCGAGCAACTCAGCATTGACTTGATCCTTGAGAGTCGAACACATGCCGTGAGGTGCGCCTGGAATGACTTTAAGCATGGCACTCTTGATGATTTTAGACGAGACCAGGCCTGTAATGCCGATGGGTACGATCTGGTCGTCGTCGCCATGCAGGACAAGAGTTGGTACATCGAACCGCGTCAGGTCTTCTGTGAAATCAGTCTCGGAAAAGGCTTTAACGCACTCGTAGATGGCTTTGTGCCCTCCGAGCATCGATTGGAGCCAAAAGGAATCGCGCAGACCCTGAGAGACCTTTGCACCCGGCCGATTGGCGCCATAGAACGGTGCACTAAACTCTTTCCAAAGTTGAGCTCGGTCAGTAAGAATCTGGGTGCGAAGTTGATCAAATTCTTCGATGGGCAACCCACCGGGCTTGCCAGTGACCAATAGCGGGGGAACCGCACTGATGAGTACGGCCTTGGCCACACGCTTTGTCCCGTGCCGACCGATATACCGAGTAACTTCGCCGCCACCCGTCGAATGGCCCACGTGAATGGCGTTCTTTAGGTCGAGCGCTTCGATGAGAGCTAGCAGGTCGTCCGCGTAGGTGTTCATGTCGTTGCCGTCCGACGGTTGACTCGACCGGCCATGCCCGCGCCGGTCGTGGGCGATGCAGCGATATCCGCGGTCCGCCAGAAAAATCATCTGGTCTTCCCAGGCGTCAGCGCTAAGAGGCCAGCCATGGCTGAAAACCACGGGTTGTCCCGTTCCCCAATCCTTGTAATAGATTGTCGTGCCATCTTTCACCGTAATGGTGCCCATGATTATCCCCTTCGTTTTCGACCAAGCATTTTGCCCTGCCGGTCGTACTCGCTATGACCGAACATTCCATCGATTTGTGACACTCTGCTGGGTTATGCCACTTTCGCAACAAGCCGTGGCAGCAGGGGCCAGCGCGGCCGAGGCACCGTAACGGGCTCGACGACCGTCGACCCAGTCCGTAACACCTGCTCGCCCTTTCCAACCGTACCGTCGGCGCTGCCGACCAAAAAAGACTCGAGTGCTGTGAGAGCGCCCTTCTCGACCGCGGCGACGAACGCGGCGAGAAAACGCCGCTGTTCGGCGGAATTCACGCCAGCATGCCGACCTTCAGCGACACGTTGCCGAGCGCGGGTCACGAGTTGGCGAGCATTGGCTTCTTGGACGCGAACAATGTTCGCGATCTCACGGTATGAGTAGTCGAACGCTTCCCGAAGGACGTACGCGGCCCGTTCGGCAGGCGATAGCTTTTCGAGAAGGACGAAGACCGCACTCTGGAGCGCCTCGCTTCGTTCCGCTTCCAACTTAGGATCGGCGCTAGAGTCCACCGATTCCTGAAGCGATGGCCCGACAGTTGTTTCCCGGCGCCAACGAGCCGACTGCATAACGTTGATTGCCAAGCGCGTCGTTGTCGCCGCGAGAAATGCCGCCGCCCCTCGAACTGCGCTGCGGTCAGTCAACTGCCACCGTATCCAAACGTCTTGGAGAATGTCCTCGGCTTCAGCGGCGCTCTTCAGTATGCGATAGGCAATACCGAACAGGCGCGCTCGCGCACTGAGGAAGGCTGAAAGGCCATCATCCTCCGCACAAGCTTCGGAGCGGACGATGATATTTTGCGTTGGTTTTCGCGAACCACTGAGACAATGTGGTCGTGAGAACGGAACTCCACGCTCAGATTGTTGAATCACAACGAAACTCCGGGCTCCGATTGTTGAATCACACATGAAGACACCTTGAACCTTCGTTCCAGATGCCTCCTCAGATAGCGTCTCGCGTGGAACACACGTGCCTTAACCGCGGACACAGTCAGACCGAGCCGCCTAGCGGTTTCCGCACTCGTAAGCCCTTGCAATTCCTTAAGAAGAACTACGCTCCGTAAGTTTTGCCGGAGGCCAGAAATTGCTTGAAGGAGAGCAGTTTGCAGTTCGTGTTTCGCTACAAGTTGTTCCGGCGACGGATGCTCATCCGGTGGATCGAGAGTCAAAGGTGCCTGGACGTCATCATTGTCACTATTCGCAAGTGGTATGAGTGCTCGCCTTTGCCGGAGGAGCATCAGGGCTTCATTGATAGCAATACGTGTCACCCAAGTTGAAAACGTCGAGTCTTCGCGAAATCTACCGACGTTTATGAGGGCGCGCTGAAACGACCGTTGAACTGCATCTTCCGCATCTTGGCGATTGCCAAGTATTCGGAGGACGGTGTGATAGGTCCTCTGTCGGTGATGCTCGTAGAGTTCCCCGAAAGCATTCGAGCACCCAGATTTTGCCTGCGCTACAAGCAATCGCTCATCGCTCGGTGCGGATTTCGCAGCGCTGCGGTGTATGACTTCCCGTGGCTCGGCAGGTGGTGCAGTCTCCTGAAGCTTCATCGCTCTTAACTCCCCTCTCAAAAATTCGTCGAGCAATCACTTTCGTGCGAAGGCTGTTACTTTGTTTTCCTTCAACTGGACTCAGCGCGAGAGCCATAGCGCGTATCGAATCGCCTCAAACAAATGCCACTGATGATGCATGCGCACGATTCGATACCAGCCTAGGAGGGAGGGCCGTTTCATGCTCTTGGACTCGTCGTCTCTGTGAACCAATCGACCTTCACTTCGTGCCCCGAAAATTGACGGAACTTCGTTGACGGTTTCCATAACTAGCTCCCAATAACTACCTGTCTTCCCCGAGAACGCGGCGATTGTGGAATGAAAAGCAGCGTGCGCGAAACCGTAAATCGTCGGATCATGCGCTACCCAAATCGATAGACGCGATGCTCCTACTTTCAGGGGAGAGATGTCTTCGGTGTACTAATCGTGCGGAGTTTCGATATGTTTCCTGCCGAAGAGTTTGGCATCAACAGACCAGGCTCCAGGCCCGATCATTGCCAGAGTTGCGCCAAATGTGGCTAAGAGGATTGGAATCCAAGGAGTATCCGGGCGAGCGAACGCAATCCAGAGCTCGGCGATTGCGACCAGCGTTCCCATCACTGGTGTCCACAATCCCAGCGCCAGAACAAGTCCCGCCGCCGCCGCGATTATTTGCGGCGTCGTCAAGATAAGGGCAGAGTCTCTTTCTACGAGGTCGATCGCTGAAAAAAAGAGAGCAGCGCAAGTTACCAGTCGCTGGACCAAGAGAGCTTTACCGGGCCAACCGTTGGCAAATGTCGAGAATAAGCGTTGCAAAAGTACCCTCGTACAGGGTAAACCGCGTTACTGGTAGGACGAAACCGCTGAAGGTCGGAGCCCGATCTCCTACTTTTGGGGGACTATAGCTGGATAATTCCGCGCTTGAGACCGATCGTGACGGCGTGCGTACGGTCGCTGGCGCCGAGCTTGGAAAGTATATTTGTCACGTGACTCTTAACGGTCGCTTCTCCGATGGAGAGCTGGTCGGCAATCTGTTTATTTGCGTGCCCGCCGCCGATCAGTCGCAGAACTTCAATTTCGCGCGTGGTCAATTCGTCATCTGCAGCGTGTTCGGCCAATTCCGCAGCAATTTCCGGAGGAATCCGCTTCTTTCCAGCGTAAACATTACGGATGGTCTCCAGCAGTTCTCGATGTACGTGGCCTTTCAAAATGTAGGCTCGAGCACCGGCTCGAAGCGCACGCACGACTTGGACATCACCCGTATATGTTGTCAGAACGATGATGCGAGCGTCAGGGTATTCACTCTGGATCTGGGTGATCGCCTCTATTCCGTTTACGCTGGGCATTTGAATGTCCATCAACGTTACATCCGGTCGGTGCAAGCGAAACTTCTCCACAGCCTCTTTCCCGTTCGACGCTTCTGCGACCAGCTTCATGTCGGGTTCGGCGTTAACGAGCGCTGCGATTCCGTCGCGGAGAAGAGGATGGTCGTCAACGCTAAGAACGCGGATCAGCTTAGGCTCAACGCTCATGACTTCGCCTTGTGGAGCGGTCTGATTCCATCGCCATCGCGTGTAGTTTTGTAAGCGATGACGGCTGGAACGGTTAATTGTACTTCCGTTCCCGCCCCCGCCTCGCTCCAGAAATCCAATTCCGCCCCAATTCGTTGCGCGCGTTCACGGACGCCGGTCAAACCCCAGTGTCCGACGCGCCCGCCTTGGTCCATCACCGGGCGGTCCATGCCTTTTCCGTCGTCGCGTATGCGCAGGCGAAATAAATGGTCATCGTAGCGAATTTCGACTTCGATCTCACGCGCCAGCGCATGTTGAAAAGCGTTGCGTAAGAGCTCGCGAGCTATGTGGCCAACTTCTTCCTGGACGATCGAAGACAATGCACGCCGCTCGCCTTCTACAATCACGCGGAACTCGGGCGAGTCGCCACTCGCATCCTTTGGCGTGAAATCGCGAGCCATCGTCGCGAGGCCTTGTGCAAGGTCGGCCTGCGATGCCGATTCATGACGCAGGCCCTGAATAGCGCTTCTGCTTTCTGTGATTGCTTGCTCGGTTCTGCTGATTGCGCCATCCAGAGTTCGTATCGCGTCCTGAGTCCTCCCCGGAAGCATGTTGCGCGCTGCCTGAAATTGAAACAGCAGTCCGTGCAAGCTCTGCAGTAGAGTGTCGTGCAGTTCGCGTGCGATGCGTGTTCGCTCGCCGACACGCGCATCGACAGTCATGGCGAATTGGCGTCGCAGATAGCGGAGGCGAATTTGATATGCCATCCAGAGCAGCACCAGAACCGCACTTACGCACAAGGCACGGAACCAGTTCGTTTGATAGTACGCGGGTGAGATCGAAAAATTCAGGAGCGCTCCCTCCTCGTTCCATACGCCATCATTATTGGAGGCGATTACGCGGAATGTATATGGTCCAGCATCCAGGTTCGTATAAACAGCCTCACGTTGCGTGCCGGACTCCAGCCAGTCTTTGTCTTGTCCCTCGAGCTTGTAGCGAAAGCGCACGTGTTCGGGAACAGTGAGGCTGGTAGCGGTATAGGTGATTTGCAAATGCGTAATTCGGGAGGGCAACCTCAGAGATGTCGAGTCGCTGTACTTCATGCCATTAGCGGTAACCGACTCAATCAATACTGGCGGTGGCACCGCGTTCCGTACAATACGCTTGGGATTGATCCAAGCTAACCCTTTTGTCGTGGCGAACCAAATGCGGCCGTCCTTGGTTTGCACGGCCGACGGCGAGGCGAGGGATCCCCTAAGTTCTGCGGTCAATCCATCCGGTGAACCGAAGCTCTCGAATTCCACTTTGCCGGAGTCCAACTGTTGAAGCTGAGCTTCGCGAATGTGAATGATTCCCCGATTTTCGGAAAACCACAGCCCATTTTCAGGATCAGTAACGATTCCGGAAACGCCGCCGAAGGCACTGCCATCCGAAGGATTCACCGGCTGAAAACGGCTGCCATCAAAGAATTCCAGACCGAACTCCCCACCAAACCAGATCTTCGTCCCTTTGCCCTGGATAGACGTGACGGCCCCTACCTGAACGCCATCCTTGCCAGAAAACATCCTGACGCTATCTCCATCCAGCATCGCGACCGTATTCGCGAATCCAAACCATATACGTCCCTCTGAATCAGTAAACTCTGCAGTTGCGGTGCCCCGCGGACCACCCAGGCTCTCGAGGCTGGTCCAACCGGACCTTTCTAGTCGAAAAGTTCCTGACTCCATGGATATCCACAACCTGCCCAGCTGGTCCTGAGTGATAGCTTTAACGCGCGATTGCGGACTCACAGCAATCCCACGTGCTGTTGGCAGATCGAGTTGACGCAATATCAGCCCCTGCCCTGCAGGCACAGCGCCATGGTAGTTGTAGGTTACCGCTCCTGGCTTCGAACCAACCGTATCCAAACGTTCGCGGGCAAGGCGGAAGACAGACGACGGAGTCGCGAGCCAGACAACGCCATTCGGATCACGATAGGCACAATCAACGGGCCGGTCACGCAGTTGTATCACGATTTTGCCATTCTGAATCTTCAGCAGAACTTGGGGCCCGATACCCGCAGCCCAAAGCGCCCCTTGGTCAGCCGTCGCCAGCGCGCTTGTTGCAAAAGAGTGCAACGATGGAATCGGCCGAGCACCCCGATACGAAATTGGCTGGAGGGGGACTGAGACGACAGGACTCTGTCGGAATTGATCTAGTCCTCCGCTTGTGCCGAACCATACATTGCCCTCGCGGTCCTGCAGCACGCAATGTACATAATCGCCTGTCATACCATTCTCTTGGGTGAACGCCTCTACCTCGGAATTGTGGAACTGCCATGCAGACGGCCCTTTAATCTGCGGTGGATGGAGACGCTCCGGATACGGAACTCGACGGATTCCGTTGCCGGCGGTGGTAATCCAAAGGCTTCCTTGTTTGTCAAATGTGATTGCCGGAGCTCCTACAAGGACTGCCGGCCCGAACCTTCCGTTGTTTTTCCCTGGCAACGGAACAGGTCTCACCCCGTAGCCCCCTTCTGCCATCCATAATGTGCCGTCGGGCGCTTCGGCAAAGCTTTGCAAAATAGGTAGGAGGTCCCGTGCAGCTATCTGAAACTGGTGTCCTCCTTCCACGAGATACGCGACACTGGTCGCCGTCCCCACCCAGACTGTGCCGGCGCGATCCACGAAAATCGTATTGGCTTGACCTGCGAAGCCCCAATCAGTTCCGATCTTGCTCCAGCGTGAACCTTGTAGTCGAGCTAGCCCATCCTCCCCTGCTGCTATCCAAATCGTGCCCTGCCGGTCACGGGCGAATGCCAACACCGCATGAGACGTAAACCCCTCCGGCTTGCCGTAGTCCGTCACCGTCCCATTCTTAATGAAGCTGACTCCTCCGTACCTATAGCCCACCCACAGACCTCCATCTGGTACGGCGAATAGAGAGGACACGCTGCGTTGCGGAAATGCCTGTCCGGATTGCGGTTTGTAGGGCTCAAATCGAATTCCATCGAAACGAAACAATCCGGTTGCAGCCCCTAGCCAGAGGAAACCGTCCGTTGTCTGGGCCAGCGCATATATTTCCGGCGGGGCTCCATCCTTGAAAGTCCACGCAGTATGGTACAGCTCGGCGAGTTCCTGATCACGGTCGATCCCGTAAAGGGGAACGCAGAGAAATAGGAGCCAAGAGCAGAGCCAGAAGCCGAATCTCCACTGACGGCGTGGGTTCCGAGCAAGGGACCTTACGAAGTCGATCAACTATTAGCTCCTTTCAACGCATATCACCAATTGCAAGACCGGAGATTCGGGCGGGCTCAACTGGGCAACGACGCGAATATGTCTGCGGATGCTTCCCATAGTCCCGACATGTTACGCCCATTCTCTCGCCCTACGCACCGCGGTTTTCTCGAGGACATTTGCTGAATGGCAGAAGATTTCAGACGTTGATTCAGCTCACGCCGAGTTTGCCGTCAGCGCGCCACAGTCTTCGACGACCAGGTCCAATTCAGCGTCAATTGCCAGGGCGCAGCCGCCAACTATTTCGCCGTGGCCGGCGTAAGCGCCAATTTCGGCGGGTCCGTGTCCTCTCCCGACTCCGTGTTGTTCCCGCTGCCACAACGGTTCTTTAGACCGTTGCACTCGAGAGCGCAACGGTTGCACAGACCGTTGCAGGGCTCACCTTGTTTCCGGCGGATATGCGACGGTTTCCTAGACCGTTGTACCTCCAGACGTTTATTGTAGCTGCAGATTATTAAGGTAGAGTCCTCCGATTAGGAATGCCGCTTCGCCTCTAGCAGGCATCTGTGTTAGGATAAATCTGCATGAGCGCACAGATTTTTATGGGCGGTTTATGGGCGGTTTTGGCAGGGACAGCTGCTACCGTATGCACCGCAGGCGACGGGTGCGCTATATGCAAATCTTGCAAAGCCATTCTTTGCAACGATTTAACGTAAGTTGTTGATTCCACGGCTGGGGACGTAGTTCAGTTGGTTAGAACGCTGCCCTGTCACCAAAATCACCAAAGACCTTGCAAGATACGCGCCTCACGCGGCGGGACCTACCTCACTTTACTTTGCGTTCCTTTTGCGTTGTAGGTTCGGTAATGATGGGTAGTGACAGGCTCTGATGGGCAGCTAAGTCCTTGAATCCTCAGCTATCTCGTTTGTCTACGTCGCCTTGTAACGGTTTACGAATCGGCTGCTCTACCACTGAGCTACCTCGGCCCGTTCTAGTGACAATAGCATCCGCTGAAAATTACTGTCAATTCATCGGCGAAAATGGCGTTCTTTCAGCGTGAGAAGGGATACATCGCCCAGCCAATTCCCACGCCAATCAAAAGAAAAAGAAGCAGGGACCACACGATATATTTCACGCGCTCGATCGGCTGTCGGCGGCTCAGAAAGCCAAACGCGATGGAAATCAGCAAGGCGAAGAGCAGCATGGATTGCAAATGGCTGAGCTTGAATCCCATTCCCGCGTTCATGCTTTGCGTCCTCGCGCTGCTTCATACGCATGCAGCGCCGACAAAAGGTTAAGCACACCGGCGGTAGCGAGAAAGCGCGTGCCGTAATCGCCGCCCGCATGGGAAACGTCCGGGCCGCCAGTTTCGAGCGATCTGGCCACCAGATAAAACGTTCCCGTCCCCAAATCCGCCAGATAGCCCAGCCAATCGAAAGCATCGTTGGCGGCTGAACTAAAAACGTTGCCGCGCATCCCTGCGCCAAGAATCACGAGTGTGCCCACGGTCAGAAAACACATCACCGCTCGGCCCCACATCTTTATAAGAGCGTGACCCAGCCCGGGCACGAGCCATCCTGCCACGCCGATGACGTACGCCATCGTCTCGCGTCGTGAATCCTGCGATGGGGTTTCCGGTGCCGTCGTCTCGTGCGTGGAATCTTGCCGTGGAGCTATTGGTGCTGTCATCTCGTTTCCCAATTCGCTTCTTTCCGCTCCCGCTTACGCCAGCAACGCCAGAATTTCGTTCTGAATCGCTCCCGTTACGCGCGCCTCTCGCTCGCCGATGTACACATTCACTTCGCTGCGCACGCCAAATTCTGGCAAATAAACTCCCGGCTCCACTGAATTACAAGTCTTGGGGATCAAGTGCCTCACGTCATGTGTTTCGAGTCCGTCCATATTCACGCCATTGCCGTGCACTTTTTCTCCGATACTGTGCCCGGTGCGATGGAAGAAATATTTTCCATAGCCTGCTTTTTCAATCACGCGGCGCGCCGCTTTATCCACCTGCCACCCTTGCAGCGGCTTTCCTGCGGCAACGTGCTTGCGAATCAAATCGGTCGCCGTTTCGCGCGCATCGCACACGACGCCAAAGACCTTCGCATATTTGTCCGGCACTTTCGCTCCCAAGTATCCCATCCAGGTGACGTCGTAATAGACGCTTCCCGGCATTTTCTTCTTCGCCCAAACGTCCATCAATAACAAGTCACCCTCGCGAATCGGCGAAGCGGATTCTGCCGTCGGTCCATAGTGGGGATCGCTGGCGTGGGCATTCACGGCGATGTCCGGGCCTTCTTCGGTCCAAATTCCCGCCGCATCGAACTCCTTCAGGATCCAGTTCTTCAAATCGAATTCTGTCAGCGTCTTTTTTTCGCGCACGTTCTTGGCGGCAAGCTGGAAAGCCTCGCGCACGATCCGGTCGATGGCCACTCCCGCGGACAGATGCGATTCCAGCTGCGTCGCGCTCCAGCACGCTTCGTATTTCTGCACCAGGTCCGCCGAACTGACCACCTTCGGTCCGGAGCTGCGCACCAGTTCAATCGTCCCCGCATCCACCATCGCCACATAGGGGATTGCGTTTTTCGGCGAATATTGCATCGCCACGCTTTTTGCGCGGCCAAACATCTTTTTCAGATTTTTTCGCAGCTCCTCTTGCGCTGAGTAATACAGCGTCTCCCCAGGCAACGACGCCAGCGATTGCGTTTCAATCTTGTGGACCAGCTTCTTGGGAGTTCCCTTCGCTGGAATGAAGTAGAACCACCTTCGCGTCCTCATTCCCTGTGGCAGGCTCAGGATGTGCTGCGCGATGGGGTCGCGCCCGCGAAAATCATAAAAAAGCCAGCCATCGATCCCGGCGGCCCGCAAATCGCTCTGGATTCCCTGAATATCTGCGCTCATTGGAGCTAGCTCCATCGTTCGGGCAAGATTCAACTGTCACGCCTCAAGCGTCCTGCACCAACAGCGCAAAGATCTGCTGCCGGGTCACACCGCGGATTTCAATGCGTTTCGTGCGGCTTCTTTCACCGCTCAGAATTCTAACAGCCGTCCTGGGTGTTTTCAAAAGTTGCGCCAGGAATTCCACCAGCGCCTCGTTGGCGCGGTCGTCAACAGGGGGCGCTTGCAGCCGCACCTTTAGCGCGCCTCCCATTTCCCCGGCGATTTCGTCCTTGCTGGCTCGCGGCTGTACCCTCACGAAAAAAGTTACGGCGCCCTCCCGCTCCTGGATCTCCAGCATTAGATTCCTGACGATTCACTATTTCGCTTCGCGAGTTCCAAAGATCGCCGTTCCGACGCGCACTTCCGTTGCGCCCTCTTCGATTGCCACCTCAAAATCATGGGACATTCCCATCGACAGAACGGGCAAAGCCATGCCAAGTTTCTTTACCACATCCTCGCGTAATTCTCTCAAGCGCCGGAAATACAGCCGCACCTGCTCAGCCTGTTCCAGAAATGGAGGAATACACATCAGACCAGCAAGCTCCAACTGAGGCAGACCGGCAGTCTTTTCAGCCAATCCCAAGAGCTCGTTGATTTCCGCTCCGCTTTTCGTGGCCTCCGGAGCTACTCGCACTTCGATCAGCACGCGTAGTTTACCGGTGATGCCCGCCTCGGCCTTTGCGCGATCCAAGCGCTGCGCAATCGCAAAATCATCGATGGAGTCAATGCTATGAAAAAGTCTCGCCGCCCGCGCCGCCTTATTACTCTGCAAATGTCCGATCAGGTGCCATGTCGCGGCCAGTCCATCCGTCTCCGCGCGCTTCCCTTCCCACTCCTGGACGCGGTTTTCGCCAAAGTGCCGAATCCCCGCTTCATACGCCTCGCGAATGGCGCTCGCCGGATGCGTTTTCGACACCGCGATCAGCGTGATCTCCGCCGCTTTCCGTCCCGCGCGCGCCGCCGCGCCTGCGATCCGCTCTTGAATTCGCTGCAAATTTTGCCGCACCGAAGTTGGCGTCATGTTCGATTTCGAATCCTAGCACGCGCGGCATTGCGGCGCAGAATGTCTCCGGTTAGACTGGCCTGCGGTCTTGAGCAGTGCTGAATTATCCTGGAACCGAGGCTGATTTGCGTCCGAATGTAAATAGAAGGGCCCATGGCAGGCTCATTGCGATCGAAGGCATCGACGGCAGCGGGAAGCGCACGCAGATGGATTTGCTCCACGAAGTCATCGCTGCTGGTGAAGGGGGCCACTCCGTCTATTCCACCGGCTTTCCCCAATACGATTCCTGGTTTGGCAAAATGGTAGGCCAGTTTCTGAATGGCGATCTCGGTTCGCTCGAAAATGTCGACCCGCACTTCACAGCCCTGCTTTATGCCGGGGACCGCTTCGAAGCCAAGCCTAAGCTGCAAGCGGCGCTGAACAACGGCCAAATTGTCCTCGTGGATCGCTACGTCGGTTCGAACCTCGCGCACCAAACCGCTCGCGTCCCACCCGAAAAGCGTGACAAATTCAGAAGCTGGATCGAGCATCTGGAATATGGAATTTACGGGCTCCCGCGCGAGGATCTTATCCTCTATTTGCGCGTGCCTCCGAGCAAAGCGCAAAAGCTTGTCGGCCAGAAATCCAAGAGAAGTTACACCGCTGCCAAACAGGATATTTTGGAAGCCAGCTTGCGCCATCTCGAACAAGCTGCGGACATGTACGATCTCCTCGCGCGCAAAGCCCCGTGGGTGACCATCGAATGTTTCGACGCCGCCCGTGGCGCATTGCGCTCGCCCAAGGAAATTGCCCAGGATGTTTTAGCTGCCGTAAACAAAGTTACGACTACTCAAGTCGTGCATAATTCCGGCACAGGTGGCGACTGATTATGGGCTTTCAGGAATTTCTCGGCAACGAACGCATCGTCGCCGCGCTCCGCGGCGCTCTTCGCGCTAAACGCGTTCCGCACGCTTTGCTCTTCACCGGCCCGCGCGGTGTCGGAAAATTTACGCTCGCGCGCATGTTCGCACAGGCCGCGAATTGCGAACGCCTCATCGACGACTTCTGCGGCGAGTGCGTCACGTGTCAGCGGATCTCGCTCCTCGCCAATCCCCAAGCGCTGCTCGAGCAAGGACTCGTCGAGCGCGGCGAGAGCGCCGACGCTGCGACAGTCGAACGCGTGCCTTTGATTTTGCAATCGCACCCAGATGTTTGGGTCCTCCTCCCGGATCCCGTTCGCCTGAAAAACCCTGTGGCGCGCCCGATGTTGCGCGTGGGCCAGTTGCGCGCCGTTCAACGTGCCGCCTACTTTCAACCCATGGGAAGGCGCCGCGTTTTTATTCTGGATGGCGCGGAGACGATGCGCTGGGACGTTGCCAACGTTTTCCTGAAAATTCTCGAGGAGCCTCCCGGCTCTGCCACGCTCATACTCACGGCACCTTCTCCTTACGCCCTTCTTCCAACCATCGTCTCGCGCTGCCTGCAATTTCATTTCGCGCCGCTTCCGCAAGCGGCGGTGGAGAAAATCCTGAAAGAAAAAACTACTCGCAAGCCCGCGGAAATCAAGCTCTCCGCGCAACTCGCCGAGGGCAGCCCGGGCCTCGCCATCGAAATGGACGTCGATGCAGCCGCGCAGCGTCGGAGGAGCGCGCTCCGCATCCTCGAACGCGCCGCGCAAGGTCAGGGTTTCGCTCAGCTATTTTCGGACACTTCCGCTCTCGCCAAGGACCGCGATTCTTCCTTCGAAGATCAGCTCGGCGTCTTCTATGGCTTGCTCACCGATCTGCTTGAAATCACGTCGAAAGTGAAGGAACCAGTACTGCGCAACGTCTCGCTCGCGAAAGAACTGCAATCGCTCGGCAAGACTGTGGATTCCGCATGGGTTCTCCGTGCCATCGCTGGTTTTGACGAAATTTACGCCGGCGCGCGCCGTAATTTAAATCGCCAACTCGGCCTCGACGCCCTAGCCGCATCACTTTCGCCTGCGGTTTCGCACCCCTCCGTGTCTCGCGCCTGATCCGCTCTGACAAATGTTTCGCTATCTCAAAATTAAATCGCTACACTGTAACCCACACGCTTCCGAGCGCATCTTAGACAGCAGATATTCCACAACTCCTAGGTTAGAAGGAGCAGTCATGGTGAATCGCCGTATGTTTCGTCCGGGTTTCCCGGACGTTAAGGAGCCGAGCATTCCCCGCCCTCAGCACAACGGCCCGATCCCCAGCAAAAAGCCAGCGCCGCCGGAGACTACCCACGCAGAGAACTTCTACTGGGTCAAGCAGATGCAGTCTCATACGCCGATGGCAGTCGTCCTCGAGGATGGTGAAATGCTTCGCGGCACGGTCGAATGGTACGACCGCGATTGCATCAAGCTTACGCGCCAGGGCAGCCCCAACCTGCTCATTTTCAAGCGCGTGATCAAGTACGTTTACAAGGACGGAGAGGAATCCGCTCAGGGCGGCGACGAGTAAGCGCTCTATTTATACGCACTATTTATAAAGAGAGTGCCCGGCGGTCGCCCCGAAGGTGAGCAGAGCCTTTGCGGCCAGCGACCCGTCCTCGTTGAAAATTTCGCACTCCGTCACGATAAAATTTCTGCCCGTGCGCAAAACGCGCGCGTCCGCTTTGATGCGCCCGCCCGGCACCGGCTCCAGATAATTAATGCTCAGCTCCACGGTGGCGATCTCCGTGCCTCTCGGTATCGTCGTATAAGCCGCAATCGCCGCCGTCGTATCCGCCAGCGCCGCTAGAATCCCTCAGAGTACCACGCCATGAACCTGTTTGTGATTGGGTTTCACGTCCAGCCGGAAAATGGCCCGTCCCGCGTGCACGCTTTCCACGTCGAATCCGAGAAGCTCCGTCGACCGGCTCTCCTTCATTCGCTGCCGCACCAGTTCCGTGAAGCGTTTCTCCCCTTTCGACATTTTCTTGGTCATCGCGTTTTTTCGCCCGTCAATAAGCGGTCAGCCCTCCATCCAGCGGAATCGCCGCCCCGGTAAGCCACGACGACTCGTCCGAAGCTAGGAACACCGCCATCTCCGCCACATCCATGGGCTGCCCGAAGCGTCCCAGCGGAATCAACGACAACCGCGCCTTGCGCCGCGCTTCTCCTTGCTCGCTCGCGTCAAAGAGGCCTTTCACCAATTCCGTCTCCACGATCGAAGGGCAAATGCAATTCACGCGGATGTTCTCGTGCCCGTGATCGATGGCCATGGCCTTTGTCAGCATCGTCACGCCGCCTTTCGACGCGCAGTACGCCGCGCGATCCTTCATGGCCACCAGTCCCAGCACCGACCCGATATTCACGATGGCTCCCCCGCCGCATTTTCGAAATTCCGGCAGCACCGCTCGCGACGTCAGAAACGGCCCCTTTGTGTTGACCGCCATCACCCGGTCCCACTCTTCCTCGCTGATGCCCTCCACCGTCGACACGTGCAGCGTGCCTGCATTGTTCACCAGCACATTCAGCCGCCCGAATCGCTCCACGGTTCCCTTCACCGCGCGTTCAACGTCTTTAGCGCGGCTCACATCGCACTCCATCGCCAACCCCGCGCCGCCCTGCTTCTGGACTTCGCTAATCACCTCTCGCAGCTTTTCCAGCCGTCTTCCTGCCACCGTCACGCTCGCGCCTTCCTGCGCAAACGCAAGCGCGATTGCTCGACCGATGCCCGTACCGCCGCCGGTAATCAGCGCCATCTTGCCGGAAAGTCGTGTCACGGAATTCCTTTTCCTCGCGTCTAATGGGATGCCGCGGCACCGCGTACTGTGCGGCGCGGGTGGGCGCGACTCTAGCATTCGGCTCCCTCTCCCCGCAAGCCGCCGTATTTTATATTTGTAGCCGCGGGGCTTGACCCCGCGCTTTTCTATTCGCTCTTGTAGTGACGGGTCGGAACCTGTGCCGATCGGATCGGGAGATCATGCTTTCTGCCTGGCATCTCCGGGTCGTGTAAATCATTTCTGTTGTATCGTAGCGGCTCCCATAAGCGCGACGGAAACTCGAAAGCTCATCTATGCGCATCGGCATTACGTGCTATCCGACCTACGGCGGCTCCGGCGTCGTCGCCACCGAACTCGGCATGGAGCTCGCCGCGCGCGGCCATGACATTCATTTCATCAGCTACGCCCCGCCCATTCGCATGAACACCAACGATCCACGCATCCATTTCCACGAAGTCGAAGTTGTCTCCTACCCGCTCTTTGACCATCCACCGTACACGCTCGCGCTCGCCACGAAAATGCTCGAAGTTTTCGAATCCGAATCGCTCGATTTGCTCCATGTCCATTACGCCATTCCGCATTCCGTCAGCGCCATGCTCGCGCGCTCAATGGCCGCGCCGCGCCGCCTCCCGTTCGTCACGACGCTCCACGGCACGGACATCACCCTCGTCGGCAGCAACCGCAGCTATCTCCCCATCACGCGCTTTTCCATCGAGCAGAGCGACGGCGTCACCGCCATCTCGCACTATCTGCTCAACCAAACTCTCAAGGAATTCGAAATCAAGCGCCCCATCGAAGTCATTCCCAATTTCGTGAACTGCGACCTCTACAACCGCACCGCCGACAAAGGTCTTGCCGCGCAGTGGGCTCCCAACGGCGAGCCCATCCTCATGCACCTCTCAAATTTTCGCCCCGTCAAGCGCCTCACCGACACCGTCGAGATTTTCGCCATCGTTCGTGCCAAAATGCCAGCAAAACTCGTCCTCATCGGCGACGGCCCGGATCGCGGCGCCGCCGAATACCTCGTGCGCAAATATCATCTCCAGAAAGACGTCTTCTTCCTCGGCAAGCAGGATGCCGTTTACGAAAAGCTCGCCGCCGCCGATCTTTTTCTCCTTCCTTCGCAGCTTGAATCTTTCGGCCTCGCCGCTCTCGAGGCCATGGCCTGCGAAGTTCCCGTCATCGCCACCAACGTCGGCGGTGTCCCCGAAGTCGTCAAACATGGTGTGGATGGATATTTGGTGGAACCGCGTAACGTCAAGGAAGCCGCGCGCTACGCCATCGAAATCTTGTCCCGCGCCGACCGCGGCCGCGAAATGGGCAAAACCGCCCGCATCAACGCCAAGAAAAACTTCTGCGCCAACGACGTCATCCCCGCCTACGAAAACTACTACAAGCGCATCCTCTCGGAATCTTGATGGAGGGTCAACTGCCCCGCCGCACGTGGGTATTACGTCCTCTTTTCCACGTGTGCGCGTAACCAGGAAACGAGTTTGTCGAATCGGAACTGCTTGGCCCTGTAAAGGTGGGTCACAAAAACGTAGGTTTCTTCGGCTTCCGCCGTGAAATGTAGGCCGTTGATAGCAAGAAAAGTATACATGGCGGCGAAAGCCGTCCGCTTGTTGCCATCGACAAAAGAATGATTCTGGGCCAGGCTCTCCCAAAGTGCGGCGGCTTCCTCGATTAGATCAGCATAGTGGCCTGTCTGGGGCCGATAGAGGGCGGCTTCCAATAAACCCTGGTCCCTTACGCCGGGAGAGCCGCCATACCGTTCAATCTGATCGGCATGCATGGCCAGCACTTCGGCCACCGTCAGGTAGTCGGTCATCGAGCGAGCTTCTTGTATAACGGGCCATATTTTTCGTGGCTGGCCAGGTATGCGCCCATAACGTGGGAACGCGGCTTAGCATTCTTGTGTTTTTCGATGAGGTCGGTAAGCGCCTCGTCCACAAGGGCCTGAAGCTGCCGGCCTTCCTCCTCGGCCAGCGCGCGCACGTCCCTCAAGATTTTGGAATTGACTTGTGTGGCGAATTTTTCGCGGGACTGCGACATGAAACGCCTCCTCTCGACGAGACATTATAACTTGACAAATCATGATACGTCAAGAATCATTCAACCGGTCTGTGCGCTCAACACACATCCCAAAAGGTTTCACGGCCATTCTCGGCGATCTTAAATGGGCAAAAACCGCCCGCATCAACGCCAAGAAAAACTTCTGCGCCAACGACGGTCATCCCCCGCCTGCGAAAGCTACTACAAGCGTGTCGTCGACGAATCCTGATCTTTGACCAAAATTCTCGGGTGTCCGAATTTGCAACATAGGCATCCTGAAAGCGAGCATCTGGGACAAACGCATCACGTACTAAGTGTTTTACAATGTGTTGGTTAACTATTGGCAACCCTTGTGCATTATCCACAGGAAAGAGGTGGTCGACACCATGTCATTTCTTCGCGATCTAAGAGTTGCGTTCTACTCCCTCCAACGGACGCAAGGGCTGGCGATCACCGTCATCCTGACGCTGGCGCTCGGCATCGGCGCTAATGCCGCCATCTTCACCCTGGTGCGCGGCGTGCTTCTCAAACCCCTTGTCAACCGCGATGAGGACCGGCTGATCTACATCCGCCAGAGCGCCCCGGGCACCGGCGACGAAAACACAGCGTTCTCCGTGCCCGATATCCAGGATTTGCGCGCCAGTGTTAAAACTCTGAGCGCATTCGGCGATTTCTCGACCACTGAATTCACCATGCTCGGCCTGGGTGAGCCTCGCGTGGTTCAAGCCGGCGTGGTCGGCGGCAACTTCTTCGAAGTCATGGGCCTCCACCCAGTCCTCGGCCGTCTAATCGGACCCCAAGACGACGGCCCCAAAGCCGCTGGCGTCGTCGTTCTCACCTATCGTTTCTGGGCTGCCACTCTTGGGAAAGATCCTTCCGTCCTGGGCAAAACCGTCCGGCTCGACAGCGGGCTCATGGGCGATCGTTCTGCCACCGTCATCGGCGTCCTCGAACCCTCCATCCCCTATCCCCAAGATACCGAACTCATCGCCAACATCGTCACCAGTCCGCATCACCTCTCTGCAACCATGGTCACTGGCCGCGTCCATCGCATGACGGAGCTTTTTGGCCGTCTCGCTCCGGGTGCCACCCTCGATCAAGCTCGCGCCGAGTTGCGCTCTGTCTACGGGGCCATGACCAAAGCACATCCGGAAGCCTATCCGCCCAAAGCGCAGTACCAGATCAGCGCCAAGCTGCTTCGTGACCAGATCACCTCGGGCGCTCGGACGGTACTGCTGGTGCTGCTCGCAGCTTCGGCGCTCGTCTTCATCATCGCCTGTTCCAACGTGGCTAACCTGATTCTTACCCGGACGGTTCGCCGCGAGGGCGAGCTGGCGACCCGTGCGGCACTCGGCGCAAGCACGGGCGCTCTGCGGCGCATGCTGCTTGCCGAAAGCCTCCTGCTCTGTGGCGCTGGCGCTGCGGTCGGCATATGGAGCGCGCAGCCGCTGGTGGCCATCCTGGCCCGCTACGCGTCGCGCTTCTCGGTTCGCGCCCTCGATTTGACCGTCGACTCCAGCCTTCTCTGGGTAGGAGCAGCGCTGGCTGCTGTCGCCGCGGTAATTTTGGCGTTTGTTCCGCGCTTGCCGTCGGCCGACACGTCCAATGGCCATAGCCTGTCAAGCGGCACTGCACGGATCACGGGTAGCACCAGCCGCCGCCAGCGCATCTTCGCGGTCACGCAAATTGCTGCTTCTTTCGTGCTGTTGGCCGGCGCAAGTACGGTGATCACTACCCTGATCGCATTACAAACGGCGCAGACGGGGCTCGACATGCGCCACGTCCTCACCATCAACGTTCCCCCTATGGCCCATGGAAAAACGCCTCAGCAAGTGGTCGATTTCTACAAGGAAGTTATTCGCCGCATTGATGCTTTGCCCGGCGTGAACAAGACCGCTTTCGGTTTGGCTGTTCCCTGGCGCGACGTGGGTGGCAGTGGTTTCGGTCTGCAATTCTCCGCCGACGGGCATACTCATACCCCTGGCGAAGACCCTCGCGCGCAGTTGCGCGTCGTTTCCCCGGGATTCTTTGCGGCGCTCGGAGTACCTATCCTTAGCGGCCGCGATTTCGACGAACTCGACGGTCAAAGTAAAGAGCCCGTCGCCATCGTCAGCGAGACTCTCGCAAAGCGCATGTTCCCCAATCAGGATGCCGTCGGCCGGCATGTCTATTGGACCGATCCCGTGATGCAATTTGCTCCCGGGATTAACGCCGCCCCGCACCGCATCATCGGCGTAACTGCCGATATTGACGACCAGCACGTCGTTCCCGAGCCCATCGTCACCATCTATAGCACCTTTGAAAAGGGTCCCATCTTTGGCGGGCGCCTTTTCATCCACACCAGTGCGGATCCTTATTCTCTCGTCACGCCGGTCACCCGCATTATTCGCAACATGTCCGCCGATCAGCCCGTCGAGCACGCTGCCACTCTCGAAGACGTCCGCGCGGAGGTGCTCACGCCGGACCGCTTGAATTCCCTGGTGTTCGGCGTCTTCGCGGCTGTTGCGCTGGCGATTGCTTTGGTTGGCGTCGCCGGCGTGCTGGCGTTTTCGGTCAGTGCGCGGACGCGTGAATTCGGCATACGCCTGGCTCTTGGATCTCAGCCGCAGCTTCTCCTGAAAGGAGTCATCGCCGACGGCGCTGTGATGGCTGGGGCCGGTCTCTTCGCAGGCGCGGCATTCGGGTTCGTGCTCGCGCGTTTGGCGGGCCACTATTTTCCAGACATGAAGATGCCGGGCGCCTTGCCCGTGGTCCTCTCTGCGTTCGTGCTGCTTGCAGCCGCGGTCGTCGCGTCGTGGCTCCCGGCCGCCCGCGCCGCCCGCATCGACGTTATACAAGCGCTGCGCTCAGAGTAACCGTTCGACGCGTGGCTCACGCTTTGCGATCTTCCGGCCCGAAGAGTTCAAGGAAAAAACTCTGCATCAACGCCGCGGAGCGCACGTCTGACGGGGCGTGATAGGCGACGCCGGGGACATACGGTCCAGCCTCGTGGGTAAAACCATGCATTGCGCCGCCGTAGATAATGACCTGCCAATCGGCGCCGGCGCGGTTCATTTCCTCAACAAACGCGCTCACGTGCTTCATCGGGACATGCGGATCGAGAGCACCGTGGCACACCAGTATCTTTGCCTTAACCGACCCCGGCTGAGCCGGCCGCGATGTGTCCAGACTTCCGTGTACGCTAATCACTCCTGCGAGGTCCGCACTGCTCCTTGCTAGTTCGAGTACGGTCATCCCCCCGAAGCAGTAGCCAACCGCTGCGATTCTCCCATCGACTCCTGGCTGCGCTGCCAGCACGTCTATACCCGCGCGTGCCCGCTGGCACAATTTAGCCGGGTCACTCCGTAGTTCCGTGATTCTTGCCATCACCCGTTCGCGATTCCCGGCAACGCCATTGCCGTACATGTCGCAAGCAAATACGACAAAGCCGAGATCCGCCAGCCGCCTCGCTCGCCCCTTAGCATGGTTGTCGAGGCCGGCTCCACCATGGACGACTAGAATGCCTGGACGCCGGTGCTTCCCCGCATCATCCCAGGCTAGAAAGCCGGTAAGTTCTGTATCGCCATCGCGGTATCCGATTGCTTTCGTTTGGATTGGCATGTGTTCGTCCTTTCGAGCAGCCTGTGTTTGGCCCAAGCGGTTCGGCGGCTCCCACGAAAAAGCGGAGCCCTCTGTACGGTCCGGCGAGGCTGCCGTATGAATCCCCGTTAGTAATTATACCATAATTTCTTCAGGTAATCAAGACGGAAACACAGTATTTACTTGACTTATCCTGTAACCTCTTTTATGATTTGCCTTGGGAAATTGTGCGGACTAAGCAGTTTGCGGCAGCGTGTCTGCCGCTTTTCTTTTTTAGCCCCCCCACTGACTGTGACAGATAAACCCCATTAGAATGAACATCTGTGAGGATGTCCGATAAAATTGAGTGCAACTTCCTTTAGAATCAACACTTACGAAAGTGTTTCAAAACAAAGGGCTTTAACCACCTTTGGAATGAACACTTATGAAAAAACATGGGGGGTGGGGGGGGCCACTTCACTTGACGGCGCTAAGAAGCGCCCAAGACAGCGTCGCACATCTGTTTTTCTTTTCAACTACTTACGCAGTGCCCATTTTACAAATTCTTTATTTTGAAGAGCTTCCATGTAATGGGGAGAGGGGGCCTATGTTCCCTAGGGAACTAAAGTCATCGCCACCTGTACGCCACCACGTCATCTCCGTAGGCTCCACTCGGGGTGTAGACGACCGTCCTCCGGCCGAGATACTCCAAAGCCTGCGAATGCTGCGCCGGCAGCGCATGGTTTGCCAGGAAGATGCCGCCGTGGTTCATCATGTGGGCGATGCTGCCCATTGCCAGCGCCTGCTGAAAAAGGTCGTAGTAAACCAGCACGTTGGTCGCGACCACCAAGTCGAAACCCTGCCCTTCGGGAACGTCCATGGTCTGCGTCACCACGTTCATGTCGAACCCGCGCATCTGGGCTGCATATCTCGGGCGAATCGCCACGGCACGCATCGTTACGTCGCTTACCGACGCAGGAACCGGCAGCGGCTTCACCGGCGTGCCCAGAGTCTCCCCGAACTTTTGCCAGTACGCCACGGCCTCCGGGCTCCACTCCGCGGAAACTAGTCGCGGCAGTTGCACCGTGTACGCCTGGCCCGCTCGGCCGCGCTCCGCGAGCCTCGCCACATGCGCGTTCACGGCCGCGTTCAAATCCGCCGTCACCACGGAAATTTTTTCGGCTTTTCCTAGTCCCAGCCGCGCCACCGCTTCCAGCATGGCGAACGGCTGAATGGTTTGCAGCGGATAAAAATCGTAGCCGTCGCGTTTGTCCGTAAAATCCAATCCCGGCCCGATCACCAAAATCCGGCGCATCGTTCCGGGCTTGATCGCTCCTTTGCGCAGCATGGTTCGCAGCGTGTCTTCCAGCGCATAGTTCGGCAGCAAGGAAGTATCGACGGACAATCCCCGCTCTTGATAAAGCGTTCCTCGCGCAATCAGCGCCGCAGCCGGGTCCGCGGCCTTTTCTGATTCTTTCAGTTTTTCCTGATAGGCACGTTGTTCCGCGATCAGCCGCCGCAAGTTTTCTTGGAGTTTCGCTTCGACGGACTCCCTGGGGGCGCCCTTGCGCTCCAGGAACTCGCGCACAAACCGCAGCCTCTCGTTGCGCGCCGCATTCGGCAAAGCAGCGGCAAGGGCATGGACCCGCGCGAGTGCGGCCGGCGTCAGCTCTCCCGTTTCCGATGCTCCGCTTTCTGCATTCTCCAATCGTGGAAGACTCGTATACGAAGCGCCGTAAAGAATCAGGTTGCTGATGGAATCTTCGACGCCTCGGTCGATGCGTCCGCGAACTTCCGCGTCGCGTGAGCGGACCCAATCGTTCCACGCGGTAGCATCGTTGAAATCGCCGCCACTCAGGCCCGCATCCGCAAACAGTTTGAGTGTCTCCGCTGCTTCTTCAAAGCGGAGAAAGCGCACACTCGGTTCCGTCTCCGAAAAAACTGCGTGAAGAAAAAAGAAGGAGAGAACCAAGCACGCGAATGCAGCACGCTTCAGGTTGACCCCTGACTTGACGCCCGATTTGACCCTTGACAGGAATTCGCAGACCACTCGCATCGTTGCGCGCATCTTAGGGCCAAGCATCCGGCTTAGTCAATCTGATGCGTACGGTTGCTCTAGCTCATGCCTCTAGAGGCAGTGCCGCAACTGGGGTGACCTTTAGGTCCGACATAAGAAGTGTTCTTATCTTCGCGGCTTTAGCCGCTGAGGAATTGAAATCGGGTTGTTATACAACTCTTCAGGCCCGAGGCTTTTCTTCAACCTCTTCGCGAATATGCTCCAGCACTCGCAGATGAATTTTGTGAATGATGTAGTCCGACCACAAATGCCAGTACGTCGCGGGCCACATCGTGTGCTGATACCATGTCGTGCCTTCAAGCCGAGTTCGGTCTCCAGGCAACGCCGTCAACAAAAACTGTCCCTGCTTGGAAACAAAATATCCATGCAGATGCGGCGGCTGAATATTTCCGTAAGGACTAAGCTCGTTCAAAGGCGCCGGATTCGCCGTTACGCCAAACTTCAGCAACCGCGGCTCGTCCCACACTTCGATGGGCTCCGCAAACGGCCCCGTCGAAAAAACGCAATGCCGCACAGCACCCACTCCATGCCCGGAAATCTCGGCGCGAATGGGATACGCAATCCCCGCTCGAAACAACAGTTCTGTCGGCGGCGGTATCTCCGCGAACGCCACGACCTGACTCCAAACTCTCTGCGGTGGCGCGTTCACCTCGATCGCCGTCCGCACTTCAAACGTCTCCGGTTGCAACTTCGCCCAATATTCCGCGCTCTGGAACGCTGGCGTGAACAGGAAAACGATGGACAGCATTGCAGGAGTTCCTTTATTCAGCCAATATCCCGCTTGAATCGCATATCCCAGCATTCCACCGAGCGCCGAAAGCGCCAGCGCGAACGGAGCGGCCATGAGAATACAAATCGCCCCCTCGATCAACACCAGGATGAGCACACCGCCAAGCAACGCTATGGGGCCGACTGCAACAGTCATGCAGCTGCTAAAAGAGCGCGGCTCGTGGTAGCTGTATACCAGCACCGAGAACAGTCCCAGGCAAAACGGCAGCGCCACATACAATCCCCATCCGTAGGACCGAAGCACTTCCGTGCCAAATACGGTGAAGAGGAAACCAATCGCAATCGTCAGCACGAAGGATACGGTTGCTGCCCCTATCGCGCTCCGCGGAATCCACCGATCCAGCATGCGGGTCTCCGGCCACGGCGCAGCTTCACGCTGGGCTGGTGCCGATTGCGATCCCATTGTGCAAAGCAGCAAGAAGAACAAAAGATTGATCACCGGGACAAAAAAGAACCCCACTAGCCAGAGCGGTTTCCCGGCATCGCGCAGCCGCTGCACCGTCAGCGTCACGCCTAGCCAAATGAACGGCAGCGCCAAAACCAGCAGAGCCCCCACAAACATTTCGGTGTCCGGATGAATGGCATTCACACGCGCGGCCGGCCCCAGTGGCTGCCAGTAGCTCCACAAAAACCACGACCGGCCAAACACCGCAAACGCCACAAATTTGTCGAGTAAAAACTTCAGGAGAAAAGCGCTGCAACCCGCAATTGCATACGACTTCCGGTCGATCGTCCCTTGCCAGCGCCACATCTCCACAAAACGACTCGGCACAAGACCTCCTTACGTTCCGATCGATGCGCTGTTCACCTTCACCGCTGCAGACCGCTTGCGAGATTGCCTTTGTCACGTGGAATAAATCGGAAAAGGATAAGCGCAAGGGAGCCCAGCGTGATGACGAACCCCATCAGCGCGTACTTCAGCTGAGTTGCCATCTCGAAGATCGCGGTCTTGTCGGGCCCGAACTCGGGCTTATAGTCAAGGGCGAAGATCAGCGGGACGAGTACAAGCGCGACGTTGGAAAATGCCAGCCAAAAGCTCGCGCGTTCCGTGGTGCCGCAGAGTTCAATGAGCAAAGTTCTTAGATGCTTTTTGACATACGCCACGATGCCGACAAACAAGAACGCCGCAAGGGAAACATCCAACAAGAAAGCCACGGCCGGACTCATTTTCGTGCGGCTCCTTTCCAGCTCTACACTCGCTTCGAGGTTTCGGATGCCGGGCAAGTCTCCGCCGCGCAGCTGCGGCTCGCCGCAACCCATCTGTATCCTTTGCGCAGAATTTCCATCATTCCCGGAATCTTCGAAATCCATACCAGCGGCAGGCCCCACCAAATTTCGCGTGCCAGTGCTACTGCCGCATCCGCGCCGCCGAACCGGCTTCCGTCGCTCAGAAGAAATTGCATTTCGCGCATCAACTCTTCGCGCGACAACCCCAGCAGCGCCCCCACGCGCGGATCCTGCAGCGGCGCCAGCGCCATGCCGCGCCGCTCCAGAATCGGCGCCAGCCACCGCGCGATGCGCGTGCAGAACTTGCACTCTGCGTCAAAAAACAGCCACCCTCGCGCGTGCCGCCCTTTCCCGTCCGTATACTCACTCACTAGCGAAATCATGATCTTTCTCCGCTGCCGCTATCCCGCTGCTTTTTTCCGATCGTTTCCGAGAAGCGTAATTACTTTCCCGCGCAGCTTCACCACGCCCTTCAGGGCGCCGGTCGGCATGCGGATAATTTCTTCAAACAATCCCGTCATCGCCGTCAAGAACTCCAGCATGCTTTCCAGGCGTTCGCGCGTGTATGCATCGCCCTGCGGGTTGGACTTGACCTCCCGCACGCATTCCGCGAGTACGTTCAGCGTCGGATCGATCTCGCGCCGCTTCCGCTCTTCGGAAACGATGCGAAAAATTTCCCACACGTCCTTGGTCGACTCGAAGTGGTCTCGCCGGTCTCCCAGCACGTGCACCACACGCACGATGCGCCAACCTTGCAGCTCGCGCAGGCTGGTACTCACATTCGAGCGCGCCACGGCCAGCGTCTCGGAAATTTCGTCCGCGGGCAGCGGGTGTGGCGACAGGAACAGCAGTGCGTGCACCTGCGCCACGGTGCGGTTGATGCCCCACCGCGTGCCCATTTCTCCCCAATGCAAAATGAATTTCTGGGCCACCGGGGTTAGTGTGTTTTTTGCGGGTTCGCTCATTTTTTCCACTCCGTGACTGGCGGCCTTCTCGCCGCTTTCGTTGTGTCTGTTATTTCTGTTAATACAGAATATACAGTTATTTCAGCCTATTGTCAAGCTCTTTTTAGTTTACCCGCTTCGCTGCTTGCGGAAGCATGGCGATGGTAGTAGGATGGTAGTATGAAAGAGAAGACTTCCGTCACACTCTCGAAGGACGTTCTGAAGGACGTGGACCGCCTGGCGGGGTCGAAGTACTCGCGTTCCGCGTTCATCGAACGCGTGCTCCGAAGATACCTGCGCGATCGCGCTAAGGCAGCCCTGGAGGCGCGAGACCTGGAACGCCTCAATAGCGGCGCGGATCGACTCAACCGCGAGGCTGCGGAAATTCTGGAATACCAGGCCTCCGAAGAATGACCGCCTTGCGTCATACGTGCCGATGACCCGCGGGGAGCTCTATCGTGTCTTCAAGCCGGGAGGCGATCCCAAACAGTACCGGATTTTCGTCGTCGTCAGCCGCCAAGTGTTGATCGATTCAAAGTTCTCGACGGTCATCTGCGCGCCGGTGTTCACGAATGGTGAAGGATTATCCACGCAAGTCGCGGTTGATCTGGAAGAAGGCTGGAAGCTTTCAAGCTGGATCATGTGTGACAACCTCGTAAGCTTGCGAAAAACGGAACTCACGAATTTCGTGAGTTCTCTCTCCCCCGCCAAACTCCTGGAGCTAAACCGGGCCTTGAAAATGGCCCTTGGTCTGTGAGATGTAGATTCCATCCACCGGCCGTTGTGCTAGGCCACGGACCCTTCAAATACTGGAGATGCTTCCATGACACCCAAAGACTTTCGCAGGCTGGCCTTGAGTTTCCCCGAGACAGAGGAGCGCGCGCACATGCACCACCCCGATTTTCGCGTTGCCGGAAAGATCTTTGCTACGCTAGGCTATCCGGACCATGACTGGGCGATGGTCAAGTTGACGCCCTTGGAGCAGGAGATGTTCGTCAAGGCGCAGCCTAAGGTCTTTAACCCATGCAGCGGTGCTTGGGGACGCCGAGGTTGCACGAACGTGCGCCTGAAGGGAGTCAGAAAGCCCACGGTGCGCCGCGCCCTCGAAGCCGCCTGGCGCCTCGCCGCCCCTAAGTCAGTGACCCGTCAACCGGATAAAACTAGTTAAATTTTGACATTCGATGTGCGACTAGCCAGCCTTCCAAACGTCCAACCACCACAGCGGGTGGCCATTTGGCGAGCCAGGAGGACGAGTCATGGCAAATTTTGCTCGCAATGTTCGTTATGGCCTGCGGCTGTTGCTCAACAACCCCGGCTTCACTTCGGTAGCCCTGCTCGCGCTAGTGCTAGGCATCGGGGCGAACACCGCCATCTTCAGCGTGGTCTATGCCACTCTTCTTTCCCCCATGCCATATCCAAATCCGGATCAACTCGTCATAGTCTGGTCCAAAATCGCGGCTAATGGCAACCGTAACGGCGTTTCCGCCGGGGACTTTCTCGATTGGAAGAGCCAGAGCACCGTCTTTCAGTCCTTGTGTGCCTGGACTGGTGGCAATTTCGCGCTCGCCGGCTCTGACCATCCCGAAATGATTGAGACTCGGCTAACCACGCCCGGCTTCAACGACATGGTGGGAACACCCTTCTTCCTGGGGCGGGATTTTCTGCCAGAGGAAGGGCAAGTCGGAAGGGAACATGTGGTGATCATGACCCATCGGCTCTGGATGGAGCGCTTCGGGAGCGACCGCGACATCATCGGCAAGCCCATCCGCCTCAATGGAGAGCCCTACACTGTCGTGGGTGTCCTGGCAGCCGGGCAGCCTGATCGCTTGGAAAACCAGTTGTTCGTCCCCCTGGCGTTCAAGCCGGAACAGATCAATCACGATTTTCATTTTGTTTTAGTGATGGGGCGCCTGAAACCGGGAGTCACTATCCAGCAAGCCAACGCGGATATGGACTCCGTCACGCGCCACATCGCCGAAGTCTATCCAAAATCCAACAAGGGCTGGGGCGCCTCGGTCGAACCTTTGCAGAATGACTTCATCAGCAAAGACACGATCAAGAATCTCTGGCTGCTGATGGGCGCGGTCGGCTTCATCCTGTTGATCGCTTGCTTGAACGTAGCCAATCTTTTACTTGCCCGCGGCACGGCGCGGCAAAGAGAAATAGCGGTCCGCGCTGCCCTCGGCGCAACACGCTGGCAGCTCTTCGGCCAGTTTCTAACCGAGAGCGTTGCGCTGTCTTTGATTGGAGGCGTGCTGGGCATAAGTCTGGCTTGGGGCTTGCTCAAAGTGATCGTCGCCATGATTCCACCTTTTACTCTGCCGTCCGAAGCTGACTTTCGCCTGAACCTGTCGGTGCTTTTCTTCAGCCTGGCCGCGTCCATCGTCTGTGGAGTGCTGTTCGGCTGCGCTCCTGCGTGGCAAACCGCGCAGCTCAATTTGAGCGACACACTGAAGGAATCCGGGCGCTCCTCGTCCAGTTCCGTCGGCGGCCACGGATTGCGGCGCACACTGGTGGTAATAGAATTCGCCTTAGCGCTCACGCTGCTCGCGGGCGCGGGATTGGTAATTCACAGTTTCTGGAAATTATCGCGCGTGGACCTGGGTTTTCGACAGGACCACATCCTTACGTTTTATTTGCCCATCACCAACGACCGCTTTGCCCATCCTGAACAGATCAACACCTTTTATCGGCAACTCATGGATAAGATCGGCGCCCTGCCGGGAATCACCTCCGTCTCTGCCTCCACCGGCATGCCCATCATCGGCACAAACTTTGGCGTGCCCTTTAATCTCGCGGGACAGGCTGTCGACCCCTCCTCGCGTCCCGGCGCGGGCTTCAATATGGTCACTCCCGAATATTTCCGCACCTTTGGCATCCGCATGCTACAGGGCCGCGCTCTTACCGAACAGGACGTCGCCGGCAGCGTGCATGTTGCCGTCGTGAATGAGACCTTCCTGAAAAAGTATTTGTCGAAAGTGGATCCCCTAACGCAGCGGGTTGTGGTTGAGCAGTTGATTCCGGGCGTTACGAAACTCGGCCCGCCCATTGAATGGCAAATTGTCGGCGTCTACGGTGACGTTCATAACGGCGGCGTCCGACGCGAGGGCTTCCCGGAGATTGATGTTCCCTTCTGGCAATCACCTTGGCCATCGGCGGGCTTTGCAGTTCGCACCTTTGGCGACCCCGCCGGCATGACCAAGAGCATCAACGCCGTTGTGCACACCCTCGATCCCGAACTTCCCCTCGACCAGGTAAAAACGATGGATCAACTCGTCCATGAGTCGCTGGCCAGCGATCGCTTCTCGACTGTGCTCTTCGCCAGTTTTGCGGGCCTGGCGCTTCTACTTGCCGCCATCGGCATTTATGGGGTGATGTCGTTCGCAGTGGCGCAGCGCACTCACGAAATCGGATTGCGTATCGCTCTTGGCGCCGGCCCGCGGCAGGTGCTACGGCTGGTGATTGGGGAAGGGATGCTGCTCGCGCTGATTGGTTTGGGCGTGGGCCTGGGCGGCACGTATTTTGTCGGCCGCGTGATGAAGACCGTTTTGTACCAAGTCAATGCCGTCGATCCAGGAGCCATCGGCGCCGTTACCGCTGTTCTTCTGCTCTCCGCGCTGCTCGCGTGCTACATCCCCGCGCGGCGCGCAACGCAGGTCGATCCCATGGTGGCCCTGCGCGACGAGTGAAGGCCGTCACATCACAGACCAGGCGTCTTTATGGCGTCACAGCTAGACGCCAATCATGTCAACCCGATTGAATTGAGGCCTCTGCGGGCGTACCATTTTCTTCATCCATGCGCATCCCACGGTGGCCTAGCAAGACGGGTCGAATGATTTTGTTCCTCTGCTGCGTATTCCTTTGTAGCCCTGCTTCCTTCTCCAAGCTGCTTACTCCTAGAGATTTTAGTTATGGGGTCTTGGACGCCGAGCTTGTGGTCATCGTCCACCAAGAATCACACAGCAAGTTTATAGTGGAAGAGGTGTTTCTAGGAAACGCCAGCAGGGGTGATTCCATCAAGCTGCCGGGTTTCCGGCTATTCACCGAGCAGAGGTATGGTCCCGACACTGTCGAACCCATTACCTCTGGCACAAGGATTCTGCTGTTTTTGCATCATAAGAAAGACGCTCCCGCGGCGTGGGAGCCGACCTATTTTGGAAACTGCTTCTTTTGGGTGCAGGATTCCCAACAAGTGAGTCAGCTTAGGAACATGGCAGAACAGGCGGTGGCTTTGCGCCGGCGATGGGAGGAAGCTGCCACCACTCCAGACTCGAGCCGACGAGCGGAGGTGCTGTGGCCTTTTCTTTCGATGAAGGAATACGGAGACGACATCCGCAAACACACCGAGTCAGCCCTGCAGAAGATCGCGCCGGTGTCCGGAGACTTCTTCGCAGGGCAGTTTGCCTCCATGGAGCGTTGGGATCGCGCAGACCTTTTCCAAAACGCTGGCGCTTACGGCGGAGACAAACTGCGCGAAACCCTGGCAAATCACATAGAAACGCAACAACGGATCTACGAAGAGTTCGAGTCGACCTCAGTTTCTAATGGCCAGGATGAGCTTACTCGTTGGAATACGCTTCCCGAGCACGTCAAGGACACGATTCGTGATATCTACTACGGCCTCGCCGGCCTCGCCAGTTTTAAGCGCCGCGACGATCTGCCCTTGATCAGGGAGATTGCTCGCTGGGCGGTCAAGTATCGCCTGGAACAAACGTCCGAGGCGGCCTTAGACGCATTTCGCACCATGCCTGATGAAGAGAACCTCCCAGTGATTGCCCTCATCTGGAAGACATTCCCTCTTGGCAGCGGGGACGGGGACGAGATTTTCCACGTGGATGTCATCGAGGCGCTCTGCGCGCACAAATATCCACAGACGGTGCCGTTGCTCGCGCCATTCGTGACCGACGGCTTTGCCGGGGCAGAAGCCGAAGCTGCGCTTTCGGAAATCGTCGGACGTGATTTGGGAGAGCAACCGCAGCGCTGGCTGGATTGGTACGCAGCGAGAGACAATCTCCGCTCAAAGAGTCGCAATCCAAATTGAGTCCGTTCCGATTCGAAATTCGTACCCATCATAGCGGTTCGGGATCGTCTCCCGGCTTGACACCAGACGCGCAGCACCCTATGGTCTTGCGCAAGGAAAGTGGAAGTCGCAAGCTCCCGCCTGCTCACAAAGATTTCCGCTTTGGAGGTATGCCATGCCACTAAGCCTAATGACGTTATCCCTGGTGGACTCACCGGTAACCCTAAAGGAAGGCCTGAAGATTCTGGAACGCGACGATTATCGCTGTCAGTACTGCGGATTGGACGGCCGCGCCAGTTTTGAGAACGCTCTGACGATGCGCGTGGATTTCGTCGTTCCACGGGCTCGCAAAGGAAAGAAAGAGCCTAGCAATCTGGTAGCTTGCTGCACACCTTGCAACACCATCAAGGGCACGCGCGTTTACGGTAATTTCGAAGAGGCCAAGGCTTTCGTGCTGAAAAAACGCGAAGAGTTGCGAAAGAATTGGGAATCGAAGACGGCGCGGCCGCTCGCCAAATCCGCAAGAGCTTAGGAACTGAGCGATTCAATTCGCCGCAGTAGACTTGTCAAGCGCGCGGA
>Ga0209239_1000080_pt1 | contig 55970 bp, 50 predicted proteins | sample GraSoi013_2_20cm_FD_185824 | JGI IMG/M metagenome (GOLD analysis project Ga0209239, IMG submission 185824) | Grasslands soil microbial communities from the Angelo Coastal Reserve, California, USA - Sample 10_02_2013_2_20cm (SPAdes) (version 2) | ecosystem: Environmental > Terrestrial > Soil >...
GAGATGCTTTCCTTGTGAACATCCATCCCGATATACTTCGTGCTATCCATGAGGGTGCTCCTTTCCGTAGGGGATGAGGTCAACGCTCAAAACCTACTTCAAAAGGGGCGCCCTTTTATAATGCGTTCTCGCGGTTCCATCATTTCGTAAGATGAACACTGGGAAGAAGTGCGGGCGGAGCGAGCCCATTTTGTACAATTTTGGTCCAACGTAAGTACGTTTAGAATCAACACTTACAGAAATGCCCACAAAGCGTTGATTCTAAACCGCTTACATAAGCCCTAAACCCTTTAGATGCAACACTTACAAAAAACACGGGGGTGGGGGATCCCAGTAACTGGCGTCCACGCACATAGCAGCGACGAGCAACGTGGCAAATTGACCCAAGTCCGACGTTACTCCTTAAGGAGGTAGAGCGCCCGTTCCAGCTCCAATTCGAGCTTGGCGCCCTTTGGCAGGTTCAACTCGTGGCCGCGCCCTGATTCCATGAGGTACGCGGTCAGCGCTCCGAGTGCAGCACCCTCAGCGGCTTCTTTCTTGTCTTTTTCCTTTACGCCTTTGACGGCGCCGATGGCCGCTCCAGCCGCCGCTGCTTCGGCAGCGTCGTGCTGGTTGCTGGATCGCCCTTCGATCAGTCCTTCTTTTGTGTTGGCGGACTTCACGCTGTGGTCGCCCGGCACGCTCACGACTTCCGCCACGATCGGCAGGCTGCCAAATTTGGTGCGAATCTCGTCGAACGTCAGCCAAAGTTTCGCGCGTCCGGCCACTCCCGCCGGTTCCACGTGGCTGATGTGCCCGTGAATCTCCGCTCCCGGCGGCAGATAAATCCCGCTGCCAGCTTCGAGCGGCTCGAGCGTCTTCACTTTGAACTTGGCGTTTTCCTGTGTGCCCTTGGTGCCCAGCTCATCTTCGAGCCGCACCAGAAACTTCGTCCCCGGAGCAACAGCATAAGTTTCAATCGGCAGCCCGTGCCGTTCCCCGTCCGCTTTCTGGCGCGGCTGTTCGGGCGCTTGTGTTGTCGCTTCTCGTGGCCTTTCTGAGGACTGATCCTGCGCTCTGCACGTGCCAGCCAAACCGAGTGCCGTAGCCAAAATCGTGACGCGCACAAATACACCGCTGAGTTTCCTTCGTTCCATGGTCTCCTCCCACGAAGTGCTGAGGCATACAGGGAATGCACCTGAGCAGCCATTACACGCAATTTTGGGGCGCTGCAAAGAATTGAAAAGCGGACACTTGGAAGCGCCGTACGGCAGGCATCCCGGATTGCCGGGGCCCTGTCGGCTGATCCCGCCATCGCCCCGCAAGGGCTTCCCGACACCTAACGGTTGAATTCGGTGGCAGGAGGTGCCCGCCGCAGCGGGCTGCGACCCTACGGCAACAGGAACTGGCGGATGCGGCGCAACACAGCAGCGTACATGACCGGTGTCACGCGGCCAGTCTGCGTATTTTGCTGGCTTGGGTGGTACACACCGAACAGTCGCGGAAACCCGGCGGCCACTTCCGCTTCCGCGCCGTGCGCAAATTTGTACAGCGCGCACGATGCAATCACGCCGCGTTGCTTCAAGATTTCGAGGTAGGCATCCCAGGCGATTTTCCCCAGAGCCAGCAACGCTCTGGGTTTCAAGATTTCCAGTTCGCGCTCGAAGTAGCCGCGGCAATTCAAGATTTCTCCGGGGAGTGGCTTGTTGTCAGGCGGCGCGCAGCGGCACGTCGCGCTGATGTACACATTTTCCAAGCGCAGCCCGTCTTCGCGATTCTCTGAAACGGGTTGATTCGCAAATCCTGCTTTGTGCAGAGCTGCGTACAAAAAATCGCCTGATCGGTCACCCGTGAACATCCTTCCCGTGCGATTCGCTCCATGCGCCGCGGGAGCAAGTCCAAGTATTAGCAGCCTCGCGTTGGCGTCTCCAAATCCCGGAACTGGTTTTCCCCAGTACGTCCACTCGCGATACGCGCGCCGCTTTTCGCGAGCCACTTTTTCGCGGTAGCGCACCAGCCGCGGACACTTGCGGCAGGCCACAATCTCTTCATTCAGAACGTGAAGCGGAGAGCGCGTTTCAGGCACTGGCCTCATTGGCGCGACGATTCATCATGCGATTCAACTCGGCGTAGGGAGTCGCTCCCGTGAACATCGACTCGCAAGAGCGCGCTTGCAAGATTTCTTTTCCAATTCGCTGCACGACCCCCATTGCGGCGCGCATGATCCCCGAACCCGCGCTTAACCGAGCTACCCCGATTTTCTCCAATTCTGCCATCGGAGGGCATGCTGGATTCGCAAGAATATTTATGGGAGCTGGGACTGCCTTCACCAGCTTGGCGATCGTTTCGCCGTCGTAAACGCCAGGCGCAAACAGGCAATCGGCTCCGGCGTCGCGGTATGCCCGCAACCGTTCCAAAGCTCGCTCGAACCGCGTGGCCTCCGGACCGATGGGCATCAAATAAATATCCGTGCGCGCATTCAACACGAAAGGAACACCGATGGATTTCGCCGTCTCGCGGATGGCGCGAATCTTTTCCACTTGCAGCGGCAAAGCCACATGCGAACGCTCGTCATCGCCGGTCACGTCTTCGAGGTTCATCCCGATAGCGCCGGCATCGATGGCTGCTTTTGTCATTTCCGCCATGTCCTTCGCAGTAGTGCCGTAGCCCGCTTCCAGATCCGCCGTTACCGGAACGCGCACGGCGCGGGCAATTCGCGCCACAACGTCCAGCATCTCGTCCCGCGGGATTCGTTGACCGTCGGGATAGCCCCGGGAAAAGGCGACCGCCGCGCTGCTTGTTGCGATTGCTGGATGTCCGCATTCTTCCAAAATCCGCGCGCTTACCACATCCCAAGCGTTCGCGAGCACCAGCATTCGCGGCCCGTGATGAAGCTTTCGGAACTGTTCGGCTTTTTCGGCTTGTACGCGCACATTCATCGGAACCTTCAACGGAAAGATGCAGGGTAACTAGATTTAGAGCCTAAGGTTCTTCCCTACCTGGCGAAACGGCCAATTTGGAGGGGCATTCCGCCGGCGAGTTTGCCGCGTCCGTGCCGATTGGCGCGCGGAAGTGTTCTTTCATTTTTCTTTCAAGACTTCCGCAAGAACTACGGCTTGATTGTGTTCCGTATCCTTCGAGCCAAAAAGAAGCGTCAGCATTCCATGCTCTTTTTCCATTTTCTTCAATTCCGCGAGCAATTCTTTTTTCTGTTTCAGTTCAGCGCGATATCTCTTCTGAAATTCCGGCCACTTTTCCGCGTCGTGACAAAAAGATTTTCGCAGCACGTCGCTGGGAGCAACATCTTTCATCCACAAATCAATCTTCGCCGCTTGTTTTTTCATGCCCCGCGGCCACAAGCGGTCTACCAGCACGCGCCCGCCGTCTTCCTTCGCCGCTTTGTCGTAGACTCTCTTGATGCGCAACATCACTTGCTCCGCCGTAAAATCGCCAAGACTTCGTCGTGAATCTTTCCGTTCGTGCTGATGAGTTGTCCCGTATAAATCGTTCGCTCGCCGCGCACATTTGTCGAGCGGCCTCCGGCTTCCTCGACCATGATTCCCAGCGGTGCGAGGTCCCACGGCTTGGAAGTCCAATCGAGCGCGACTTCGATCGCTCCTTCCGCAACCAGCATGTGCTGCCAGAATCCGCCAAACGAGCGGCTGTTGCGCGCCGCGTCCAGCAGGGCGCGGATTTTCGCCTGGTCATGCGCGTTTTTGCTCGGCCCAGTGCCAGTAGTAAAAACCATGGCCTTGCCCAGGCTGTTCACGTTGGAAACGTGGAGCCGTTTTCCATCGCGATACGCGCCTTCGCTGCGATACGCCCACCACCGCGAGTGCAATCCCGGCGCGCTCACCATCGCCGCAACGATTTCGCCATTTGATTCGATTCCCATCAGCGTGCCGAACGTTGGAATGCCGCGCGAAAATTCTTCCGTGCCATCGATCGGGTCGATAATCATGCGCGCCCGCTCAGCGTTCGGCGACTTCGCATCGCCGCCGCCCATTTCCTCCCCAAGAACGTCCAGCGGCAATCCGCTAGCCGCCACTCTGGCCCGCGCCATCTCTTCCACGCCGCGATCCGCCTGCGTCACCGCGGTTCCGTCGCCTTTCCTGTCGATGCGTAACTCGTCGCCGCGAAAATACCGCATCGCAATCGCATCCGCTTCCTCCGCGATTTCTTTCAGTAAGCCTCCATAGATTTCGCCGTATCCCATTGCTTCTCCCTATCCGAGGTACATCATCGCCGCGCCACTTCCGAGCCACCCATCACGAGCTGCAAATCACCCGATTTGACTCTGTCTCCGCACACCCCTAGCATACAAAGTTATCGCCATGTCTGCTCAAGCCAACACCGGAACCGTGCTGGACCGCATTCTGGAAGCGCGCCGCGCCGAGGTGGACCACCGCAAGCGCGTCTTGCCGGAAACCGCGCTAAAGTATGGCGTGAAAGCGGCCACGCCGCTGCGCGATTTTTCCGCGGCGCTATGCCGCGACGGCTTGAACGTTCTCGCGGAGCTGAAGCCGGCTTCGCCTTCGCGAGGCGTGATTCGCGAACCATTTGAACCGGTGGAGCTGGCGCAGTCGCTGCAAGCGGCAGGAGCTTGCGCGCTCTCCATTCTCACCGAAGGCGAATTTTTTCGCGGCTCGCTGAAAAACCTGCGCGATGCCCGCATGTCCATTCAGATCCCGGTCCTTCGCAAGGATTTTATCTTTGATCCCTGGCAAGTGTGGGAATCCCGCGCCAATGACGCCGACAGTTTTCTCCTCATGGTGGTTGCGCTAGGAGATCCGCTTCTTAGGGACCTGATCGTTCTCGGCCGCGAGATTGGCATGGAACCGCTCGTCGAAATTCACACCGCAGAAGAATTGGACCGCGCCTTGGCAGCCGGCGCGCGAATTATCGGCGTCAACAATCGCGATCTGAAGACGATGACCGTCAACGTGGAAACTTCGTTCGCATTGGCAGGACGTATCCCCGACGAGTGTATCGCCGTCAGCGAATCCGGTATTCGCACACACGACGAATTGCTAAAACTGCGCTCTGCCGGATTTGACGCCTTCCTCGTCGGCACGCGCCTTATGCTCTCTCCTGACCCGGGCGCTGCCCTTGCTGCTCTCCTTACTCCGCCTGCGAGCGGCTCGTAGTCAGCCATGGTGCGTGTCAAAATTTGCGGAATCACGAATGCAGCCGATGCTCTCGCCGCCATCGAAGCGGGAGCGAACTTCCTGGGTTTCAATTTCTACGAGAAGAGCCCACGCTACATCGCAGAAGTCGAAGCCGCAAAAATTCGCCCGCAGCTTCCGAAGAAAGTCGAAGCCATAGGAATTTTCGTGAATGCCTCGGCGGCGGACGTCACAACGTTTTGTAAGTTGCTGAAGCTCAACGCGGCCCAGCTTCATGGCGACGAAACGCCTGAGGCGGTTGCGGAAGTTTCCCGCAACGTTCGCGTTTGGAAAGCCTTTCGCGTCGATCCCGATTTTCATTTAAAGACTCTCGATGAATACCCCGAGGCCTTCGCGTTTCTGTTTGACGCCGCGCACACAGGCCAATATGGTGGTACAGGGCACACAACGGATTGGGATGTGGCCCGGCGCGCCGCAGCCGGCCACCGTATCATTTTGGCAGGCGGGCTGAAGGTCGAAAACGTGGCTGCAGCCGTGCGCATTGTGCGGCCGTACGCCGTGGATGTGGCCAGCGGCGTGGAATCCAGGCCGGGGAAAAAAGATCACGGGCGCATGCGCGAGTTCATTCAGGAAGTGCGGCGCGGCGAACGTAAGTAGAAAAACGCGGCAGAAAAATAGAAATTTGAAAATAGAGAATAGAAATAGAAGATGAGCTCGATTCTACAATCATCGGCTACGGCGCCGGGACGCTTCGGCCCCTACGGCGGGCGCTACGTTCCCGAAACGCTGATGGTGCCGCTCTTCGAACTCGAGCGCGCCTACGAAGCTGCGAAGGCTGATCCTTCGTTTCAATCGCGATTCCATGATCTGCTGAAAAATTTTGCAGGCCGCCCCACACCACTGCAATTTGCTTCGCGCCTTACGGAAAAACTCGGCGGGCCGCGCATTTATTTGAAGCGCGAAGATTTGCTGCACACCGGGGCGCACAAAATCAACAACGCCATCGGTCAGGGCCTGCTCGCAGCAAAAATGGGCAAGCCGCGCATCATCGCGGAAACAGGCGCGGGACAGCACGGAGTCGCGTCCGCCACGGTCGCCGCCCATCTCGGCCTCGAATGCGTCGTCTACATGGGCACGGAAGACATGGAGCGGCAGGCGCTCAATGTTGCGCGCATGCGCATGGTTGGCACTCAAGTCATAGGGGTGGAATCTGGCAGCCGCACGTTGAAAGATGCCATCAACGAAGCGATGCGCGATTGGGTCACCAATGTGCGAAGCACGCACTATTTGCTTGGATCCGTTCTGGGCGCGCATCCGTATCCCACGATGGTGCGCGATTTTCAGGCCGTCATTGGCCGCGAAGCGCGCGAGCAGATTCTCGCCGCGGAGAAGCGCCTGCCCACGCATCTTTTCGCCTGCGTTGGCGGCGGCTCGAACTCCATCGGCCTCTTTCATCAATTTCTGGGCGACGCGAGCGTGAAAATGATTGGTATCGAAGCCGGCGGCCGTGGCGCCGCACTCGGTGAGCACGCGGCGCGGCTGGCTGCGCACCAGGGTTTCAGTGGCGCTAGGCCCGGTGTGTTGCAGGGGACGTACACCTACGTTTTGCAGAACGAAGACGGCCAGATCGCCGCAACGCATTCGATTTCCGCAGGGCTCGACTATCCGGCCATCGGGCCCGAACACTCCTGGCTCGCGGATCAGCGCCGCGCCGAATACTCCGCTGTTTCCGATCAAGCCGCTCTCGATGCCGCACGCCTGCTCTCGCGCGCGGAGGGCATTATTCCCGCGCTCGAATCCGCACATGCCATCGCCGGCCTTGTCGAACGGCTCCCGCAATTCAAGAAGGACGACCTGGTGATCCTCAATCTCTCCGGCCGCGGCGACAAGGACATGGACACTTACCAAAAGCATTGGGTCCAATAGCCTCAGACAGATACGTCAAATTGAATTAGTGTTTCCCAACGTCGGGTACAATGCAGCTGGAGATTATCCATGAACGAAAAGAGAACAACGCTCACCCTCATTCTCGCCTTTATATTTCTGTCTGTTTCCGCCGGAGGGATCTGCGGCAGTCGGAAGAACAAGCTGGAAGCCTATGCAGATTCAGAAGGATATGCGGTATTGTCCCGGTTGTTAGATTCGGATGCCAAGGGCTGGAAGAACACCGTGATTCGACTGGATGGCCTGACTGTTTCTCGAACGGAAATGGCTCACGGCGAGAGTCTCAGGGCCTGTACCGAACTTCCTGTCGAATTTCAGGCCGCTGCCAAGGACTTTGAGGACAAGACGCAGCAACGCCTTGCTTTGCGGAAAATGTTCACAACCAAAGTTCACTACAGCGTATTAAGGGAAAAGAAAGCCGTTCCTGACGGGATTAGCGGCGGTGTGTACCATGTCTCCCCAGTGGGCTTTGACCAAGACAAGACGCACGGGATCGCTTTCATCGACTATGTCTGCGGTGGTCTTTGTGGAGCCGGTAGTTTCAATCTCATGGTTAAAGACGCAAGTGGTTGGGAATATGTCGGGGGCTGTTCTTGGCAGTATTAAATCTATTGAAAACCATTGAGGCCTGGTGCGGTTGGCGGGTATAGAGATGCGAATTCGTTCGGCGTTTGAGGCGCTACGGAGCAGCGGCGAACTTGGCATCGTCGCGTATATCACCGCGGGCGATCCTTCGCTCGACGCTACACCAAAATTTGTTCTCGCGCTTGCCGAGGCGGGTGCCGACGTTATCGAACTTGGGGTGCCCTTCAGCGATCCGCTGGCTGACGGGCCGACGATTCAGCGCGCTTCCGAGCGTGCTTTGAAATCCGGCACGACGCTCGCCGGTGTTCTAGAGATTGTTCGCCGGATTCGCAAGTCGTCACAAGTCCCGCTGGTGCTCTTCAGCTACTACAATCCCATTTTGCAGATGGGCTTGGAGAAATTTGCATCTGCTGCAGCATCAGCCGGAGCCGACGGCGTACTTGCCACCGATCTGACGCCCGAAGAATCGGAAGACTATCGTCGCATCATGCGCCTTCACAGCCTCGACACGATTTTTCTTGGCGCGCCGACTTCTACGGATGAGCGGCTTGCGAAAATCGCAGGCTGCTCCTCTGGTTTTCTCTATTTGATTTCGCGCACAGACGTCACCGGTGCGAAAGATTCCTTGCCGGATGATCTCCCTGCACTATTGCGGCGAGCCCGCAGCGTTACGGTACTTCCTATCGCCGTCGGCTTCGGGATTTCACTGCCCGGCCATGTTTCCGTTCTCGGCGGCCTTGCCGATGCCGCAGTGGTAGGCTCGGCGCTCGTTTCTGAAATCGAAAAGGCAAAGTCCGTTGATGGCGCTGCCAACGCGCTCGCTGAACGCGTGCGGTCGCTCAAAGAGGCGGCTCGGCATGGCTTGTCGCGGCGCGAGGTGGCGCCATGAACTTAAGTGATTGGCGACGCCGCATCGATGAAATCGACAGGAAATTGGTCGAACTGTTGAACGAGCGGTCACAGTGCGCCCTTGAAATCGGCAAGCTCAAGCAGGAGGCGAAAATTCCACTGTACCAGCCTGACCGCGAGAACGAGGTGCTGGCGAACGCCGAACGCAATAATTCCGGCCCGTTGACGGACGCGGCCATTCGCCGCCTGTTCGAGCGCATTATTGACGAGGCTCGCGCTGCAGAACGCGACGCCATGCATTCCGGCGATGGCGCGAAGAAGGGCAAGAAATAAGGACGGTCAGCTTCCGGTTATCAAAGGAAAGTTTCAGGAGAACTGAGAGCGCTTATGGTCATCGTAATGCAAGAGGGGGCCACCGACGCCCAAATCCAGCATGTTATCGACCGGCTGGTCGCGAGCGGGTTCAACGTGCACCGCTCGACTGGAGAATCGCACACCGTCCTCGGGGCGGTCGGCGTGCACCGCGACTTCGATCATCGCGACTTCGAATTGCTTGACGGCGTGCGCGAGGTCATGCGCATCACCCAGCCTTTCAAACTTGCCAGCCGGCAGTTCAAACCCGAGGGCACCATCGTGGATCTTGGCCGCGGTGTGAAAATTGGCGGCACGGAAGTCGCTGTCGCCGCGGGGCCGTGCTCGGTCGAATCGCGCGAACAAATTTTTTCCGTCGCCGAAAGTGTTGCCAAAGCCGGCGCAAAAATCCTGCGCGGCGGGGCGTTTAAGCCGCGCACTTCTCCTTACGCCTTCCAGGGCATGGGTGAGCCGGGCCTCAAGCTGATGCGCGAAGCCGCCGACAAGTTCGGCCTCTTCACCATCAGCGAAGTGATGGACGCCTCGCAGATTTCGATGATGCTGGGCTACGTCGACATCTTCCAGGTCGGCGCGCGCAACATGCAGAACTACTACCTGCTTCGCGCGCTTGGTGAAATACGAAAACCTGTTCTCCTGAAGCGCGGCATGTCCGCCACAATGGAAGAACTTTTGATGAGCGCCGAGTACATTCTTGCCGGCGGGAATTACAACGTTATCCTCTGCGAGCGCGGCATTCGCACGTTTGAAACCTACACGCGCAATACGTTTGATATCGCGGCGATCCCGGTCATCAAAAAGCTTTCTCACCTGCCGATGCTCGCCGATCCTTCGCACGGCACAGGTCGCCGCGACAAAGTGCCACCAATGGCCCGCGCTGCCGTCGCTGCCGGTGCCGATGGCTTGCTCATTGAAGTGCACAATGATCCGGATCACGCGCTTTCCGACGGCGCGCAATCTCTCGAGCCCGGCCAATTCGCGCAACTCATGGGCGAACTGCGCATCATTGCTCCCGCGATCGGTCGCCGCATCGCCTGACCATGGCGGCCGGGCATCTCATTTCGCGGGTCACGATTCTCGGCACCGGCCTGATCGGCGGGTCGTTCGCGCTGGCGCTGCGCAAATACACGACAGGCACGCATATTTCCGGCTGGGACAGCCCCGAAGTTGTCCGCGAAGCGCAAAGTCGCGGCGCGATCGACGAAGCGTTCTGCGCCGAACTGGCGCCGGCTCTGCAAAAAGCAGACTTAATCTACATTGCGCTTCCCATCGCGGCGACCATCGATCTGCTTCCGGAAATTGCGCGCCACGCTCCCTCTCACGCGCTGGTCACCGACGCTTGCAGCACTAAAGTTCGCATTGCCCAAGCTGCTGCGGAACTTTTCACTAGCGAAAAAGGTCCGCTCTTCCTTGGCGGCCATCCTATGGCTGGAAGGGAACTGCCTGGGATTGCACATGCCGACGCCGACCTATTCCGCGAAAACGCTTACGCCCTGATCGCCGAATCTACCGAAGCCGTGGTGGCAGGTGTTAAAGCGGGTTCCTCCTCTGTGGAAGAGCCTGAGGCTACACACGGTCCGCGTATTTCCGCCTTTGTAAGAATCCTGGAAAAAATTGGCGCGCGGCCGCTCTGGCTTGGAGCCCCGCAGCATGATTACGCAGTCGGCCTGGCATCGCATCTTCCGCAACTTGCCGCCGTGGCGCTGGGATCTTTTCTCTACGACCGCCTTGACGAAAATGGCTTGCCCATTACACTCGCCGGCCCAGGTTTGCGCGATTCGTTGCGGCTGGCAGGCAGTTCCTATTCCACCTGGCGCGATATTGTTCTAACGAATCAGGAAGTACTTTCCGCTGCACTCGATCTCTTCGCCCGGCGCCTTGACGAACTTCGTGAAAAGCTGGCCAGTCGCGAGCTCGAAAGCGACTTCGACGCCGCCAACGAACTCTACAAACTCCTGCGCAGTTTGTAAGCGTGGCCACCTTCACTCTCCCACACCGGATGCAGTAAACTGCTTCGAACGCTGCGGAGCATCGAATGGACAAGCGAATCGCCTCGGCTGACGTCGGAATTGAAAAACTCCGCGACGGCGCCACGATTCTCATGGGCGGCTTCGGCCTCTGCGGCATCCCGGAAAACCTTATCGCGGCTGTTCGCCGCAAAGGCACGAAGGACCTGACCATCGTCAGCAATAACGCGGGAGTCGATGATTTCGGCATCGGCCTGCTGCTCCAGCAGCGGCAGGCGAAAAAGATGATCTCCACTTACGTCGGCGAAAACAAACTCTTCGAGCAACTCGTCCTGAGCGGTGAATTGCAAGTGGAATTGAATCCACAGGGGACCTTGAGCGAACGGTTGCGCGCGGGAGGTGCCGGCATTCCCGCGTTTTACACACCCACTGGCTACGGCACTATGGTCGCCGAAGGGAAAGAGACGCGTGAATTCGATGGCCGCATGTACGTGATGGAACGCGGCCTGCGCGGCGATTTCGCGTTCATTAAGGCGTGGAAAGGCGACCGCTGGGGCAATCTCATCTATCGGAAGACCGCGCGCAACTTCAATCCCATGATGGCCACTGCCGCCAATTACGTCATCGCCGAAGTCGAAGAGCTTGTCAACATCGGCCAGCTTCCGCCGGACCAGATTCACACGCCCGGCATTTTCGTGGACGCCATTTTCCAGGGTTCTAAGTACGAAAAACGCATCGAGCGCCGCACGACGCGTAAATAACTCGGTGTGAAAAACTGAAGACTTCATGCCACTGACTGACGATCAAAAACGCGAACGGATCGCACGACGCATCGCGCTGGAACTGCGCGACGGCTACTACGTCAATCTCGGCATTGGCATGCCCACGCTCGTTGCAAACTACGTCCCCAAAGGCATGGACGTGATTCTGCAATCCGAAAACGGGATGCTCGGTGTCGGGCCCTATCCGCTCGAAACTGAAGTCGATCCCGACCTCATCAACGCCGGGAAGGAAACGGTCACTGAGCTACCCGGCACTGCTTACTTTTCTTCCGCGGATTCTTTCGCCATGATTCGCGGTGGTCACGTCGATCTCACGGTTCTTGGCGCGCTGCAAGTCGATGAAAAGGGCACGCTCGCCAATTGGGCTATTCCCGGCAAAATGCTGAAAGGCATGGGCGGCGCCATGGACCTTGTCGCCGGCGCGAAGCGCGTCTTTGTTGCCATGGAACACGCTACCCGCGACAACAAACCAAAAATCCTGAAAAAGTGCACGCTCCCGCTTACCGGCGTTGAAGTCGTTGATCATATTGTGACCGAGCTTGCGCTCATCGACGTCACGCCCAATGGCCTGCTCCTCCGCGAACTCGCACCCGATGCCATGCTCGAACAAGTCCAGTCGCTGACCGAGCCTAAGCTGCTGCTCCCGGCTGGCGGCCCCAAACCCATGCCGGTGTAGTTTTGCAATGTTGTCAACGAAGGCTTGTCAAATGAAACCCAAGAAAAAAGCAGCCAAGACGAAATCCAAGCGCCCGAAGATGCCGAAATGGTTTCCCGTCGACGACGAGATGAAGGAGCTTTCGGCCATGCTGGAAAAAGAAGTCTCGGACTGGCCCGGCGTGTCAAAGAGACCTATGTTCGGATACCAAGGACTCTATCGAGACGGGGCGATCTTTGCTGCGCTCCCTCGCTCCCGTGCCATGAAATCGCCAAGGTCACTCATGTTCAAATTTGCATCTATGTCCTCGGAGTTGCTGGACTCAGCAAAGAAAGATTCCAGAATAGACACAATTTCGGGTGTGCCCGGCCCCGGATGGTTTCTCTTCGAGATGGATGATGCTTCAGCCATGCAGAGTGCCCTTGGCTGGCTCGGCCGCGCGTACGAAGCCGCCCCAAAATAGACGCCTAGCGCGAATCAGCTTCACTTGTTCTAAGGAGTGGGACCGCTGAGGTGTCTGGCGGTGGTAAACGAATAGTGAAAGCCGGACACGACGCTCAACGCGGTAATCGCGTAAATGAATGCGCGATTGAGAGCGTCTATGTGGTAATTGGGATAGGCAGCGCCTAAAACTACGAGGAAGACCAGGATAATCTCCGTAGCCGTGGTGAGCTTGCCGTAGATGCTGGGCGGGAACGGCCGGTAGCCGGAGACCAGCAGAATTACGACCGCGACAATGAGAATCAGCACATCGCGGCTGAGAACAAGAATCGTGAGCCACCACGCCAGTTGCCTCTTAAACGCCAGAAGAACGAACGAGGAAGACAACAAGAGTTTGTCGGCAATGGGGTCGAGATACGCGCCGAGGGCGGAGCGCTGATTCAAACTGCGCGCGAGCAAACCGTCAATCCCATCGGAAAGGCCGGAGACAACAAGAACCAGGAGCGCCCAGCGGTAACGATCGTAAGCGATGAGCATGAGAAAGACCGGCAGGAAGCCGAGTCGCAGAAACGTGATTTGGTTGGGGACCGTCCAGATGCGGCCTTTCATTGTGATTCAGGATAACGCAATTCAGGCGAATTGCGCGAGATAGTCGGAGAGGGAACGCCCGATTTTTCGCGCGAAAAGCTCGTTCATTGAGGGGATGGACCCGGAGGGTTCGTCGAGTGAGATGCGCTCGACGCGGTTCATGGGAAAGAAAATGGTGGGAAAGCCCATGCGCTCGCCGTCCGGCTCATTGATCTGGCGGATGAAGTGGTCGAAGGAATTCAGATCGATGCAGCGCAGCGTTATTCCAGACGGGTTGATGGACAGCAGTTCGCCCCACACTTTTTCCTTGGGGGTGTGCAGGCTGACGACGACGATCGAGTGCGGGTCCATGAGTTAGGCGTGAACTCTATTCCCCTACAGAGTACAGGAACTGGGGTCTGATGGGGGATGCGTTGTCGAAATCGCGGATACGCACGGGCCAACTCCGGACGAGGTACTCTGCTGCGAAAACGGCGTGGGATCGTGATAGTGCATAAGCATAAACACAAAACTCGCGGCGATTGCGAGGCCAGCAAGCCAACCCAGGACATAGGCTGTCCGGCGTTCCCTCGAATTCATCGGTTGCCGATCGGCAAGCAATTTCCCCAGCACGAATCCTGCTGCCAGGCCGCCGCCATGCGCCCAATTGTCCATTGCCATGAAACCAGAAAAGCCCAGTACGAACAGAATAACAACCGAACTGACCAGTCGCGAACGCAGATCTTGCATATAAGCGCCGCCGCGCTTCGTGGTGATCGCAAGCATCGCTCCGACAAGTCCGAGCAACGCGCCGCTCGCTCCTACTGAGCGATGTCCAGTAAATGCGCTCACTAAAAAGCCAAACGCGCCTGTGAACACATAGATAAACAGATAACGAGCAGATCCGTAAACCTCTTCAAGAGCCGGACCAAGTTGCATTAGCGACATCATGTTGAATCCGATGTGGATTAACCCGCCGTGGAGAAACATGGCTGTCACCAGTCTCCACCATTCATTTGCATAGAAAATCGGAAGGCCGTAGCTTGCGCCTAGACGGTACTGTGGTTCACCGACCAATCCCCACAATATTGTGAGGCCTCCTCCCTTGCCAACCGCGGCATATGCAAGCCAACTGACTCCAAGCATCAAGAAGTTTGCGATCAAGAGAGCTGAGGTCACGGGGGCATCGTGGTCGCCGAGTATTCGGGAGAGACCTTTACTAACGGCTGCGAGGGAAAAGCGCATGCTCGCGCCGCATTCGTGGCAGCGCGTCGCGCTGATTCCGACCAGCGCTCCGCAGGCGGGGCAGATTTTCGGCCGGGGCTGCTGTTCGCCGCCGAAAAAACCGCGCATCGAATTTTTCCACCGCTCCACACGCCACTGCCACCGGTAGGGAAGCGCCAATGCTCCTCCTTGCGACCCGCAAACGGCGTTCCTATAATACCCAAGTCGCCGCGGTTCTTCTCTGCACGGCGATTTTTGCGGGAATTTGGCGCCTATGGACAAATTCGAGGAGTTCGGCAAGCGCATCGACGAAGAGTTCGCGCGGCTCAAGAGCATCAAGAACTTCGAAGATTTTGGCAGGCGGGTGGACGAGGAACTCGCGCGCGTGAAGAGTTTTGTGAAGGAGGAAGTTGCGCCGGAAACGGAAAAACGCACAGCGCAATTTTTGCGCGAAGTTTCCGAGAAGCTCAGGGAGGCTGCCTCATGGATCGAAGCGCGCAACGCGGCGCGCTCCGCGCAAACTCCGAAGGATTCGGAATCATGATTTTGGCAGGCTCGTGATTTTCACAGGGACTTCCTTTCGTCATCGGATTGTCCTTCATTGCCTTTATCCACTTAGCTTGCTGCTCTTACTAATGGTTTCTGGTTGCGGTTCTCGCAGGCCTGTGGCTGCTCGCCAGCCGCCTCCGGCGCAACCCACGGAAACGCCGCCGGCAACGGGGGAGGCTGGGAAACGCTCGACCAATGTGCCCGAAATTTCAGCGTCGCGGCCGCCGGCCGCGCCTGCCGCGAAACGCAATAAGGCCGCCGCCCCGCCCGCTCCTTCAGGCTATACGGAGGAAGGCAACGCGTCTTGGTATGGCGTGCCGTTTCACGGGCGGCGAGCTTCCAACGGCGAGATTTACGACATGTATAAACTCACGGCAGCGCACCGCACGCTGCCGTTTGAGACCATGGTTCGCGTCACCAACTTGAACAACGACAAGTCCACGGTGGTTCGAATCACCGACCGCGGCCCGTTTGTTGATAATCGCATCATCGATCTTTCCTTTGCCGCCGCGCGAGAAGTGGAATCCGTCGGCCCCGGCGTCGTGCCTGTCCGCGTGGAAGTAGTTTCTCCGGGCGTCGATCCCACGTCCGGCTTCTTCACCGTGCAAGTAGGAGCGTTCCGCGAACGCACCAACGCTGAGCGGCTCCGCGACCGCCTCAGCGCGACTTACTCGCCCATCTTTATTCAGCTATATGATTCTCCCGATGGTGTGTTGTACCGCGTGCGGGTCGGCAAGATCTCCGGAGAAGATAGCGCGCATCAATTCAGCGACCAGCTTCGCGCCCGCGAAGGATTCACGCCATTCATTACACGATTGGATGAAGGCACAGCCGCAGGAGGAACCCGATGAGCGCCGACTGTTTGTTCTGCAAGATTGCCGCGAAGAAGATTCCATCGAAGATTGTCTACGAAGACTCCGACCTCTTCGCGTTTGAGGACATCAGCCCGCAAGCGCCCACGCATATCCTGATTTGTCCGCGTAAGCATTTTGAATCGCTGACCGAAGCCGCGCCTGAAGATCAAGCCGTACTTGGTAAGCTGCAGTTGGTGGCCGCGCAGCTCGCGCGCGAGCGCAAGCTCCTCGCGGGCTACCGCACGGTCCTGAATAACGGTACCGGGGCGGGCCAATCCGTCTTTCATCTGCATTTGCATCTACTCGGCGGACGCAATTTCCGCTGGCCGCCGGGGTAGCTTCGGCCCAAATCTTTTGTTCTTCTCGCTGCTCCAGATTAAACTAGCGTCCCTTCTCAGGAGGATTGCATGTCCTTGCCGCACCGCGTTTCGGGCTTCTCTGCGTTTCTTGCAACCTTGCTCTTCTCGGTATTCTTCGCTCCTTTTTCAACTGCCCAGCAACCGACGGGCGAAGCAAAAGCGCTTACGATCGAGCGCATTTATTCGCAGCCGAGCTTGAGCGGTCGGCTGACACGTTGGCTGGCGTGGACTCCCGATGGAAAAGGACTCAGTTACTTCGAAGCGAAAGGCTCTGGCAAAGACGCGAAGACGGAACTTTGGGTGATGGACGCGGCGTCAGGGGAGCGCCGGCTCCTGGTGGCTGCGGACAAACTCGAATCGATTTTGCCGGCGGACACGTCGCGACCTACGCAGGCCACGGGACTTGGCCGCAGAGCGCCCTCTCAATATCAATGGGCGCCGGATGGAACAGCCATTCTGTTTCAAGGCTCGACGGCGCTCGCGTGGCTGGATTTAAAGACACAAACGGAGCGCACGCTGGTTTCCGGCAAGGCTACGCTTGCCGACCCCAAGATTTCTCCTGATGGCCGGAACGTGAGTTTCGTTCGCGATCACAACGTCTGGCTCGTGAATCTCGCTGACGGCAAGGAGCGCGCGGTCACGCAAGGCGGCACGGAAGAGATTCGCAAAGGCGAACTCGACTGGGTGTACCCGGAAGAGCTGGATATCAAAACAGCGTACTGGTGGGCGCCGGATTCTTCTTCGATCGCCTGTCTCGAAATGGACGAAAGCAAAGTCTCGCAGTATCCGCTGGTCGATTTCTCCTCGCCGAGCGGGGAAGCGGAAATGGAACGCTACCCGGCAGCTGGCGGCGCCAATCCCACCGTGCGCATGCTCGTAGTTTCACTGAACGGCGGGGAGCCTCGCGCGATGGATATCGGAGCGGAGAGTGATATTTATATTCCCCGCGTCAACTGGCTTACGGATTCAAAGCGGCTTAGTATTCAACGCCTCAATCGCGCTCAAACGAAGCTGGATCTCCTGATTGCGGACGCGGCTACCGGCAAGACGCGTGTTGCCCTCAGTGAAAATGATCCCAATTGGATCAACGTCAGCGACGATCTTTATTTTCTCAAGGATGGCAAGCGCTTTCTGTGGTCCAGCGAGCGCAGCGGGTATCGCCATTTGTATTTGTTCGACCTCGATGGCAAACAGCTTGCACAGCTCAGCAAGGGCGAATGGGAAGTCTCTGCCGTAGATGCCATCGACGAAACAAAGGGCCGAGTTTATTTCACTGCGGCGGAAAAATCACCTCTCGAGCGACATCTCTACCGAGTATCGCTCGACGGAACCGGCTTCGCGCAGCTCACCAAAGACGCAGGGACGCACGCCGTGGTATTTGCACCCAACGCGGCCGCTTTCTACGACACCTATTCCAATGCCGCCACCCCACAGCGCCAGGATCTTTATCGAGCCGACGGCTCGCACATTGCCACCATCAACGAAAACAGAGTGGCCGAGCTTGCGGGCTACCATCTTTCGCCGACGGAATTTATTACAGTGAAATCGCGCGACGGCGTACCGCTCAACGCCAGCATCATCAAGCCGACGGATTTTAATCCGCAGAAGAAATATCCCGTGCTGGTCTACACGTATGGCGGGCCGCACGCCCAGGTCGTGCGCAACGGCTGGGGCGGCGCCACTTTTCTGTGGCACCAGCTCATGGCGCAAAAAGGCTACATTATTTTTTCATTGGACAACCGCGGCTCGGCGGGGCGCGGCCATGCTTTCGAAACGCCGCTGCATTTCCGCATGGGCGCGCAAGAGCTTTCCGACCAGCGCGATGGCGTGCGCTATCTCAAGTCGCTTCCGTACGTCGATGCGAATCGCATCGGGATTTGGGGATGGAGTTACGGCGGCCATATGACCCTGCACGCGATGTTTGAAGGGGGCGATGATTTCAAGGCGGGTTTTGCGGGCGGCCCCGTTACTGACTGGCGCTACTACGACTCCATCTACACGGAGCGCTACCTCGGCCTGCCGCAGAAAAACGGGAAAGGATACCAGGACTCTTCACCGGTGAAATATGCCGCGCAGCTCAAAGGCAAACTGCTGATTGCTCACGGCACCGGCGACGACAACGTGCATTACGCGAACACGCTCGCGGTGATTAACGATCTCATTGAGGCGGGAAAGTACGTTGAGGTTTTGGCCTTTCCTGGCCGCGGCCACGGCGTCAGCGATCCACCGGCGCGCCGCGTCCTGATGCAGCGTGTGACCCAGTTTTTCCTCGATAATCTCTGATCGGGCTCCGGACGGGCTCGGCGGTGTATTCATTGCTGCTAACTCAGGCGTGAATTAACAAGGGGCAGAGCCGTTTGGCTCTGCCCCTCGTTTGCAGTCAGTCCAATGCGCCGCTTTTCGACGACTCGAATTTATTTATTGCAGGCCGAAATATTCGACGTGGACGTAGCGCCCGAGACGAGCGTTGAACAGCAAGTACCAGCCCGGGTGATGATCGTCGTCGTAGACATACACGCGATCGCGGTCCCATGCCCAATCGCGGCAGCGATCGAGGTCGTAATTGGCAACCACCCAATTCGAGTTGTCGTAGAGCACGACGCGGCGCGTCCGGTAATCGATGCGCCGGGCGACAAATACTTCTCGTACGTGTTCGTAGCGGCCGCGCGGATAAGCGCGACCCGGTTGGACGCGGTCATGGTCGGCATCCCAATTGGCGTGGGGGTTGTGTGGATTGTCCCAGCCCTTGTGTTTGCCATTGTCATGACGGTCGTCGTCACGATCTTCGTGCTTGTCGCGGCCTTTATGCTTCCCGTTGTCGTGGCGGTCGTCGCGATCCAGGCGCGGCGCAGCGATCGACAGTGTCCCTGCCAAAGCCATGAAAATCATGCCCGCTAAAATCTTTCGCATTAGTTATCTCTCCAAGGATTGTGCTAACACAGATCTTCCTTTTGCCATCGATCCTGATTGCTCGGTTCAGCTTTCGTAGGCGGGTGAGCGCCTGATTATATTGTGGTCCCATTAGGCTTCGGCTTTCCACAGTCCACAACTCCGCGTTCCCTATTAGATACGGCTCTTCGTCAAATCGCACTCTCCACCGCCAGCGTGACCCGGCCTGCCGCCTCGGAAAAGTTTAAGCACCACTTTTCCTTGTTCGCGGGCATTCAGCCGTATAATCCCCGCTGACTTGGAGGTCACTGTGCTGAAACGATTGTTCTGCTTTGCCTTGCTTGCCGTCATGATTTGGGTCCCAATAACCAGTTTCGCGCAACAGAGTTCCCAAGAAAAAACTCCTCAGGAGAAAGAGCAAGTTCTGTGGCAAAAGCTGGAGGCGACGATCAACGGAGTGGACCGCAATCTTGACGGCGTCCTTGGTGTGGCCATCCTGGATCTCACCACCGGGCAAAAATATTTTCTCCACGCCGATGAAGTGCTTCCCACGGCCAGCTCCATCAAGATCGCGATTCTTGCGGAGCTTTATCGTCAGGCGCAACAGGGCAAAATCAAGCTTGGCGTTCTCTACACGCTGCAATCGTCCGATCTCGTGGGCGGGAGCGGCATCGCCGGTGCGCTGACTCCCGGCGTCACCCGGCTCACCATTCGCGATGTGGCCGCGCTGATGATTTCCGTGAGCGACAATTCCGCCACAAATATCATCATCGACCGCGTCGGAATGGAAAACGTAAACATGCTGCTCGACTCTTTGGGTCTGACGCGCACGCGGCTCAGACGGAAGATGATGGATGTGAAAGCCGCCGCGGAAGGCCGCGAGAATATCGCCACGCCGCGCGAGATGGTGCAACTGCTGGAAGATTTATACCGCGGAAAAGTATTGAACAAACAGATGACCGAAGACTTTTTTGCGCTCCTCAGCGTGCACAAGGAGAGTTACATCCCGCGAGAATTGCCTGAAGATCTGCGCATTGCTAACAAGCCCGGCGAACTCGAAGGCGTGCGCAATGATTCCGGCATCGTATTCACGGGGAACCGGCCGTTCGTCATCAGCGTGATGACGACGTATCTTCGACGGGAAAAAGACGGCGGGGATGCTATCGTCCGCATCGCTACGGCGGCGTACCAAATGTTCGATCGCCTCAGCCGCTCTTCACAGTATGGCAGGGTTGTTTCGTTGCACGATACAGCCAATCCGTGAGCGGCCGCCGACTAAAGATTCTTTCTTACGGCGCCAGAACGTCTTTCAGCTTTGATTTCACTTGAACCGCTGAGAGGCTTGAAGCATCCCAGCCGCCACCCAGCGCCTTGATAAGGAGCACGCTCGTCACCAGCCGCTGCCCGTGAATCACGGCAAGCTGTTGCTCATTGTTCAGTAAATTCTGCTGCGCGTTGACGACATCGAGATAATTCACGAGGCCGCCGACATAGCGGCTGTTCGCGATGTCCAGCGTGCGGCGCGCGGCGTCAACCGCTTGCTGCTGCGACTGGTTCGCTTGGTCCAGCACGGTCAAACCGGTTACGTCGTCCTGCACTTCGCGGAAGGCGTTCAAAACACTATCGCGGTAGGCCGCCACGCTCCCGTCATAGCCGGCTTTGGCGAACTGCACTTGCGCGCGCCGCGATCCGCCCGTGAAAATGCTTTCCGCGACGTTGGCGCCGAAGGCCCAGAACGTGCTCTGCACGTTCATCAGCTTGGCGATATCCGCGGCCTGCCACCCGCCGTTTCCAAAAAGATTTAGCGACGGATAGTAAGCCGCACGGGCAATTCCGATTTGCGCGTTCGCCACGGCCATCTGCCGCTCAGCTTCCGCGATGTCCGGCCTTCGCTCCAGCAAATCCGAAGGCAAACCCGCATTGAGTCCGGGTGGCTCCGCATTCAGTTCCTTGCTGGACAGATGAAAGTCTGGGGCGGGTTTCCCAACCAGGACCGCGATGGCGTCTTCAAACTGTTTCCTTTGCTGCAAAAGCAGGATCGCCTGAGTCCGCGTGGTGTTCAGCAGCGTCTCTTCCTGCGCGACGTCCAGCCCGGAAGCCACGCCGCCTTTGTGCCGCTGATCCACCAATTGCAAGCCGCGCTCCAGCGTTTCCACAGTGCGATGCAGAATTCCCAGTTCCGCATCGAGCTGCCGCAGCGTGAAATAATCGCCCGCGAGTTCCGCAGTGATTATCAACCGAACGTTTTCGAGGTCAGCAGCGGTTGCCTGGTAGGACGCCTGCGCCGCTTCAATACTGCGCCGCCTCCTGCCAAACAGATCCACTTCGTAGCCGACAGTGAATGGCAAAGAAATGTTTGTTTGCGAGACCGGACCAGTCGTGGGAAAGTTGCTGCTCGTTGGACGATTGCCGGAAAGGCGCTGGCGCTGGACACCCGGGGCCGTCGCCACGGTGGGGAATTGCGTGGCAATCTGAATTCCAGCGGACGCGCGGGCTTGTTCCAGGCGTGCCGCAGAAACTTTGATGGTTTGGTTCGCATCGAGCGCCTGTTTTTCCAGCGCACTTAATTCGTCATCGCCGAAAACGTTCCACCATTCGCCTTTGGCAACACCATCTTTTGGGGCGCTTTCGCGCCAAGGCTCCGACACGTCCCATTTTGCAGGCACGGTCGCCGTGGCACGCTGGTACTTCGGCCCCACCGTGCAACCACCAATGAGGACAGCAAGAGCGAGCCCGATCAGGGCGGGGAATTGCCTGGTGTGCATCATTATTGCCGCTTGGTTCCTTGCGCCGGGTTTGGCTGCGCAGTGGGTCGATTCGGCGCGACGTTCAACGCAATTTCCTTGACGCGAACTTCTTGCCCCTCGTCGAGAGAATCCGCGGGATTCAGCACGATCCAGTCGCTGGCGTCGAGACCCTGCAGGACTTCGAGACTTGTGCCGTAATCGCGGCCGATGGTGAGCGGTTTTAGGTGCGTTTTGTGATTTCCATCCACGACGACCGCGCGAAGTCCTTCTGAACGGAAGAGCAGCGCGTTCACGGGCACGGCAAGACGGTCTCCCGTCACTTTGATTTGCAAATGGGCTTGGGCGTAACCTCCCGGAAGCAACCCGCCATTGTGGTTCGGCACGTCCACTTCGGTAAGCAGCGTACGCGTGCCGGGATCGATCGATTCCGCGGTGCGCACCACTTTGCCTTCGAATTTCTGGCCGGGATACTGAGTCAGCTCCAGAAACGCACCGAGCCCCGGGCGAATGGAAGGCGCGTAGGCTTCCGGCACGCTGACGTAAACGCGAATGGGATCCGTCTGCGCCAGAGAAAAGAGCTGCTGCGAAGCGCCGCCGTTTCCTGCGTTGATCAGCGTCCCCGTATCCACGTTGCGCCGCGTAATCACGCCGCTGAAGGGCGCGTAAATGTGCTTGAAAGATTCCAACTCTTCAAGCCGCCGGACGTTGGCTTCCGCTGATTTTACGTTCGCGACTTTGGCTTCCAGATCGCCGACGGCGTTATCGACCTCTTGCTTCGAAACCCCGTCTGTCTTGATGAGCTCCTGATAGCGGGCAGCAGTAATCTTGGAGAGGTTGGCGTTGGCCTGTGCGGTATTCAGGTCGGCTCGCGCCTGCGACAATTGTTGATCCACTTCCGGAGTATCAATGTCCGCTAGCAAATCGCCTTGGCGGACGCGGCTGCCGATATCGTGATACCACTTTTTCAAATAGCCGTTAGTCCGCGCGTAGATCGGCGATTCGACATACGCTTGCATGGCACCGGGGAGGACCAGGTCTTCCTGCGTCGATTCCACCGAAGCGTGAAAAACTGCTACGGTCGGGATCGCCAGTGTTTCCGTTTCCTTGGCGAGCGCCTGATACTGAGCGCGGCGCTGGAACAGCGTTAGCGCCCCCAGGACCACCAGCACAATCACGACAAGAGAAAGTATCGTGAAGATCCGGCTGCCCGTCCCGCTAGGTTGCTCTCGGTCTACTGCGTCCATCTGAACTCCGCCTTCCATCATGCCCCCATCTCTGCTTTCACTTCCAGTGCGAAAAATTTCAAACCGTTTACAGCGAGAGCGGCTCCGGCGGAGACGGCCTTCGCGTCCGGCGCCCATGGATCATGGAAAAAACGCACGGCACAAAAAAGAGCGTGGCGAAGGTGGCAAAAACCAGCCCGCCGATTACCGCGCGGCCAAGAGGCGCGTTTTGCTCGCCGCCTTCGCCGAGGCCTACGGCCATCGGCACCATTCCAATGATCATCGCGAGCGCGGTCATCAATACCGGCCGGATGCGCACGAAACCGGCTTCGCTGGCAGCATCTATGGCGCTTTTGCCTTCATCCATTTGCTCGCGTGCAAAGGAAACCATCAAAATGCTGTTCGCTGTGGCCACGCCCATGCACATGATCGCGCCGGTCAGTGACGGCACGTTCAGCGTCGTATGTGTCAGAAGCAGCGTCCAGCAAATGCCCGCGAGCGCCCCGGGCAGCGCGGTAATGATAATGAAGGGATCGAGCCAGGACTGGAAATTGACGACGATCAGAAGATAAGCAAGCACGATCGCACCGAGCAAGCCAAAGCCCAAGCCTGCAAACGAATTTTTCATGGTCTGGACCTGGCCGCGAATCGCGATGTGGCTGCCCTTCGGCAAATCTTTTTCGATGGCCTGAACGCGCTTCTCGACTTCGTCAGCCACGCCGCCAAGGTCGCGGCCATCCACGGCCGCGTAGATGTTGATCATTGGCTGCGTGGTGTAGTGCGAGACTTCCGCGGGCCGCGCCGTCGTCGACGTGGTGACCAGGTTTCCCAAAATCTGGGGCCGCGAACCAGGAGCGCTGCCGCCGATGGGAGTATTTTGCAGAGCCTGATAGTTTTCCACGCGATACTGCGGCTCCTGCACCGCGACGTTGTACTCCACGCCATTTTTCGGATCCAGCCAGAAAGCCGGAGCCGTCTGGAAGCTCGAGCTGAGCGAGACAAGAACGTTTTGCGCCACGTCGCGCGACTGCATGCCCACGGATTGCGCGCGGGCGCGGTCGATCTCCATGAACAGCGTGGGGTTGTCAAAGGCTTGCTGAACGTGAACATCCACGGCACCGGGAATGTGACGGAATTCGCTGGCGAGTTTTTCCCCGACTAGATAATTTCCGCGCTGGTTCATGCCCGTGACTTCCACGTCGATGGGCGCGGGAGTGCCGAAATTCAGGATTTGCGTCACGATGTCCGCCGGCTGAAAGAAGAACTGCACTCCAGGAAAGCGCTGCGGAAGTTTTTCGCGCAAGTCATTGATATACGCCCCGGTGGGCTTGCCGCGCACTTCCTTCAACTGAACAAGAATTTCAGCATCGGAACTCCCGATGGTGCCGGCGTTGCTGTAGGTGAGGTTGATGCCGCTGTAAGGCAAGCCGATATTGTCGAGGACCGTGGTCAGCTCGTCCTTCGGGATGGTTTCACGGATGACGCCGTTTACCTGGTCTGCCAGCCGCGCCGTTTCCTCAATGCGCAGACCGGTGCGAGCGCGCAAGTGCAGGCGAATCTGTCCCGCGTCCACCTTTGGAAAGAAATCGCGCCCAAGAACGCCAACGAGCAAGATGGAGAAGACGCAGAAAGCCAGGAAACAAGCGGAGAACAACTTTGGCGAATGCAGCGCCACGGCTAATGCTCTCCGATACCCTTCGCGGAATTTTTCAAAACTTCGCTCAAAGCCCTGCTGATAGCGGCGGAAGAAGCCCATCTTTTCGCCGGCGTGTTCCTCGGCGTGGTATTCGTCTTCCGAGCTCAGAAGATACATGGCCAGGGTCGGCACGATCGTGCGCGACCACATGTAGGAAGCTAGCATGGCAAAGCTGACGGCTTCAGCCAATGGAACGAACAGGAATTTCGCCACGCCGGAAAGGAAAAACATGGGGATGAAGACGATGCAAATACACAGCGTGGAAACAAAAGCGGGCACGGCAATCTGCTGCGCGCCGTCCAGGATGGCCTGAACTGTTTCCTTGCCCATGGCCAGATTGCGGTTAATGTTTTCGATTTCAACGGTGGCGTCATCAACGAGGATGCCGACGGCGAGCGCGAGGCCGCCGAGCGTCATGATATTGATCGTCTGGCCGAGGGCGCTGAGGCACAGGATGCTGACGAGAATCGACAATGGAATCGAGATCGCAATGATCAGCGTGCTTTTCCAATTTCCGAGGAAGAGCAGAATCATTACGGCAGTCAGGCAGGCCGCGATAATCGCTTCGCGGATGACCCCCTGGATGGAAGCGCGCACGTAGAGCGACTGGTCGAAAAACGTGGAGATGCGCATGCCTTCGGGAATCGAGCCTTTGTTGAAATCCAGCATCTGCTTAACGCGGTCGACGATGTCGATGGTCGATGCCGTGCCCGTCTTGTAGATGCTCATGAGCACGCCGCGCTGCCCGTTGGACAGGACAATGTTGGTCTGCGGAGAAAAGCCGTCGCGCACGTGAGCGACGTCCTTCATGTAAATCGTCGCGCCATTCACGGTCTTGACCGGCAGATCATTCAGTTCCTCGACGGATTGCGGGCTGCCGTTCATCTCTACGTTGTACTCAAGCGTGCCGAGCTTTGCAGTGCCCGTCGGGAGAATCAGATTTTGCGCATTGACGGCATTTACGATGTCCACCGCGGAAAGCCCTTTGGCCTGCAGGGCCGTAGGATTGATATCAACGCTCACAACGCGTTGTTTGCCGCCGTAAGGAAATGGCGTGGCGGCGCCCGGTACAGTCGCAAGTTGCGTGCGGATAAAATAATTGCCGAAATCGAAAAGCTGCTGCTCGCTGAGCGTGTCGCTGGTCAGGCCGATCTGGATGACCGGCACGGTCGATGCAGAATAAATGATGACCAGGGGCGGCGTGGTTCCAGGTGGCAGAAAGCGCAAAAAGGTTTGCGAGATGGCTGCGGTTTGCGCCAACGCCGTCTGAATGTTGGCGCCGGGTTGAAAGAAAACTTTGATGACGGCGATCCCGTTGAGCGATTGGGATTCGATGTGCTCGACGTCGCTCACCAGCGTCGTAACGCCGCGCTCGACGTTGGAGGTGATGCGCTGTTCCATTTCCTGAGGTTGCAGGCCGTTATAAGTCCAGACCAGGGAGATGACCGGGATGTTGATGTCAGGAAAAATGTCAACGGGCGTGCGCAGCAACACTACCGGCGTCAGCAGGATGATGGCGAGCGCCATCACCACAAATGTGTATGGCCTCCGCAGCGCTAATCGGACAATCCACATATAGTCTTAGCTCGTTCTCTTTCACAGGTGGCGGCATTGTTCGCGTACGCCGCTCACCCATCACCGATTCAACTTAGATTCCTGAGAGCCTTTGTTTGGGTACGTCCAAAACCGCCGGTAATCCGGCCGGACAACTACTACCTACGCACCCATTCACCCGGGACCTAGCTAAGCGCTGACATTCAATTCAGGACTCCATCCCTAGCCCGAATTAAGTCTCTCGCCTCGTATTATTTACATCCCTCGAAGGGCACTGTTTGCTCCCTGTTTCCACGCCTTTCGATGCGGGCATTCTTACACAAGGCACACGGACGGCTCCATCCAAATTGGACGACGATTCGCAGAGGTGGGCAGCGAGAGAAAGGAAGAAGAGGGCGCGAAGCAGCTGGCGCTATTTGTTGGCTATAGAGAGTACGCTGTCCCAGCCGAAGGGACACGCGGCAAAGGTATTTGCCTAGGCGGCCTCTGGTAGGCGCGCGATGAGCCTCACAAGTGGCGGGCTCTATTCGCGGAAGACGAAGTTTAGCCGGACGCCGGAGACTTCAACGAGATCGCCGTCGTTGAGGCGCACAGGGCCGGTAATGGGTTTGCCATTGATGCTGGGCACTTTGTCCCCAGAGCCGAGATAGTAGCCGTCGTCGCGCTGATTGATCTGCGCGGCCATCTGCGGTTTGAACCATCCCTGAAGGCGAACGGTGGCCATCGCTGACTTTCCGATGACCGTAAGCTTGTTGGCCAGAACATATTCTTTCTGGTCGGTCTTTCCGCTTAGAACCACGAGCGTCGGGACCTTCAGGCGCGTTCCGGCAAATTGCATGGATTCGCCCATGGCGGCAGCCTGCTGGAGCATCTGACGCCGTTCCTTGGTGTCCAACACCATGGTTTCGTCGATGCGCGGCGCGGCGGCCTTGCGGCCACTGTCCCAGGGCACAGGCGCGTCGCCGCTGGCATCCACTTTGATCTTGTGCTTGCCGATATGGATGTTGTCTCCGTCATGCAAAGTGGCGCGCTCGACGCGAAGATCGTTCACAAAAGTGCCGTTGAGGCTGTCGAGGTCTTCCACGACCATGCGGCCGGCCTCGAAATAAACTTTCGCGTGGTGGTTGGACACCGCGAGATTGTCCACCGGCAAGTCGTTATCCGGGGAGCGGCCAATGGTTACGGGCCGCGTGCCAACGGAAACTTCTTTCACGATTTTGTTTTCAAACATGAGGCTGAGCTTCGGCATCTCAATTTCCTCCGGTACCATTTGTTCCTGAATTCTTGCGCAGTGCTCCGCGCAACCACGAAAACCATCCCCTGGAATCCTTCTCAAGCCGCACGACTACGACCGTTATGTTGTCCGGACCGCCGCGTTCGTTGGCTAGTGTCACAAGGTTTTCCGCCGCTCGCGTGGGGTCGGTTTCCGCCTGTAGTGTTCCCGCGATTTCCGGCTCCGTGACCACGCGCGTCAATCCGTCAGAACAGAGGAGCAGAACGTCCCGGGGGAACAGGGTGTGCTCCTCGGCATCCACTTCGATTTCCGCCTGCGCTCCAAGCGCGCGCAACAGAACGCTTTGCATATCGCTTTCTTCCGCTTCCGCGACAGTCAAGATCCCGCGGCGCACCTGTTCGGCAACCAGGGAATGATCCCGCGTGAGCTGGAGCAGACCGCCGCCGCGGAGCAAATAAGCGCGGCTGTCGCCTACGTGAGCGACACTGAGTCTTGCGTCATCGATCCATACCGCCGTCAGAGTTGCGCCCATGCCGCGTTGCTCGTCGTTTGCTTCGGCCGACTTGAATATATTTCGATTGGCCAAATGAACGGCCGTCGAAAGACGTTTCGTGCGCGCGCTCCACTTGGGCTCTACGGCCCCGACAACCTTGGCCGCAGGATTGGCCTCGAAGTCCAGGCAATGCTTCACGACTGTTTCAACCGCCATCGCGCTGGCAATTTCTCCGTGAGCTTCGCCTCCCATGCCGTCGGAAAGCACAAATAGCTGCAGCGGCTCAACGATCTTGAAGCAATCTTCGTTGTTGGAACGCACGCGACCCACGTCGGTCACGCCGCCGCTTGCAATCCGCACGCGAACTCCCTGCCCCCGTGAAATTACACCCCTGCCCACGCCTATACCGGGCGACTCTGTTCCCACGCTACCAGAGCCCCAAGGCCCGCGAAAGCCTTTGAACCCTAGTGATTACTCGCTTTTTGGCGACACCCAGGCCCGGTGGGTCTCCAGCCGGATTGACCCTGTGTTGCTTTCACACCGTGAGGTTCTCCACTACAATCCCACGCATGTCTTTGCGCCGCTGGTTCTTACTTTTTTTCTCTTGGTTTGCCGCATATTTCTTTTCGCCCTGGCTGGCTGCTCAGCAGCCAGTGCCTGCTGCTTCGGGGGCACGGATACTGCTGCTGCCGCGGCGAATTGTTTCGGGCGAGCGCGCCACGCTCGCGGTGCTGGACGTGAATGGGCGGCTTACGCCCGGTGTTGCGGTGAATTTTTCTAACGGAGACCGTCTCACGACAGATGCAACGGGCCGGGCTCTCTTTGTCGCGCCGCTGAATCCCGGGGTTATTTTCGCTTCGATTGCGGGGCGCATGGGGCGAGTAGCAACAGCCATTCTCTCGCTAGGCGAGGCCGCGTTGGCCTCGATCGAAGTTTCCTCTGCGCCGCGAGTAGCTTCGCTGACAGACCGCTTCGAAATCTTTGGAAAGGGTTTCTGCGGCGACGCAGATTCCAATCAAGTAACCATTGCGGGGCAGCGTGCGATAGTTCTCGCTTCTTCGCCAGCTTCGCTGATCGTACTTCCTCTGCAGGATTTGCAACCCGGCGCGACAGAAGTGGAAATTTCGTGCGCGAAACGCCAGTCGCCGCCATTTTCCGTGACGTTTGTCGGGCTAGATCTCGAAGCCGACTCTTCCCCCCTGAAACCTGGCGAGCATCGGGCGCTTACCGTGCGCGTGCGCGGAACGACGGCCAAGATTACGCTCGAAGCACGGAACCTGGCGACGGAAATCGCGGAACTTACCGGGGGCAATCCACTGCGAACTTCCAGCAGTGGCGGAGCTGAAAATCTTGGCAAGTTTGAAATTGTTGGGCGGAAAAACGGGAGCTTCCTGATTTCCATCCGGCTCGTGTCGTCGTTAGGGCGTCCGCAGCCAGTGAATCTGCGGCAGTGAAACGGAACCAGCTTAAAGAAAGATTGGTGGCGTGCAAAGGAGTTTTCGCTCGGCCACGGCAAGTAGGCCATTTGAGCTGAAAGGCACGCTGCACCCCCCTACCCCCGGCATGAATTTGCATGAATCTCAAAGGAAAGGACTTACGAAAAAAGCATTTCGTAAGCCGTTGATTCTAAAGCACGCGACTCTTCGTTGTTTGGGGTAGCAAGAGCCGAAAAGGCGGACCTAAAAAGAAAAACGGGAGCAAGCTCCCGCACTCCAAACGAGGTTCTCTACAGCGTTAAGTATAGTTGACGGTAAAGGGGGAGTCAAGGAAAAGTTTGACGAAAACGTTATGCGTGCTCGAGGCCGGAAGGACTCGGGAAATGAGATTAACCGCCTTTCTTGGCACTGGCTTCGCGAGGGGGCACGAGGGCGGCCGGGGGATCATCGAAAGGGAGCTCAGGAACACCGGCACCGAGCATGGTCTGGAGAGTGTTTTGCGCTTTCTCAAACAGCTTGTCTGACTCGCTGTAGCTCTGCTGGGCGTTCTTCAAATGGGTACCCAGAGTTCCGAATTTGTCGGTAAATTTCTCCAGTTGCTTTTCCATGCCGGAGAGGCTTTCCAGCAGACGCCTGGCATTTTCCTCCATCTGCATGCCGCGAAGGCCCATAGCAATCACGCAGAGGTGCGCGTAAAGAGTATTCGGAGACACGGCGATGACTTTCTTTTCGCGGCAATAAGCGTCGAGGGGCTGGCCCTTGCTATCAGTTGTCATGAGGAGTTCGTAGTAGACGCTCTCCGAAGGAACAAACATCAATGCCACATCGAGAGTGCCTTCATCGGGCACGATATATTTCTTGGTGATGGCATCGGCATGGCCTTTCACCGCGGTGATGAAGGCCCGGCGCGCTTCTTCGCCTCCGGTGCTGATCCGGCGGTAAGCGTCGAGGGGGAACTTCGAATCGATAGCCATTAACTTCTTATCGCGGAGCTTAATCACGGTATCAGCCGCTTCTCCGCTCGAAAACTTGTATTGCGTCACATATTGCGCGGACGGAAGGGAATCTTCGAGCAAACGCTCGAGCGTCACTTCGCCCAATGAGCCGCGCGACTTGGCGCCGCCCAAAATGCCTTCGAGCGTCTGCGCCGTCTGAGACATCTGCTTCCCGGCTTGCTGGACTTCGCCGAGTTGGCGCTGAATCTGGCTGATCTGATCGCGCGTGTTCTTGAGCTCGTCGGCCATTTTGGTTTGCGCGTCGGAAGTCATCTGGCCGGTGATTTGGGCGGAGTTTCTGATGGCGTCCTGCAAGGCGGGTGTGACGCTATCCAGGCGCTGCGCGACGCTCTTGGCGATGGCTTCCAGTTTTCCGGTGCTCTGGGCTTGCGAAGTGGCAATGGTTTGCAAGTCGCGGCGCAATTCGTTCATCTGGGATTCGATTGCGCCGTCCTTCTGGCGGCTTTGCAAGCTCTGCAAGGCCAGCCACAGGACGAGAACGACCACAAGAATCACGCCGCCAATCAGGAATCCGTCCATTTACTCTCCGATACGAACACGGGAAACGGTCTTCTTACTTTAGCAGAGGTCGGAGGGCGGGAGTCGAAAGTTGGCTGAGACAGAATGAGCAATGATCGAAGGTCCAGGAAACGGCGAACGATGCTCGAAAAAAGAGGGCCCCACGAAAGGGACCCTCTTGAGATTGGGGGACTGGGCCGCGCGAAGCTCTCTGTTACCAGCTCAACTTGAGCGCGAACTGGAATTGGCGCGCGTCGTAGGCCGCTGTCGGCTGGCCCGCAGTGCAGGTCGAGCCGGCCAAGGGATCGCAAAGCTGGTCGACGGCGGCAATGTTGGTGCGGTTGAGGAGGTTAAAAGCGTCGGCGATGACGTCGACCTTGAAGCGCTCGCCGAGAGGAATGCGCCGGGAGAGGCGCATATCCATCTGGAAAAAGTTAGGCGACGTGAAAGCGTTCCGGCCGAGATTTCCGTTGCAGCCCGCGGGCGGGGCAACGAGAGGCACCTTAAACGTTGTGCCATCGGCGTTGAGACACACGCTGGGGGGACCGAAGGTCACGCCGGGAATAAAGGGAGAAGAGGTGGCTCCGCCAACAGAGGGGCGTCCCGTCGAGGTGCTGAAGTCGAGACGCGTGTTTTCACCGGTGATGACGTTGAACGGCCGGCCGGAGGAGAACTCGACGATAGGAGACAAGCTGAAATCCCCGAATAGATATTTGAAGAAGCCATCACCGTGCTTGGCGCTCCCTGATTGGAAGACGGCGCTGTTCACCCAGCGGTGGCGCTGATCGTTGACGGAATTGGAGCGCTCGAAACTGAGGAAGCGGCTGTCTTGAGGTTCGAGAGGCGATTGCAGGTCGGTTGCGTCGTCAATGGAATGGGACCATGTATAGCTGGAAAGCAGCTCAAAGCCCTTTGAGAAACGCTTCGAGAGGTTAAAGGTCAGAGCGTTGTACCAGGAGCTGGCATTGGAGAGCTGTGCGTCAACGCTGTTGAAAGGAACGGGAACGCCGAAGCCCTTGGGGTAGCCAGCCAGGCCCGCCAGAAAGGCTTGCGTTGCGTATCCGACGGCGAGAGGCTGCCCCGGCGCGACGAGACCCGCGAAGGATGGATTGGGACCGGAGGGGCGGAAGAAGTTGAAGAAGGCCGCCGTACCGACGAATCCCACGGCAGCTGCGGGGTTGCAGTTCGGCGCAGCGAAGCCCTGCCCCAAAGCGCTCGGAGCAATCAAGAAGATACTGCCGGAGCCCTGATTGACACAGGTATTTGGCGTGCCACTCGGCACGACGACGGCCAGCGGCTGGCTGGGGCTTAGGCCCGAAGCCACGGCGTTAAACATGTTCTGCGCCAGCATCCCGGGATCCGTGCTATTCACATCCTGCGCATGGTTCAAATGCACCCCACGGGACCGCTGGTATCCGAGGCTGAATTTCCAAGAGCCCGCGATTTCACGTTCGATCGTAAGATTCGCCTGGTTTGCGTAACCGTAGACAAAGTTTTTCGCCAGGGGAAGGGTGAATGGAAGAATGGGAAGCGGAAATCCCGCGGCCAGGTAATTTTGGTTGGCAAAGAGCGAACTGGGAGCAAGAGGATCGAAGCGCTGCTGACTGGGCAGGTAGAACATGCTCGGGAGCGCGTTCAGCGCGCCCTGGAAAATGGAACCGCCGTTGAGATTCGCCGGTGTATCGAAACCCGACCCGCATACCGGAGGGGCCGGCGGAGGCAGCAGGCCGCAAGCGGATGCTTTGTCGCCGATAGAAAGCAACTGCACCGAGCGGCCACCGTCGGCAGTCGTGGCGTCGAAAGCAGTGGCCAATAGCGGATGATCGTAGAACAGACCGTAACCGGCGCGGATAACGGTCTTGCCGTTGCCAGCGGGATCCCAGGCCAATCCAATCCGGGGAGCGACATTGTTGTAATCGCGCGGAATGCCTTCCACAACACCGAGCGCCTGCTCCGCGGCGGCATTTAGGGCGGTTCCAGGAGCGGACAGCGGACTGATTTCTACGTCGTACCGCACACCGTAATTCAGGGTCAGGTACCGGTTCATTCGCCAGTTATCCTGGAAGAAGAAGCCCATGGGGATATTGTCGAAAGGACTGTTGGAATTCCCAATTCCCTGGATGTAAGACTGCGGGATTCCAAGACCGTACGCCTGCAGGCCCGTCGCGCCGGGAACACCGGCGCCAATGGAAATCCCGCCAAAGTTCACGTCGCCGCCAAAATCCAACTGGAAGATTTGCTGTTTTTTCGAACGAAGCTGAATAACGTTTATATCACCGCCCATTTTGAAAGTGTGTTTGCCGCGAACGAGGCTGACGTTATCCGTGAATTCAAAGCGCCGCTCGATGCGGTCGACCGGAGAATAGGGTTCCCGGCCGAGATAGCCGATCCCAGGAATATTAACAGCGATCAGGTCGCCGCCTGGAAGTTGTGAAAAACCAAAGTGGACTCCGCGACGGGCGACCTGCGTACGGAACTCATTAAAGGTGGTATCGCTCACGATGGTGTCATGCTGAAACGTGAAGTTGAGGTCGCGGGTTTGGCTCAAGCCTGCGCGCGAGCCGGAATTCTGACCGAAGACCTGATTCTGCGACGTAGATGGAAGTCCGGTTACCAGCGATGGAGAAACGCCGACGCGGAGGAAGGAGTTGTTGCGATTGTTCCAGTGATGGTCCAGGCGGGAAGACCAAAGGCTGGTCTTCTCCATGGCAGGGAAATTTCCTCGAATGGAATTCAATGCCACATAATGGAAATGACCATCGGATGAAACAGGCAGCGGGACCAGGCCTGTTCCGATACCCAAGGGGACGCCGGACCCGACCGGGAGACACACCACGCTGTTGACCTGTTTTCCTAGAGGGCAGGGCACTGGGATGGGGAAGAACTTTGAGCCCAGCGCCGCGGGAATTCCAAACAGAGCGGAAGAAATGGGGACTGTAGTCCCGTCGACGTTTTTATTCATGTCGGCGTTCACGGCGACGTTTGAGGAAGCGGCTGTGAGGGCCGCAGCTTGTTCGAGCGACGCAGAGCAACCGGCGGCGGCGAAGGCGCCCTGGTAAAAGGCAAGTTGGTCGGGGGTCATGCTGAGAGGAAAGGGAATGCAGGGCGAGACGACACCCGTCTTCAACCCGAAATTTCCCAGGCCGATACTGGTGAAACCGGATTCTTCACGTTGCGTGTACTCATAGGAGAAAAAAACAAACGTCTTGTCTTTCTTAAGCGGACCGCCAAAGGTGAGTCCGCTCTGCGTGCGTGTGTATGCCTGTTTGACGGGATCGAGCGCACCCGTCACCGGGTTGACCTGCCCGGAAAAAGGATTGCGCGCCTGAAACTCTTTGTTCCGTAAATAGCCGAAGGCGTCGCCGTGGAATTCATTCCCTCCGCTCTTGCTGACGATGTTGATAACACCACCGCTGGCGCGCCCATACTCGGCGTTGTAGTTGCTGAGAATGAGCTGAAACTCCTGTATGCCCTCTTGAGAGAGGGTCGAGCGAATGGCGTTGATGGAGTTGTCGACGGCATCCGCACCGTCAACACTGACCGCAGTCCCTCGGGCTCGCGCGCCGCCAATGCTCAATCCGCTGTTCGGAGCCGGACCGATGGTCGGGGCCATGTCGCGTGTGGTCTGCGAATTAGTGAGCGTGAAATTGATATAACTGCGCCCATTAATGGGGAGGTTGTCGATACGGCGTTGCGCGACGGTCTGCGAGACATCGGTCTTACTGGTTTCGATGGGAGCAGCCTCGGTCGTCACCAATACACTCTGCTGCATGCCTTTCAAGTCCAAACGCGGATCAAAGGTTGCGGCCTCGCCGACGGTCAGCACCATGGAAGGATTCTCGTAGACGGCAAGATTCGCGCCGCCATCGACGGTCATTTTGTATTGGCCGGGCTGAAGTCCCACGAGATTGTAGCGTCCGCCATCGTCCGTGACGGCAGTGCGCTGCGCACCGGTGCTTGCATTGGTCACGGTGACCTTTGCGTCCCCGACCGGTAAACCTTGAGGGTCGGATACCGTTCCCGACAGAGTTGCGGTATTCACCTGTGCCGAGGCCGTGGCGCAACCCACCACAAGCAAAAGCAGGAGCGCTCCCGCTAACACGGATTTCAAAGAGGCTGATACACACCCACCCTGGCTGCGTCGCATGACTCCTCCTAGTTGTGCACCCGAAGAACTTCCGCTACCCCTAGCGGTGGCGGGACAGCCCGCCATTTCTCAAATGAAACAATTGAATACACGGCTTTTACTGCAATACAACGTCGCTTTCAACTGAAAACTTCCAAAGCCGTCGCCCAGAATGAACTATCAGGGAGCCGACAACGCCTTTGACTCCGCTAGGACCAATTTGATTTCGTCGAGAACACCCAGCACTGGCGCAGAATCCACGAAGGCGGAAGGACTAGCAAGAGACAAGGTACGAAACTGCGGAGGAAGCAAGGAATGTCGCTTCTTGTCGCCATCTCAGAAGCCTCCTGTGACCAATTCAGGGCACAGGAGCAGCTGCGAGAAACTCGAGTTAGTCAGGATTTAGAGGAGAACAGATTTAGAGCTGGAGATGGCGTTGGACAAGCTTGCGGAGTTTTTCGCGGTCTTCGTCGCGCATGTGCACGAATTCGATGCCGCTGCCATCCGGACCGATGTTGCGAACAACGGCCGTGAAGTTGATCTTGCGGAGACCGGCTCGGACTTCGAGCTTGATCGAGTCGCCAATGCTTAGCTTCCCCGGAGATTCCAAATAAGCGCCGCCCAGACTGATAGTCCTTACCCGGGACAAGCCCGCCGGCGCGCCCTCGATCTGTGCACGAAGCGGCGATTCGAGCGGAACTCGCGTGTAGCGGCGGGGGATTACATAGCCGGAGCTGGATTGCGCAGGCGCCCCGAAGGCAGCAGCCGCTTGCTTGAACGAAGGACGGTTCTCGATCAGGGCGAGCGCATCTTCCGCTGCGGCGCGCAACCCGGCAGGCTCCGCATAGGTGAGGCCCTCACGATTCTCCGCCAGCTTGCGAAGAAGCTCGGCGGCTTCCGGAGCACGCATACGGCCGAGCGCTTCAATGGCCTTAATGCGCACGAACTGGTCGCGCAAAACCTCGTGTTCACCGGCAGCAATCTCCATCAGTTGCGGCACGGCGGTGGTTTCCTGCGCCAGGCCGAGCTGGTCGATCATCATGGGAACGACCATGGGATGCGCGTCGGCAAGGATAGCGGAGAAGACGAATGCCGTGCTCATCGCCGATGAAGAATTGCTGGGGCGCGAAAGTTCGCTGACGGCCAGGTCCTGCAGGTTCCATTCCCAGCTTGCCATAGCGCGCGCAAGGCCCCGCAGCAGCCGCTCCGGGTCTGCTGCGGCTAAGAGTTTTATTCCCGCGGTCACGCGCTGGCGGCGCGCTTCGTACAGCCGCGTTTCAAGCAAGTTCAGAACTGGCACACCGATCGTGCGCAGGAGCCGCGCCATCGCAGGCACCATTTCGGCGCCGCGCGGTTCAGTCAGCAACAAAGTCATGCGATCGAGCAGCCGCTCGGGATCGCGCTGCAACAGCCGAGGCAGAACCGGATCCAGAGGACGGTTGGCAAGAGCAGCATCCACGAGCAAGAGCCAGCGATCCTGCGCCACCAGGCGGTGCGCCAGCGCCGACATATGATCGTGCTCTTTATCGTGAGGAGCGCGCTCAAGCTCGGTCAGGATGGTTTCGAAACCGGAATAGTCGCCGCGACTCACGGCAATGCGCCCGAGCGATTCCACGAAGGCTGCGAGCAGGGCAGCGGTTTCCGGAGATTTCTCCGAGTCCAGGGCCTTCATGGCGCCGCGGCTCAGGTCTTCCGGCAACTGATTTGGCCAAAGCGACTCGATAATCGGAGACAGTTCATTGAGCCCGGCGGCAACGAAGCGCCTTGCGGAAGCTTCCGCATGCTCGATGCGGCGCGCGTAATTGAGGACGATGTTGCGCGCCTCGCGGCGAGGAGCGTCGGCGCCCGCTTCGGCGAGTTGGCCGAGGGTATGGCGCAGCGCCGCAACCGGAACGCACCACACGTCGGGTCCGCGCAAGACGGCGGATTTTTCACGCGGCGGAAGCTCCAGCCAGAATTTATCGATAAGCTGTTCGCGGTGCGTGTCCGTTGCCCAGGTGACCGCCAGCGACGAGAGATGCTGCGAAGAGTGAGGGCCGGAATACCCGCCGGCCTCGACAATGACGTCGCTCAAGCGGCAAATCGTAGGACGGACAGATGAAGCCGTAAGCGATCCGCTGGAAAATTCCGCGCCGAGAAATTCGAAAATGATGTTTTCAGAGAGCCGCAGCAAATAAGGTTGCGGCCGTTCGCCTTCGCGCGGGCCGTACTGCGAGACGGAACTGAGCAGCATGCACACGCTGTCGCGGCTAGCCTCTTCCATCGCCCCATGGATCGCTCGCGCCGCTTCTTCCGGAGAAAGCCCGCGAGCGCTCTCGAGTGGTGGTGTCAGCCGCGACAGAAGCCGCAGGCAGGCCACCAGATCGTCAAAATCCGGCGGCTGGATCGGTGAATCGGCTTTTTCTCGCGGCGAATGTCCGCCGTACGCCACGAGCGCGCCGATTAAACTTGCCAGCACCGTGTCCACGCGGCGCTCTGTTTGCGTATTGATAGAAATGCCTTCCACGCGGTTCTCCAGGAGTCGCGCCGGCCACCAGGAATTGCCCGCACCGTTTGCTGGGTCTTCCGATTTTAGCAAGGATGCCTTCACCAGTCGCGCGAGCGTGTCCAGTTCGCCTACATGGAATTTCTTCAAGAAGGCCAGCGCGTGGATTCCAGCGCGCTGCAGGTCGACGGCCAGCGCCTGCATCTCTCCGCGCGAATCCGGCAGGTGGGCGTCGCCGATTCTTGGCGCCACCAAGCCGCCGCGTTCCACTCGAATCTCCAGTCCGCCCAGAAGTTCCGTCACGCTGCGGATGGAATCGTAAGCGCTGTCCAGGCTATCGAGCCGGAGTGGATGATCCTTTTCGTAAAGACGCTCCGACCGCATCAGCAAATGCAGATTGCGAAGTGCATGCTGAACTTCGCTGGCCTTTTGGTCCATTATGCTTGCTGGAACGCGGGCGACGGCGTAGGCAAGTTGGCGCAGCGACGTGCGCGGCGTGGCATCCGGGCTCGCCTGCGACGCTGCCTCGCGCTTCGCTTCGTTGATCGGTATTGTGGCCCTGCGGACCAAAGGATTCTCCACTTGCCTTTCCGTTCGTTTACACCGCTTTGAGCGGCGAGGAAGCCTTCTTCGAACCAGTGATGCTAGCTAGAGGGCAGATGGCCCCTACCTATAACGCAAGCACGCCTCCGGCCTGCATCGAATGCCACTAAGTCCTTTGTATGGAACGAATACTGAGGTTGGTTATAGAACTCAAAATGAGTCTTGTAACAAAATGTTACGTTTCGGGTAGACTCTTTGGGAGGTCAAGAGTGCGGAGAAAATGGGACATTTTCCGAAATTCGCGGGAATTCCGGAGGTTATTTTTCGCGGAGGGACTCATCGATATTGACGGTACCGCCCTCGCTCACCTGGAACATCTTCTTCGCCTGCTGAAATCCATTCAAACGCAGGGTAATGGTGTGCGTTCCGGCAGGCACCTGCACGCGTGAGGGCGTGAACTGTCCCGTAGAAGCCCCGTCCACGATGATTTCAGCGCCTTTCGGGTTGCTGCTCACCTGCGCCCACGCGATGCGGCTCATAGACTTTTCGGTTAGAACAACTGGAAACTGCGTCTGGATATTGTCCTTGACCTGAACGGGCCCAGCATAAGGCTCATATCCCTGGAGGCGCAGGACGAGGTTGTACTGGCCGGGTGCCAGCGGAAGGGTTACCGGCGTCTGCCCGGACTGCTTCGCCCCGTTGATGAACACGTCTGCCCCCGGAGGTTGGCTGCTGATGAAAATGCCCTTGGCCAGCGATTCGAGCTTGATCTTCTGGTCCTGTGCGTCGCCGCTTTTTATTTGCAGTGCGGTTTGCACGGGTTGATAACCTTCCTTTTGCACTTCCAGGCTGTAGCGCGCCGGAGACAAATTGTTGAAACTGCAGGGCGTCTCGCACTTGCTCAGGATGTTGCCCGCAGGACCGCGCAGAACCGCGGTTGCGCCGATAACATCGGTGACCACGTGAATCGCGCCGCGTCCCGCTGTTGGGACCGGGTGCGCGCCTTCGTCGGAGTTGCCGCCGGCGGCGACCGGCGTGTCGTCGTATTCCAGGTGATCGATCACGCGCACGCCCGAAGGGGCGTTCCGCAATAATTTTAAGAGTCCAGCGTGTTCGGCTGGCCGGAGCTTTCCGGCAAGTGTCAACGTGTTGCCGGCCGCCTGAACTTTCACGCGCCCGGTTAATCCTCTTTCGGAAATGGCCTCTTCGATCCGCCCTTTGTACTCTGCCGCTTTGGGGCTAATCGAATTTCCTGGATTCTTGGCCACCGACTTTTGCGGGACCACTTCCGCGGGCTTCTCCTCTGAGGCCGCATCCGCGTCGTTTGGCCGCGCAGAAGCCTCAGTTGCGTCGGCCCCCGCAGTGTTGCCCGGAGTCGTTTCTGCCGGAGTAGTGCCAGGCAAGCTGGCGTCTTTCTTTTGCGCATCATGGAGTTCGCGTGCGGCTTCGAAAACCGGCCTAATTTTGTTTGCCCCATAAACAATCACGCCCAGAAGCAGCATCGCTGCGAGAATTGTCCCCAGAACATTTTTCTTTTTCGGAGGTTCCGGTGTGGATGCAGGCGTGATGGCTCCTGTTCGCCGCACGATCGGAGTCTGGCCAGGCCCAGACGCTCGCGCGTTCAGGGAGCGTGCCGTGGTGATGACGGTTTGATCTTCGTTGGCGTAGCCACGGCCCGCCGTATTTCCAGAAATCACAGTCGCCGCAGGCGACCCTCCGCCCATCACCATCGTTGATTGCGGGTTCCCGCCGGCCGCCGAAATGGACCGGTAATTCTTGAGATCTTCCAGCATTTCTCGGCAATTCTGGTATCGCTGGTCGGGCTCTTTCTCTAGAGCCCTCATGACCACTGCGCTGATCCCTGGATGAATCGTCGGGTTAATCTGCCGCGGCGGCACGGGATCTTCGTTGACGATCTTGTAAATCACCGTGGTGATGTTCTGACCTGGAAAAGGTTTTTCGTTGGTCACCATCTCGTAGAGCATGACGCCCAGCGAAAAGATGTCGCTGCGTCCGTCGACGGCACGGCCCTTCACCTGTTCCGGCGACATATAACTCGGAGTGCCCATGACGTGCGCGGTTTGCTGCACCGTGCCGAACTGCAAAATTTTTGCCGTGCCGAAGTCCGTGACCTTGACGGTATCGTCGGCGGTGAGCATCAGGTTCGCGGGCTTGATGTCGCGGTGAATTACGTTGCGTTCATGCGCGAATTGCAGCGCGCTGCAAGTCTGCTCCATGATGCGCAGCGTGCGCGGCAGCGGAAACGCGTGGCCGTCGTCGAGCAGCGCCTGCAAGCTCTTGCCTTCTACCAGTTCCATGGTGATGTAGTAGAGGCCGTCTTCTTCGCCGGCGTCGAAGACCACTACGATGTTTGGATGCGTCAGCAAACCAGCGGCGCGCGCCTCGGTTTGGAATCTCGTCAGAAGTTCTGGGCGCGAAAGGCCTGTGCCTTCTTCACTTAGCCGGATGGTCTTGACCGCTACAGTGCGCCCGATCACCGGATCCACGGCTTTGTACACCACACCCATGGCGCCGCGGCCCAGTTCACCGACGATTTCGTATCTTCCGGCTTTTGTTACAGTTGGCATCGTTCAATCGCTGTGTCGCCCGGCAAAGACGGCTCTGGCGACACAATCCCCAATCGAGCGCATCGGGTTTCGGCTCTGGAAGGCAGGGAACCTAACAAGCCCCAGAACTTCTATCGTCCATTTTCTGGTCTTGACCAGCGGAATGCTCCGCCGACACCCGGGACACCCTATCCTGCACAGTACCCACCGGATTTTCTTTTGGTCAACGCTACTGGGGTACCAGTGTTTCGCACTCGATACGGTCGGAGCGTCCTCCCGAGTGGCCTTTCCGTTGGCCTCTCTGGCAGCGGCTCCGTCTTCGCGCTCCCACTGACGAACTAGGGGTTGCGCATCGTTTCCCGGGGCGACATGGTGCGTTCCGGCATCGGCACATTCGTTTCGCGGACAGGACGATCGACTTCGCCGGGCCGTGCGGGTGCTTCGAGTCCATCGGTAAGTAAGTACCCTTGTAGTGCGATGCCGTTGGTCCAAACGCTCTCGAGCGCGGAGATGTACTCGATCTGCAATTCGTAGAGCTTCCGCTGTGCGTCCAACACGCGGGGATACGACGCCAGCATCTGGCCATACTTCTCCACCATTAGTCCGTAAGTCTTTTTCGCTCGGGGAAGCATCTCATCACGGTACCCCACGGACATTAGACGCGCGTTGGCGTACTGATCGACGGCAGAAGCGGCGCGTTCGCGCAGAGTCAGCGCAATGCGCGTTTTCTCCTGCCCGGCGCGCTCGATATCCGCTCGCGCAGCCGTCACATTTCCCTGGTTTCGATTGAAGAGTGGAATCTCCACGGCCACTTCCGCGATCCCTTCCCATCCTTTTGCGAACGGAACGCTCCCGAGCAAATCGTGGTTGTATTCCATTCCGCCCCGAACTTGAACATCGGGAATCGCCCCACGCCTGGCGCGGCTGAAAACGTTTTGTGCGCGGGCTTCCGTTATATCGGCGATTCGAACGGCGGGACTCTCTTTCGCGATTGCCTCCACGGCCTCTTCTTCGTTTACTTCCGGCCAGCCTTTTTCCAGATCACCCGCCACCGTCGCGAGTGACAAATCGGGTTGCCCAATCACCGCCGCCAAAGAACGCCATTCTTCACGCAGCGTGTTTTCCTGCATTCGCGCGCCTATGCGCATTCTCTGCGCTTCCACTTCAGCTTCGAGCACTTCGGTTTCGTCGGCCTGCCCAGTGTTCATCAAACGCCGTTGCGTCTCCGTGCTGTCTTGCGCGATCGCAGCCATGTCTCGTCGGGCGTCGAGCAATTCCTGCGCCGCCAGCACGCGCAGAAACGCCATCTTCACGGCGCTTTGCACCCGCATTTTCTGCTCTTCAGCTTCTATCTCCGCGAGCTTTACATCCTTTGCGAAAACTTCGCGGCTCAACGCGAGTTTCCTACCCGTGACCACTGCCTGCTGAACAAAAAATCCCTGTTTTCCGCCGCCGACCGATCCTCCACGGATTTCATCGCCTGCGTAGGCCACCGTCGGATTTGGATACAGCCCCGCTTGTTGCTGCCGCGCCTTGGCGGCCCGAATCTCCGCCTCCGCTTGCCGCAACGTGGGATTCGACTCGCCGGCGATCTTTTCCGCTTGCTCCAGCGTGAACAGCGTACCTTTCGCATTTTCCTGCGCTCTCCCCATCCGTGGATATTCCGGCCTTACCGCGGCCATTTGCATCGGATGGTGCTGCTCCTGTGCAGGCATCTTCATTTCCTGCGCCCGCCCGCCGCCAGCCATCGCCAGCAAGCCCGCAATAACAATCACTCCGCACTCCATCGACGGCCGCATGGTCTCTCCTCTTCTTCTCCGTGAACTCTGTATTCTCTGCGTTGAAACTTTTTTCAACTTTTCACGACTCATGGTGATGCTCCGTTGCCGCGCCGGGTGCCTTCTTTCGCGCGAGGATGGCGTCATATTCTTTCTCCGGCAGCACGCGTACCATGGTCATCATTCCCATCATTCCCGCGCTCCAATTTTTCGGCAGGCCGTAGGTTTCCGGCTTTTCTACGACTTCGTCCATGCCCATTTCCATGAAAGCATCCTGCGGAAATCCCAGCACGCTCTCCGCGTTCTGCGCGATCGGCGCGTGGTGCACGTGCTCGAAAGGAACGCTTTTCGCGAGCGATTCCATCTGGCTCATCGCTTTCATGTCCGTCTGGTCGGCGGTCTCGATCTGCCGGTCACGCAACAAATCCATCATGCTGTTCATCATGTGGTGCGGCAGGTGGCAGTGGATCATCCACGCGCCGGGATATTTCGCCTCGAACTCCATGACGCGCGCCTGCGCCACTCCCACCAGCACGGTGTTCATCGGAACCCACGTCGATTCCGGCGCGCGCCCGCCTTCTGTGCCGGTGACCACGAACTGGTGCCCGTGCAGGTGGATGGGGTGATGATCCATTCCAAGATTGACGATGCGCAGCCGCACCCGGCTTCCCAGCCGCGCGAGCAACGGCGTCGTCATCGGCGCGGAAACTCCGTTGAACGTCAGCCAGTTGAACTCCATCGCTGCCGTGTTCGGAACGGTATTGCTCGGCAGCACCGCCCATTCCTGCAAGATCAGTCCGTAGTCATGATCCGTGCGTGGCTTGTAATCTTTTTGCGGATGCGCCACGAAAAATCCGATTTGCCCCATCATTTCCTGCATGGCGCTATGCGCGTGGTAGAAAAACGTCCCTTCCTGGTGCACGGTGAATTCGTAAACGTACTTCTCGCCGGGAGCGACCGGCTTCTGGCTGATGTACGGTACGCCGTCCTGTTCGATGGGGATTTCCAGGCCATGCCAGTGCGGGGAAGTGGACTCCGGCAATCGGTTCTCGAAGATCACGCGCACGCGATCGCCCTGCTGCACCTGAATGGTCGGCCCGGGGCAGCTTCCGTTGTAGCCCCACGCATCGATGGTTTTGAACGGTGCGATTCTCTTCTTCACCGGCTCGGCTATGAGGTGGAAAACTTTTACTTCGCCATCCATCTTGTGCGGCAAATCCGTCAAATCCGGCGTCACCATGGGCAGCGGCGCGCCCGTAGCCGGTGTGTCCAGGTGATTTGCCTCACGCGGACGCATCCGCATGGGTTTTTCGGCCTGAGCTTCCAGACTCTTGCTCATTCCCAACAGCCCCGCGCCGAATATCGCTGCATCTTGAAAAAATCTTCTTCGTGTCCCGCTCATTTTTCCTCCTGAACTTCCTGTTGCTGCAAGTCGCGTCCCTCGCGAATGAAAATGGGAAATATTCGGCGTTGCACGCCGCTGAAACCGTTTCTTTTGCGCACGCAGGCCGACCTCCCGCTCATCGCGAGATTGGCCGCTTTTAGTTTTTCAGGAGGGGCAACTCAGATTCGAAAGACAGTGGAAACTACAGGCGTAAACCCGCTAGAGAAATCATGCGGCCGGCAAAACCATGAATCGGAAAGCATTGTCGTGGCTGCTGGATTTTCCTGCCCAGTCGCGAAGAATGTTCCATCGGACGCGCTCAAGCGCGATTCGCCGGAGGCGCTGCCAAACGGAGTGGAAGCCGAAACTACCGCGGGCAATTCCGGCAAATTGCAATTTCGAGTCCCGTGTACGAGCAGCGCCTCGTGATGCATGGTGCCAGCTCGATGGCAAATCCCATTTCCTGTCGCAGAAGCATCGGCTCGCCCGCAATTCTGAACCGCGCAAAGCGGCGCACACGCCGGCGCCACTACAAGGGCCCCAATCGCCAGCAGACTCAACGCCCGCAGCGCCCATCTCGCGCTTCGAATTCGCATCACCCTTGGCATCCTGTGATTACGCTACGCCGGCCGTCAGCCTGCGTCAACCTCACCCTTCGGTCGCGCGCAGAAAGCAGACTCTTCAATCGCCGTAGCCGTGTGAGTCCTTATCCACCACGACTTTGCCCGCGAAAGAGCGATACACGTAAGTAAAATATCCCGCCGCCAGAATGATTCCGGTGATCCACCAGGCTAATCCGATCCTCAAGCCGTACTCTCCGGCCTTTGCTGTCGCCACCGTCAGCGAGTAAACCGGATTCCGCGCCGGCAAAACCATCGGATACAGACCAAAAATCACACTGGTCAACATGCCTGCCAGATAAGCACACGAAGCGAAGAACGCTTTGCGCTCATCGTGTTTTCGCAATTCAAAAATAACGCCCGCGATTCCCGCCACCGCAAGCACCGGGAAAACAAATCCCAGTGGCCAGGTTGTGAAGTTTTCTTTCACCTGTGGCTGAATGCGGAACGTTAACGCGGTCACGATCGCCGTGAGCGCCACCACGCCCCACCATGCTCGCCCCGCCACTCTTCCCGCGCGCCTGCTAACTTCCCCGCTGGTCTTCATCTGCACCCACAGCCCGCCGTGCATCATCAGCACAAGCAAAGCCAATACGCCTACAAGAATGGTGTACCAGTCGAGAATCCCCGTTTGGTCGCCTAGACGGAAATTGGTCCACAGCGGCTCGAAAAAATAGCCGCTCGCATCCAGCGGCACGCCGCGCACCACGTTCCCGAGCGCCGCACCAAAAAACACCGCCAGCAACAAGCTCGATGCGCAAAAGAGAAAATCCCACAGCGGATCCCAAACCGCGCTCTTGATGTGATTCCGGAATTCGATGGACGCTCCACGCAAAATCAGAAGCCAAACCACGATCATCAGCGGCAGATAGAATCCGCTGAACGCGCTCGCGTACAGCGCCGGGAACGCAAAATATAAGGTTCCTCCTGCGGCAATCAACCACACTTCGTTTCCGTCCCATACCGGGCCTATGCTTGCCAGAACCTGGCGGCGCTCTTTATCCGTTCTAGCCACCAAGAGATGAATCGCCCCTGCGCCCAGATCGAAGCCATCCAGCAGCACGTAGATCGTGATCATGATGGCCACAAGCCAGAACCAGATCGTTCCCATCGCGCCTTCTTCAGTCCGCCGCCAGCACGGCAGCATCGTCTTTTTGCAGATGCCCGCTGGGTTCCGGCCCGAGTTCGATCTCGCGGTAAATCAGAAATAGCCAGAGAATCCCCAGCACCGTATACATCCCCATAAACCCAATCAGCGTAAACCACGCATTGCCCGCGGCTACTCGCGGAGAAATGCCGCTTGCCGTGCGCATCAATCCGTAAATCAGCCAGGGCTGCCGCCCGAGTTCCGCGGTCATCCATCCCGCGGTGTTGGCAATATAGGGGAGCGGCACGCACATCATCAGCATCCACAGCATCCACCGAGAGTCATACAATCGTCCGCGCCAGTGCAGCAGCGCAGCCAGAACCATCACCGCGATGAAAATCGTTCCCAGCCCCACCATCACGTGATAGCTGTAATAGAGAAGTGGAATCTGGTCCGGCCACTCCGTCTGCGGAAAATCGGCCAAGCCTTTGATGTTCGCGCGCCACTGCCGGTACGTCAGAAAACTCAGCATGTTCGGAACTTCCAGCGGGTTGTCGAGTTTTCTTTTTTCCACGTCCGGCTGCCCGAGGATGGCCAGCGGCGCTCCTTCTTGCGATTCAAAAAGCCCTTCCATCGCCGCCAGCGTCGGTTGCTGGTTGTACGCAACCAATTTTCCTTGCATGTCTCCGGTAGGGACCAGTTGCAGGATCGCCGCAACCGCACCTACCAACACTCCTGCCCGCACAAACGTGTGGCCGTAGCTGTCATGCCGCTTCGTCAGCAAATAAAAAGCGCCCACGCCCGCCATGACGAAGCAGCCGGTTTGCACCGCTCCCAGCATGGTGTGCGCGTACTGCCAAAGCGCCCATTTATTCAGTAGCAGGTCCAAAAAGCTGGAGAGCTCGATGGCGCCGTTGGAGCCAATCCGGTAGCCCGTGGGATGCTGCATCCACGCGTCCGTCGTCACAATGAAATAGCCCGAAAGCCACGAGCCCAGAAAAACCAGAAATGCCGCTACCCAGTGTCCGATTCGCCCGAGCCGCTTTTCTCCGAAAAGAAACAATCCCAGGAAACTCGATTCCAGAAAAAACGAAAACACGCCTTCCATCGCCAGCGTTTGCCCGATCACTCCTCCCGCGGCCTTCGAAAACGCCGCCCAGTTCGTCCCGAACTGGAATTCCATCGGAATTCCCGTCACGACGCCGAGCGCAAAATTAATTCCGAAAATCCGCGCCCAGAATCGCGCCGCGCGATTGTAGTGTTCATCCCCGGTGCGCAGTGCTTTCGTCTTCAAGTAGACCAGCAGCAGCGCAAGCCCCATCGTCAATTGCGGAAAAATATAGTGAAAGGTGATAGTCAAGGCGAACTGCAACCGATGTACGTCCACTGCCTGTCCCATTCAGTACCTCGTCGCGAACGCCCCCAGCAATCAGTCTGAACGGCTTCGGCCATCTTGAAAGAGCGAGCCCAATAAAATTGCGGAACCATTCTCGCACTTCCGCGATTCTTTGCGTGTCATTTCGAGTTTTGGTGCTGGAGCATGCCCCTTGCTCAGGGATGCTGAGGGCTGCTGGCCCTTCCAATCATGACTTGGATACAATTCAATCCCACATGACGGACTCATCGGACACAACCGCCCTTCTCTTGGTTCAGACCGTGGCTTCTTTCTCGCGCGCGGAGCTGCGCTGGGAGCTCGCGACCATTGCGGCCGCGGTCGCGCTTCTCTCTATCGCTCTTGCTGCAATCGCTCTTTTCTGTTTTCGGCGCGGGACGCGCGACCTGACGCTGCTTTACTTCGGCTTGTTCTGCATTCTATACGCCGTCAGGTTGTTGGCTCTTCTCTCCTCCTTCCGCTCTCTCTTCAATGAGTCGCAAATGTTCTGGAATTACGTCAATTGGGTCATCACGTGCACCATCATTCTTCCCTTCGGCCTCTTCTTTTACCAAATCGCCGACGAACACCTCAGAAATTTCCTCCGCTGGCTGCTGGCCGCACAAATGGTCTTCGCGATTTTCGGAATCCTTGCCGCTTCGTCCAGAGTCAGTTTGGTTAAGCTCTCCTTCGCGAATAACTTCGTGGTGCTCGCCACGCTCGCGGCCACCGCGCTATTCCTGGTCATCAGTAAATGGCGCCCGGGGCCGCATCAGCGCTTAAGTCACGAGTTCCGCGTCTTTATCGCCGCTTTTCTCGTTTGGATGCTGTTCGTCGTGCACTCAAATCTCTTGGGCCTTAAGATCCTGACCGGGCAAAACGTGGAGTTTGTTGGCTTCCTAGTCTTCGTCGCAGGCCTCGGATACATTTCCGCGTACCGGACATTCGGGAACGAAAAACGGCTCATCGCCATCAACAAAGAGTTGGAAATCGCGCGCACGATTCAGTCCTCTACGCTTCCACAAAGCGTCCCCAACCCTCACAGGACTCCAAATTGCTGCGCGCTACGTGCCCATGAGCGCCGTCGCCGGGGATTTCTACGATTTCCTTAGCATCGATGAAATGCACGTCGGCATTCTGGTCGCCGATGTCACCGGGCACGGTGTGCCCGCCGCGCTGATCGCCTCCATGCTCAAGGTCGCTTTCGCGAGCCAAGCGGCTCACGCCCATGACCCCGCGCGCGTTCTCACCGGCTTGAACGGCGCTCTCTGCGGCAAGTTCGATGCGCACTATGTCACCGCTGCTTATCTCTTTGTGGATATGGAGGAGAGCTTGCTTCACTACTCCGCTGCAGGCCACCCCCCGCTCATGTTGGCCCCTCGCGCCGTGGGTAACGTCCAGGAAATCGAAGAGAATGGCCTGATGCCCGGCATGTTTCCCGAAGCAGCTTACTCTTCTGTGGAAATCCGCGTTGGACCCGGAGATCGCTGTCTGCTCTACACGGACGGCATCCTAGAAGCCAAGAACGCCTCGCAGGAGGAATTCGGCAGGCCACGTTGCAGGGAATTCCTGGAAACTCATCGTGACATTCCTGCCGCTCGCTTCGTTAACGCCCTCCTCGACAACATCGCCAGTTTTTCGGGCCACAACTCCGCCCGCGCGCAGGAGGACGACATTACCCTCCTCGTCCTCGACTTTCAGTAGACCTCTTTGGACGCAATGCTCTCCTTCCCGGTTCACCCGCAGTCCATCCACAGTTCATCCTTGGTGCATTGTTCCTGCTCCCTGAACGCGAGAGAGTGCACACCGCCGTTGGACACAGGAGGCTGCCGTGCAAACCAAGCTCAAGGACGACGATCGCAAATGGCTGTGGGGGTTCCTGGCAGTCATCATGATGTCCCAAGTTTACTTCGTTCAGGAACTGCTCGCAGTGTTCGCCCTCTTCGCGCTGGGCTTTGCAGCGATCGCCTTGGTGGTCGCAAGCCTCTACACGCTTCAGCATTGCTGGGAACTGGCCGTGGTGCGCCTTGCAGATTTCCACCGGCCGGTCATGAACGCGGTCCCAGTCAGCCGCGAGAATCAGAAAGCCGCCTAAGAACCTGACCCCGGCTTTGGCGAGCCCAAACCCAAAGATTAAGGAAACGCTTGTTCTGACATCTCCCCGATCCCGCGCTATACTCGGATTCACTCGACACTCTTGTCGACATCGGCGTTCCTGCCGAGAAGGAGGTGATCCAGTGAGGTACGGTTTACGTTGACGTAGTAAGGGAGGCGCTTGTGAGTTGCCGAGCGCCTCTCTTTTTGTCCCGCCTGCCTGAATTCCCCGTGATGCGAGTCTGGCGCACACTTCCACTTAGTAAATGCTTGTAATGAGCTGCAGAAAAACTGTCTTTGCCAGCCACGCAACAATTCCTCTATTGCTACTGTCGTGTCGAGTAGAATCTCACCGTCGTACGTTTGGCGGGAAGGTGCAAATTATGCCCCAGAGCGTCGCAGTTGCTATCGTCCATGGGATTGGCAGGCAGAAAGAAGACTTTGCTTCAGCAATAATTCAACAATTGCGCAGGCGTGTGAGGCAGCAGCTCGGAGAGGACCCTCAAGAAGCGCCGCGCTTCTTCTTCCAGCCAGTCTATTGGGCTCCGGTGCTGCAAAACGAAGAGGATGAGCTCTGGAGCCGCCTCCGCAAAGGGGGAAGTTTGGGCTGGACCGGGTTGCGCGAGTTCATGGTGGATTTCGCTGCTGACGCCATCGCCTATCAGCCCATCGAAGGCAGGCGCGATGCTTATGACAGAGTACATGGTGTGTTCGCGGATTCCCTGCGGCGTCTCGCGCAGCAGGCTGGCCCCCGTGCCCCTTTGTGTGTCATCTCCCACAGCCTCGGCACAGTAATTGCCTGCAATTTCTTCTATGACTTGCAGGCCCACTCCGCTGAGAAACCCTTGATTGCGCCAACTGTGCGCCAAAAGCTGGGCGATGCTCCGCTCGCTTGTGGGGAGACGTTGACGCTGTTCTATACCATGGGCAGTCCCGTCGCGCTATGGAGCCTGCGCTACGAAAACTTCGGTAAACCTGTCCACGTGCCGTCGCCTAAGTTGCACAGCCACTACCCGAATCTTGCAGGCGAATGGGTGAATTTCTATTGCAAAGCGGATGTCATTGGCTATCCGCTGAAGGAACTCAACGCCGATTACCGTGTGGCGGTGACTTCCGATTGTCCGGTCCTCGTTGGGGGCCCGCTTGCATTCTGGAATCCGCTCTCGCACATGGCGTATTTTGGAGATACGGACGTCTTAGGGCCAATCGCTGAAGGCCTGGTTGGCGTCTGGCAGACCATCAATACAGCGCAGGGGTAACCAGGCAAGCGGCGGGAATTGTCGAGCCAGGCGCTCTTCCCGGTCGAAAAACATGCGACTTTTAAACAGTTCAACGGCGGGGCAAGGCTTTCGGTTATCCTTCGTTCGTGGACCCGATCATCAAAGGCGCGATCCCCGTTCTTCCTGCCGCTGACACGGCGCAATCCCTGAATTGGTGGACCGAGATCTGTGGCTTCAAGGAAACTTTTCGCGACGCCACGCCACCGAACTACGCGGGAATCAACCGTGGCGAGGCCTACCTGCACATAGCTGGTATGAGCGACAAAGAACTAGCGCGCAAGGTCGGAGACCAGACCATGGTGCGCATCGCCGTTCGAGGCATTGAGGCGATGTATGCCGAATACCAGAAACACGGCGGAAAAGTGCACCCCAATGGCGCGCTACAAACCAAGCCCTGGGGCACGAAAGAGTTCGGCGCGATTGACCCCAATGGCGTGTGCGTGACGTTTCAGGAATGAGTGCTTCCCTTGGCCGCCATATCCCCTTCATCGCCATTGGCCAAGCTCGCGCCCGATCTGCGCGGACAAGCACTCCTGGAAACGCCGTGGTTGAACAAAGGCACCGCCTTTACCACCCAGGAGCGCCAAGCCCTCGGCCTTGATGGTCTTCTCCCGCCTGTGGTCGAAACCATTGAAGAACAGTCCGCTCGCGCCTACAAAGCCTATCTCCGCAAGCACGACAATCTCGAGCGTCACATTTATCTCCGCCAGCTCCAGGACACCAACGAGGTTCTTTTCTATCGCCTGCTTCACGACCACATCGAAGAGATGCTGCCCATCGTTTACCTATCTCTAAGCAACACTGTCCGTTTACCAAAAGTTCTTCATTCCTCGACTGCTGGCGCTGCATCCGATGGTATGTTTCGAAGTCATTCCATTCGGGAGGTTCATCCGTATGAAATACGACGCCATCATCATCGGCTCCGGCCAGGCCGGCAATCCTCTCGCTTATCGGCTCGCCGACTTGGGATGGTCCGTCGCGCTCGTCGAGCAGAAGCATCTGGGCGGCACCTGCATCAACACCGGCTGTACGCCCACCAAAACAATGGTCCACCGCGCGCAAGTCGCTCACTATGCGCGAAACGCCGCGCGCTGGGGTGTTAGCGCTTCGAATGTCAGCGTCGATCTGCCCAAAATTGTGGCGCAAAAAGACGAAGTCGTTCTCAGCTTTCGCGGTGGCCAGCAGAAGCAGGTCGACAAGCGCCCTAACCTTCGCCTCCATCGTGGCCACGCCCGATTTGTTGGCCCGCATCAACTTCAGGTCGGTGACGCACTGCTCGAAAGCGAAAAAATTTTCATCAATACCGGCGGCCGCCCGACGATTCCTGCATTGGCCGGCCTCGACACCGTCTCCTATCTCACCAACGAATCCGCTATGCAGCTCACGGTTCTTCCCGACCATCTCCTAGTCCTCGGCGGCGGCTACATCGGCATGGAATTTGGCCAGATGTTTCGCCGCTACGGCAGCCGCGTCACCGTTCTTCACACCGGCAAACAAATTATTTCGCGCGAAGATCCGGAGACTGCCGCCGAGCTGCAGAGAGCCCTCGAAGCCGAAGGAATTCAATTCCTCCTCGACACTCGCGCCTCTCGCGTCGAAAACAAAAATGGCGCCCTTGCGCTGTCATTCGAATCTCCTGCGGGCGCATCAAGCATCTCCGGCTCCCATCTCCTGCTCGCCACCGGCCGCCGCCCAAACACCGACGATCTCGGTCTCGACAAGGCCAGCATCGCAACCGACCAAAGCGGCTACATCAAAGTGAACGGCCGCCTCGAGAGCAACGTTCCCGGCGTCTGGGCCCTCGGCGATTGCAAAGGCGGCCCGGCTTTCACGCACATCTCCTACAACGATTTCCAGATTGTTTACGGAAATTTGATGGAAGGGAAAAATCTCTCGATTGAAAATCGCCTCGTTCCTTCCTGCGTTTTCACCGATCCGCAACTCGGCGGCGTCGGCATGACCGAGAAGGAAGCTCGCGCCAAAGGTTTCAAACTAAAAATCGGCAGATGCCAGATGACCTCCGTAGCGCGCGCGATCGAGCGCGGCGAAACCGCCGGCCTCATGAAGATCGTCATCGATGCTTCGAACGACCGCATCCTGGGCGCTTCCATCCTCGCTTCCGAAGGCGGCGAACTCGTGCAAATCCTCAGCACGCTCATGCTCGCAAGGCAGCCGTACACTTTGCTGAAAGGCGCGGTCTACATTCATCCCACGCTCGCCGAAGGTTTCTTCGCTCTAATGGAAGATGTCAAACCAGTCGACTGAGTGGAAGATTGCTTCGAAACGCCACGCTTAGTAACTCCAGTGGTATTCTCCCAACTGCAGTTTCGGCGGCAAGAAGGCGGAGGCCACGACAAAACTCATGGAAAGTTTAAAGGATCAAATTGCTGTGGTGACTGGCGCAAGCAGCGGCATCGGCAAGGCGATTGCCCTCTCGATTGCAGCGCACGGCGCTGAGGTTTGCCTGGTCGCGCGCCGCCGCGAACTCCTGGAAGACGTGGCCAAGCGAATCCATGGGCTGGGCTCCAGCGGCCATGCGTGTCCCGTCGATCTCACCAACGACGAAGACATTCGCAGCCTGGGCGAGCACTGTCAGAAAGATTTTGGCCGAGTGAATATTTTGGTACTCTGCGGCGGCGCCATTTTCCACGGCCTGCTTGCAAAAGCTTCGCTCGCTGATTTTGATTTGATGTACCGTTCGAACGTCCGCGGCCACTACCTCATGATTCAGACCATGCTTCCTCTGCTGCGCAAAAGCAAGGGACAGATCGTGTTCATCAATTCCTCCGCTGGACTCCGATCCCCGGCCACCACTGGACAGTTTTCCGCCACGCAGCACGCATTTCGCTCTATCGCCGACAGCCTGCGCGACGAAGTGAACGCCGACGGCATTCGCGTTCTCAGCATTTTCCCGGGTCGCACTGCCACTCCGCGTATTGCAAAATTATTCGAAAAAGAAGGCCGCGCGTACCAACCCGACCTGCTCATGCAACCGGAAGACATCGCGGAAATGGTCACTCACTCGCTCCGCCTTCCGCGCACCGCCGAAGTCACCGACATCAGCATTAGGCCGATGCAGAAGTCCTACTAGTTTCCAGCTTCCAATTTCTATTTCTAAATGGTGGGGCTGGGCGGATTCGAACCGCCGACAAGCAGTTTAGGAAACTGCTGCTCTATCCATCTGAGCTACAGCCCCGTTCTTCCATTGTAATACTTCCCGGCCATTTTCGTTCCGTCCGAGTTTGTTCATTGGCAAAACGCCTGCTTGTCAAAGCGCCCGCTTGTCAAAAGCTACGGCCGTGCCGCTCACGGCGTCGTAGGTGGCGGATTCGATTTCGGCGCCGGCGTGATCTTGCTGATGCGCAAGCTCCGAAAGATCGTCGGCCAGTATTCGCGCAGCGCATTGCTGGCGGTGTACAAGCCGATGCGTATTCCGTAGCGTTGAAACGTCCGTCCCGCCGTCTGTTCTTTCACCGGCAAATAGCTGTTTGCCAGGCTCTCCGCCAGCAGCGGCCCCAGCATCCCCGCCCAATTGGCCGCGTCTTTTCCTTCATCCGTGCGCGCCACCACGATGCGGCTCAGCGCGTAGCCCACGCGATGCCCAAACCCGCCGTGCAGCGTCACGAAGTAGCGCGGGTCGCGGTGCAGCGCGGACGAAATTACAAACGTTCCGAAAAAATTCGTCGATGCCGCCGTAGCCATCGAAGTGCCGAAACGCTTTCCGTATCCAGCCATTCCCTGGCCATAGGCGGCCAGCGAATTCTGCGCTTGCCCGATTCCCGCGCCGGCCGCGGAACTGAGAAGACGCGAAGGAGCAATGCTCTGATCCGCGAAAAGTTCGAACTTCTGCTTCACGCTCAGCGGGCCGGCGCTGGTGGCGATATCGGGAAAGAAAATAGAGCGCCGTTCCAGAACTTCGATGGTGGTTTGGACACGATTTTGGCGCTTCTGCGGCGCGCTTTCCGGTTTCGCGACGGGAACATCAGGAAGGTCTTGCAGCTTCGGCTGCTGCTGCGCCGACGCCGTTGCGGCGACGCCCACCAGCAATGCCATTAGTCGCAAAGCCGATGAGCCGTGGCGCATTCCTTCATCCTAACATGAACGCAAAATTTCCCTCTTTCCACTTCGCGCCACACCGCGGCATTCTCAGGCGCTCAACGACCGCGCGATGCGGAATCCATAATCCGCGTATTGGAACTCCGGGGGAATGCTGGACCGCGCCGCCGTGCGCGTCACCTTAATATGATGGCGCCAGGAGCCGCCGCGTGAAGCCCTGCGCGTGCCGCTCTTTGGCCCCTGGGGATTTCGTTCCGGCGAATGCGCGTAGTAGCCGTCGTCGTACCAGTCGGAGCACCATTCATGGACATTGTCGCCCACGTTGTAGAGCCCGTAAGCGTTCGGCTTATAAAGCCCTACCGGCTCCGGCCCCAGCTTCCATCGCTTGTCGTAATCGGGAACCGTCTCCGGCGGCGCATCTCCCCACGGATACAGAAAACTTTCTTGGCCGCCGCGCGCCGCGCGTTCCCTTTCGGCTTCGGTCGGCAAGCGATAGCGTTTGCCGGTCATGCCGCTCAGCCACTCGCAGTAGCTCGCCGCTTCGTGCCAGGACACCGCAACTACGGGCATTTGCAGGTCATTGAAATTCGCATCATTCCAATGCGGCGGTGGAGCGCCGTTGGTGGCTGCAAGAAAGCGCGCGTACTCCACGTTCGTGGCCTGGTAAATCGCCATCTCAAACGCATCCACCCACACGCGGTGAACGGGCTTTTCGTCGTCGCGCCCGGTTTCGCATCCCATTGCGAACCAACCTTCCGCGATGGGCTCCATCATCGGCTCGATCGCGCCGATGTGTGGCCCGCTCAATTTTGACGATGCAGCCATGTTCTCCCTGTACAAGCGCCCTTTCTAACGCCCGTCGAAAAGGTCACACTAGGTTTTCGAATTCCTCCACGCTGATCTTCAAGTCGTGGATGATGGCGCGCAACGTCTTGCGTTTCAATTCGCCCCGATGCATCGGAATCACGACGCGCGCTTGGTCGCTCTGGCGCACATAAATCGCATGGCTGCCGCGCTGGCGCCGAAAGACGAAACCCAACCGCTCGGCGACGCGAACCAGGTCCTTTGCCGTGGCTGTTGGCAACTTCGGCGTCACACGGGAATCTCAATGGGCTTGATCAAGATATCTTCCGTGGGGATGGGCAGTCCGTCTTCGACAAGGCTTTCGATGTAAAGTTCGATGGCCTCGCGAATGTTTTCGACGCCTTCTTCTACCGTCTCGCTTTGCGTGTGGCATCCCGGCAAAGTGGGACAGAAAACGTGGTAGCCCCCCTCCGCTTCTTTCTCGAAGATCACAGTAAACCGGTGTGCCATTGCGAGCCTCCGCTGCTCACATTCTAGCCGATTCCAGGGCGCCTCGCCCTTTCTTTGCCCCACGGCATCCTTGCGGGGTTGAAGCTGTGAAGAAACTCTCTGAATTTCAGTCTTGCAAAAAGAATCACGTGCCGTAAGCTCACGGCATGAGCCAAGAAAATATGACGAGCAAGCAGCCGTTGATCCGCTACGTGAACCGTCAGCAGATGAGCTGGCGTGCGGTAGATG
>Ga0209239_1000081_pt1 | contig 55882 bp, 54 predicted proteins | sample GraSoi013_2_20cm_FD_185824 | JGI IMG/M metagenome (GOLD analysis project Ga0209239, IMG submission 185824) | Grasslands soil microbial communities from the Angelo Coastal Reserve, California, USA - Sample 10_02_2013_2_20cm (SPAdes) (version 2) | ecosystem: Environmental > Terrestrial > Soil >...
GACCGTTGCCGAGGACTTTCAGTTCTCGCATTTAGGGTGTACCTCCTCTTGGGGTTGGCGCTCCAGAGAAAGTACGCCCTTTTTTCTGCTCCAAAAACCGAATTTACACAAAAGAAGTTACGCTACCTATAAGTTGTTTGTTTGCTAGGGGATAGCGATGTGTGTGCTCGGGTTAACGCGGGGGAAGGCAGAAACATAAAGGGTATCGTTCGGGAGAGCGTGGAAGGCACAAAGCAGACCCGGTGATCACCGAGGTTGTACTGGTGGTTAGGTTGACTCTAAACCCGCATACGCAACACCGGCGTATGCGGCACCCAGGCGTAGCTACGGCCCAGGTTAGAAATACTATTTTGACAGTTGTACTCGTCCGGGTTGCCATTCCACGTACACCAAGATTATTATTTCAAGACGTTTAGTTGTTTTGGCAACTTGCTTCCGGATTCTTTCTGTACGTTGTCATGTTCAAAGACAATCCCCATCAGTGCAAGCCGACATCGTGACCCCAGGTCAAAGTGACGTCGTTCGGCAGGGGGCGAAGTTCTGTCGTTGGTTCATGTTGCTGTTGGAGGCCATTCTAGCGTGGAGAAGAAGAATCGGGGATAGGAATCTTCGCATTCGGCTGTGCCGCCGGGTGGTTCAGTGTCGTTTGGAAGAAACTACTGGTTTTGCTTTTTGGGGCGCCAGTTGACGAGGTTGCTGGTGTAGAGGGCGATGCAGAGAAGGTTGGCGGGGACAAATCCGAATTGAGCGGTGCGGACGCCGATGACACAGACGACGGCGCTATTGACGGCAGCGACGACCCAGCCTTGCCACAGCTTTTTGCCAATGAGCACAGTGGCGAGAACGGTCAGAATGCAGGACAGGTAGTCAAGCCGGACATTGTGTAGGACATTTATCATGTTGGCGGTGTGTCGGGTCAATGCGCCAGGGCGAGTGAAACAAACCATTTGCTGGCGTGAGTACCGTTTGCGACCTTCCTCCTTGTAAGGTTGTAAGGTTGCGAAGCCTGTGCCGGGGCACGATCTAACGATTCCCGGAGATCTTCAGTGAATGAGCGCACGGACGACGTGTGAGCAGACGCCTTCCTCTCACACGAGTGCAATTGCGATGCCAACCGAATCTCGAGCGTTGAGAAAGAGATGGATGTAGGGGGGGCCGTAAATCTCAGTAGATACAGCGCTTAGAGCATGTCAGAAGAGAGGTCGAAGTTGCGTAGGCGATATGCCGACGCCAAATTTGCTCAGTGTGAGACAGATTGTGTCAGCGTGAAACGAGCGCGAGTGAGAATGCGAAAGTTGAAATCCGTTTGAAAGAGAGATTTCTCCCTCCCGTCGAAATGACCGATTTGCGCGCCATACCCGGAGGAGGTTTTGCGAGCGTTCCGGCGGCAGGTTCGACAGGGACGAGAACCTGGACGCCTTCGTGTTACAGTTTTCGCGTTGTGGTGCAAGGTCAATGTGGGATCAGCTGCACAGGCTAAAGCCTGTGCCACTGGGAGGAATGAGTGGCATACGCGGATTTGCGGGAGTTTGTGAGGAAGCTGGAAAAGGAAGGGGAATTGAAGCACATCCGCGCGGAAATCGATCCGGTGCTGGAGATTACCGAGGTGGTGCAGCGTGTCATACGAGGCAAGGTAGGCAGACAGGCAGGAGAAGGCAGACAGGCAGGAGAAGGCAGACAGGCAGGAGAAGGCAGACAGGCAGGAATGCCTGTCCTACTAGGAGACAGTCCGGCGCTGTTGTTTGAAAAGCCGAAGGGGTCGCGGTATCCGCTGCTGGTCAATGCGTTTGGAAGCGTGCGGCGGATGGCGCTGGCGCTGGAAGTGAACGAGCTGGATGAGGTCGCAGAGCGCATCCAGGGATTTTTGAAAATGGAAACACCGCAGGGATTTTTCGACAAGGTCAAGATGTTGCCGAAGCTCGCGGAGCTGGGGTCGTTTTTCCCAAAGAGTGTGAAGACCGGAGTGTGCAAAGAAGTTGTACAGAAGGGAAGCGAGATCAACCTTTTTGATTTCCCCATTCTGAAATGCTGGCCGCAAGACGGCGGGCGGTTCATTACGTTTCCGCTGGTGTTTACGAGGAATCCGGAGACGGGGAAGCGGAACGTGGGGATGTACCGCATGCAGGTTTACGACGAGCGCACGACGGGAATGCACTGGCAAACGCAAAAGCATGGAGCAGAGCATTTCCGGCGAGCGAGGGCCCAGAATCCCGAAGGGAAAATCCCCGTGAGCGTTGCGATTGGCGGCGATCCGGCAACGGCGCTTTCCGGGATGCTGCCGATTCCGCCGGACCTGGACGAGATGATGTTCGCGGGATTTTTGCGGCGCGAGCCGGTGGAAATGGTGACGTGCGAGACCAACGATCTGGAGGTGCCGGCCAATGCTGAGATTGTGTTGGAGGGCTACGTTAGCTTGAATGAAATGCGCACGGAAGGCCCGTTTGGGGACCACACCGGCTTTTATTCATTGGAAGGTGAGTTTCCGGTTTTTCACGTGGAGTGCGTGACGCGACGCAAGGAGCCGATTTATTTGACGACGGTGGTGGGACCGCCGCCGCAAGAAGATTTCTATATGGGTTATGCCGTAGAGCGCGTATTTCTGCCGGTGATGAGGATGCAGTATCCGGAAATCGTAGATGTGGCGATGCCGGCCGAAGGAATTTTTCACAACCTGATGATCGTGGCGATTCGCAAGTCGTATCCCGGACACGCGCGGAAGATCATGAATGCGATTTGGTCGCTGGGACAGGCGATGTTTACGAAGGTGATTGTGGTGGTGGACCATGACGTGAACATCCACGACTACAGTGAAGTGGTCTGGAAGACGCTGTGTGCGCTCGATCCTGAGCGGGACGTGCAATTTTCGCTGGGGCCAATGGATACGCTGGATCACGCGGCGCGGATGCAAGACTTCGGATCGAAGGTGGGAATCGATGCGACGCGAAAGTGGGCATCGGAAGGGTTCACGCGGCCATGGCCGGACGAAATATTGATGGATGAGCCGACGAAAAAGCGCGTCGATGCGCTGTGGAAGTCACTTTCGCTGGATAAATCGTAAGAAAATTTCATGCAAACGTGCGGGACGGAGGCGCGGAACTCAGGGCGATTTCTCGCGACGACAGAAAATAGTGAAAAAAATACAACGGCAAGAGGAAGGCGTGAGTAGTACTTTTCCGAGGAAACGGGGCTGAATTCAAAAGGATAACCGTCCCTGCGGACAGGCGGCGAGGTGTGCAAAACTACAACTAATTGTGGCATTGAGAGACATGGCCCCCAACCTGGGTAGGTACTAGTGGCGAATACCCCCCGAATTGCCTAGAACTACCCGTATTGATAGGACAACAGCCCTATAGATTCCCTTGACGGTCGGAGGTGTAGAATGTCATAAAGCTTCCACGGGTTGCGCCCTCCAACCTCCGCAAGCGCAGGTCGGCACAACTCACGGACGTTTAAATTTTGTGGTTCATCTGGATGCCGGGGTGGCGTTCTTCGTGAGCGAATCGCGCGAAGTGATGAATGTGCGGCAGGCGTCGCAGTATCTGGGCATCTCCCCGGATACCCTGTACCGTTACATCACGGAGGGCGAAATTCCCGCGTTTAAACTCGGCAACCGTTGGAAACTGCGTAAAACGATACTGGACCGCTGGATGGAACGGAAAATGAGCCAGGCCACAGCGAGACGCCGGTAGTTTGGCGCGAAAACAGGGACGCCGGTAAGAAAAGGGGCCGCGAAATGCTTGGATTCGGAAAGAAGAGCCGACAGCTGGTGGGACTAGACATCGGGTCCAGTTCGATCAAGGCCGTGGAACTGAAATCAACGAAATCCGGGTATGAGCTGGTGAGCTTCGGAATGGAATCGCTGGCACCGGATACGGTGGTGGACGGCGCGATCATGGACGCGCCGCAAGTTGCGAACGCCATCAGCAAGATTTTCGACGCACAACGGGTTAAGACAAAGAATGTGGCGACATCAGTCTCAGGCCACTCGGTAATCGTCAAGCGCGTGCCACTGCCGCTGATGACCGAGGAAGAACTTTACGACCGGATCCCATCCGAGGCGAGCCAGCACATTCCGTTCGATATCGCGGACGTGAACCTGAGCTATCAACTGCTGGAGTCGATGGACTCGCAGATGGATGTTTTGCTAGTGGCGGTGAAGAAAGACAAGATTCTGAACCACACCAACGTACTGGCGCAGGCGGGGAAAACGCCAGTTGTGGTGGACATCGACGCCTTCGGATTGCAGAATTGCTTCGAAGTCAACTATGAACCCGATGCGGGACAGACAGTGGCGCTGTTGAACATTGGCGCGAGCGTGATGAACATTAACATCGTGCGCGGCGGAGTGCCGCTATTCACGCGCGACGTCAGCGTGGGCGGGAACCAGTATACGGACGCGCTGCAGAAGGAGCTGGACCTTAGCTTCGAGGACGCGGAACGGCTGAAGAGAGGCGATTCGCTACCGAGCGTGACGGACGATCAGAAGCAACAAATACTACGCAGCGTTTCGGACATTCTAACGCTGGAAATCCAAAAGACATTCGATTTCTTCCGGGCAACGGCCAGCGGCGAGAACATTCAGCGCATCGTGGTGGCAGGCGGAACGGCGCGCGTCCCGGGCCTAGTGGATTTGTTGCGAGAAGAATTTGCGATGCCAGTGGAGGAACTGAATCCATTTCGCAAAGTGATGATTGATCCCGGCAAGCACAGTGATGACCAGATTCGCGAATTGGCGCCGCGGCTGGCCATTGCCTTAGGTCTGGCGCTGAGGAGCTTCGACTAGCCATGATCCGCATAAACCTTCTTGGACAAATTAGGCCGAAGGCCTCACGGCGCGCTTCGACGATAGACACTGGCGGGGGCGGGGCGCTTCCGACGCTGTTTATAGGCGCGGGAGTAATCCTTGGCGTTCTGGTTTTGGGGTTTTTCTATTACACGTGGCAGAACCAGCTGAATAAGGAAAATGCAGAAATCAAGAGGCTGACGGCGCAGAAGACCGACCTCGAGCAGACCAAGCTGCAAGTGGAAGCGTTCGAAAAACAAAAGGCAGTCCTGCAGCAGCGCGTGTCGACGATCGAGCAGTTGCAACGTGACCGCACCGGAGGGCAAGAACTGCTGGACATGGTGGCCAACACGGTGTCGCGGACGGAGAATCTGTGGCTTACCGAGATGGTGCGCAAGGGAAGCGTGCTTTCGATGGAAGGCTCGTCGGCGTCGGTGAACGCAGTCGCGAACTTTATCACGGCGCTGAAGCGCTCCGGTTATTTCCAGAAAGTTGAAATCAAGGAAACAAAGCAGGACGAGAAAAACTCAGCCTTGCAGACCTTCGTGTTCCAGATTTCAGCTGAAATCACTCCGCCCCCCGCAGTGCAGGCGCGGCCGACCAATACACCGGCTCCCGCCGCGGCTGCGAAGGCGCCGGCGAAGAAAGGATAAGAGAGCGCCATGGCCAATCCGTTTCGAGACATGTCCGTGATCATGCAGGCCCTGGTGGCCGCGGCAGTTGCCGTTGTGCTGGTTCTGGTGGGTGTTTACGTGCCGGGGTCGCCGATTGCGCGCGAGCGTGACGAGGTCGACCAGGCCGTTCAGCAACGCACCAAGCTCAACCAGGAAGTGACCCAGCTGCAGGTTTACAAGCAGCGCTACGGAGAGTTGAAACAGCAGATGGATGCGCTTTCAAAGCAATTGGACACGCTGAAAACCATCGTGCCCGAAGAAAAAGAGACCGACGAGTTTATCCGGCTGTTGCAAGGGGCGGCGAGCGCGTCGAACGTGCAGATCCGGCGCCTGACGGCGCAGGCTGTTGTTCCGAAGGAGTACCACTACGAGATGCCTTTTGAAGTGCAGGCCGACGGCCCGTACTTCAATATCCTGGACTTCTTTGGGCGATTGGGCCGTTTGTCTCGGATCATCAATGTGGGCGACCTAACGTTTGACGATCCGGATAAGGCGAAAGGCGGGAAGTACCCGACGCGTCCTGGAACGACGGTTTCTGGAATTTTCACGGCAACAACATTCTTTACCAAGCCCGCCGATGCGGGTGTGGCTCCGTCAGCCGGGGCCAAGCCTGCAGCCGGTGCGGCTGGGAAACCCTGAGCGGGAATGAGCGAACTATGCGTTCAGCGATAACTCTCGGACTAGGGATTTTGGTTGCAACAGCGGCGCCCGGATTGCGGGCGCAGGCGAAGCCGTCCACTTCCAGCAGTGCGAAGTCCGCACAGCAGGATGTCGGCAAGCCCGCGCAGCAAACGGGCAAGCCTGCAGCGACGACTGCGACCAAGCCCACACCACAAGCGGCCAAGCCCGCGGCACCAGAGCAGAACAAGCCAGCGACGCCAGCTACCAAGCCGGCAGCGCACGGGACGAAGCCAGCCGGCACTGCTGCTGCCAAGAGCGGAGCGAAGCCAGCCACTAAGGCAGGTAGCAAGGCCAAAGCTGCAAAACCAGCGCGCCGGGTGGTTGAGAAGGCCTCGACTCCGGGTTCCGCACCGGCGGCTGCTGAGAGTGAGATCAAACAGGCTCGGCGGGATCCTTTCGAATCTTTAGTCGGCAGGCAGAACAAGGGAGGGACGCCGAATCTGCCGCCGGGCAAGCTGGGTTTGCAGGTCAGCACGCTGCGACTTGACGGAATTGTGCGTTCCCCGAATGGGATGATCGCAGTGGTCTCAAATCCGCAATCGCGCACGTATTTCCTGCGCGAGGGCGACCGTCTATATGACGGGAGCGTGGAAAAAATTTCGATGGATAGCGTTTCCTTCCATGAAGAAGGAAAGGACGCCTTTGGAAAGCCCGTCGAACGTCAAGTGAACAAACGAATTTACTCCAGTCCAGGAGAACTGCAATGAAGACGAATTGGCCGGCCCTTCGGCATGGCTACCTAATCCTTGCCAGTGTTGCGCTGGCGACCAGCCCGGTGTTTGCGCAGACGCCCGCTGGTGCGACGGCGGCCGGCGCTGTCATCTCCAGCGTTGCCATAACCCAAGCGCCGGAACGGTCGGCTGTGCGGGTGGAAGGCGAGGGACGTCTTGACGTTCATGCCGGCCGCATGCAGAACCCGGAGCGCCTAGTGCTGGATTTTGCGGGAGCCCGGCTAGCCGTGCAGAAGACGGTCATCCCGGGGATTTCGGCTCCTGTGCGCGGAGTGCGCATCGGACAATACCGGCCGGACGTCGCGCGAGTAGTGGTGGATCTTACGACAGTGACGCCGTACCGGGTTGCCCGCGACGGCGATGCTGTAGTCATCTATTTTGAAAACCCGTCAACGACGCCCGTAGAACCGGCGTCAAGCGGCGCGACTTTGACGTCCGAGCAAAATGAGAAGCCACGGCAGGAATTCGATTACCGTACAGCGCCACCCCGCATGGTGGCGGGGCGCTCCTCTAAGGATTCGAAGATTCCTGCTCCTCGCTTCGCTTTGCCAAGCGAACTGACCCAGCCCTCAGTCACTCTGGCATCGTTCAATGAAAAGAAGGAGCCTGTCCGTCCGGATTCCACGACGCAACAAGCGGCCCAGCAAGCGGTGCAGCAGGCAAACACAGCGGCCACCGCAATGGCGGCTTCCTCGCAGGCGCAGGCCCCGGCGGTGACAGCGACTCCAGCCGGCAAGTACACCGGTGAGCCGATTTCGGTGAACCTGAAGGACGTGGACCTGAAGGACTTCTTCCGGCTGATTCACGAAATCAGCGGACTGAACGTGGTCTTGGATCCGGCGGTCAAAGGAAGCCTCACGATCGTCTTGGATGAAGTGCCGGATCAGGCACTGGACATCGTTTTGCAGAATAACAGCCTCGACAAGCAATTGAACGGTAACGTGCTACGCATCGCGATGCGCTCGACTCTCAAGACGGAAGCCGAAACACAGCGGGATTTGGAGAAGGCACAAGCCGAAGCAGTCACTCCGGTGACCGTGCCGCGTGTACTAAGCTATGCCAAAGCGGCGACGTTGGCGCCGACGCTAAAGAAGTTCCTCAGTTCGCGCGGCGATATCTTATTCGATGACCGTTCGAACCAGCTGATCATTCGCGATATTCCGTCGGTCATTCCAACGATTGATAATCTGATCCGCAATCTGGACCGCAAGTCGCAGCAGGTGGAAATTGAAGCGCGCGTGGTTTCGGCGTCGCGTTCCTTCGCGCGGGATATCGGCACGCAGCTCGCGTTTGCGACCTCCGGCGGTAACAATGTAATTGGCGGCAATTCGGCCCTGGGCCCCAGCCCGATCTTCCGTTCGATAATCCCTGGTGTGTCCACTTCGCCAGCACTCACTTTCGGCGCGCCACCGACGTCGTCGGGCACCGCGACGAACGTTCAGATGCCTTTAGTGACGAACCTCGCTGCGTCCACTCCCACCAGCGGCTTAAGCTACCTTTTTACGTCGCCCAACTTCGCCATAGATTTCATGATTAGCGCAGCAGAAGCTAAGGGAGTCGGCAAGCTGCTGTCGAAGCCGAAGGTCATTACGCAGAACAACGAGAGGGCCACCGTCAAGCAGGGAACCAAGATTCCCATTCAAACCACAATCAATAATACGATCTCTGTCCAGTTCATAGACGCGGTGCTGAAACTGGAAGTCACCCCACAGATCACAGCCGAAGGTACAGTGTTCATGGATGTAGTGGTCGAGAACACGCAGATTGACACCGGTATTCCACGAGTTCAGGGAGTTCCGGCGTTAGATACCCAAGCCGCGGAAACCAAGGTGACGGTGGCGGACGGCGGAACGGTTGTGATTGGCGGGATCATCGTGTCCACGCAACGCACGGACATCTCGCAGGTTCCGGTCGTTGGGAGCCTGCCGCTGATCGGACACCTCTTCAAGCGTACCAATGTCTCGACATCATCCCAGGAACTGCTGTTCTTCCTAACACCACGAATCATTCCCGGGTGACCAGGGGACAGTTCTTTCAAATGAGGATCGAAACGAGGAAACTGAAGTTTCCTCGTTTTATTTGTGAGAACAATTTTGCATCGGAGACGCCACAACCTCACATTAAGTTTTTCTGATGCGAGAATCGACGCCCTGCTGATAACCGGCCCGGCCAACTGGTATTACCTGACAGGGTTCGCGGGGGAGTCCGGTGCTCTCATTGTGTCGCGGAAGGGCAGTAACCTCATCACAGACGGAAGATTCATGGTACAGGGCCGGAGAGAAACGTCTGGAGTCCAGATCTTCCAGCAGAAACATTCTTTGTTTGAATCCACCGGCGAGCTTTTAAGGGATTCCCGATTCCGCCGAGTAGGGTTCGATCCCACTCAGGTAACTGTCGGGCAATTTCGGATTCTTCGCAAGGTGGCGGGTGCGCGGGTGCGATGGATCGCAACTCCAGGCAAAGTGGAGAGCCTACGCATGCGCAAAGACCCAGCAGAACTGGCGCAAATGCGACGGGCGGCCATCCTAGCCAGTGAAGTGATTCAATCCGCGATCGGCCTGCTAAAACCCGGGATACGAGAGTTTGAAGTGGGAGCCGAGATCGAATACCAGATGAGAAAGAGAGGAGCGTCGGGACCGGCGTTTGAAACAATTGTCGCGTTCGGAGAACGAGCCGCGTTGCCACATGCGCGTCCCACGGCCAAGCGACTGGGGAAAAATGAGTTGGTCGTGCTCGACCTGGGTGCTATACTCGGCCACTATTGCAGCGATATAACCCGCACAGTGTACCTGGGGCGGGCCCCAAAACGCATCCGGTCGAGGTATCAGGCGGTTTTGGAGGCCCAGACGGCAGCAATCGCAGCGGCAAAGAACGGCGCGGCGTGCGGGGACGTTGATGCGGCGGCAAGGCAAGTCCTGGCCGGCTATCACCTGGACCATCTTTTTGTTCACAGCACGGGCCACGGACTTGGACTGGAAGTGCATGAAGATCCCAGGGTGGCGCGAGGGCAGAAGAAGCGCCTGGAGCCGGGAAACATCATCACCATTGAACCCGGCGTGTATTCGGCAGGCATCGGAGGGATACGCATTGAGGATGATGTAGCCATCCATGCCGGCCGTACCGAAGTGCTGACCCGCGCACCGCGGGATCTCATTGAGATCTAAAAAAAAGGCATGAAACGCAAAAAGCCGAGCAAGTCCAGCCCGTCGTTTGGCAATCCTGAAATCCAGCAGATCGAACAGCTCTTTCAGTTCATGACGGAGCACAATCTCGAGGAATTCGAATATAGCAGGGGTGACCTAAGCATAAGGCTGCGTAAGCCTTCGGCCGGGCTCCCGGTTGCGCCTGTCCGGGCCGTAGCCGCACCTGAGATTATCGTTCCCGGGTCGTTGGAAGCCTCGCAAGAGTTGCCCGAAGGGGCTGTGGCTTCCGCTGCCGAGGCGCGTTCCTCGGAAGAGCTGCACCTGGTCAAATCCCCTATCGTCGGGACGTACTACGAGTCTCCCAGCCCCGGAACGGAGGCTTTTGTAAAAGTAGGCACGTACGTGGAGGCGGGGAAGGTGCTGTGCATTGTGGAAGCGATGAAGCTAATGAACGAGATCGAATCCGATGTCTCCGGCGAAATTATGCGCATCTTCGTGGAAAACGGACAGCCGGTTGAATATGGGCAGCCTCTCTTTGGCATTCGTCCGAGCCGGAAAAAGTAGCCAGCGCGCCAGACCATGTTCCAGAAAATCCTAGTTGCCAATCGCGGGGAAATCGCCCTGCGAGTCATCTGTGCCTGCAAAGAATTGGGGATATCCACTGTTGCGGTTTATTCCGAAGCGGACCGTAACTCTCTGCATGTTCGATTTGCGGATGAGGCGGTTTGCATCGGGCCGGCGCGAAGCAGCGAAAGCTACTTGAACATTCCCCAGGTGATCAGCGCAGCGGAAATCACAAATGTGGATGCCATTCACCCGGGCTATGGGTTCCTCTCGGAAAACGCCAATTTCGCCAAGGTCTGTGAAGCGTCGGAGATTACGTTCATCGGACCGCGTCCGGAAATCATCGAAATGATGGGTGAAAAAGACCGCGCGCGGCGGGAAGTGAAGACCGCCGGCCTGCCAACCATTCCGGGAAGCGAGGGCGTTGTCGACGGGGAAGAGCAGCTCGCGAAAGAAGCGGCGCGCATCGGCTATCCGCTGATTCTCAAGGCCTCCGCAGGTGGAGGCGGACGCGGCATGCGCGTGGTACGCAAACAGGATGAGCTTCTCTCCGCTTACCAGACGGCGCGCAGCGAGGCGCAGCAAGCCTTTGGTACGCCGGACGTTTACGCGGAGAAATTTCTCGAACACCCCCGTCACATCGAGTTTCAGGTGCTGGGCGACCAGCACGGGAAAGTGGTGCATCTGGGTGAGCGCGAATGTAGCATCCAGCGACGGCACCAGAAACTAGTGGAGGAATCGCCTTCGCCGGTCATGGAGCCCAAGCAGCGGAAGGAGCTTGGCGCCAAGGTGGTGAAGGCGCTGGAACAAATCGGTTACACCAACGCCGGGACTGTCGAGTTCCTGATGGACCAGGACGGCGCGTTGTACTTCATCGAGATGAATACGCGCATTCAAGTCGAGCATCCCGTGACCGAACTCGTAACCGGCGTGGATTTAATCAAAGCCCAGATTCGCATCGCTTCCGGCGAAAAGATGGAAGATGCGACCGGAGCGATTATGCCTTCCGGCCACGCGATCGAGTGCCGGATCAACGCGGAAGATCCGGTGACCTTCGTGCCGTCGGCGGGGCGCATTACGACGTTTCAGGCGCCGGGAGGCACAGGCGTGCGAGTCGATTCCGCCGCTTATGCCGACGCGGTCATTCCTCCTTACTACGATTCGATGATTGCAAAGCTCATCGTCAAGGGGCGCGACCGGACGGAGGCCATCGGGCGCATGAAGCGGGCGCTTGAGATGTTCGTCATCGAAGGCATCAAGACGTCGATTCCGCTGCACCGCCGGATTCTGGCGAATCCGGATTTTGCTGCGGGGAAGTTTGACACCCACTTCATCGAAAGATTGCTGGGAACGAACGGAAAATAAACGTTGAAGCGCCTTGTTCTACCGCGGCTGTATGTGATATTAGACGCAGCATTGCTTACCGCTCCGGAAACAGGGCGCGCTCAAGAGCTTGTTGCCGCCGGTGTCCGGTTGTTCCAGTACCGGAATAAGGGGGCGTCCGCGCGCGAACTTTTCGAATCCTCAAGAAAACTGGTTTCGCTGCTTTCATCGCAGGGAGCTCGGTTTGTGGTGAATGACCGCCCTGATGTCGCGGCCCTTGTGGGAGCAGACGGCGTTCATGTCGGCCAGGATGATTTAGGCGTGGAGGAAGCGCGGCGCGTAGTTGGGCTGGAGAAACTTGTCGGAGTGTCCACGCACAATCTCGAACAGTTCCAGCACGCCGCCGCATCTTCCGCGGATTACATCGCTGTGGGCCCCATCTTTGCCACGGGGACAAAGGCAAACCCCGACCCTGTTGTTGGCACGGAGTTCGTTCGAAAGGTCAGGCCGCTAACTGATAAACCAATCGTGGCAATTGGCGGCGTCACATTGCAGAGCGCGCCTGAGATAATCGAGGCAGGGGCCGATTGCGTGGCGGTTATCAGCGGCATTCTTGGGGCTCCGGAGCCTGCGATGCGCGCAAGGCAATACATCGACCTGCTGGGAGCCGCTAACCACACGGCGTCAGGCTAAGGCATTCGGCGAATGGCTGACACAACACATCCTCTTGCGGACAGGGCAAAATCGGAGCCTGGCTTTGTGCGCGCCATTGGTTTGTTCGACGGCACGATGATCGTGGTGGGCTCGATGATCGGATCGGGCATCTTTATTGTGGCTGCGGACATTTCGCGGCAAACGGGTTCTGCTGGCGGGCTGCTGCTCACCTGGATTCTCACGGGACTGCTGACGATTTCCGCAGCGCTTTCTTATGGTGAACTGGCAGCGCTGTTCCCGCACGCCGGCGGTCAGTACGTTTATTTGCGTGAGGCTTACTCTCCGCTGTGGGGGTTTCTTTACGGCTGGACGCTTTTTCTGGTGATCCAGACGGGAACCATCGCGGCTGTGGCTGTTGGATTTGCGCGATATTTGGGCGTTCTGTGGCCGGCGATATCGCCGAATGCGTGGATTATTCATCCCATTGCCCTCGGTTCGAAATACGCCATCAGCCTTTCCGTCCAGCAGTTGGTGGGCGTGCTAATGATCGTGTTCCTGACGTTTATCAATACGCTGGGCGTGCGGATTGGGAAGCTGATCCAAAACGTGTTCACAGGCGCAAAAACACTCTCACTCGTGGGATTGATTTTCCTGGGCATTTTTGTGGGGAGGAATGCCGGGGCAATTACCGAAAATTTCAGCCACCTCTGGACGATTCGCAATGCGCAGACTATCGAGCCGGGCGCGAGTTTTCTAAAGACTCTTGTGCCAACGATTACTGCTGCCAGCGGCGCGTTTGGATTGTTGGTGGCATATGGTGTGGCCCAGGTGGGTTCGTTGTTTTCCGCGGACGCTTGGAACAACATCGGCTTCACGGCGGCAGAAGTGAAGAATCCGAAGCGCGACGTGGCGCTTTCGATGGCCTTCGGCACTATCATTGTCATCGCCCTCTATTGCCTTGCAAATCTGGCTTATCTCTGCACGCTGCCGCTGGTACAGATTCAGACCGCCCCCGATGATCGCGTGGCCAGCGCGGCGTTGAACGCTATTTTCGGGCCGACCGGTGCGATGCTGATGGCCGGAGCGATCATTATTTCGACGTTTGGCTGCAACAACGGATTGATCCTGGCCGGTGCGCGGGTCACTTATGCCATGGCAAAGGATGGCCTCTTTTTCAAATCCACTGGCACGCTGAACAAGAAAGGCGTCCCCGGTACGGCGTTGATTTATCAAGGCGTTTGGATCGCTATCCTGATATTGCTGAGAACGCGGCGCGTGGACGCGGCCGGCGCGATCACATACGGCAATCTTTATAGCGACCTGCTCAATTACGTTGTTTTTGCCGCGTTGCTCTTTTACGTGCTGACGATCATCGGGATTTTTGTGCTGCGCGCAAAGCGGCCGGATGCGGAGCGGCCGTATCGGGCGTTCGGCTATCCGATTGTTCCCGCACTGTATGTTTTTGCCGCGGTCACAATTATGTTTGTGCTTTTGCTCTACCAAACACAAACGGCGGGAAAGGGTCTGGAGATCGTGTTAATTGGGGTTCCCGTCTATCTACTGTGGTCGTGGTGGTCGCAGAGGCGCGTTAAGGCTGGACCAGCGCAATAATCGGATTTTTTTGTAGGGGCGCGGCATGGTGCGGCCCTACAATGCCTGAGGCCAAATTGGTAGCGTCAGCAGGAAGCGGGGCCGTCCCCCAAAGGAGGAGTTGCATGGGCAACCCCTTGTTCGCAAGAAAACCGATGAGCATGCTGCTGGCGGAAGCGCAGGAGGAAGGCGGGCACAGCCTGAAGCGCACGCTCGGCCCGTTCCAGCTGACGGCGCTGGGCGTAGGCGCGATCATTGGTGCGGGCATCTTCGTGCTCTCCGGCCTGGGTGCGCACTACGCTGGACCCGGCCTGATGCTTTCTTTCGTGCTATCGGGGCTGGGGTGCGCTTTTGCGGGGCTTTGCTACGCGGAATTTGCCGCGATGATTCCGCTGGCGGGCAGCGCTTATACCTATGCGTACGCCACGCTGGGCGAACTCTTCGCCTGGATCATTGGTTGGGACCTTACCCTGGAATATGCCATGGGAGCGAGCACAGTTTCTTCGGGCTGGTCCAACCACTTCATCGAGTTGCTCAATATTTTCAAGATCAAGATGCCTTTGTGGCTGGCCTACGACCACTGGACAGGATTGAGCACCGCTACGAAGATGGTTGCACGCCAGATGGCGCTGGCCTCGGACACCGCGCTGCAGCCGGGCACGCAGGCCTTTCTCGACAAAGTGGATGCCATCGTCAAAGCGCAGTCGCCGGAATTGGTTCAGAAAGCGCATGCGCTCCTTGATGCTCCGACGTTATTCGGATCGGAAATCGGCTTCAATCTTCCCGCCTTCCTGATCGCGCTGGTGATCACGGCGATTCTAGTGATCGGTATTAAAGAGAGTGCCAGGTTCAATGCGGCGATCGTGACGATTAAAGTGGCCGTGGTTCTCTTCGTCATCGGTCTGGGCATCCATTACGTCAACTTCTCGAACTGGGGCCATGACTGGTCCACGTTTGCACCGATGGGCTTCTCGGGAATCGGGGCGGGCGCGGCTTACATCTTTTTTGCGTACATCGGTTTCGACGCTGTCTCCACGACGGCCCAGGAATGCAAGAAACCTCAGCGTGATCTTCCCATTGGCATCCTGGCATCGCTGGTTATCTGTACTATCCTGTATATTCTCGTGGCCGGAGTTCTGACCGGAATGGTTCGCTGGCAAGACGTTAATATCGAAGCCCCCATTGCCGAAGCATTTCTTGACCGCGGACTGACGCTGGCATCCCACATCATCACATTGGGCGCTCTTGCCGGCTTGACGAGCGTGATGCTGGTTATGTTGCTTGGCCAAACGCGCGTGCTCTACTCCATGGCCAATGACGGTTTGCTACCGAAGGGTTTCTTCGCGGCGGTGCACCCCAAATACCGCACACCGTACAAGAACACGGTACTCGTTGGATTGCTCGCTGCCATTGTCGGGAGCGTGACGCCCATCGATGACATCGGAAAAATGGTGAATATTGGCACGCTGTTGGCTTTCATCATGGTTTGCATTGCGGTCATGATTTTGCGAAACACAAACCCAGACCAGCCGCGGCCGTTCCGCACTCCGTGGGTGCCGGTCGTGCCGATCCTGGGAATACTTTTCAACGGCTACATGATGTACAAGCTCGGCTGGGTGAATTGGGCACGCCTGATTGGCTGGCTGATCATCGGTTTGGTGATTTATTTCACTTACAGCCGCTATCACAGCCGCGTCAGCAACGCGCAACAATAATAAGACAACCCTCAGCAGGGCCGGTTTGAAGTCGCGCCCGGCCCTTCTTCCGACAGTCAAACGCTTGTTCTGCATTCGCTACGGCGATTCAGGTAAAGTATTCATTCCGATGACGGCACGATGAAATCCCTCCGCGCCAGCCTAAAAGAAGTCTGGAACCGCCTCACGTGGCCCGATCTGGTTTCCACTGCAGTGGCAGGCGGAGGGCTGTTGGCCACCGTCTTTGGTTTGCAAGGCGGTGTCTTCAGTTTCTTAAAATACCTGGCGGTTCTTGCGGGAGTCTATCTTCTGTTCCGGCTAATCGGCTGGTGGAGAGACCGGCTGTTGTGGAGCCTCCGCAACCGGCTGATCGTTGCCTACCTGTTTATTGCGGTGGTTCCAATTTTGTCGATCGTGACGTTGGCTGTTCTTGCCGGCCGCATTCTATATTCTCAGCTGGGCGCCTACCTGTTGCACGAAGACCTGCAGCAACGTATCGCCATGATCGCAGATATTTCGGAGCACATCGCCGCCGCGCACGCGACCCTGCCAAAGGGCATAAGCGAGGAGGAGTCCGAGCGCGTACTGGCGGCGCAGTCTCACTCCGTACACGACCGCGAGCTTCCGAAATTAGATATCGCGTTCTCCAATGACACAAGTTTGCTGCGGAAGGTAGCCGGGCTGGGGGCGATGTCCTTTGCGGGTATCGTGCAGGAAGGCGAACAGCTTTCGTTAATGAGCATACGGGCGATGCCGGAGCGAGGGCGCTTGCGGCTGGTGACCTTGCGCGTGCCGGTCACGGCTGACTTTCTCAGTGGAATTGCGCCGGATCTCGGCGCGATCCAACTTAGCTTGACGGAGAAATATGTGCCCGGAGCGCGCGAGGGAATTATTTATCCCACAGCCAATGGTCAATACATTACGGCTGACCGCATCGTGGCGAAAAATCGGACGCTGCAGCCCGCCATGATCTGGATTGACGTGCCTGTGGAAGTGGTGTCGCGGCTGGACTCGGTTTATGTGGGGAAGGATGGAACTGTTGAACCGCTCCGGCCTGTCTTGGCCGTGTTTAATGCCCGTCCTTCTCAGTTAAACGCGCGAATGTTCACCTCATTTGGCGAACTGCGGGATACTTACCGGCGGATGGCGATTGGGCTGTTCGCGCTTTTTGTTCTCATCGGAATGGTGGCGCTGATTCCAGGCATTGTGCTGACCCGCCGGATCACGAATGCCGTTGCAGACCTCTATCAGGCTACACAGTTTGTGAAGGCGGGAGATTTTTCTCACCGGATATCGATGAAGCAACAGGACCAACTAGCGGAGCTGGGCGAGTCATTCAACACTATGACCGCTTCCATCGGAGAGCTTGTGGAGGTAGAAAACAAGCGGCAGCGTCTGGAAAATGAGATTTCCATCGCGCGGGAAGTGCAAAACCAGCTTTTTCCAAGCACCTTGCCGTCCGTGCCGGGAGTGGAGATCGAAGCAATCTGCAAGGCCGCACGCTCCGTCAGCGGCGACTACTATGATTTTATTCAGCTCAGTGCGACGCACATTGCCATTGCAATCGCCGACATCTCAGGGAAGGGAATTTCGGCTGCACTGCTGATGGCCAGTCTGCAAGCGGCGCTGCGCAGCCAAATGCTTACAGAAGGGAGCGAACGCCTGAGCATGTCCGAGCTGGTTTCCAGGCTGAATAAGCATTTAGTGCGCAACACTGGCGACGACCGGTTCGCGACATTCTTCATTGCAACCTACGACAGCACTACGCGAACGCTGCGCTATACAAACGCTGGACACCTGCCGGCATTTCTGATCTGCAAGGACGGTTCGGAACAATTGGATAAAGGTGGCATGGTTCTGGGAGTGATGGAAGATTACATCTATGAGGAAGGGGAGCTTATAGTCGGTCCCGACGCGCTCCTGATCGGATACAGCGACGGCTTGATTGAGCCGGAAAACGTGTACGGTGAAGAATTTGGAATTCGCCGATTGCAGGAGGCCGCGGAGCGCGTGCAGGGTGCCGCGCCGCTCATGGTCGCGGAGTCGCTGATGGCCGCGGTCGAGGAGTGGGCCGGGACTCCTGAACAGGCCGACGATATGACGGTGATCGTCGCGCGGCTTCGGTAGTGCCTCTGTTTCTGCTAGGCTATACTGAAAATCCTTCCAAGAGATTTGCCGGGGAGACGAATGTCGCTTCGTAATCGTGTGGCGCTGGTGACAGGTGGGAGCAGAGGAATCGGCCGCGGGCTTGCTCTGAGGCTGGCGCAGGACGGCGCGCGCATGGCCATCGCCTATCGCTCCAACAAAGTAGCGGCGCAGCAGACGTTGCGGCAGTTGCAGGCCAATGGAGTCGATTGCGTTGCGGTGGAGACGGATATCACCGACGCGGGGCGCTGCGACCAGTTGATCAAGACGGTGGCCGATCGTTTCGGCCGTCTGGATGTCATTGTCAACAACGTTGGAGATTTTCGCTGGGGCACGCTGGCGGAATCCTCGCTTCAGGACTGGCAAAGCATCTTCACCTCGAATCTGCTCACCGTTCTATACATGTGCCGGGCCGCATTACCGCATATGCGCAGAGCGCGCTGGGGCCGGATTATTAATATGGGTGCCGTCGGCGCGGAGCGCGCGTTCGGCCAGGCAAAAATCTCAGCTTATGCTGCGGCCAAGGCTGCTGTCGTAGCTTTGTCACGCTCGTTGGCGCTCGAGGAAGCCAAGAACGGCATCACCGTGAACGTCGTGAACCCTTCCAGCATTGATGAAAACGAGCTGACGCTGGAAGAAGCTCGCAAGATTCGCGACGCACGGTTTCCCATCGGCCGCCCTCCGACCGTTGAAGATGTTGCCGGCACGGTGGCTTTTTTCGCATCCGAGGAAGCCGAATACGTTACCGGACAGGTTGTCAATGTCAGCGGCGGCTGGATGCTTTGATTTTGCCGTGAGCCTCCCATGAAAGCTCTCACTGCTGCCGAGATGCGCGAAGTCGATCGACTCACCACCGAGCGCTACGGCATCCCCAGCCTGCAGTTGATGGAAGCCGCCGGAAGGCGCGTCGCCGACAGAGTCCTGGGCGAGTTCTCTCCCCGATTACCGCAGCGCGTCGCGGTGCTTTGTGGCAAAGGAAATAATGGCGGCGACGGCCTGGTGGCGGCGCGCCTTTTGCACGGCAAGGCGGCCCAGGTTCGTGTGCTTCTATTCGGAGCTGGCGAGGAATTGCGCGGTGACGCCAAAACGAATCTCCAACGCTGGCGAGAAACAGGGAATGAAATTACGCGCATTGAAAGTGAAGCGGCCTGGCAATCTGCCTGGCCGGAACTTGCCGGCGTGGACGTAATTGTGGACGCGCTCTTGGGAACAGGTTTACGTGGGCCCACTACTGGCCTAATCGCGCGCGGCATCGAAGAAATCAATCGTTTCTCGAACAACGCCACTGCGCCGCGTCCGGCTCTGATCCTGGCAGTGGACACTCCTTCGGGGCTGCCTTGCGACGGCCTCCATGCCGAAGGCCCCATTCTCCGCGCACACCGGACCGTCACCTTTACGGCGCCCAAGGTCGGCCAGCTTATTTCCGCGAACTCACCTGCCGTTGGTTCACTCGAAGTGCGCTCCATCGGTTCCCCCTCCGTTCTCATTGAGGAAATCGGGAAGGGAAAAGTACGGTGGGCGGAACCTGAGGAATTCTCTGGTCTTCCCTTGGTGCGCGCGGTGGATGCTCACAAAGGAAGCTTTGGCCATGTCTTGTTGATTGGGGGCTCCGTTGGAAAGAGCGGTGCCCTTGCTCTCGCAGGGCGAGCGGCGCTGTTTGCGGGGGCCGGTTTGGTGACTCTCGCGAGTCCTCGGCAATTGTTGCCTGCGATCGCGGCAAGCCAAGCCGAGTACATGACTTTTCCTCTTGCGGAGACGGCGGCAGGAACAATTTCCTACGAAAATCTGCACGCTCCCGCATTTGGTTTCATGCTCGACGACAAGTCCGTTTTGGGAGTAGGCCCCGGAGTTGACGTGCACGAGGACACGCAAAAATTTGTACGCGAACTGGTACAGCGGACCGAGCGACCGGTCGTGCTGGACGCCGATGGATTGAACGCCTTCCTCTTTCCCGACAAGTTACTGCGCGAACGCAAAACTAAGTTTCTCGCCTTGACGCCCCATCCGGGAGAAATGGCCCGCCTTCTCGGCACCACCAGCGCCAAGGTGCAGGAGGATCGCCTGAATGTCGCGCTAAAATCCGCCAGCCGCTGGGATGCCCATGTTGTATTGAAGGGATTCCATACCATCGTGGCCGCTCCAGATGGGTCGGTTTTCGTAAATACCACGGGGAACGCCGGTTTAGCTAAAGGTGGTTCCGGTGACGTCCTGACGGGGATTTTGGCCGCGCTCACGGCGCAGTTAGGCACAGAAGACTGGCTCCGAGTCTTGGTGCTGGGGGTCTATTTGCATGGTTTGGCAGCTGAACTAGCGACAAAAGGGATCGACTTGTCAGGTCTTTTGGCAGGCGACGTAGCTGTAGCTGTTCCGCAAGCCCGGTTGAAACTTCTCCAGGAGTTACGCAAGAGTGCCTGAAGAAATCGTCACGCATTCTGCCGAAGAGACGATCCATTGGGGCACGGAATTCTCAAAGCGCCTCAAGGCTCCCCTACTGGTTCTTCTCACCGGCGACCTTGGGACGGGCAAGACCACGCTAGCCAAAGGCATCGTTTCGGGGCTTGGGGCCGCCAAGGAAGACGACGTCACCAGCCCAACCTTCACGCTCGTTCATGTCTATGGCAAATCCCCCAAGGTCTACCACGCGGATTTATACCGGATTGAAAGTTTCCACGATTTTGAGACTCTTGGCATGGAGGATATGTTCGCAACCCCTTCCGTGGCCATTCTGGAGTGGTCCGAGCGCTTCCCCCTACAGTCTCCCTGGCCACAGGTTCAGGTGCGCCTGGAGCACCTCGGGGGCGATGCCCGCCGCATCACCGTTCTGTAGCCTATCGGTAATCCTCCTTACTAACCGTCTGGTTACGCACGCCCCTGGATTTCTTGCTCGGTTCCCCTGCCGCTGTTAACGTGAAAATAGCTGATTCTGGCCAACTTTGATGCTTAATGAAATCCTAGCGCCCAGTCCGAGCGAGCAGGCCCGGCCTGAACTCAAGAGCTACAATGTCACGATTCCCATGGAGTCGTTGGCGATTGGCGTCGATAACATTCACCACGACGTTTTCTTGAGCCCCAAGTTCGTTCAAACCGCCCGCGACTATGTTTTCGACGTGATTCGCCAGAACACCAGCAATACTTATCTTTCAGGGATCGAACTGCGCGCTTCACGATCGCCGGATCATGCCGGGTTTCGCAGGCTGCTCTCCGAAGTGCTGCAAAGCTCTTTAACCCAGGCCAAGTATCACAAAAATATAGAGATAGACCTGCTCTTCCGTTTGGGCTTGCTCAAGTTCCTGACCTTCGAGATCGGCAATCAGTTTGCCAACTTGATCCTCGAAGGCAAGGAATGGATTCGCAAGCGCGGCGAGCACTTCGAGCGCAGCCAGCAGGCGCACGTCATCAAAGCACGTTTGTCGGAGCTGCAGTCCGCCAGGAGGAGCGTCGTTCGCCGAGTGGGCCAGCAGGTGGCGCAGATTGTGATCGACGTGGAAGACAACGTCATCGCAAAAACCCGCCGCGCTCTCTTTGGCGAAGATTTCGCTCCTTATTACGAGCTTTGCAAGAACCGGCTGATTTTTCTTGACGGCGGCAAAGACGACGTTTTTTTTCTGGAGTATTACATCCTGCTGGGCAACTATGCGCGCGACCCCGACCGCTTCGAAGCCATGGATGAGCTTTTCCAAGAATTCCTCCGCGAAGCCGGCGTCACCTTTAGCCACGACCCAGCCCACACGGAAGCCATCCAGGCTCATACCGGGCTGCTGGAAGCCGTGCAGGCAATCCAATCTGAAATCGCTAATATCGAGGAGCAGCGGGAAAACATCCGCAAGCGTCTGGAACGCAACGATGGTTTCTTCAGTAAATTCCTGAATTCCGGCGACCCCGCTGACCTGAAAGCATCCCTAAACGATTTGGACGCCCGGCTCAAGCACCAGGAATGCAAGCTGGAAGAGTTGGGGCCACAGATTGACGGCGCCAGGCAGAAACTGGATTTCTTCGTGAAGGATCATGCTGGGAGGCTCGGTGAATATTTGAACGAACCGGAAAACGCCAAGCGCCTGTTTGACGTGAGCTCCGCCGGAGAGGAGCAGGCGCCGGTGCGCGCGCGCTTGCTCTCCCAGCTCCTCGATCGTCTTGAACTCCAGGAAGTTCTCTATCACATTCTGGCAAGCTATGAAATTCAGCCTATCGCCTCGGATTACTGCCCGCCAGTGCACTTGCAACAGCTGCGCAAAGCGCTTGTTTCGAAGGAGGAGCTCAAGCAAGTCGAACAAGTCATCAAGCATGTGCCCGCGAAGAAATTGTCGCTCAAGGCTGTCGAGGAGCTTTCCAGGAAAATACGCCGCTATTCTCGCGAGGAAAAACTGGCGTTTGTGTTGCGGTTTGCCAGTGACTTTTTGCGTTTGAGGAGGGACCTGCGCGACGCCGAGCATCTGACAACCTGCATGGAGCGCATCAACCTGGTAACCACGGAGAAGGCCCGCGAACTCTCCCGCCTGAACAACCGGCTGTACGAATGCGTGCTTCCTGAGGAAGCTCGGCCGGACCAGGATCAGGTGATCTCGCACGTGATCATCAAGGCCGACGTCCGCGGCTCTACGCGCATGACGCAGGATTTGCTTTCGCGCGGACTAAATCCCGCTTCGCATTTCAGTTTGAACCTGCACGAGCCGGTGAAGAAACTTCTGGACCGCTATGCGGCGAAGAAAGTGTTCATCGAAGGCGACGCGATCATTCTCGCCATTTTCGAAACAGAATCGACGGTGGCGTATGCGCGGTCGGTTGCCAAAGCGTGCATCCTTTCGCGCCAGATTCTGGCCGTGTGCAACTCGTACAACGAACGCCCATCCGACAGCAATCTTCCATCCCTCGAACTCGGCCTAGGAGTCGCTTTCCAGGGTTCCGCGCCCACGTACTGGACGGACGGCGATACGCGCATCATGATTTCGAAGGCGCTTAATCTTTCCGACCGCCTCTCCGGCTGCGCCAAGCTAGCGAAACGCATGCTTGTCGGACAAAAAAGCCATTTTTCCGTCTTTCAGTTTCTGAACACCATGGAAGGTGCGTCGGCAGAAGAGTTGGACGAATTCCTGGTCCGCTACAACCACAACGGAATCGAGCTCAACGAGGAAGGGTTTCAAAAACTTTCCGAGGAAATTTCGCTCGACACCATTGAAACGAAGCTCGATATGCCCTGGGGCAAGCAAAACGTCACTTTGTTTTATGGAGAAGTGCCGCTCGGCGAGTCTGTGGAACTGCTTGTTTTGCGCAAGGCCTTCGCGCGGCAATTGCTTCCTGACGGAAAAGTCGGTGGAGCAACTTCGCATCCCTACTATGAAGTTTGCACTGCTTCCGCGCTGTACGACCTCGTCGCTGCTTTGATTCGCACGCAGCAAGCTGCCACGCTCACTTCCCAGCGCGCCTGACGTTCCTTGAGAGTCTGCAAATCGCTCACTATACTGTTCGCGGAGGCGAAAAGCGTCCGGTGACGTTCCCGGCCTTCAAAGCCGGCGATTCGGTCCTTCGCGGGTCGAATGGTGGGTTCGACTCCCACACGCTTCCGCCATATTCTGTGAACTGTCAGTAGGTTAGGAAGCGAGTGAGTGGGCAAACGTGGGCAATAAGAAGCGGTGGCAATTGTCGGCTCCGATTGGACGACTCACGCTGCACGGATGACAAGCCGACGTTTTGCGCTGTTGCAGTTTCGTTTTTGACAGTCCTCAAACGGTCGTTGAACTCGCGCTTGTTGGGCTTCGCGAACCACCAGCCTCGTTGCGAACGATGTCTATCCTAAGCTAAGACGCGGTTCCAACAATCACTTAGCTTTCGCGGCGAGGTCGTCACATGGGTGACCTGGGCTACCGTGTAAGCTTGAGGGCGAGCTCGTGCAGGCTGTGATCCACGGGAAAGAATGGCAAACACCGGAAACCGAGGCAAGCGCCCTGCGCGAAAGCTGTATTTCATCTCCGTGCAAATTGCGCCTCCATGTACGCCATTAGCACTGATTTCGATTTTCAAACGGCCTTTTAAGCCATCCTGACGCTCGCGTCAGCAAGAAGCGCCTAAATCCGTCAGGAGGCGCAATTTCAATCAGATTCAGGAATACCGTAGACACTAGCCGCGTCACATGTCGCCATAAATCGCCAACCCAAGTGACACCAGAACTGACACCGGAATTGCCGAACACACAGGACTAAGAAACACGAAAGTGGCAAAGGACCGGCATGCACGGGTGTGCCACAAGTTCTTTATCGACTTAGCAGCCTAAACCGCTCCAAGTACGGATGGGATAAGTGCCTCGATTCTCGCTTCATTCTGCGCCTGCTATCCACAGTATTCACTGAGCCAGAAAGCGTTGCGTCAGAAGGCGCCGTGGCTGCGCAATCGACTCAAAAAAACGTAGGCTCTATTCTGTAAGAGTTGTAGGTCCTTTTCGGACTTGCGCAAGGAAAGGCAGTGGGGTATGGTTCTGGTCGGAAAACCGACCATGATCGTTTCGGGGGCCGTCAACCCAGTTAGGCTCGCGATCCGGTCAGCGCTCGACACCTTGCTTCCAACAGGAATGTCACACTAGTTCTGGCGTCGCTGGCGAACAGTTTATTCTCAGGGGCGACCTGAGGCCGTGCGGCTTTAGTGAAACGCCCGCTGTTAGTGTGTGTGATCGGTCGTGCGTTACAGTTTGGATGAGCGAATGCCGAGCCCAAGAAACAGTGTAGAGAAGTATAGCTTTAAATCGTACAGGGGCCAGAGCGCCGACTCGCTCCGGTTAACGTTCGATACGAAGATCCGAAGGTTCCCCATAAAATTGGAACGACAAGCTACCGGCCATTTGCACGCACGACTGACGAGGGATGGTACGCGGCCAGCCTGCTACCTGTCCAGGTTTCTGCCACCGTTGTCCATGGGGTCTGCGCAAATGATAAGCGCGGAGGCTCTGGGATTCCTTCGCAGAATTGAGCCTCCTAGAGGGACCAGACACTAATGGCGAGCTTAGCTAGGCGGTTATTAGGACCGATTGTTTCGACGGAGGATTCTCCTAGAACCTTCGTCTCTGAAGTTCGCGAAGTGGCCGACAGTTACTTCACGGCACTTTCGGACTCGGAACTTATCGAACACCTTAAGAATGGCTTCCACCAGGCACTGGGGATTCTTTTTCTTCGCTACCGGCGTCTTGTCCTGGCAGTCAGCCTGCGAATCTTGCGGAACAACGGCGAAGCAGAAGACGTTGTCCAAGATGTCTTCCTGGAAATATGCAAAAAGGCGGCAGCTTTCGATGCCGGTCGCGGCAGCGTGAAGATGTGGATTTTGCAGTATGCTTACTCACGAAGCTTGGATCGCAGAAGGTATCTTGCGCTTCGCCATGCTGATGGGCATGGGACGAATGACAGCGGATACAGTCCCAAACATTCTCACGCATACTACCCGAATGGTCCGGATGGGTTGACGCTTGAAGAGCGCGCCACCGCGATACGGAAGGCATTGGAGACTCTGCCGGCCAGACAAAGAAAGGTACTTGAGTTGGCGTATTTTCAGGGTCTACCGATGACGGAAATTGCCGAGTCCACGAGCGAGAGCCTTGGGAATGTGCGAAACCAGTATTATAGGGGCCTCAAGAAGCTGCAAGATGCTTTAGGCGGGTTTTCGGCGTGAATGGGATTTGACTATGGATAACCCCAGCACAGTTCACGAACGGTTTGGCGAGCTCTCAGCGCTGGCGATCATAGGTCAAGTTTCGCCAGAGGAATACGGTGAATTGAGAGAGCATTTGGAATCGTGCGCCCTCTGCCGCAAGGAGCATGAGGCGCTTTCCCGAATCTTGCTGGCAGAACTCCCACTGGCTCAGGAGGAGAAAGATTCTGACCTCGATACCTGGGCCGCGGAGCGACAGGCGGAGACGAGCCCGCGGAATCCCGCGGGCGGCAAAATTCTCCTGGGCGACTACCCGCTGAAACATGCAGGCCGAATTTCGAGTTGGTGGACGAAATTCGCTGGAATGCAGGCGCCCTCTGTTTATGCATACGCGGCCATTTTTCTTTTGTTTGTCACGGTGGGGGCCCTGACAATTCGCGTTGCGAAGGAGTCGAATCTCGAGAGAATGCGCTCTGCCGAAGTTGCAAGGCTAAATGAAGAGATTGTTGGGCTCCGAAATCAGATGCACGATCCGGGTGCTCAGAAGTATCTTCCTGCCAGCCCAAGCATACCGGCGATAACGAAAGGCGACGAAACCAGCGGCGCGGCGCCTAAGTATTCGAGGCTGCTAGCGCGGAGTCTGGAACTCGAAACGCAACTAAGAACCGCAACTGAAGAAATAGCAATCCTTAAGCAGGAGGCCGGTTCTGGAGTGGACCAGGAGCGCCAACTCTCGGCAAGATTGGCCGACACCGAGGACACACTGGACAAGTTGACCACTGAGTTGAAGATTGTGCGTGAGTCTCATTCACAAGACGGCGCTATCATCGCAAGACAACAAAGCCAGTTGATCGACGCGGAGGAGAAGCTTACCGCAGCGACAAGTTCGATGGACCGGGACAGAAGACTTCTTGTTGCCGATCGCGATATTCGAGATCTGATGGGAGCGCGCAACCTCAGAATCATTGATGTCTTTGATGTGGATGGGAAGGGAAAAACCCGCAAGCCTTTTGGCCGGGTGTTCTTCACGGAAGGGAAGTCACTGATTTTTTATGCTTTCGACTTGGGGAATAACCAACCCGGTTTGCAAGCCGCAGCATATCAAGCCTGGGGATCTGAGGGTTCGTTTGAGCATGGGGTCCGCAGCTTGGGAATTTTCTATCACGACGATCAGAAAGCAAACCGGTGGGTGCTGAAGTTCGACGACCCGGATACTTTGACGGAAATCGACTCGGTCTTCGTTACTACGGAGCCGGCAGGGGGAAGCAAGAAACCGACCGGTGGCAGACTCCTCGCAGCCTACGTCAAGGCGAGCCTGAATCATCCCTGAGGGGTTCGCTATGTTTCCAGTCTCAATGTGCGCTTAACTAATGGCGCAAACTTTATAACCAGACTCTTTTACTTGAAAATACAAGGGTTAACTCGCGACAGCTAGGTCCTGCGGCGCGTCCCAGTTAGATTACCTACGAACGGTGAAACCAAACTGAAATTGAATTTTCATCTGGCTGATACAAATTGCCTCGCTTGTACGAAAACTGTAACAGATTGGGGCTTACACCAAAATTAAGCGAGGTCCTGCCAATGAAACGTTTGGGGATTTGTGTCCTTTTTTGTCTCGCCCTGCTGCAGTTCCTATATAGCCCGCTACGGGCAGATGAACTGGCAACCGTAACGGGTTACGTCACCGATCCGAACGGCCTCCGGGTCGCCGGGGCGAAGATCCAGGCTACGAATGTGGAAACGAATGTCTCATACTACGGTGAGTCAAACGGAGAAGGGCTCTACCGCGTTACAGGGATGCCAACGGCGTCCTACCGCGTAGTCGTTCAGAAAACGGGATTCAAGACAGCGGTTAAGCAAGGGCTTGATCTACACGTTCAGGATATTGTTTCGCTTAATTTTCAGTTAGAGCTTGGGTCAGTAGCGGAGAGCGTAACCGTTGCTGCTGAAGTCTCCCTGGTGAACACAGAATCTGGCGTGGTGAGCACGGTTGTGAACCGTGAATTCGTTGAGAATCTGCCGATCAACGGTAGGAGCTTTCAGACGCTGATTTCGCTATCGCCGGGTGTGGTGGTTGCGCCAGCGAACATAAGCGATCCAGGCCAGTTTAGCGTGAATGGACAGCGAACGAGCGCGAACTACTTCACGGTGGACGGGGTTAGTGCGAATATCGGGATGCAATCGCTTCCCAGCCTGGGACAGACGGCCTCCGGCACAGCAGTGGGTTTTGGAGTAACCGGCGGGACCAACAACCTGGTTTCCGAGGACGCACTGCAGGAATTTCGCATTCAGACTTCAACGTTCGCTCCCGAAAACGGACGCACACCGGGGGCTCAGGTTTCCATTGCGACCCGCTCTGGAACCAATCAATTTCACGGCACGGCTTTTGAATTCTTGAGGAATGACAAACTGGACGCGAACGACTGGTTTGCCGACCGCGTTGGAGCGGCCAAAGCGGAAGAGAGAATCAACGACTTTGGCGGGGTGTTTGGCGGGCCGCTCGTCAAGGATCGAACGTTTTTTTTCGTCTCTTACGAGGGGCAGAGGATGCGGCTGCCGCAGTTCGCATCATCGAACGTTCCCGCGGCCGATAGCAGACAGAATGCCTCGGCCGCATTGCAGCCCTTCCTGAACGCCTATCCCCTTCCAAACGGCCCTGAGATCTTGGTGGCTTGCGATCCTGCCACTGACTCAACCTGTCCCGCATCTGGGCAGAAACCCTCCGGAGTCGCAACGTTCAACAAAAGCTTCTCAAATCCAACGTCACTGGACGCCGGTAGTGTAAGGATCGATCACAATCTAGGAAGCCGGTTGAAGATCTTCGGACGGTACAATTATGCACCGTCCGTTTCTAAGCAAAGGGCCGGGGGGGGCGACTCGCTAAACACACTTTTTCTGTCGGAAATCAATACGCAAACCGCCACCGCTGGCGCCACGTGGTCAATTACTCCAGCTATTGGCAATGAGTTCAGGTTCAACTACAGCCGAGTCGTTGGGAAATTCTCGAATCAATTGGACACTTTCGGAGGTGCAGTCGTTCCTCCAGATTCCATACTCTTTCCTTCACCTTTTACCAGCGCCAATGCGCACTTCTCTTACGAGGTTATTGGCAGCCCCCTGGTGCAGAATTCCACATGGCTGGTGGGCCAAGGGGCGGACAACTTGCAGCGTCAATTTAATGTGGTGGATAACGTATGGTTGCAGAAGGGGTTGCACAGCCTCAAATTTGGCGTGGATTTCCGCCGGCTTTCGCCAGGGTACGGACCGCTGAGCTATGGTCTAAGTCCGGAGTTCAGTGGAATGATCAACGCCGACAACGGGACGCCTTTAGCGACCAATCTCACCACTTCTCTGAAATCAAGTATAGCTTTCCGAAACCTTGGGCTGTTTGCTCAGGACACATTCCGGGTTAAGCCACGTTTTGCACTGACCTACGGGTTGCGATGGGATATGGATTTTACGCCCACGACGATTGATGGTCCGGCGTTGCCATCCGTCATAAATTTCAATGACCTCGCTACGCTGGACCTGGCTCCAGCCGGAGCGCCGATCTACCAAACGCGGTACACCGGCTTTGCCCCGCGCGTGGGTGCGGCGTACCAGTTGCGGACAGCTTCCGGTTGGGAGACCGTTTTGCGCGGAGGCTTTGGCATTTTCTACGACTTGATGTCCACCGAGGCGGGGGATGCCTTGACAAACGGAGCATACCCTTATGGGGTGAATGAAACCATCACACCTGGTTTTCCGTACGACCCGTCCCAGATACAACCGCCAGCGATTACCAAGACGAGCCTGGCAAATGTCGGGGGATTTTTCGTGGCGGTAGATCCGCAATTGAAGCAGCCGCGCTCGTACCAGTGGAACGCCACTCTGGAGCAATCGCTGGGCAAACAACAGGCACTCTCGCTCGCCTACGTAGGCCAAGTCGGGCGGGAACTCTTACAACAGGAATTCGTACTGTTCCCCAATCCCAACATTTTTGCGGTGCAGCTTGAGCGAAACGGCGCCACCTCGGACTATCATTCCTTGCAGACTCAATTTCAACGCCGCATGAGCCACGGTTTGCAGGCTCTGGTGTCCTATACCTTCTCTCATTCGATTGACGATGCGTCCAGCGGGTCGGGCGGGTCGAGTTCAAACGGTTTTGCGAGGGGAGTAAGTTCAAATGGAAACCGAGGTCCCTCCGACTTCGACATCCGTCATTCTTTGACCATGGCCCTGGCATACGAGCTGCCGTCACCCGGGCCGCGGAAATCCGTGGTCCACAAAGCTTTGGCACACTGGTCCCTGGACAACATCTTCCAAGTGCGGTCAGCCCCTCCGGTGGATGTTTCCGATCAATCCTTTTTCGGGGTGTTGGGCTCGGCCTTCAGTCTAGTGAATATTCGGCCAGACGTAGTTCCCGGTCAGCCGTTATATGTAACGCAGTGCCAAACAATCCAGCCCGCCCCGGCAGGACTGACGGCATGTCCCGGTGGAAGGGGATTAAATCCGGCTGCTTTTCAGGACCCCCCATTTGATCCGAACACGTTTATACCGACCCGCCAAGGCAACCTGGGGCGAAACGCGCTCCGCGGTTTTGGCGCTTCCCAATGGGATTTTGCCATTCGCCGCGAGTTCCACATTCATGGCAAGGAATCCACGCGACTGCAATTCCGGTCGGAATTTTTCAATATCCTGAACCATCCGAATTTTGCAAGCCCGAACAACGCGTTTGACGGCCTTACTACCTTTGGAATTCCTCCAAGCCCTCAATTTGGGCAGTCCACACAAATGTTGGGCAGAAGCTTGAGCAGTCCCGTTGCTGGTGCAGGAGGATTTACTTCCATCTTCCAAATCGGCGGACCGCGGTCTGTTCAATTTGCATTGAAGTTGCTGTTCTGAGGTCGAAAAGGGGCGAAAGAACTTTGAGGCCAATGAAACGGGTGGTGCCCAGTAAGAGTGGCTGGCTCGCTTTGCTAGTGTCGTCATCAGCAATGCAAGGTGTACTAGCCGCAGCGCTGCCGGTTGATTCCCCCCATCCGGCAGTGGTGCGTCACCCTCTCACAATCTCTGAAACACTCGCTCTGCGAAAGCCGTCGGAAGTGCGAATTTCTCCTGACGGGGCCCGCGTGGCGTATGTTGTGACGCAAGCGCTTGCAGAGAAAAATCAGGACCATGCCATACTCTGCGCTAGCGATGCCACACTCGCCGGTCCAGGGCGACAATTGGCTGAGGCCATCCACATCAACTCCGTGCGATGGAGCCGCGACGCAAGCTGGCTGTTCTTTATCGCGGAAACCGAAAGCGGCAGACAGATTTGGCGAGTATCCTCGGGCGGAGGACAGCCATCGCAGTTAACCAAGCTTAAGGAAGATTTTGTCCACACCGCTGAATTCGGAAGTCCCAGCGATCCTTACCAGTTCACACCCGACGGAAAGACTGTCATCTATGCGGTTACTGACCCGGAGGCCGAAACACTTGAGTTTCAAGAGAAGACAAATGGTGGCATGCTTTACAAGGGAGAACCTTACTTTCAGATAGGTGACCCTAAGCTAGTTCCCGTTCCGTATGAATTGTGGTCCTCTGATTTGGCCGCGCAGCGGGCGCGCAAGCTTTGGCAAACCAGGATGTTTATTCCTCCCGTTCCTGGAGCGCCGATACCGGAGTTTCAAGTCTCGCCTGACGGGAAAAAGATAGCTGTGCTCTACCAAAATTCGGAGGAATACCAGCACCATGGCTTGTCTCTACTGGATTTAGCTACTGGCGCGGTCGAAACCCTGAGCGCAAATCTGGGCGAGAGTATCTACTTGCAATGGAGCGACGACGGGCAATCTTTGTTGTTTTTATCTCAAGGCGAATTACGCCCCAATATGTCCCGATATGAAGCCAGGCAAGCCTACGTCTATAGACTTTCGAATCACAGCTTGAAAGTAGAAGATAAGGCTGCCGGTGACGTCCTGAACTCGGCCGATGCAGTCGCAACTGCCGTCGAGAAACAGACAGGCGATCTGCTCCATGATTGCTCGGTTGACATGCAGAAGAAACGCGCGGTGTGCGTGCGAGAAGCGTCAATGCTTCCACCCGACCTTGTTACCGTCGTCCTCAACGGTGGAACTCCTACCGGGAAGCCGGTTGTCCTTACCCACCTCAACCCAGAATACGACCAGATCGAACTGGGAGATGTCAGCACTCTAACTTTGTCCAAGGAAGGGAGTGAAGGCGGAGGGCCGGACGCCGGCCTGATCCTGCCCGCCGAGTACGTACCTGGGAAGCGGTATCCGCTGGTTGTGATTCTCTATAACCAGTATTCCGAAAAGCGTTTCATTGCCAAGACCCCGTTATTGAATTATCCCGCGCAGGCTTTCGCAGGTCATGGATACGCTGTCCTGATAATGAACGTTCCCAAGAACACTTTCATTTACAAAGAGGGGGACTTTGGAGAGGCAAGAGCTGCAGAGGCGGACGGCATGGCATCGGCCATACGGTCTGCCGTAGATCTGTTGATCGGGCGGGGCATTGTTGACTCCAAGCGTATGGGCATAATGGGGTGGAGCTTTGGATCATTTTGGACTGATTACATCGTTACGCACCATCCAGACTGGTTCCAGGCCGCGGCCTCCGGCGAAGGAGGAAACCATAATCCGTGGGTTTATTGGTGGGGTGGCGATGTGATCAGCAAGCAGGAAAGAAGTTTTTACGGGGGCGGTCCTTACGGACAATATTGGCCGCGCTGGAAAGAGGTCGCGCCCTTGCTGAACGCCGATCAACTGCGCGTCCCTCTCTTGATGGAGTACACGGCAAAAAACCCTAACGGACTCCAGATGCGCAACGCTATCCTCGCTTACGGTGGCCAAGCGGAATTATACATTTATTCTGACGACCAACACGTGTTCGAGCGCCCGCTGAATCGATACAACTCGATGACACACCATTTTGACTGGTTTAATTTTTGGCTCCTTGGAGATCAAGACTCTGATCCAGCCAAATCCGAGCAGTACGCGCGCTGGAAGCAAATGCGAGAAAAACTTGCGACCGCTAGAGATGAGAAGCTCGGAGAAAAACGTCAGTCGGGCGGTAAGGAGTAGACAGGGGGGAATCGCCCATCGGGGCGCGGTTCATGGATTTTGCAAGCCGCGCTAGAGAAATGTCTGGCGCTTAGTCATCCAAATCGGCACCAGGAGCGGGCCACTCCGGCACGAAGGTGGTTGGTTCGAGGGGAGCAGGACCCTTGGGTCCGCGGATAAGATTCGTTGCGTCACCAAGTAAAATGATCTCAGGTTTGGTGTACATCATAACTCCTCCTTTTTTTTTGTAGTGCCTATGGACACGAATTTGGGGAGTGGATATTATATGGACTTCCTCTCGGCCGCCGACGAGCTGAGAGGAGGTCCCTAGAGTTTGCTGCTATTCATCGATTTCGGCGTCTGGAGAAGGGCCGACGATGTGGGGCATGGTGGGGTTGAGAACCTCCACCGGTCCGCCAGTTTTGAAGCCCTTGATCACGTTGGTCGCATCACCGAGCAACGCGATTTGCGGTGTTGTGTACGTCATGGTATCCACCTCCTTTCGCTGTGAACTTGGTTTCAGTAAGAAACCAGTGGAAACGAATTCTAGATTCGTTTCTTAAACCCCCTCCCGGCCGCCGGCGGGCCGAGAGGAGGATCTTACGCTTCTTGTTATGCATCGAGTTCGGCGTCTGGAGCAGGGCCGACGATGTGCGGCTGCGTTGGATTGAGAACCTCCACCGGTCCGCCCGTCTTGAAGCCCTTGATCACTTCGCTCGCATCACCGAGTACTGCAATCTGTGGCTTGACGTACATTGAGTTCACCTCCTTTATTCCTTCGGCTTAACTACTTCAACTACCGAAGTAGCGCCTCATGGAAACTATTGGCCGCCTGTGGTTCGTATTCCAGATTGACATCGGCGGTTTTCAGAGCCCGAACATTCAGCAAGCGTTAGGCCCTGGACTGGGCTAAATCCATTCTCCCAGAAGAAATGTTCTCCGACGGAACGGCAACAATTCCGCGCCGCGTGACATCTTGCAGCCAGTATTCCAGCTGGACTCCCTTCACCAATTGCACCCAGCGAGAAGTGATATTTCCGTTTTTTACCTGAAACAAGGATCGCCGAAAACGCGGGGCATCGAAATAACCGAAACGCTCCGTCAGCGGCGACTGGAACAATTTTTCGATTTGCTCCCACTGGTGATCAATCAGACGAATGTAGCATCCGCCTGCGGCGCCTTTAGTCTTGCGTGTCAGGACCTCGCGCGGCACAATGCCAGCGAGAGCGCGCCGCATGAGAGACCGCCACTGGCCTGGCCTCAGCAATTGACTCTGCGGAATAGAGGTCAAGAACTCCACTAGATTGCGGTCGAGAAATGGATACCGAATATCTTGAACCCACGGCTGCCGGTCGGACATCTGATTTGCAAGCGCGCGCACTGTCACGACAGCGTCTCTCTGGCTTGGAAGTTTGAAATCGTTTTTTCCTAATAATCCTAATTGGAGCTGACGCAACTTGTACCGCCGCGCGAAGTCCGGCTCGAAAGAAGATTCAAGCTTGGCCTCCCGCGTGATTTTCGCCCGAAGCGATGGGGGAAGAAGTTGTGTCCATACCCGGTAGCAGAGGCGCATCCAAGGGTGCTTCATAACCAAGCTCCACGCTTTGAGCTCCCGGGCCAGTTCGCCAATCTTCCATTGCGTCATCAAATCACCCATGTGGACCTTGGGATCCGCCGCGCCTCCGGCGAATTCGTCCCCGCCCGTGCCAGTAAGGACAACGCGATACCCGCCTTCCTCAAGGATCCTGCGCTCTTCACACTTTGCATCCGATCGATCCTGACTACTCGGAGTGATGGCGAATTCAGAGTAATCAAAGCGTAGTGGAGATCTGGACGCTCCACCCAGATCGAAGTGGAACCCTCTTTGACCACGCTGTTCCTCCACCTTGGTGAAATAGAGGTGATCATCCATCCCCGCCTCGGTCGAATCGTGGAAAGACAAGGTGTCCAGCCGCGGGGTGGGGGAGGTATCGCGTGCGAGAATGTCGTCAGCCATGCACACTACCGATGAAGAGTCATAACCGCCGCTCAGTTCCGCGAGGACCGGAGAGTCTGAGCGCAGACGTCGACGGACCGCTTGCCGAAACAGGGTTCGAAAATGTTCTTCATATTCCGCATCGGTTTTGTATTGAATTCTAGTTTGGGGACGGAAGACGCATGCAGGATGAGTTGTTGCTCTCCCGTTTCGAATCTTCACAAAGTTTGCTGGAGGAACGGAGAGGATCTCTCTGTAAGGAGTAAGGTTTGCGGCGGCATGCCTGATGAGATAGCCAGCGACATACTCGTCACACAGGGTAAATCTCGTACCCGCGAGCTGAACCAATGCTGCCAGGTGTGAGCACCAGAAAACCCTTTGCTGGTCAACCAGGTAGAACAGATGCCGGATGCCTGAATAATCCCTGGCAAGCAGCAGATGTTTTTCCTGCGAGTCCCATGCCGTTACTGCCCAATCGCCGAGGAGTCTAGAGAAACAGTCGCTGCCCCATCGGTCGTATGCTGCGGCCACGATTTCGACATCGGACTGTGCTCTCAATCCTTCGCTTAGTTCAAGACTGAGTTCTTCACGATTGTCAAGTCTGCCGTCCCACATGAACACGTTGCCGCGACGCGAGACGTAAGGCTGGCTCTGGAGTTTGGACTCCGCAGTTGTGTGAAATGGGCGGTAAGTCATGCCGATGGGTCCCATAACTTGCTGGACGCAGCCATCGGGGCCGTATTCAGCGACTGTATCACCCACACGGGACAGAAAAGCTTCGTCTACAGGCCTTCCGTCAAAGAACCACAATCCCGCTTGTACGCTCATCGCGCAGTCTCCTCCTAACACCGTTCCCAGACGCCATACGTAGCCTGAACATCACCGTATTCGTTGACGGGGTGACCGTCCACTTCCACCCAGGCATGTGCCTTAAAGGGGGTCCTCTGCGCGCCTAGCACGAGTTGCGCGAGGACGCCTTGACTTCGCAGAAGGCATGTGGTCACTGATGCTCGTTGCAGGCACAAGACCCGCTTCGGATACCAGATGAGCGCGTGATTTATCGCATCGCAAACCAAGTCTACAGTTGCGGCACTCGTGTTGCTCTTGCGCGCGATCGGCCAACGTTGAACGGTGCGGTGTAAGCGAGAAAAGCTGCGTCCAAACAGAAGCGCGTCGTACGCGAGTAGACCTACGAATGTTTTCCAGAAAAGTAATCGCATGGCAGAACCTCAGCTTTAGACGCTAACTCCCAACTCTTCGCAAAGAAACGCGAGTCTGTCGGTAAGAGATTCAATACGCACTGATAACGGCTGCATCGGGACATGGCCCCACTCGCGCTTGTTATCTAAGAGAATAGGATGTTGGGAAGTCGTTGCCGCCTGCAGCCTCGCAGTCATTTTGCGCGCATGCATGGGGTGGCAGCGTGTGTCAGCGTCCCCTGTGATCAATAGCACGGCGGGATAAGGAGCACCGTCTTGCACGCGATGGTAGGGCGAATAAGATCTCAGAGAAAGGAAATCGTTCTCATCGTCAGCTGAACCGTACTCGTCGATCCAGTGGTTCGCGCCGTCAGGCATGTATTTGTGATACCGAAACATATCCAACAGCGGCCCCAAACAAATGACTGCCCGAAACAAATCCGGGCGTTGTGTCAGAGCTGCGCCAACGAGCAGTCCCCCGTTCGATCCCCCACCAACGGCAAGTTTCCCGGGGATTGTGTACTCATTTTCTATCAACCACTCTCCAGCAGCTATGAAATCGTCAATCGCGTTTTGCCGATTGTGACGTTTGCCCGCCAGGTGCCACTCCTCGCCAAATTCCGCTCCGCCCCGGAGGTTTGCGACGGCGAACATGAAACCACACTCAATCAAGAACGCAGAATATGCCGCGAATTGCGGCGTCTGGATGTGGCCGAAACCACCATACCCAACGAGGAAGGTCGGACGCGGCACCTTTTCCCCGCTTGCCTTTTCTTTTTGCGAAACCAAATATATTGGAATCTGAGTGCCGTCTCGTGACGGATAGCTAACGCGGGTGACATCGATTGAAGAAGACTGAAAGTTGACTCGACTCTGGGTCCACAATTCGGACTCACCGGTTCTCGTATGGTAAGCCCGAATCTCCGGAGGATGAGAGAACGAAGTGAATCGGTACAGCAAGGTATCTCCTTCTGGCTGCCATGAAGCGAACTGGAGGGTACCTTCGGAAGGGCAAGGAAGAATTCCCCGTTTCTGGCCGTCCAGATCATAAATCTCCACAGTCGTGTTGCCATTCTCGACGTACAGCACAAACATCAAACCCCCAGTGATCGAGAATCCGTAGATGCGCCGATGACATTCGGGTACCAATTCCTGCCAGTTCTCTTCAGGAGATTTGTCCAGATCGAGCGCAACGATCCGATAATTTGGTGCTCTAGAGTCTGTCATCGCAATCAGCCGGTTCCCGAAGGAATAGGGATAGGGATGAAATTGCGCTTCAATCCGCTCAACAATCTTTTTCGGGGGCTCAAGCTCTGCCAAATTGTGGATGTAGAGATCCGCGGCGTGAGAATCATCAAACCATTTCACCAGGTAGCACAACCGCCGTTCATCGGCCAAGCCAAACATCAAGAGTTGGGGAGCGGGATCTCCCCCCACAGAAAAAATCTCCGCGTCTTTTTGGACGTCTGTGCCGAATGCATGCCACAAGACACTACGTTGCGAGGTGCCGGCCTTTTCGGCTGGAACGTATATGTAATAGATTCCTGTACCGGAGAAAGAAAAAGCTAGGCCGCCATAATATCCAGCGGGCAACTGGTCTGGCAGAACTTCCCTCTGCTGTACATCAAAGAACTCAACGGCGTGGATATCCGCCCCATTGTTTCGGACACTATATGCAACCCTTTTTCCGTCCCGAGAGACAGCAAGGATTGTTACCGCCGCCGTTCCTTCCCATCTTTTTGCGGGGTCGATCAAAACGATCTCTTCTTCCGAACCATCCTCCCTCATCACGATGGAAGGTTGCTCCTGGTGACGCCAACGCTTGAGGTAGAAATATTTGCCGCCTACTTTCCAAATATTGGAGACAGCCTCGATGTCCAAGAGCTCTGTGACTCGCCGCTTAATCCGTTCCCTGTACGGAAGCGCCTTCAGATAGGCTTGAGTGTACGCGGTTTGCTCTTCTACCCACTCCTGCGTCCTCGATGAATTCTGGTCTTCCAACCACCGATATGGATCTGTGATCCTGACGCCATGCAACAATTCGATGACGGGTTCAATGGGAGTTTCTGGTGGCGGAGCTAATGTTAGCGTCACGAATTTATGCCTCCGAATAAGCTGCTTTTACTAGATCAAAATCAAATAACTGGGGCTGAGGGGCTAGGCGATGCGACCGGGAACAACTCTGAAGGCCTGCGCAGGATGCACTACGGGAGAAGCTGAGGTCAAGACAAAACAGTTAGTCTATCCGGCCAAACAGTTAGTCTATCCGGCCATAAGGGGGGGATATTTAGGCGCAAGTTTTTGACATTTAGTTAGTTGTCACTGTTTCAATGATGTCAAAATACTGGTACTAGGCCAGGTTCCGATGGTCGCGCAAGGTGCTCGGACGAGAGGGTTTCGACTTCACTGCACAACTGTTCGGTGCGTGAACCGGCGCGCGCCACTTACATATTCCGCTACAGTATGACCGCCGCCAAAGAGTTTGTATTTATACGTGATAAGCCCTTCCAGGCCGACGGGCCCACGTGCATGAAGTTTGCTCGTACTGATGCCAAGTTCCGCCCCGAGTCCATAACGGAAGCCGTCGGCAAAGCGCGTCGAAGCGTTATGAAAAACTCCGGCAGCGTCTATTTCCTTCATGAATCTCTTCGCGGATTCATTATTTTCCGTGACGATCGTTTCCGTGTGGCCTGAGCCATAGCGGTGAATGTGCGCAATGGCGTCATCGAGGGTTCCAACCATTTTGACGGAAAGGACGAGGTCGGAATATTCCGTTGCCCAGTCCGGTTCACCTGCCGGGATCAGTTTCGACCCTTTCAGTAGTGCAAGCGTATTCGGGCAAGCGCGAAGTTCGACGCCGGCCTGCATCAATTCCAATGCCGCTCGGGGTAAAAATTCAGCCGCGATTTCCTGGTGAACGAGGAGTGTTTCTACTGCATTGCACGCCGCCGGATATTGCGTCTTCGAATCCAGAGTGATCTTGACCGCTTTTTCCACGTCCGCTGCCCTGTCTACATAAACATGACAAATGCCCTCTCCGTGGCCAAGGACAGGGATAAGGCTATTCCGCGAGACGAAATCGACGAGTTCCCGGGACCCGCGCGGTATGATGACGTCAACATCATGGTTAAGCGTCAACAGTTCCATGACATCGTCTCGTGTGTGGAGAAGTTCGACCGCTTCCAGTGGCACCGATGGAAAGCTTTCGAGAGAATGGTGCCAAATCTCGACGAGCGTCTGATTGGTGTGAAATGCTTCGGTTCCGCCCTTGAGAAGGAGGGCATTTGCCGATTTGAGTGCCAGCGCAGCGACTTGTGGCACCACATCGGGACGCGATTCGAAAACAATGCCAATGACGCCGAGAGGGCAGGTTTCCTTATAAAGAACGAGGTTCTCATCAAGTTCGGTGGCGGCAAGGCGGCGGCCCAGGGGATCAGGCAAACGAGCGACGTCGCGAACCCGTGTGGCCATTTCCTCGATGTTGCGAGGGATCAATCGTAGTCGCGCAAACATTGATGACGACATTTTTCCCGCGGCAATCGTGAGCTGGGCCGCGCGGCAGTCAAGTGCATTGGAATCAAGAATTCTTTGGGCGTTCTCCTCAATGGTTTTCGCCGTCTTCGTCAAAATCTCGTTTCGGCAATCATTCGAAAGCCTTGCCAATTGGCGCGACGCAACCCTCGCGCGCCTGGAAAGTTCTGCTACGGGGATCTGCGATGTACCTGTAGAAGCCTGCCTCATGATTTTTCCATCAGGACAATGTTATCCCGTCGAACGAGAATATGTGGCGAAGAGTCGAGCTGCATTTTTTCCGTGCCTGTGATCTTGTTTCTCAAAATGCCTTCTGCCTCTTGGCTGGCGCAGGCCGCGATACCGCGGGCAATTTCCTGGCCATCGGGATTCACAATGCTCACCACATCCATTGGGAGGAAGTGGCCATCGACTCGTTCCACGCCGGAGGTTAGTAAGCTGGCTTTGCCTTGCGTGATCGCCCTGCACGCTCCTGCATCCACGGTGACGCGCCCGCGAACGTCCGCAGCATAAGTAATCCAGCGCCGCTTGCCACGGATTCGTTTGGTTCGCAGAAACGTGGTGCCGACTCCTTCCCCAGAAAAAATCCGGTCCAGGATGTTCAACTTTCTTCCATTGGCAATTACGGCCATCCGGCCGCAATTCATGGCTATTTCCCCGGCTTCGAGCTTCGTCAGCATCCCTCCGCGCCCCCCAGCGGAGGGGCCTGCAGCCAAGGCCTTGAGTTCCGGAGTCACTTCGACAATGAGAGGAATAACTTCGGGTTGGGGCTGGTGCCCCGTCTTGGCTGGCAGCTCGCGGAAAACTCCGTCCACATCGGTGAGAAGAACGAGCACGTCCGCCTCCAAGCCACTCATCACGAGTGCCGCCAGCCTGTCATTGTCGCTGAAAGCCGCTGTCCTGTTTCCCGCGACAGAGGACTCGATCTCCGCCGTTGAGACCGTGTCGTTCTGATTGACAATGGGAAGCACTCCTAAACCGAGGAGTTTCTCCATCGTACGTCGAAGGTTGATATAGCGGTGCCAATTGCTGAAGTCTTCGGCTGTCAGAAGAACCTGTGCAATCTTGACGTTCCACGCGGAGAACATTTCCTTGTAAGTATTCATCAGCAAACTTTGACCGACGGCGGCACACGCTTGCCTTGTTACCAAATCGCGGAGCCTCGATGGATGGAGCCCCAACCAGCCTTTTCCCAGACCAATGGCACCCGAGGACACAAGCACCAATTGCTTGCCGGCAGCCAACAGGCATGCAATGGACCACATAAGCGGCTCGACGCGTTCCAGGGATAATGTACCGTCCGGCGCGGTGACAGTGCTTGTACCTACTTTGACGACAATGCGAGATGCCATCTGCAGAAGCCTTTTGCGCTCCGCTTCTAGTTTAGAATTGTCCGTCGGCATAGAATTCACCAATTGGCATTCAGTTGGACTTGCTCTGCAAATTCATGCTCTCGCCCAGAAACAGGCACCTATGCGGCCGTAGAGATGCCCCTGGCGAGGAATCGCATTCCTGGTTGTATTCTCATATTTCGCGGGGAGCCTGCGGCGCATCTTGGGTGCTGGTTAGTACCGCGGGCACACTGTGCAAGTGATTGTACAGGCCGCCTCTATGAATGAGTTGATCGTGCGTTCCTTGTTGTTCGATCACGCCCCGGTTCAGCACGATTATGCGATCCACCCATTTGAGAGCGGAGATGCGATGGGAGACGAACACAATGGTCTGATGAGAAAACTGCTGCGCCAAATTCATTAAGACCCTTCGTTCCGAAGGGGCGTCAAGAGCGGACGTCGATTCATCCAGAAGCAAAATTGAGGGGTTCTGAAGCACCGCCCTAGCCAATGCCAGGCGTTGCCGTTCGCCTCCCGACAAAACATTGCCCCTTGGGCCTACGGGCGTGTCCAAACCCTGAGGTAGTCGTCGAACCAATTCCGTCAGGTCGGCGATTTCCACAGCTCGCTGAAGTTCCGTCGTGGTTGCAGATGGATTTCCCAGAAGCAGATTCTCCTTGACGGTTCGGTCAAAAATTACAGCATCCTGTAATAGATAACAGACCTTCGTTCGCAGACTTCCGAGCCTAATGTTCCGGACATCAATTCCGTCAATGCAGACGGCTCCCCCATTGACGTCGTACAACCTGGCGATTAGCTTTGCGATTGTACTTTTTCCACTGCCGCTCATGCCCACTAGCGCGATTTTTTCGCCGGGCCCGAGTTTGAGATGGATACCGTCCAACACGGATTCTGCGCTCTTATAAGAAAAGCAAACGTTGTCCATTTCCACATAGCCACGGATCCGAGTCGGAAAGTCCACGGCGTCCGGCAGTTCTGGCACACTCGGTGCCATCTCCGTAACCTCCAGGATTCTCCGAATGTTCGTGCCCAGGCGATTCAGTTGGGAGTAAATGTCCACGGCTGCGCGTAGTGGATCGAACAGCCGTCCCATGTAGCTATAAAACGCAACCATTCCGCCGATGGTGAGAACTCCCGTAAACACTTGGTAGCCACCGTAACCAAGAATGGTGATCATGCCTAGGGATATGATGGCCATGTAACATGAACTGAACAAGACCTCAACGAGTTCGCGATGGTTCAAGGCTTTCATACGTTCCCCGGCGCACTTCTGGAAAGTTCGGGTTTCGTTTTTCTCTTGATGTAGGAGCTGAACCTGTATGACCGATGCGAGATGCTCTTGAAGAAAGCTGGTCTCTTTGGCGGCTTTTTCCTGCGCTGAATCGGATGCGATGCGCAAAGGTTTCTCGAACTTCTTTCGGAATACAAAGAACAGAGGCATGAGAGGGAAAACCAAGCTCGTAAGCTTGAAATCCAGTGTGAAATCGTGCACATAACGAAGATGGAGTTAAACGCCGTTTGCAGCACATACGGCAACAAGGTCGATCCCACTTCGGCTACTTGATCCACGTCCTGCTCCAAGCGATAGAGTCTCTTGGGAGTGATTTCGTGGTAATCGGCGGAAAGGCGGTTCATCTGCTCCAAAATGCCGAGGCGCATCTGGAAGACGAGATTTTGAATCGTACGAAAATTCACCAGCTGTGCCAGCGTAAAGAGGCCAAGCCGGAAAATGTATAGTCCGAAGAATCCGGTTGCGGCAAGGAGGAGAAGTCGAAAATCCTTTCTCGGGAGAACATAGTCAATCATCCACTTCAAGAGTAAGGGATCGAGAAGAAACAGAAGGCTGCTGAGGACAATAAGCAGCACGCCAAAAGAATAGGCGGGCAGTAGCGGCCGCAACTGGCGAAGGAACCACCGAGCCTGTGTCCTAAACCTTGTAATCAAGCGCGCTCCATTGGCTTTTCGGCGGACAAATTGAGAAATCCCAATGGTCGGGCAGTGCTCACGTCCCGGTCGGCAGCAATCCTCGGAATGGACGAAGTTTTAGCGATCACTGGAGAGTGCATATGTGCTGGCCTCCTAGGGACCTCTCTCTCCCTTGTTTTGCGAGTTCATTCAGGTACGTTGAGTGCACCTGCACGACGTTCGGCACCAATTCGACCATATCCAGCCAGAAGTCGATGAATTCTTCGAATCGGAACATGCGTACTCCAGTGCCTAAAGCGACGAAAACTTCCTTTTTTTTGCGTCCGAGGTGAGTAAATGTGATCGTCAGAGTGCGCTTTTTCAGGCCGAAGGTCGTCGGCGTCCTATTCTTTTTGGCGCGAGGGGATGAGCGAGTCAAAACTAAGTGAGCGTCTACCGCCTTCCGCCACACTTTGACCATCAACAGCCAGAGATCGACAAACTCTTGGAGTTCGAAAGCCCGAACTTGCGATCCCAAAGCAAAGAGAGCTTTGGGGTTGTTTTGATCCAGTTGCGTGAACGAAACTGTCAGTCGGTGCCGCCTTAATTTGTACACGATTGGTGTACCGACTCCTGCCTCGAGTGCAGAACCCCGGACAACGCCAGTGGTTCTCCGACACGTGCCCCCGAGTTGGTCTACTGGACGGAGCTGAACGGTGCACTTATGATGAAATCTCCAGCTCAACAGCGAAATCAATCGCCGTCGCACGGATCTGTAAGACATGTCTGCCCCCGTCTGCCTAAAGCTCGCCAGCAATGAGATTCCTTGAGCTGCACTGCGGAGGCGGCAACGTAGTCGTTATGCTGCAATGTCCCTCCCATTCCACAGCCTTCTGAAATCAATCGGGCGCAAGTGAAATTGCTTCAGAAAGTGTTTCGTAAAAGTGCTTGCGTGCCGATATCCCGCTTTTCCGGCAATGGCTTTGATCGGCATATCTGTAGTCTGCAACTCGTATGCTGCGACATCGAGACGCCTTTTCATTCTGTATTCTTTGATTCCCACGCCTGTGCACTCTTTGAAGAGACGGCGAGCCTGGCGAGCAGACACGCATAACCGAAGCTCCTTACAGACCAGGTCGAGATTCCGCTGCACCTTCGTGGGGTCAACGTCGATAAGACTTCTGAGTTTCTGCACACGCCAGTCGTCGCTGATTGGTGGATGAATTCGGTTCGGCGAAAACAGGGCGAGGAATTTCTGTAGGTTTCCCCAACTGTGAACAACAGGTCGCTCGTAAATCATCGATCATGTCTCCTCGTTGGTATGTTTGCCGGGTCTGAACGTTCAAGTTTCAACGCAAGTCACTACGGAGATAGGTACGGCTTTGCGTTCGTTTGTTGCTCTTGAGCAATGCACCCTTAGTTCAACGCATCTTCGCAGTCGACACCCCCCTGTTAGACAACCGTCAGAGGGATTGAAACGGGAAGTGCCTCGTCTTGGTATTTAGGCTCCAAGGCGTTCGCCCATACGCGATAAGATGCAAGTATCCACCGACACCTCCGGTAGAAGCTTTTTCCGTAATTTGGCAAGGGCCGGACTTCTGGGGACTGGGGCGCCTGGACAAAGCGAAGGAGGGGTTCTGCTTAGATTCCCGGGCCGCCCGCGTAAATTATCAACATACCTTCTCGATGTTACACGCATAGATTGTATGCATGGTTAAACACCTGTCAACATATTTTGTACAACGTCCCTCAGAAATGGTCGCTGGTCCTCCAGTCTCCGAGCTTTGCTGTGGTGACCTGCTCCTGAACCTGCTCCGTACCGAGTCGGTGGGCCCTGATTTACACCATCAACCGCGGTGAAGAATTCAGCCGAAGCTATCGGGAGTCTTTAACGGCCCGGATTGTCAGCATCGTTGTTGGCGACAAGTCAATGGCTGTCGCTGAATGTTCCATAAGGTCGGGTTGCCGCCCCAGCCGCGGAATTTGGGTGCCAAGCTGATTTTTCCCTGGGGCAGTGGGCGGAAAACCCATTACGAAGAAATTTCATCGACACGAAAAAACGAATACGCTGAACGTGTTCGGGTCGAAATACTAGACTTCAGCATCCTTGCGGCAACCGAAGCCCGACGTTGCTATTTCATCGGCAGATTTTTTCCGAACTCTGCGCCCCGCAGTTTTGAGTGCAGAGAGGTCAACGCCTCTCATGGCTGGATCACTCCCGCAGCGAAGTCGCAGTGAAGGGCGACCATCGGGATTCGCGTTAGCGGGCCTGCCCCTTGACGGCGGCGAGAGCGAAGGGAACCCACGGCCCAGACTGCGAACAGCTCTCGCCTCCTAACGTCCGCGGGAGGATTTTTCTTGCGGTTTCACGTCGCTGCGCAATTCACGGCCGAAGACATCCTTCACCCACTCAGGAACGCTGTGAGTTGTTTTGACTAACTCGCCCGCGATGAAACGTGCCACCAGCCGGTGCCCTCTCCCGTTCGGTGTATTGTCATACACAAGGAGGTCGTCGGCGTGCCTTCGGGCTTCGGGCAGACTTTTCATGGATTCTTGATACGACGCTGGAATCGTGCCCAGCGGCACGGCTTGTCCGCCGCGACTCATCCGAACGAGGATTCGTCCGGCATTCAGGGTGGGGTCTTCCGTGGAAATGAAGACCACCTTCGTGGTGAAACCTGCTCCCCTAGCGCTCTCCAACAGTTCTATGTCCACAACCAGATCCTCAACCGCAAACGAGCGTCGCTCGCGCAGCATCGCTTCGCGCTGGTGCGGAATCGGGGGAACGAGGATAGGGAAAGCCTCTTTAAGGTGGGCCTCATAAAAGGTAGTCTTACCGGCCCCAATGGGGCCTGCGATGACTATCAATGCTGGTTTCGTTTCGCTCAGAGCAAAGTGTCCTTATCGTGTTGTTTTGTGCGCGAGCGTCTTTACTGATTCGCGTTGGAGCTTCCCTGCAACCAGAGTCACGGGGGCCACTTGTCCTGATGAGTCGACCTCGAAAGTTCTTTTTAGATCGGGGTCGTACTCATAATGTGTGCCATCTGAAAACGCGTCCTTAGGGCCTTCCTGCAAACCAGCAAGACTCCCAATAGCTTCCATCAGTTGCTGCCGCTCTTCAGGGCTCATTTTGTCGTAGGTCGTTTTGGCTGACTGGCGTGTTGGCCTAGATGGACTTCCGAGCTTGCCTGGCCGTAGCTTCGAGTAGTAAGCCAGCAGCCCGCTATTCACGAGCTGATTGATCGAACAGCCTCGCGCATCCGCAATTTTTTTGATCCTGTGGATGAGACGGCGCAGAAGGACGACCTGCGTCTCCCGGGCGGTTTGCTTCTTCTTGCCTTGGAGAGTGACAAGCTTGACGGTGTTGAGGTTAACGGCGAGGAGCGCGTCATTGATCGAGGCGGACAAATCTCCTTGATACCGGCGCTTCGCGCGAAGCAGTTTGTCCAGGCCGATCAGCAAGCGAACGTTGAAGACATGGAAACCGGCGTTTCTACGGATTGCCACAGGCTGCACCAGTATCCTTTGAGAGTTCCCGCAGTAGCAGCGCCACGGCGGTCCATTCCGTACGATGTATACATGACCCTGATGTATGCTTCAACCGGGCAGTGTGGAAAATATCTTTTCACATAGCTTCCGCCTTGTCGCCGGGGCCGCAGGCGGCAAGATCTTTCATCATTGTTGTTTCCCAGCAGTGAGGACCTCTTCCAGCGTAGCTTCGTTCCGCGTTGCTACTTCCTCTGCGGCAAGACGAAGAATCTTTGCATATCTGAGCTTCGCCCGCGCCCGAGCCGCAGGCAGGACCTCTTCAGGCGCCATGCAGGTCAGCACATACTGCAGAAGGGAATTGGTCAGAGCAAACTGAGTATGGCCCAAAGTGAAGAGCGACTATACCTCCTTGGCCATATTTGCGAGGGTGGCCGCGATGCGGGCCTCAAGCTGGGCTGTCGCTTCCGTGTTATCGCCCTCCCGAAGTTCGTGCTCACAGGCGGCAATGAGGAACGCTTGCTCGGAACGGAAACCACGCTCTTTGACCGCGGTCCGAACCCTCTCCCGCAACTCGGCGGAAGGGTATCGAAAATTGCGGGAAATCACTGTTTTAGCCATGGATAATTGCCCCTTCTCGGGTGGTATCACAGTGGTGCCACTGTCTGTCGGATTCGGCCCTCCGCGAAGGACTTGAAGACTCGGCAGTTAACACAGCAAAGCACCACGAAGTGGCCCCATCCCTTTATCTTCCAATACCCACAAAACCCAACGACAACTCTCGCCCCATCTCACAACTCGCCCTCTTTCTTGTACTTAGTTGTCCAGAATCGTCCGCTTCTGTCCTGAATGGTCCCGGGTTGCTCCGAAGCTGCCCGCTTCCGTCCGCAATGGTCCGTTTCTGTCCGAAATTGTCACCAAGTTCTTCAAGATCTCCCCACCCACAAATTCATTTGCACGCTAGCACCTTATATGCTATATGTATACACCAGCCATGCCGATGTCAACTCCTAATCTCTACCGCGACACTTTGGGGAAACTGGCCGCTGAACCACCCGCCACGAAGACCGCCCTCCTCTGTTCTCTTTTGTTTGAAATTGAAGTCGCGCTGCGCTCGGGAAAGACGCACAAACAAATTTGGCAACGGCTCTCCGAAGCCGGCCTCGATATCACCTGCGAAACGTTTTGCAGACTCGTCCGCCGGACACGTAAAAAATCGCGCACATCCGCGGCGCGGGGCGGGAAAAGTGTCGAAGTCCCGGAACTGCACGCCCAACAGACTGCGATCGGGGTTAAACACGATCCGCTAGCCAATCTCCGCAGAATTGAAGCGTCCAGGCCGGGGTTTCACTATCGAGGCACAGAAAATTTGGATGTCCTAGTGCATGGAAGGAGAGCATCTCGTGAGCAAAACAAACACTGAATGCGAGGAGAGCTACAGCTGTCTTTTTTGCTTTGTGGAGAGCGCGGCCCTCGCACCGTGCCGGATGTGGAGAACGTTCACAACATCGTTGCGTTTGTCTACCGCGTAGATAATTCTGTAGGTGCTTGGCTTCTTCCCAAAAAGCAGGTGGCGAAGTTTCTTGCTTTCCCGAGTGACTGCACAGCGCTCAGGAAATCGCTCTAAACTATAAATCTGGCGGGCCAGATCATTGAACCATGCAGCCGCTCTTTCGGAAGCATCCGCTTCAATGAATTCGTAGATAGCCTGCATATCCCGTAGGGCGCGGTCGGCCAACCTAACGAGGTATGGCATGGTTGCGCCGGAACATTTCCAGAGCTTCACGCGCCGGACGCACACGACCCTTCTTTATGTCTTCGAGGCCTTGCCGGATTCCCTCAAGCGCATCGGCTTGTGCGGCAATGTCGAGCAGGCGCTGATAGGCTTCCGCATCCTGCACGACCGCTTCCGCCTTCCCATTGATCGTAAGAACCAGCGGTTTCTTCGTTTTCTTGAGATGCTTCATGAACTTCCCTGGATTGCGGCGGAACGTCGTCATCGCCTGAATGTCTTTTTTGATGTCAAACATCATGACCTCGCACTGCAATGATAGCACCCTTAAAGGTGTCATCAAACCACATTGCGGCAACTTCTCTTGCCGCCTCGATCCAGACTGAGCGCAGCGACAGGCGTAAGATTGGGAGGAGCTTCCTGTGGTTATCGGGAAACGCGACCTGGCTTCACAGGGCAGGGAATAATGATCTACTCCGACGAACTTCTGGCTGCTGCGAGGCGAATCTTCTGTTTGGCACTCCGGAAGAAGCGCTGGAATTCCCGGCCACGCTCCCGTTCCGCCCCTTCCGAAGCGGCGGATTCCAGGCGTAGACCCGGCCACAGTTCCTGATTTCTTTCCTGCCAAATCATGAACATCTGGGCATCGCGATAAGAACCTGGTGGTCCAGATAAGCACCGCGGGTGAGGTGTCGAAGTCGGATAGGTCGCGAAGCGGTGACGTAACCATGAAGATCACAAACGGACACTCCTCCTCACGGTCACAAGAAAATCTCGCCGAACAATCCATGAGCGACTTCGAACCCCTTCTGGATTGTCAAGAGGCCGCGCAGCATGTTCATTGTCACGAGAAAACCCTGCAACGATATGCGCGTCAGCGTCGCATACCTGCGTATCGAATTCACGGTCGCTGGTATTTTCGCGTTTCAGAGCTGGACTCTTGGGTCCGATCACAGGTAAATTCTGAAGGTCATCCGTGTTGCGTGAACTAGGAGGAATTGAAATGTTCACGCGTGCGCGGTATCAGTTCGGTTGGTTGGAGTTACGAAAAAGAAAGAAGGGGCCAAGCGTTTGGCTGTGGCGCTACCGATCCACTGATTCTGATGGTAGACGGGACAAAGGTGCGGTGGTCATCGGAGATGTTGAACAGTATCCAACAAAGGCCCTTGCGTGGAAAGCCGCCGAAGGATTACGACTGACAGTCAACCGGAACAATCCGGGTGCTCATGTAACCTTTGGAGCTCTCATCGATAAATACATGCGCGAGCAGCTTCCTGAACGGTATGGGACCGCGAGCAAGTACTGTTCGTGGCTGACTTATCACATTAAACCTCAATGGGGTGATTATCCTATTGCGAAGATAAAACCAGTCCTCGTTGAAGAATGGATCGGCAAGCTCGATTTGGCACCCAAGAGTAAGGGGGCATATCCGAAGCATGATGCATATCCTCTTTCAGTGGGCCATGAAATGGGAATTGTTGGATCTTCAACTAAATCCCATGAAGCTCGTTCAAGTGAAGGGCTCATCGAAGAGGGTGCGGGAACCACTGACACTGACGGTAAAACAGTTCCATCACTTGCTGCGATTTGTGGTGGAGCCTTTCCGCACGATGTGCATCGTCGCGATGTGTCTCGGAATCCGCGCTAGCGAGCTGGTTGGTCTTCAGTGGAACGATTTCGACTGGAAGAACCGCTGTGTCACGATTCAGCGGGGAATCGTGATTGGGAGAATTGGTGAAGTGAAAACGCGCCACTCGAACAAGGCGATTCCACTGGATCCTCACCTGGCATCGATGCTCTTGCAGTACAGACGAGAGGCAGGTTATGGGGATTGGGTTTTCCAAAGCTCACGGACAGACAAGCCATGGTGGCCCTGGACAATTCAGCGGAATCATCTGATTCCGGCTGGCCTCAAAGCCGGTCTGGGTCGAATCGGCTGGCACACGTTTCGACACAACTACTCGACGATGCTTCGCGCGTTAAAGGTTGATGTGAAGGTTCAACAAGAGCTACTGCGGCACGCTGATATTCGCACAACCTTGAACATCTACACCCAGGCAGTTCCGGAAGCGTTACGGAATGTGAATAGCAGAGTGGTTCAGATGGTGCTGCCAGAGAGGAAAAGTGCATGAACAGAATGCGTGGGCAATTCGTGGGCAATAACCGTGCCCATGCATTCCTTTGCGTTGTTTTGGAGGTGTTCGGATTACTTGTAACTCCTTTAGATTCTGACAAACGTTAGATTCGACTCCCACACGCTTCCGCCAGACCCAGCTGTATGACCTGCATGAGTCTTGTTTGTGCGGTGGCTGGCGTTGCTATTTTCGCCGCCGAAAAAGGCTCGAGTGAAACGAGGTCTACCCTTTAGAACGTCTAATCGCTGACTTGAATCAGGCGTACTAGTGGCTTGGTTGGCCCAGCGGATTGTCATCCTTGTTCGAGAGGCAAATAAAGGAATGTGGTATTGAGATGATGTTTGGCAGCGGGGCCGTGGGCAAACAAATCCTCTTACTCTTAATTGTCGGGATTTCGCTAACCCTCAGCGCGGGAAGTGCAGTGATTCAAGCTGGCCAGCCGCAATCGGGGCAACAACCCTCCGCGCAAGCTTCTTCCGCCGCTCGGCCCGTGGGAACGATCAAGTCGATTTCGGGGAATACCATAATTTTGACCACTGATGCAGGCAGCGACGTGACCGTTCAAGTTCAAGACTCCGCAAAGCTCGTTCGCATCGCGCCCGGCCAGAAAGACTTGAAGGATGCCACTCCCATCCAGTTGGGGGACCTTCAGCCGGGCGATCGCATTCTTGTGCGCGGCAAACTTTCTGATGACGGTAAATCCGTGGCTGCCGCGTCGGTCATCGCAATGAAGAAGGTGGACATCGCGGACAAACAGTCCCGCGAGCGGGAGGAATGGCAGCGGCACGGCTTCGGAGGGCTGGTCAACAACGTCGATGCGGGGGGCAATACCATCAACGTTTCGCTGCCTTCTCCGGGCGAAAAGAAGACAGTAGCCATCCACTTCTCGAAGGACACCATACTGCGCCGGTATGCGTCGGACTCGGTGAAATTTGATGACGCGAAGCCTGCTCCTCTCGATCAGATCAAGACAGGCGACCAGCTTCGCGCTCGCGGCACGCGCAGCGCCGACGGCGCCACATTCGCTGCTGATGAAATTGTCTCTGGCACGTTTCGAAATATAGCCGGCGTCATTTCGGCGCTCGATGCATCCGCGGGCACCGTCACCGTGCAGGACCTTGCCCTGAAGAAATCTGTCACCGTGAAAATCACGGCCGACTCCCAGTTGCGTAAACTGCCCCCTCCCATAGCACAGCGGATCGCTGCGCGTCTGAAAGGAACTCCCGCCGAAGCACCGTCGACAGCTACAACTGCGGGTGGAGCCAGCTCGGCCGCGAACTCGGAACCGTCAACGAAACCCAATGGCCCGCCTTCCGCGGGATCTGGGTCCGGAGGGATGGGAAGGTCCGGAGGAGGAGGCTCCGGCGATTTGCAGCAGGCGATCAGCCGCATGCCAGCCGCCACACTGGTGGACTTGCAGAAGGGCGACGCCGTCATGGTCGTGGCCACCGAGGGAGGACCGAACGGCGTTCCCACGGTAATCACTCTGCTTGGCGGAGTGGAACCTATTCTTGAGGCTTCTCCCAAGAGCAGCGCGTCCACAATCCTTTCGCCATGGAGCCTAGGCACTGGGGCCGGCGGGGAAGCGGCCACACCGTAATGCTGTCCAGTCTCAATACAAATCACGTTCACTCAGGAGATCTGATGCGTTTCTGGGTCGTCCGAATTGTTCTATTGAGTTCGGTTTTCCTTTTATCGATTTTCTCCGTCGGCGGAAATTTGAGTGCGCAGACGACCGCTGGCTCTCTGAATGGCCTCGTCACCGACCAGTCAGGTGGCGTGATTGCTAAAGCCGCCGTCCGCCTGACCGACGCAAGCGGCGCCTCACTGGACACCACTACCAATCGCGACGGCTTCTATGAATTCAAAGGACTGGTTCCCGGAACGTACATCCTGAAAGCGGTCGCCCAGGGCTTCGCCATTTTTACGCAGGAAAACGTCCAGATTCTTGCCGGCAAGACGCAACAACTGAATATTGGGCTGGTCATCCAGATCGAAGAGGAAAAAGTGGAGGTTTCGGATTCCTCGACCAAAGTGGATGTCGATCCTTCGAATAACGCTGGAACGGTGGTTATGAAGGGCAAAGATCTTGAGGCGCTTTCCGACGATCCCGACGAGCTGCAGTCCGAACTCCAGGCTCTCGCTGGTCCTTCCGCCGGTCCGAACGGCGGTCAGATCTACATTGATGGCTTCACCGCCGGGCAGCTTCCGCCAAAAGCCTCCATCCGCGAGATTCGAATCAATCAGAACCCCTTCTCCTCGGAATACGACAAACTCGGATACGGGCGGGTTGAAATCTTGACGAAACCGGGAACGGATCAGCTTCACGGCCAGATTTTCGTGACTGGCAACACCAACGCCTTCAATTCCCGCAATCCATTCGAAGGCTCGGCACCGCAGCCCGGTTACGATTCCACGCAGTACAGCGCCAATCTCGGGGGTTCTATTGGCAAAAAGGCGTCTTTCTTCACCAACATCGAACGGCGCAACCTCAATGAGCTAAACGTCGTAAATACACCCTTCGTTGATCCGACGACATTTCAAGCGACGCAATTTACGGACGCCGTACCGAATCCTCGCACGCGCACAAATTTCAGTCAGCGCTTCGATTATCAAGTTACACCCGGAAATACCCTTACCGCGCGCTATCAGTATTGGCGAAATAACGAACAAAATGACTTCCCGCCAGCCCTTGCATCTTTCAGCCTGCCGAGCTTCGGCTACAACGCTCTCGAGACAGAACACACTTTTCAAGTGAGCGACACGCAGACGCTAAGCTCAAGAACCATCAACGAAACGCGGTTTCAGTTTGTCCGCGAAAGCAATGGTCAGAATCCGCTGAACACCGCTCCTACGGTCCAGATCCAAGGCGCGTTCATCGGTGGAGGCAACAGTTCGGGTCTGTACGACGATGTGCAAAATCGCTATGAACTTCAGAACATCACTTATATGACGCTCGGCAAGCATTCCATCAAATATGGCGGCCGCGCCCGCGTCGCAAAAGAAGAGAACTCCTCCGACTCCAGGTTCAATGGCGTGTATTCCTTCGGCTCGCGCATCGACCCAACTGTCAGCGGGTGTAACGTTCCCAATCCGCCCAGCACTTGCCCACAGATTTCCGGTCTTGTCGCCTATCAACGGACCCTTCAATCCATCGCCGCCGGTAACGCGCCTGCCCAGAACGGTGGCGGTGCCAGTTTCTATGCGCTGAACTTCAACACCATAGGGAGCGCCATGGCCGATGAGACTTGGGCGGATGGAGCTGTCTTTCTGCAAGACGACTGGCGCATCAAACCGAATGTGACCATCAGTTCGGGCCTCCGGTACGAAACACAAAACAATCTCGGCGATCATGCCGATTTTGCGCCGCGCGTCGGGCTGACTTGGGGAATCGGCGCGAACGGGAAGAATAAGTCTCCGAAAGCTATCCTTCGCTTCGGTTACGGGATTTTCTACGACCGTTTTGGCTCGGACCTCGTGTTGCAGCAACAACTTCAGAATGGCGTCGTCCAGCAGCAATACCTTGTTCAGAGTCCGACATTTTTCGATCCTGCGCAGGCTGTGCCGCCGTCTCTGTTTCCGTCGTCCGGCGCTTCTCCGCAGACGGTTTACCAAATCAATCCCAATCTGCGCACTCCTTACACCATGCAGACCGGGGTAACGCTGGAGCGCCAGCTCACGAAATCCGCCAATCTCTCTATCACGTATCTCAATTCGCGGGGCAACCATCAATTCTTCACCAACTTCATCAATGCCAATCCAATTGCCCCGGGGGCAACCGTTCCTCCGGCGCCCAGCCAAATTCTCTACGAATTTCAATCCGAAGGCATCTTCAAGCAGAATCAGTTGTTCGTCAACAGCAGCATTCGAATGGGCACGAGGCTCTCCCTGTTTGGCTACTACACGCTGAACTACGCCAATAGCGACACTTCGGGCGCGTCAAGCATTCCTTCAAATCCTTTTGACTTGCAGCAGGATTATGGCCGCGCTTCTTTCGATGTTCGCCACCGCGTTTTTATCGGCGGCTCGATCGGACTTCCCCACGACTTTCGCTTGAGCCCTTTTATGATTGCCAGTTCCGGCGCGCCTTTCAATATCACTACCGGACAGGATTTGTATGGAAACGCGTCGTTCAACACGCGTGCGACGCCTGGAACCTGTTCTGCCGGCGCGGCCGGTTCGAAAGACACTCCGTATGGCTGCTTCAATTTGGTTACTCTCCCTGGAGCATCCGTCATTCCAATTAATGACGCCACAGGTCCGGGCCGCTTCACTTTGAATTTGCGATTGAGCAAGACTTTTGGCTTCGGTGCAAAAAAGGAATCGACCGCAGCTGGCGGTCCTCGTGGCGGCACGTTTGGCCGCGGGCCTGGCGGCGGAGGTCCGCGCGGCGGCGGTGGGGGAGGGGACCACGGCGGTGGAATGTTCGGGGGCACGCCGTCGAATTATCGTTACAATTTGACATTTGGCGTTAACGCCCGAAACGTCTTCAATAATGTCAATGTCTCCAACCCAGTCGGAAACCTCAGCTCGCCGATTTTTGGTGAATCGAATGGGCTCGCAGGCAGGCCGTTTTCTTCTTCCACGGCGAACCGGATCATTGATCTGCAGGTATCCTTCAATTTCTAAATCCGGTAGAATCCCGGCCTGGGGCCGGGATGAAAAAGCGCAGCAAAGTCTTAAACAAAGCCATCGAAGCGCGGCGCGCGGCGCGAAATTCTGGAATTGCGCCGGCCGTCACGCGCGTCATTCCCGACAAGCGGAAACGGCCGCCGAAACACAAGAAACAGCTCCTTGAAATCGAGCCCGACCAAACTTGATTCGACTTTTCTTATACCTCCTGCGTTATTCAAATCCTTCGATATAAAAAAGCCCCACAATCTTTCAGGCCCGACCGGGCCTAATTTTTCGAGCTTCATCCCGGTTTGTTGGAAGGGACAACTTCGTCGCGCCGAAAAAGCGGCGACATGGATATTTTGTTGCGCTCGGCGAGATATGCGGCAATTGTTTCCAGGTCCTTCTTGTCAAAGCCCATGGAACTCACTTTGACGGCACCATCGGTGTCGATCAGAAAAGTCGTGGGCACGTTAGTCAGGCCGTAGGCGTTGGAGACGACGTAGCCGTTCGCGTCGTCGAGGAGAATGGGAAAAGTGATGCCGTGTTCTTTCGCGAATTTGTGTGTTGATTTTGCGTCGTCCTGGGAGATCCCGAGGAACGTCACGTTGTCGCCCCCGTAGTGCTTGTAGAGACGTTCTAGAAACGGAAACGTGAATTGGCAGACAGGGCAGGAGATCTTGAAGAATCCGGCAATCACGGGGCCGCATTCGACGAGGTCGCTAAGCGAGCATTCCTTGTTGTCGAGAGATTTGAGCGAAAATCCGGGAGCCGTCTTTCCGGCAACGATGTGCGTCATGTGGCCTGAGTCCTCTTTCCGGCCCTCGCGAACGGTGCTGGGGATAAACGTGAAAGCCGCAAAATGTCCACCGACTGAGTTTAGCGCACTGAAGGGGCAGGCCGCAAAGTCGGTTAGCAACACAGGTGCGAACTGGAGCCGGGGCGTCAGTTGTGGCCGGCGGCGTCGACGAGATAGAGCAGGGCATCGGCGCTGAAAGGAGGAGTGAAGGACTGGTTCGTCGGCTTCTCGCAATTGTTTCGCCCGTGGTAAGAGCTCCGCTGCTGGGGTTGAGCCACTCGAAATTTAGCGCCCTCGTGGTGGCCGACAAATTCACCGTGAAGGTCCTGCCGTTGGGCGTGTATACCGGGTATTCCGCGGCACAGTTCCCGTACTGCTGCAGGTGAATTATTCTCTCAATTCGACTGATAAGCTGCTACACGACCAGCCCAATCGCCCTGTGGATTGTTGCACGACTCTCCAAAAGCTACGGTTATCGGGCTTAGACTGCTGCCATTATA
>Ga0209239_1000083_pt1 | contig 55415 bp, 55 predicted proteins | sample GraSoi013_2_20cm_FD_185824 | JGI IMG/M metagenome (GOLD analysis project Ga0209239, IMG submission 185824) | Grasslands soil microbial communities from the Angelo Coastal Reserve, California, USA - Sample 10_02_2013_2_20cm (SPAdes) (version 2) | ecosystem: Environmental > Terrestrial > Soil >...
CCTCGACCGCGAACACGCCCTCGATCGTCGCCTCGACGTCGAAAGGCAACTCCTGGCGAGCCGCCTCCGCCGACTCCCAGAGGTAGACCGCTCCCCGGCGCTCGGTCACCTCGTCCGAGATCCACGCCTTGAAGCGCAGGCCCGGAACCTCCTCGAACTGATCGACCGACTCATCCCGCAAGTAACCGCGCAGCTCATCGATCGTGGTCTTCGAGTCGGCGAGGTTCCAGAGGACCAGGCGGAGAAGCACGCGCGCTATTCGAAGAACCGCTCGTGATACGGCAGCTTCTCGAGCAGCTGCTTGATCTCGCGCAGGACGTCCGCCTCCTCGTGACCGAAGTCGTCGAGATAGGAGTGCAACGCATTGCGGACGAGCTTCAGTTCGTCGTTCGTCAGTTCGATCGTGTGGTCGGCCATCAGAAGGACCCCCTCGGCTCGTAGCTTCCGCGCGGGGCTCCAACCGCAAGCATCGTCAATCCGTCCGGGCCGGCCTTCGGACCGCGCGTCGTCTCCGGATCGAACCTGAAAACGTCGCCCTCCCGGATCGGAACCTCCTCGCCGTCGATCACGTACGTGCCGAAGCCTCGAACGATCAAATTGACCTCCTCCTGGCCCGATTCCTGCTCGCTGTGCTGGTGTCCGTCGCCATTCGGCGGAATTTCGAACCAGTTGATCCCGAACGCAAGCAGATCGAGCTCGCGGCGCACGAACCGGACCACACCGCCGGGGCCTGCCGGCTCCAGGTCGTGCACGTTCACCTTCGAGTAGCCCATCAGCCTCCTCTCACATTCGAAAGACGCCGAACGTCGTCTCGGGAATCGGCGCGTTCAGCGCCACCGAGATTCCAAGCGCCAGCACACGGCGAGTATCGAGCGGGTCGATGATCCCGTCGTCCCAGAGCCGGGCGGTCGAGTAGTAGGCGTTGCCTTCCTCCTCATACTTCGCCCGGATCTCGTCGGGATCCGCGTCTCCGACCATCGTCAGCACGGTCGCGGCCTGCTCGCCGCCCATCACGGAGATACGGGCGTTGGGCCACATCCAGAGCTGCCTCGGCGAATACGCGCGGCCGCACATGCCGTAGTTGCCGGCGCCGAAGGAGCCGCCGATCACAACGGTGAACTTCGGTACCTCCGCGCACGCGACCGCGGTCACCAGCTTCGCGCCGTCACGCGCGATCCCGCCCGCCTCGTACTCCTTGCCAACCATGAACCCGGTGATGTTCTGCAGGAAGACCAGCGGAATCTTCCGTTTGCACGCGAGCTCGATGAAATGTGCGCCCTTCTGCGCCGACTGCGCGAAGAGGACGCCGTTGTTCGCGAGGATGCCGACGGGAAACCCTTCGATCCGCGCGAACCCGCAGACGAGGGTCTCGCCGTAGAGAGCCTTGAACTCGTCGAAGCGGCTGCCGTCGACGATCCGGGCGATCACTTCGCGCGGGTCGAACGGCTCCCGGTGGTCGTCGGGGATCAGGCCGTAGAGCTCCGCCGGATCGGCGGCGGGCTCCTGTCCCGGGACCAGGTCCCAAGGCATGTCCTTCGGAGGCAGGTTGAGGTTCCGGCAGATCTGCCGGACAAGCGCCAAGGCGTGTTCGTCTGAGGCCGCGTAATAGTCGGCAACGCCTGAGAGCCGCGTGTGGACGTCCGCGCCCCCAAGCTCTTCGGCCGACACGTCCTGCCCGGTGGCCGCCTTCACGAGCGGCGGCCCGCCGATAAAGATCGTCCCCGTGCCCTTGACGATGATCGTCTCTTCGCTCATCGCGGGCACGTAGGCCCCGCCGGCCGTTGAGGAGCCCATCACGGAGGCGATCTGCGGAATGCCCTTGGCCGAAAGCCGCGCCTGGTTGTAGAAGATCCGCCCGAAGTGGTCGCGGTCTGGGAAGACCTCGGCCTGCAGCGGGAGAAAGGCTCCGCCCGAGTCGACGAGATAGACGCAGGGCAGGTGATTCTGGTCGGCGATCTCCTGCGCGCGCAGATGCTTCTTCACCGTCAGCGGGAAGTACGTGCCGCCCTTGACCGTGGCGTCGTTGGCGATCACGACGCACTCACGCCCCTCGATTACGCCGATGCCGGTGACGATTCCCGCGGAAGGCGCCTGACCCTCGTAGACGTCCCAGGCCGCCAGGGCAGAGAGCTCGAGGAACGTGCTGCCCGGATCGACGAGCCGGTCGATCCGCTCGCGCGCCGTCAGCTTGCCGCGCGAACGATGCCGTTCGACCGCCTTCTCGCCGCCACCGAGGGCGACGCGGCCCGTGCGCTCGCGAAGGTCGGCCACGAGCTGCTCCATCCGCGCGCGCCGGCGCTCATGCTCCTCGCCGAGCTCGACGTGAGACTCGAGAACCGCCACGGGCTGAGCCTATCGCCGCAGCGACGGACTACGTTCCCATTGAAAGACTTGGCCCGATGCGGGCCCCGGCGTTCAGGCCGTGTTGGCCGGCGACGCTTCTCGTCTTCGTAACAGCGGGTTGCGGGTCGGCGTCATCGTCCCCTCAGGCGCACGACAGCCTGAGCGCCCAGTGGCGCCATGTTGCGGTTGCCACAACCTATAATCGCGCTTCCGCATCAAAGGGGGCAGGACATGAAGAAGCCTGTGCTTCGCTTCTGCGTGGCGACCGCGGTTCTCGCAATCGCGGCCCTAGCGTTTGCCTCGAGCGCCTTCGCGCAGAACTACGTCATTCTCTACAAGCAGAACGCGGTCGCTCCGGACGCGGGTGCGACGGTCAAGCAGGCCGGCGGCTCGGTGATCGCGACCTATCCACAGATCGGGGTGGTAATTGCCCGGTCGAGCTCGCCGAGCTTCGGCGCTTCGGTGCTCCAAGACTCGCGAATCGACTCGGCGGCATCGACGCGGGGATTCGGCGTCAAGCTCAAGGATCAGACGCTGGCGCGGAGCGGGCTGCTCCCGGGCGGGTTCCCGAACTCGCCCGCGACTGACTCGGACAACCTGTCCGGGCTCCAGTGGGACATGGGCCAGATCGATACGCCTGAAGCCCATGCGATCACGGGCGGCAGCCGATCCGTGCTGGTCGGCGACATCGACAGCGGCATGGACTTCACGCACCCGGACCTGGCGCCCAACTACGACGCGGCCAACAGCACCGATTGCTCCAGCGGGGCTCCGGCGACGCTACCGCCGGCCAACGACCTGCTCGGGCACGGCACGCACACCGCGGGAACGATCGCCGCTGCCTCGAACGGCGTCGGCATCGTCGGCGTCGCGCCCAACGTGCGGATCGCCGCCATCAAGGCGATCAGCCCGGACTTCTTCCTGTTTCCGGAGATGATCGTCTGCGCATTCATGTGGGCCGGAACCCACCACATGGACGTCACGAACAACAGCTACTTCGCCGATCCGTGGTTGTTCAACTGCCGCAACGATCCTGAACAGCGCGCGATCTGGAACGCGGAACGGCGCGCAATCAAGTTCGCGATGAGCCAGGGCGTCGTGGTCGTCGCTGCGGCCGGCAACTTCGCGGACGACCTTGCGCATCCGACCCAGGACATCATCAGCCCAGATACGGGGCCGGGCGAGGTGCGGCGGATCCGCAACAACTGCGCCGTGATCCCGGTCGAGATACCCGGCGTCATCGGCGTCTCGGCGACCGGCAGCCTGAGGCTCAAGTCGTCCTACTCGAACTACGGCTCGGGTGTGATCCAGGTGGCGGCGCCGGGCGGCGACATCGCTCTCCAGACGACTGCCGCTGCGCCCAACGGTCTCGTGCTGTCGACGATTCAGCCGGGCTCCTTCTACGAGACGATCCTTCCGGGGTTCCGCGTGTTCGACTGCTCGGTCTCACCGTGCGCCGAATACCTCTATCTCCAGGGGACCTCGATGGCTACGCCGCATGTCACCGGCGTCGCGGCGCTGATCGAGAGCCGGTACGGGCCGTTATCGCCGGGCAGAGTGACTTCGATGATCACGCAGACCGCAGATTCGATCGCCTGCCCTGACCCGGCGACCCTCGCGCTCTACGCTCCGTTCCCCTCGTTCTCGAACGGCGCTCCGCAGACCTGCGCGGGTGGGGCCGGATACAACTCGTGGTACGGACATGGCGAGGTGAACGCGCTCAGCGCGGTGACGCGTTAACTGCCCACTTACGCGTATTCGACCTAAAGACGGGCCGGCCAAGTGCCGGCCCGTCGTTCTCATCGTTTGAAGTCGTCCTGGGCCCAAGGCGCCGGACCTTCAACAGAGAACAGGGGCGGCAGGACTCGAACCTGCAACCCCCGGTTTTGGAGACCGGTGCTCTGCCAGTTGAGCTACGCCCCTAGGCGGTTCGAGGTTGCGATTGTACCCCGGTGATTTCGGCATCCTTCCTCTCCTTGAGACCTCCGGGCCAACGACGGGTGCTCGGCGCGCTCTTTCTCGTGCTGGCGCTGATGCTGGCGGGCGTCGCGACCGCCGCGGCCGACGCTGCCAGGCACGAAGCAAGGCTCGTCGTGATCGCCTTCGCTGCCGGCGCGCTTGCGCTCTGGCTGGCCCTGCTGGCATTTCGCGCACTGAGGAACTCGCCGAGCTAGCCCGTATCCTCTGACGGTGGCCGCCAAGCCTGACGAGACGCTGCCGCTCTGGCAGGAGTACCGACGCAGCGGCGGCAAAGCATTACGCGAGCGCCTGATCCTGACCTACGCGCCGCTCGTCAAGTACGTCGCCGGCCGGGTCGGCAGCGGGCTGCCCAGCCACGTGGACGAGAGCGACCTCGTCCAGTACGGGCTCCTCGGCCTGATCGGTGCGATCGAGCGCTACGACCCCGATCGCGACGTCAAGTTCGAGACCTACGCGCTCGCGCGAATCAAAGGCTCGATCATCGACGAGCTGCGGGCGATGGACTGGGTGCCGCGCTCGGTGCGCTCGAGGGCGCGCGACATCGAGCGCGCGATCGGCGGCCTTGAGGCGAAGCTCGGCCGGGCGCCGACCGACGAGGAGGTCGCCAAGCAGCTCGGGATGAGCGAGGAAGAGCTCGACGAGAGCCTCAGCGAGATCGGCCGCTCGTCGATCGCCGCGCTGGACGAGCTCTGGACCGTCTCGGCGTCGGGAGGCGACCGAATCGCCCTGATCGACACACTCGAGGACACCCATGGCCCCGAGCCGCAATCGGCGCTCGCCGAGACCGAGATGAGGGAAGCACTCGGGGAGGCGATCTCTCGCCTGCCCGAGCGGGAGAAGCTCGTCGTCACGCTCTACTACTACGAAGAGCTGACCCTGCGCGAGATCGGCGAGGTGCTCGGGGTGACGGAATCGCGCGTCTCCCAGCTGCACACGAAGGCGATCCTGCGGCTCAAGTCACGGCTCGCCGGGTCCCCTGCGCGCGAGCCGCTCGAGCGCTAACCGCGACGCCGCCGACACGTCTTACTTGAGCGACTCCGTACAAATCGGAGTAATCTCGGCCGTGTGGAGAGGGGTCCACACCGGGATTGGGTCTCAAGAAAGGATGGGGAAACAGTGAAGCATCGAGCACTGCTCATCGTGGCAGGGCTTGTTGGTGCGGCAACACTCGCCGCGTCGCTGAGCGTCGCGGCTGCCGGGACGTCGCGTCCCGCGAGTCACGCCACGCCAACAAAGTCCGCCGCGATCGCGCCGCCGGCTGTGCCAAATGCCGCGGCGATCAAAGCCAAGTACAAGGGTCAATCGATCCAGTTCGTCGGTGACGGCGCGGTCGGGAACAGCCATGTTCGCGACCAGAAGCTCGTCGCCCGCTTCCAGAAGGACACGGGCATCAAGGTCAACCTCGTGCCTCACCCAGCGGCCTCGGACGCGTCGTACTCGCAGCTGGCACGTGCCTTCTCGTCGAAGTCATCGAAGCCTGACGTGATGATGCTCGACGTCACCTGGCCGGGCGCGTTCGCGCCGTATCTTGTCAACCTAAAGCCCGCTCTCGGCAAGGCGGCGAAGCAGCACGCGCAGGGAATCGTCCAGAACGACACGATCGGCGGCAAGCTGATCGCGATGCCGTGGTTCGGGGACTTCGGGATCCTCTACTACCGCACCGACCTGCTGAAGAAGTACGGCTATAACAAGCCGCCAACGACCTGGAATCAGCTGTTCTCGATGGCGAAGAAGATCCAGGACGGCGAGCAGAAGACGAACAAGAACTTCTACGGCTTCGTCTTCCAGGGCAGCGCCTACGAGGGCCTGACCTGTGACGCTCTCGAGTGGGTCGCCTCGGCCGGCGGCGGTCACTTCATCGACGGCGGCAAGGTGACGATCAACAACTCGAAGGCCGCGACGATCCTTGACGCGATGCGCAACCAGATCGGCAAGATCACGCCGCGCGGCGTGACCTCCTACAACGAAGACGGCGCCCGCATCCCGTTCGACAACGGCGACGCCGCCTTCATGCGCAACTGGCCATACGCGTACTCGCTCAGCCAGGCCACCGGCTCAGCGGTCAAGGGCAAGTTCGCCGTCACGGTGCTGCCGCACGGCGCGGCCGGCCCGTCAGTGGGAACCGTCGGCGGCTGGCAGCTCGGCGTCTCGAAGTACTCGAAGCACAAGGGTGCTGCGACCGAGCTCGTGCGCTACCTGACGAGCCCGGGCGTTCAGAAGTTCGACGCGATCTTCAACACGAACGTGCCGACGATCCCCGCAGTGGCGCGGATCAAAGCCGTCGTCAAGGCGAACCCGTACCTCACGCCCGCGATCGCGAACGTCGCCCGCGTCACCCGGCCCTCGAAGTACCTGAAGGCCTCGTACAACGAAGGCTCCAAGGACATCTACCAGGGGATCAGCCAGATCCTCAACGGCACGCCGGCGAAGAACGTGCTGCCGAGCATCTCCTCGAAGCTACAGCGCCTGGTGAAGTAGGGCCTGCAGGTTGGCCTGAAACGAGGGAGGATGGCATCTGTCATCCTCCCTCAGCTTTTCGCTTCGCGCTGATTCGATGAGCACGGTCGCCACACCAGCACCCACGCCGGGCCGCCGCCGCCGCAAGAGTCGGCTGCAGCGGCGCCAGGCGCGCCTCGGTTGGCTCCTACTCCTGCCGGCGCTGGCGGTGGTCGCCTTCGTCGCGATCTATCCGCTCGGCAAGACGGTCTATCAGAGCTTCACGAACCAGGAATTCCTGGCCGGAATCGAGCCCACCAAATGGGTCGGTCTCCAGAACTACAGGGATCTCTGGCACGACACCATCTTCCGGCAGTCGGTCTGGGAGACGGTCAAGTTCACGCTGATCACGGTCAGCTTCGAGTTCGTCCTCGGAATGATCATCGCGCTCGTCGTCAACTCGAACTTCAAGGGACGCGGCGCGATGCGTGCGGCGATGCTCGTGCCGTGGGCGATCCCGACCGTTGTCGCCGCTCAGATGTGGAAATGGATGTTCGACGACGTCTTCGGCGTGATCAACGACGCCGGCGTGCGTCTCCACATTCTCCACCACTCGGTGGCCTGGATCTCACAGCCCAGCACTGCGCTCGCAGCCGTCTCCGCCGTCGACATCTGGAAGACCACACCGTTCGTAGCGCTGCTGTTGCTTGCGGGCCTGCAAGTGATCCCACGAGACCTCTACGAGGCGGCGGACGTTGACGGGGCGAGCAAGTGGCAGCAGTTCTGGCGGATCACGCTGCCGCTGCTGAGGCCGGCGATCCTCGTGACGCTGATCTTTCGCACCCTTGATGCCCTGCGCGTCTTCGACGTCTTCTACGTGTTCTACGGCAACCGGCCCGACACGCAGACAATGGCGATCTACGCTCAGAGCACGATCGTGAGTGACGGTCATGTCGGCTACGGCTCCGCGATCAGCGTGGCGATTTTCCTGATCATCGGCCTCTTCGTCGTCATCTATGTGACCTTCATGCGGGTGACCGAGGAATGAGCGTCGCTCGCCTTCGGCTCGCTCCCGTGGGGGAAACCCTGTTTCCCCCACGGGCCCCCTTCTCCATAGATGCGGGGGAAGCTCCCGGTTCCCCCGAGTCCCCCTCCACGGCTCATGAGCCAGAGGCTGGCCAATGAGCACGGTCGCCGAGGCTACGCGGACGGTCGAGCGGCCTGTCAGCCGCGGCCGCTGGCTTCGGCGAACGCCTCTCGGGCGCTTTATCACGAAGCTGCCTTTCTGGCTGCTGATCGCCGCGATCTTCATCTACGCAATCTTCCCCTTCTACTGGGCGATCCGTTCCGCGTTCACGCCTGAAGGCGAGCTCTTCAGGACGCCGGTCGACTACTTCCCGAAGCATCCGACGCTCGCCAACTTCCGTGAGGCGCTGAGCACCCCGACCTTCCAGCACGCGTTGATCAATTCGACGATCGTCGCCGGCTCGGTGACGCTGATCTCACTGGCGATCGGCTCCTTAGCAGCCTACGCCCTCGGCCGTTTCCGCTTCCGCGGCCGCTCGGCCGTCCTCTACCTGATGCTGTCGATGACGATCTTCCCCCAGATCGCGATCCTCGGCGCCCTTTACACGATGATCACGCGCTTCCACCTCTACGACAGCTTGTTAGCGCTGATCTTCAGTTACATGATCTTCACGCTGCCGTTCACGGTCTGGGTACTGACGAGCTTCATGCGCGGACTGCCCGGCGATCTCGAGGAGGCGGCCTACGTCGACGGCGCAACGCCGCTACAGGTCTTTTACAAGGTGCTGCTGCCGCTGATCGCGCCCGGCCTGGTGACGACCGGGCTGCTCGCCTTCATCGCGGCCTGGAACGAGTACTTGTACGCCCTCTCGTTCATCCAGACACCCAACAAGTACACGGTCACATTGGCGATCACGACTTTCCAAGGAAAGTCGGGCTTCCAGCAGCCCTGGGGCCAGATCATGGCTGCGACCGTGATCGTGACGCTGCCGCTGATCGTCGCGACGCTCGTGTTGCAGCGGCGGATCCTCGCCGGCCTGACGGCAGGCGCGGTTAAGGGCTAGGCCGGGATTGTTTCCTTCGACGGCGTTTAGCGGCCGCGCCGCACAGGTCGGCGCGGCCTTTTAGGCGGCGTCGCAAGCGCCGCCTCGGGCGGGCGCGGTTAAGGGCTAGATCGCTTCGCGCGTTTCCGGGTCGAAGAAGTAGAAGCGGCTCGTGTCGACGGCGAGCTCGATCTTGCTGCCGACGGCGATCCGCGTGCGCGGGCTGACCCGGGCCACGAGCCGGGTTATGCCTTCGGGGGCGCCCTCCTCGTCGTCTCCACCGAAGTAGACGTCGGCGTCGCCCTCGGCAGCGTCCGCGGTGACGGCGCTGGAGATGATGCGGGCGGCCTCGACCGAGAAGTAGACGAGCACTTCGGAGCCGAGCGGCTCGGTCAGATCGGCGACGGCCTCGATCCGCCGGTCGGGAGGCGCGTCCGACTCGAGGCTCGCGTCCTCGAAGTCTTCGGGGCGGATGCCGAGCATGACCGTCCGGCCGACGTAGTCGGCGAGGCCCGACCGATTCCGCGCGAGCTGGTCGTCGACCGCGAGGTTGTAATCGCCGAAGGCAACCGTGAGGCCGCCGTTGCTCCGATCGAGCTGCGCATGGACGAGGTTGATCGAGGGCGAGCCGATAAACCCGGCCACGAACTCGTTCACGGGGCGGTCGTAGAGCACCTGCGGTGTGTCCACCTGCTGCAGATGGCCCGTCTGCATGACCGCGACCCGATCGCCCATCGTCATCGCCTCGACCTGGTCGTGCGTGACGTAGATGGTCGTGACGCCGAGGCTGCGCTGGAGCTGGTGGATCTCGGCGCGCAGCGTCACTCGCAGCTTCGCGTCGAGGTTCGAGAGCGGCTCGTCCATCAAGAATGCTTGTGGCTCGCGGACGATTGCGCGCCCCATCGCGACGCGCTGGCGCTGGCCCCCGGAAAGCGCCCGCGGCTTGCGCTTGAGGAACTCCTCGATCTTGAGGATCTTCGCCACGCGCCGCACCCGCTCATTGATCTCCTGCTTCGGCAGCTTCCGGAGCTTGAGCCCAAAGGCGAGGTTCTGCTCCACCGTCATGTGCGGGTAAAGCGCGTAGCTCTGAAACACCATCGCAATGTCACGGTCCTTCGGCGTCAGGTCGTTGACGACCCGCTCGCCGATCCGGATCTCGCCACCGGTGATCTCCTCGAGCCCGGCGAGCATGCGCAGCGCCGTCGTCTTGCCGCATCCGGACGGGCCGACGAGCACCATCAGCTCGCCGTCGGTGATGTCGAGGTCTAGGTCGTGAACGGCCTGGGTACCGTCGTCGTAGATCTTCTGAACGGAATCGAACTCGATTTCGGCCACGATCCTCCTCTGTCGGTGCGAGCTTAACCCGATCTTCGAGCAATGACGCCTGCATGCGGCGCGAGCCATCCCTCGGCGAGCGGATCGGGGTGCGTCGTCAGCTCGGGCTGACTCGTGACGGGCGCGGGTTGGCGGCCGGCGGTGACGTTGATCGCGACGACGTGCTCCGGCCGTTCGAACGCGACGATGCCGTCGAAGCCCTCCAGCAGCCGGAACCCATCTCCCAAAAGCCGGCGGGCCTCGATCAGCAGGCGGTAGAGCTGCAACAGGGAGCCCGGATCGTCCCGCTGGGCCTCGACGTTGCGCCCGGCGGGATCGACCGTCGGAAGCCAGGGCTCGCCGGCCGTGAAGCCGCCGGTCGGGCTCGCGTCCCACTGCATCGGGTGCCGCATCGGGTCGCGCCCGGCACGGTCGTACGGCGGCTGCGCTCCGGGGCCGTTCGCGAGGCCGATCTCGTCGCCCTGGTAAATGAAGGCGGCGCCCGGGAGGCTGAGCAGCAGCATCGCCGCGGCGCGCAGGTTCTCGTGCCCCACCCGGGTGGCCAGCCGGTCGAAGTCGTGGTTCGACATCACCCACGCGACCCGGCGCAGCTCTGCGGCCGGCCCGATCGCAGCTCGCAGCTGTTTTGCCTTCCAAGGCGAGAACAAGAGCTCGAAGGCGAAGACGAGATCGAGCACCTCCAGGTAGTGCGCGTACTCGCTCGTCGGCTGGAAGACCTCGCCGACGAGCAGCGCATCTCCGGCAGCGGCGCGAATCTTGCCGAGGGCCTCGATCGCCTCGGGCCGGTTGCCGGAGTAGACGCGCTGGAGCTGGGCGGCGTCCTCGCGCAGCGGCAACGGAAACGTGTCGGTGGCCGGCGGGTCGTCGCGCAATTGGTCGTCCTTGATCAGCTTGTCGATCGCGTCGAGCCGGAAGCCGTCGACGCCTCGGTCGAGCCAGAAGCGGACGACGCCCTGGAACGCCTCGACGACCTCCGGGTTCCGCCAGTCGAGATCCGGCTGGTCGGGGTAGAACGAGTGCAGGTACCAGCGGCCCGACTGCTCGTCGCGGCTCCACGCAGGCCCTCCGAAAGCGGAGACCCAGTTGTTGGGCGGCCCATCGACCGGCGACCAGATGTACCAGTCGGGGTGCTCGCGGAACCACGGGTGCTCGATCGAGGTGTGGCAGGGGATCAGGTCGAGCAGCACGCGGAGACCGCGCTCGTGTGCCGCCGCGACGAGCTCGTCGAAGTCCTCGAGCGAGCCGAGCTGTGGATCGACCGCGGTGTAGTCCGAGACGTCGTAGCCGAAGTCGGCCAGCGGCGAAGGGTAGATCGGCGAGAGCCAGAACGCATCGACGCCGAGCCAGACCAGGTGGTCGAGCCGCTGCGTGATCCCTCCGAGGTCGCCGACGCCGTCATCGTCAGAATCCTGGAACGACCTGGGGTAGATCTGGTAGACGACCGCCTGCTCCCACCAGGGCATGGGTCCGGAGGATAGATCCTGGCCAGCGATAAGATCGACCGCGCCAACGAACCGAGGAGGAGTCCCGCCAGATGCCTGTCGAGCCCGGAAAGATTCGCAACGTTGCCGTCGTCGGTCACCGCTCCACGGGCAAGACGTCGCTGGTCGAGGCGATGCTCTTCCAGGCCGGTGCGATCAACCGGCTCGGCACGATCGAGGCCGGCAGCACAACCGGCGACTGGGATGACGACGAGCACAACCGCCAGATGTCGCTCGCCGCGTCCCTCTGCCACGTCGAGTGGCAGGGCCGCAAGATCAACCTGATCGACACCCCCGGCGACCCAGGCTTCCAGGGCGACATGATCGCCGCGCTCAGGGTCGTCGAGGGCGCCCTCGTCGTCGTCAGCGCCGTCATGGGCGTCGAGGTGCAGACCTCCCGTGCTTGGCAGCGCGCCGGGGATTACGACCTCTCGCGCGTGGTGGTCGTGAAGATGCTCGACCGCGAGCGCGCCGACTACTTCCGGACGCTCGAGGCGCTCCGCGACCAGCTCTCGCCGCGCTGCGTCGCCGTTCATCTGCCGATCGGCGCCGAGCACGAGCTGACCGGCGTCGTCGACCTCCTGCACATGAAGGCCTACACGAGCCCTGAAGCCGAGCGCGAGGCCGCGCCGAGCGAGATCCCGGCGGAGATGGAGAGCCAGGTCGCCGAGTACCGCGAGAAGCTGCTCGACTCCGTGGTGGAGACGGACGAGGCGCTGATGGAGCGCTACCTCGACGGCCAGGAGCTCTCCGACGAGGAGGTCGCCCACGCGCTCAAGGACGCGGTCACGCGCGGCGAGATCTTCCCGGTCGCCTGCGCCGTCGCGACGAAGAACCTCGGGACGACCGCGCTGCTCGACCTGCTCGTCGAGGGCGTGCCCTCGCCAGCGAAGAAGCACATCGACCTCGGTATCGAAGGCGACGGGACGGCAGCGTTCGTGTTCAAGACAATTGCCGATCCCTTCGCCGGCCGGATCAACGTGCTCCGCGTCATCTCCGGCGAGGTGAAGTCGGACTCGACGCTCGCGAACCACCGCTCGCATTCGAAGGAGCGCGTCGGCCAGCTACTCGCGCTGCAGGGCAAGGAGCACACACAGGAAGAATCATTCGGCGCCGGTGACATCGGCGCCGTCGCAAAGCTGAAGGACACGACCACGGGCGACCTGCTACTCGACGCCGAGCGCGAGGTCGAGACGCCCGAGCTCGGGTTTCCGGAGCCGGTGATGAGCTTCGCGGTGACGCCGAAGGCGAAGGGCGACGAGGAGAAGGTCGGCACCGCGCTCCGCCGTCTCTCCGAGGAGGACCCGACGCTGGTGATTCGCCGCGACCCGCAGACCGGCGAGCAGCTGCTTTCGGGCCTCAGCCAGATCCACGTCGAGGTCGCGGTCGATCGCGTCAAGAGCCGCTTCGGTGCCGAGGTCGAGCTCCACCAGCCGCGGGTGCCGTACCTCGAGACGATCCGCAAGGAGTCACGCGCCCAAGGCCGCTACAAGAAGCAGACCGGCGGCCGCGGCCAGTTCGGCGACGCGGTGATCGTGCTCGAGCCGCTGGAGGGTCACCAGGGCTACGAGTTCTCGGACGAGATCGTCGGCGGCGTGATCCCGCAGGGCTTCCGCCAGGCCGTCGACAAGGGCATCCAGGAGGCGATGCAGCACGGCGAGCTCGCCGGCGCACCCGTCCAGGGCCTGCGAGTCCGCCTGATCGACGGCTCCTACCACTCGGTCGACTCGTCCGAGATGGCGTTCAAGATCGCCGGCTCGCTGGCATTCAAGCAGGCCTACGAGCAGGCAGATCCGGTGCTGCTGGAGCCGATCATGGATGTCGAGGTAACCGTTCCGGACGAGTCGGTAGGCGCCGTCAACGGCGACCTCAACTCACGGCGCGGCCGGTTGCAGGGGATGGAGCCGAAAGGCGGGATGACGACGATCAAGGCCGAGGTGCCGATGTCTGAGATCCTCACCTACTCCCAGTCCCTGACCTCGCTAACGGGCGGTCGTGGCGACTATCACATGTCTTTCGCCCGCTACGAAGAGGTTCCGACGCACATCGCGCAAAAGATCATCGCCGAGGCCAAGCAGGACAAGGAGGAGGCCGCGGTCTAGGTCAACTAAGGCGCTCGCTTGCGACGCCGACCCAAAGGATATCCCGGCTTTGCCGGCGCGTCCGTCTAATCCCGGCCCGGCAGCGCCGGCACCAGGTGTCGTGGCGAAAACAAAGCCAAGGTGGACGGCCTCGCTATAGTCGCGCGGATGCGGATCGCGAAGCAATCCGTGGCTCACAGATGTGCGGTCTGCGAGCGCACTTTGCTGATGGGGGAGCGGACGACCCGCTTCTCCACCGACGGCGAGAACTTCGTCGACGTCTGCCCGCTCTGCCAGGACATCGCGCTCGAGTACGGCTGGCTGAAGGAGGGCAGCCCGACGACGCCGACGGTCTCGACCGAGCGGCAGCGCCGGCGCCTCAGCCTCTCGAGTCTCTTCGAGGCACGCAAGGCCGCCGTCGCCGAGGCGCCGGTCGCCGACGAGCCGTTCCTACGGCGGTTGTCAGAGCCCGAGCGGGAGGTCGTCGAGGCGGCCGATCTCTTCAACCAGACCGATTTCCGGCGCACGGTTGCCGGGATTGCGAAGAGCCTCGGCGAGCCTCGGGCGAGCATCCGCTTGCTCTCGGGCGTCAGCGGCGAGGTTGTGATCACGGTCGCCTGGGACATCTCCTGGTACCAGTACCGGGTCACACCCGAGCTCGCCCAGCCAGTCCGACTCGAGGATCGCGGCCACGAGCTCGCGGAGCTCGACCCCCTCTACAAGGACTGGAACGCTCACCTCGACGAGCACGGCCGCGTGGTTCCAAACATCGCGCGTATTTAGGAGGGCTTGGCGAAATACAGTCTGTGCCGCCGGGCCGCGCTGCTCGCCCACCAGCTCCGCTCTGGTCGCGCCCATATCTATGGATATGGACGCTCCCTGCGTCCTCCCCAGGGAACGACCATCGCACCCCGGCGACGAGCGGTATTCCGCCAAGCCCTCCAGCGCCGACACGGGCCCTCCCTACAATCCGACGCAAATGATCTATTGCGTGATCCCGCGGGAGCTCGCCGATGAGCTCTACGACAAGATGGTCGAGTACTACAAGGACAACCCGAACGTCGAGGTGATCGTCGATCGTCGGGAGGGCCCCGACCGGCGGGCGGGCAAGCCCGCCGACGAGTTCCAGGAGAAGCGGCTGATTCGCGACCGTCGCAGGCGCAGGCCCGGCAGCTTCCCGGATACAGATCCGCCGCCCGAAGCCGGCTGACCAAGGGTCATTAGAATCGCTGCCGATGGCGATCCTCGGCGCGAAGAAGTTCCAGAACTACATCGACGGCGAGTGGGTCGACGCAGCCTCCGGCGCGACCTTCGAGTCGACGAGCCCGGCAAACGGCGAGACGATCGGCGCCTTCCCGAAGTCCGGGCTGGAGGACGTCGACCGCGCCGTCGCCGCAGCCAAGGCGGCCTACGAAGAGTGGCGGCTCGTCCCGGCGCCGAAGCGCGGCGAAGTGCTCTTCCGCTTCGCGCAGCTGCTCGCCGAGCACAAGGACGACGTCACCGAGCTGATGACCCACGAGATGGGGAAGGTCAGGGCCGAAGCGGCCGGCGACGTCCAGGAAGCGATCGACATGGCCTTCTACATGGGCGGAGAGGGCCGGCGCCTCTTCGGCCAGACGACCCCTTCGGAGCTGCGCGACAAGTTCCAGATGTCGGTGCGGATGCCCGTCGGGGTCGTCGGGGCGATCACGCCCTGGAACTTTCCGATCGCGATCCCGTCCTGGAAGACGCTGCCGGCGATCGTCTGCGGCAACACGGTCGTCTTCAAGCCTGCGACCGACACGCCCGCGCTGGGTGAGCGCTACGTTGAGCTCTTCGCCGAGGCCGGGCTGCCGAAGGGCGTGCTCAACATCGTCCACGGCGGCGGCGGCGACGTTGGGCAGCGGCTCGTCGAGCACCCGGACGTCCCGATCATCACCTTCACGGGCTCGCGCGAGACCGGTGTCGCGGTCACGAAGGCGGCCGCGGAGAACCTCAAGCACGTCCATCTAGAGCTCGGCGGCAAGAACGCGATCATCGTCATGGACGACGCCGATCTCGAGCTGGCCGTCGACGGCATCGTCTGGTCGGCTTTCGGCACCTCGGGCCAGCGCTGCACGGCCGCGAGCCGCGTGATCGTCCACGAGGCCGTCTACGACCAGCTCGCCTCGCGCCTCGTCGCGCGCGTCGAGCAGATGCGGCTCGGCCCCGGCTGGGAGGACGACACCGACGTCGGGCCGGTGATCAACAAGGCGGCGCTCGAGAAGATCCACTCCTACACGGAGATCGGACAGGACGAGGGCGCGAAGCTCCTGACCGGTGGCGAGGTCGCCGGGGGGAACGGGCTCGACAAAGGCTTCTATTACCGCCCGACGGTCTTCGGCGATGTTCGGCCCGCGATGCGGATCGCGCAGGAGGAGATCTTCGGGCCGACCACCGCACTGATCCGCGTGCGCTCGCTCGACGAGGCGATCGCGGTCTCGAACGGCGTCGAGTACGGCCTCTCGTCTTCGATCTTCTCCAGCGACGTCAACAACGCCTTCCGCGCGATGCGCGACCTGAACACCGGCATCACCTACATCAACGCCGGCACGATCGGCGCCGAGGTTCACCTCCCGTTCGGCGGCACGAAGCACACGGGCAACGGCCACCGCGAGGCAGGCCAGGCCGCGCTCGACGTGTTCACGGAGTGGAAGTCGATCTACGTCGACTACTCCGGGAAGCTGCAGCGGGCCCAGATCGACACGGCCGAATAGGCCTACGCCGCGCAAACTTGACTGAACAGCGACACAAGCTCGTCTGGTTCGTGCCGGAGGAGGCGTTGGACGCGACGCGCGACGCCGTCTTCGCCGCCGGCGCCGGCCGGATCGGCGATTACGAGCGCTGCTCTTGGTACACCGCCGGAACCGGCACGTTTCTCGGAGGCGAAGGGACCGAGCCGACCATCGGCACGGCGGGCCAGGAGGAGCGGGCGCCGGAGCTGCGCGTCGAGACCGTCGTCCCGGGCGACCGCATCGAGCCGGTCGTCGCCGCGCTGCTCGCCGCGCATCCTTACGAAGAGGTCGCGTACGACCTCTATCAGCTCGCGTGAAGGCCAAGCTCTCCACCGACGGCGGCGCCCGCGGCAACCCGGGCCCGGCGGCGTACGGCTACGTGCTGGAGGCCGAGGACGGCACCGTCCTCGACGCCCGCGGAGAGACGATCGGCGTCGCCACGAACAACGTCGCCGAGTACCGAGCCCTGATCGCCGGCCTGGAAAAAGCGGTTGAGCTTGGCATTGACGAGCTGGAGGTCGTCTCCGACTCGGAGCTCCTCGTCAAGCAGATGCAGGGCGAGTATCGGGTCAAGAACGAGGCGCTACGCGAGCTCAACGACGAGGCGAACTTCCTCGAGCGAAAGCTCGGCCGCGTGCGCTACAAGGCAGTCCGGCGAGAACACAACGAGCTCGCGGACAAGCTGGTCAACGAGGCCTTAGACCGCGCGTAGCCCGGGCTATACTTGGCCCCCGCGCGGATGTAGCTCAGTTGGCTAGAGCGTCTGCTTGCCATGCAGAAGGTCGTGGGTTCGAATCCCATCATCCGCTTCTTGGAGAGTTCCACGTTCAGTTCCAACGACCGGAAGTGAACGTGTCACGGATCAGCCGGCATGCCGAAGCTCTCGACCGCTCCCGTCGTCGACCTCGCAGGACCGACTCCAGCGGCCCGGGAAAGCGTCGATCGAGCTAGAACCGATCCGGACTTGAGATGATGACTGGGAGCTGGCATGGCGAGGGCGCCGTCGGACGACGGTCAGGCGTATCGCTCCGGTCCCCGCGGAAGATCGTCCAGGACGCGCCGCTCGATCAGCTAGTGCGAGCAGGAATCCGCCTGCAGATCCTGCTCCGCTAGCCGTAGGATCGAGCCGATGCCGGCCTCGAGCGCTCTCGAGCGCGATCTCGGCTCCTTCCTACCGCGCGAGAGCATCGTCGTCGAAGGAAGGTCCGCGTATCTCGCCGACGAGACCGAGGGCCGCGGCATCCTCGGGCGAGCGGAGGCCGTCGTTGTTCCTTCGAGCACAGAGGAGGTCTGCAAGGTGCTCGCCTGGTGCTACGACCACGAGGTTCCGGTGGTCCCGCGCGGTGGTGGCACCGGGTTCGCGGGCGGAGCCGTCCCTCTCGATGGAGGAGTGGTGCTTGGTCTCGAGCGGCTGACGCGCATCCGCTCGTTCGACCCGTTGCTCTGGCGGATCTGCGTCGAAGCAGGGTTGCGGACGGCCGATCTCCGACGCACCGCCCGGGAGAACGGGCTCGTCTTTCCGCCGGATCCGGGTGCGGCTGAGCAGTCTCAGATCGGCGGCAACATCGCCACCAACGCGGGCGGGCCTCATGCGTTCAAGTACGGCGTCACCGGTGCCTGGGTCACCGGGCTGGAGGCGGTCGTACCGCCGGGCGAGGTCGTCTCGGTGGGCGGGCCCATCCGGAAGGACGTCGCCGGCTACGACCTCAAGAGCCTGCTGATCGGCTCGGAAGGAACCCTCGGGATCATCACCGCCGCGTGGCTCAAGCTTCTGCCCGCGCCGGAGGCGGCGCTGCCCGTTGCCGCCTTCTTCGGCGGTGTGGTCGACGGCTGCGCCGCGATCGAGCGAGTGCTCGGGAACGGCTTGCTCGTCGCCGCTCTCGAGTACCTCGACGGCGCCTCGCTCGAGGCGACGGGCGCCGCCTTCCCCGCCGAGCGGCCCCGCGGCGCGGCCTTCCTGGTCATCGCAGAAGCCGACGGCTCGAAGGAGGAGGCCGAGAGCCTGAGCAAGGATCTTGTGGAGGTTCTCGGCGAGGGCGCGCTCGCCGTGCATGCGCCGACGGAGCCGACGGCGATCGCGGAACTCTGGCGCTGGCGCGACGGCGTCTCGATCGCCGTGAGCGCGAGCCGCGGCGGCAAGGTGAGCGAGGACATCGTCGTCCCCCTCGACCGCCTCGGGGAGGCGATCGAGGAGACGCTCGCAATCGGGCGGCGACACGGCCTTCCCGCCTGCAGCTGGGGGCATGCCGGCGACGGCAACCTCCACTCGACGTTCCTCGTCCCACCGGCGGACGAAGAGGAGCTCGCCCGCGCGAAAAGCGCGGCGGAGGAGCTCTTCGCGCTTGCTGTCCGGCTCGGAGGTTCGATCTCAGGCGAGCACGGCGTCGGCATCGTCAAGCGCGGCCAGCTCGCCCGGCAATGGTCGCCTCGGGCGCTCGAGCTCCACGCGGAGATCAAGCGCACCTTCGACCCGAAGGGTCTGCTCAACCCCGGCAAGAAGGTCGCTCGTGTAGGTTCGGGGCCCTAGCGATAGGAGGCGAGAGATGGCGCGAGTCGGCTCGTGAGTCCTCAGCCGATCGACCGGCCCGGCAAGATCGTCTGCGTCGGACTCAACTACCGTGACCATGCGGCCGAGCAGGGCGTCGCGCCGCCCGAGCATCCGATCCTCTTTGCGAAGTGGCAGACGGCGCTCGTCGGCCCGGGAGAGCCGATCGTGCTTCCGCCGGTCGCTCGGGAGGTCGACTACGAAGCGGAGCTGGGCGTCATCATCGGCGAGCGCGTCCGCAATGTCTCGGAGGGTCAGGCGCTCGAGGCCGTCCGCGGCTACGTCTGCGTCAACGAGGTCAGCGCCCGCGACCTGCAGTTCTCCGACGGCCAATGGACGCGGGCGAAGTCGATCGACACGTTCTGCCCCGTCGGCCCGCGCTTCGTCCCGCGAGAGGAGATTCCCGACCCCCAGGCGCTCTGGATCCGCTGCACCTTGAACGGCGAGGTGATGCAGGACTCGTCGACGGCAGAGATGATCTTCTCGGTCGCCGAGGTGATTGCGTTCGCAAGCCGGACGATGACGCTCGAGCCCGACGACCTGATCGCGACTGGCACGCCCGCGGGGGTCGGCTTCACCCGCGAGCCGCCGGTCTTCCTGAAGGACGGCGACGAGGTGACGGTCGAGATCGACGGTCTCGGCGCGCTCACGAACCCGGTTCTGCGCGAGGGCTGACCGGCGCCGGAGAGACGGCCGACCCAACGCGGCGGTAGTGCTCGACCGTCTCCCGCACCCCCTCGTCCAGCGGCCGCCAGGAGAGCGGGCCCAGGGCGCGCTCGAGGGTCTCGGCCTCGAACTCCTCCGGAAACGGAAGCTGCTCGTCGTCGAACGTAATTCTGCCCTCTACCTGCGGCGCAGCCCGCTCGATTGCAGCGATGCAGTCGCGGACGTGCACGCTTCCGCCGCCGAGATTGAAGACCCGGGCTTCCTCGGTCGCTGCACGCGCCGCGGAGATGAACGCCGCGGCCGCGTCCGCCGCGTGCTGGAGCATGATGCGGCCGCCGAAAGGGATGTGGTAGCCGTCGCCCTGCGCCGCGGCGGCCATCGCCAGGCTCGGCGCCGCTGTCAAGCCCGTATCGCGCCCGGGCCCGTAGACGATGTACGGGCGCAAACCGACGCTCGCCACGCTGTCATCGAGCCAGTAGATACGCGCCGCGCCTTCGTTGGCCTGTTTGTTGACCCCGTAGTGGGTCAACGGGTGGCCGACCGCGTCCGTCGGCACCGGGTGGCCGGGGTCGTCGGCGCGGTCGTAGGCGGCGATCGAGCTGGCGTAGGCGAGCCCGCGGATCCGGTCTCGCCGCTCCTTGACGGAGGCGAAGACGTTCAGCGTCCCCACGACGTTGACGAGCCCGCCGTAGGGCGGATCTGCCTTGATCAGAGGGATCAGCAGCGCCGCGAGGTGGACAACGTGGGTGATCTCGTGCGCGTCGAGCGCGTGCTCGATCGAGGCGCGGTCGGTCGTATCGCCCCGGACGATTGCCACCTGGGCGAGCTCCTCGTCGCTCAGGATCAGCCGCAACCGCCGGGTATCGTCGCCGAGGTCGAAGGCGACGACCGGCACGCTCGCGCGTACGAGTGTGGCCACGGTCCAGGCGCCGATGACGCCGAGGGCTCCCGTGACGAGGAAGCGCTCCTCGCTCATAGGCCGATCTTTGGACTATGAGCGAGGGGAGGGGGTGTGGGGGAACCGGAAGGTTCCTCCACGTTGGACTGTAAGAAGGGGGCTCGTGGGGGAAACATGGTTTCCCCCACGGGAGCGAGCCTGAGGCGAGCGACGCTCATACGTCCTGGTAGACGGTCACGACCTCGGTGTAGAACTCGAGCGCCGCTCGGCCCTGCTCGTGCGGCCCGTAGCCGGAGCCCTTGATGCCGCCGAACGGGACGTGCACGTCGGCGCCCGCGGTCTGGGAGTTGACGTGGAGCAGACCCGCCTCCATCTCGTTCACGAACCGGTCCGTGGGCTCGAGGCTCGCCGTGAAGATCGAGGCGGAGAGCCCGAACTGCACGGCGTTCGCCCGCTCGATCGCCTCGTCGATCGTCTCGAAGCGGTAGAGCGATGTCACCGGCCCGAAGACCTCCTCGCACGAGAGCATCGCGTCGTCGGCGACGTTTTCGAACAGGGTCGGCGCGACCAGGTACCCGTCGTCGTCGAGGCGCGCGCCGCCGGAGAGCAGCTTGCCGCCCTCGTGCTTGCCCTTTTCGATCGCGTCGAGAATGGCGTTCAGCTGCGTCTCGTTCACGATCGGCCCGACCTCGGTCTCCGGATCGGCGGGGTCGCCGACCTTGCCGTGTCCGATGCGGTCAAGCAGCCGCTCCCGGAACTGGTCGTAAACGGGTGCCTGCACGTAGATCCGCCGCGTGGCCGTGCACTTCTGCCCAGCGGACCAGAACGCTCCCGCGTAGGCGGCCTCGACGGCTCGTGTCATGTCCGCGTCCGCCATCACGATGAGCGGGTTGTGGCCGCCGAGCTCGAGCTGGACACGCTTCCCGCGCTCGGTTGCCTCCTCGCGCACCTGGCGCCCGACCGCGACCGAGCCCGTGAACGAGATCGCGACAACCTTCGGATGGCGGACGAGCGGCGTGCCGACCTCGGCGCCACGACCGATGACGACGTTGAGCACACCCGCGGGTATCCCCGCCTCGTCGAGACACGCCGCGAGGTGGAGACCCGTCAGCGGTGCTTCCTGTGCGAGCTTCAGGACAACCGTGTTGCCGTAGATAAGTGCAGGCGCGCTCTTCCAGGCGGGGATCGCCGCCGGGAAGTTCCATGGCGTGATCAGCCCGACGACACCGAGCGGGCGCCGCAGCGTGTACAGCGACGACCCCGTCGCCAACTGCTCGTACTGCTCGCCCTTGGGTCGCCACGCCTCGCTTGCGAAGAAGCGGAAGATCGCTGCGACGCGCCCCGCCTCCAGGCGCGCCTCCCGCAGCGGCTTACCCATTTCGCGCGTCATGTCGGAGGCGATCTCCTCCACGCGCGTCTCCACCGCGTCGGCTGCGCGAGCCAGGACCGCGCCCCGCGCCGCGGCGGGCAGGCGCGACCAGCCGGGAAACGCCGCAGCGGCGGCCTCGACCGCCGCGTTCACATCGTCCTCGCCGGAAGCGGGAAACTCCCCGACGAGCTCGGATGGGCGAGCCGGGTTGTGCTTGTCGTAGGTGCGGCCGCTGTTTGCCGGCTGCCAGTTTCCGCCGACGTAGTTTGCGAAGGCTGGCCGCGCGGGGGCCTCCAGCACGCTATCGGACATTCGTCGTGCTCCTTTCCGGAGGGAGGAGGTCGGCTGCGGCGGCGACCGGGTTCACCAGCGTGCCGATCCTCGGGACGTGGATCTCGATCCGATATCCGGGCGCCAGGGCGACGTCGTCGGGCGGCACGAGCCCGGTTCCCGTGAGGAGGACGCTACCCGCGGGGACGGGGTTGTCGCGCACGAGCCAGGCGGCGAGCTCCTCGAACGAGCGGCGCATCCGCTCCGTCGACGTGCGCGCCTCGAAGGCGAGTGCGCCGTCGGAGGCGAGGATGCGCAGCCCGATCTCGAACGGCTGCGACCAGTCCTCCGGGATCAGGATCGCTGGCCCGAGGGCGCAGGCGGCGGCGAACAGCTTCGCCTGGGGGAGGTAGAGCGGGTTCGCCCCTTCGACATCGCGCGCGGTCACGTCGTTACCGATCGTGGCCCCGAGCAGCTCCCCTTCCGCGTCGATGACGACCGCGAGCTCCGGCTCCGGGACGGTCCAGGACGCGTCTGAGCGGACGCCGACGGATCTCCCGGATCCCACGGTTCGCCGGCCCTGCGCGTCCTTCAGGAACAGCTCCGGCCGGTCGGCTTCGTAGACGAGGCTGTAGACATCTCGAGCTTCGACGCGACTCTCGTCGACGCGGGCCTCGCGGCTGCGCTCGTAAGTGACCCCAGCGGCCCAGGTTTCGGGCGGGACGAGCGGCGCCAGCAGCTCGAACGGAGGCGGGAGCTCCAGCGTCTCCGGGTCGAGCGCCTCGAGCGTGCGGCCGGTCGGTTCCCGGGCCCCGCGCAGCGCCGCGAGGATGTCGCGGGTCTCGAGCTCGAGCACGCGCGTCGGAGCGGCCGGCTCGACCAGCCCGAGCCGGGACTCAGCATCCTGCTCGCGAAAGCGGACGAGGCGCATCAGTAGACGGCGCGCCCGCCCGAGACGTCGAAGCAAGCGCCGGTCGCGAAGCTCAGGTCCTCGCTGGCGAGGTACGCGATCAGGCGCGCGACCTCCTCCGGCCGGCCTAGGCGCTTGAGCGGGATCCTGTCGACCATGTAGCCGATGTGCTCCTCGCTCAGCTGCCCGAGGATGGGGGTGTCGACGACGGCGGGCGCTATGCAGTTCACGAGCACGCCTGAGCCCGCGACTTCCTTGGCCATCGACTTTGTCATCCCGATCACCGCTGCCTTGCTCGCGGAGTACGCGCCGGCCATCGGATTGCCCTCCTTCCCGGCGATCGAGGCAACGTTCACGACGCGTCCGTAGCCGTGCTCGATCATCCGCCGCAAAGCCGCGCGGTTGCAGAAGAAGGTCCCGTCGCAGTTGATCGCGAACACGCGGCGCCACTCCTCGTCGGGCATGTCAACCGTTCGCAGCGACTCGCCGCCGACGCCGGCTGAGCAGACGAGGACGTCGAGCGGACCGAGCTCGGACTCCACTCGCGCCACTGCTGCGTCGGCATCGGTCGAGCGCCTCACGTCGCCCTCGATCCCGAGGACATCGTCGTCAAGCCCGTCGAGGTTCTGGTCGAGCACGGCGACGCGCGCGCCGCACCTGTGCAGCAACTCGACCGTCGCCGCGCCGATTCCGCTCGCGCCGCCGGTAACAAGCGCGACGCGCCCACCGAAGTCGTAGGAGTTCACGGTGGTCTTATAACCGGCCACTGCCGCGCCCGCCTCGTGACGGCGCGGGCGCGGGTAGCTCACCGGAATTGCTCGGAAGACAGTTAGACGCCGCTCGGGACAAGGACGTCGTGCGGGAGGAAGTCCATGCCGACGACCGCGCCAGTTTGGCTCGGGAGCTTCATCTCCACGGGCTCCTCGGGGCCGGGCACCGCGTCACCCAGGCGCGCCACCACGCGACCCGCATCGAGACGCGCCGGGTAGTCGTGCACCGGCAGGACGAACGCGTTCTGGAGCGCCCTCTTGACTGCTGCCTTCTCCTCGCGCTTGGTCGTGGCGTGGTTTCCGGTCGGCTGCGGCTCGATCTCGAGGATCTGGTAGAGCGGCTCCACGATCTGGTTCTGGATGTCGTAGATCACGTCGCCGCAGATGCAGGCCCGTCCTTGCTTCGTCTCGACGAGCACGTTCATCGAGCCCTCCGTGTGGCCGCCGGCGGCCTCGCACCAGACGCCGGGGATGATCTCTTCGGGCCCTGAGAGCTCGAGGTCGAGCAGCCGCAGCGCGCCTGGCGTGTGCAGCCGGTCGATCAGATGCTTGACGTACTCGGCCGGGTATTGCTCGCCCATGAGACCTGAGACCGAGAACTCGAGCTCGCGGCGGTTGATGACGACGGTCGTCGAGACCGGGAAGGTCTCGTCCTGGCCCGCGTGGTCGATGTGCAGGTGCGTGTGCAGGATCCAGCGAATGTCACTCGGAGCCAAGTCGTACTTCGCCAGCTGGTTCTCGAGCTCCATCTCCTCGGTCACGTAGCCGGTCATCCCGAGCCGCTGCATGATCTCGGCGTGGCTCGCGCCCGTGTCGACGAGGATGGGCTCCTCGCCGCCGAGAATCAGGAAGCCGAATGTCGGAATACGCGTCCGGACCCCCATGTTGCGGCCTAGCACGAGGAAGCTCGACTCGATGTCGATGTCGATGAGGCTCAAAAGCTTGATCTCCAGGGCCATGGTCATCCTTTCGGGACGTAGAGTTCGGCCGACGGCGGTTGGTATATGCCTCGCCTCGGGTCGTGTCAATGCCCGCATTAAGCTGTAGCCGTGGCCTTCGATCCGACCACCGACTACCCGCTCGGAACGCAGCGGCCCGACCTCATCCGGACGCCGGGGGGTCTCTCGCTCGAGGAACTGACGCTCGACGCCCTCCGAGCGGGGAGGCTCGGGCCCGAGGAGATGCGCGCGACGGCGGAGACGCTCGGCCTCCAGTCGCAAGTCGCGGAGGCGGCGGGGCGCGACCAGCTGGGGGCGAACCTCGCCCGCGCGGCCGAGCTCACCGCCGTGCCCGACGACCTGGTGCTCGAGATCTACACGGCCCTCCGCCCTCACCGCTCGACGGGTGCCGAGCTCGACGCGTGGGCCGAGCGGCTCGAGCTCGAGTTCGCCGCCCCGTTGACCGCCGCGTTCGTGCGGGAGGCCGGGGCGGTCTATGCCGCGCGGGACCTCCTCTCGTCGTCCAGTGAGCGCAGCAGGACCCCGACGGTCTAAGCGCTTCGTCGAGCGCGAGCGCCGCGAACTCCGTCGCGAGCTCCTGATCACGCCGTACCCCGAGCTCGGGCTCGTCGCGTTTGAGGGGCCGAACGACCCGGAGCCAGGGCTTCGCATCGAAAAGGGTCGGGTCGTCTTCATCGACGGCCGCGGTGAAGACGAATTCGACGCGCTCGACCACTTCATCGCCAGGTACGGGCTCGACGTCGATGTCGTCGCCGAGGCCGCGGGGCTCGATGACCGCCAGCTCGCGCACGGGCTCGTCGACGTGGATGTTCCGCGGGATGAGCTCGTCCGGCTTTCGCGCGGGCTGACGCCGGCTCGACTCGCCCGCGTGATCGCCTCGCTCGACCCGGTCGAGATGATGTTCGCACTTAAGAAGCTGCGGGCGCGGCGGGCGCCGGCGAACCAGGCCCATGTCACAAATCTCAAGGAGAATCCTGCACTTCTCGCGGCCGACGCGGCCGAGGCCGCGGCCCGTGGTTTCGCCGAGATCGAGACGACCGTCGGCGTCTCGCGCTACGCGCCGCTGAACGCCATGGCGGTGCTCGTCGGCTCGCAGACGGGGCGGTCGGGCGTGCTGACGCAATGCGCGATCGAGGAGCACCGCTCGCTTCAGCTCGCGATCCAGGGGATGACGACGTACGCCGAGACGCTATCGGTGTACGGCACGGAGCCGGTGTTCGTCGACGGCGACGACACCCCCTGGTCGAAAGCGTTCCTCGCCTCTGCCTACGCGTCGCGCGGGATCAAGGTTCGCTTCACGTCCGGCGGCGGGTCAGAGGCGCTGATGGGACACGCCCAGGGCTGCTCGATGCTCTACCTCGAGGCTCGCTGTCTATCGCTCGTGCGTGCGGCGGGGTCGCAGGGCGTTCAGAACGGCTCGATCTCCTGCGTCGCCCTCGTGATGAGCGTGCCGGGGGGCTCGCGCGAGATCCTTGCCGAGAACGTCCTCGCCGCCTGGCTCGACCTCGAAGTCGCCTCAGGCAACGACGCGATTGCCTCCCACTCGCCGACTCGCCGCGCGGCAAAGCTGATGGGCCAGTTCCTCCCCGGCACCGACTTTGTCACATCGGGCTGGAGCGTGATGCCACGCTACGACAACATGTTCGGCGGCGGCAACTACGACTCCGACGACCTGGACGAGTGGCTGACCATGCAGCGCGACTGGCAGGTCGATGGGGGAATCGAGCCGCTGACTGAAGAGCAGGTCGTAGACGTGCGCGAGCGCGGAGCGCGCGCGATCCAGGCTGTCTTCGCGGCCTTCGGCTTCCCAGCGATCGCGGACGAGGAGGTCGAGGCGGCCACGTACGGGCTCGACAGCCGCGACCTGCCGGACCGGGACCGCGCGGCGGACGTCGCTGCGGCTGATCGCGTCCTGGCGGAGGGCATCAGCGGGCTCGACGTCGCCCGCGAGCTCGATCGGCACGGCTTCAGCGAAGTCGCCGAGGCGATTCTCGGCATGCAGCGTCAGCGCGTATCGGGTGACTACCTCCAAACGTCGGCGATCATCGACGCGACCGGGGCAGTGAGCGCAGCCGCCAACGATCCGAACCTCTACAGCGGCCCCGGTACCGGCTACCGGCTCGAAGGCGAGCGCTGGGAGCAGCTTCAGCGCCTCCCGCACGAGCTCGACGCGCGCGCTCTCGAAGGGCCGGACGCTGCCGACCAGGCGGTGGTCGCCGAGACGGAGGTCGCCGGCATCGCCGACCGAGCTGACGACGTCGTAATCGCAGTCGGCCCTGCCTTCGCCGACCACCTGCGGACGACGATCGGGGGCCTGGCCCATCGCGACGTGCTCCAGGCGCTACTTGAGGGCATCCGCGAGGCGGGCGGGCGGCCACGGCTCGTTCGCGTTCGGCACTCATCGGACGTCGCCTTCATCGGGCACCACGGGGCCGGCCTGTCTGGATCGGGCGTGGCGATCGGCGTCCAGTCGAAGGGGACGACCGTGATCCACCGCGCCGACCTCCAGCCACTCGACAATCTCGAGCTGTTCGGGATGGCGCCGTCGCTCACTCTCGACTCGTATCGCGCGATCGGCCGCAACGCGAGCGGCTACGCCCTGGGCCGCAGCGTCGGACCGGTCCCGACGGTGATGGACAACTTCGCGCGGGCGAAGCTGATTGTGCGCACAACGCTGTTGCACGCACAGGAGACTGCGGCGATCGTGCCGGGCGCGCCGGCCGTCGAGCTCGAGCTCGCCTGAAGCGTGTCTGGTGGCTACGCGGCCGGCTTGCCCGCGATCCCCCAATGCTTGGGGGAAACGCCCTGGATCACGACCTGGATGTGCTCTTTCGCCGCGCCGCTCGACTCCGCGAGCGCATCCGTGAGCTTCTCGATCATCTTCGGAACAGACTCGTCGGTCACCCGGTGGTCGTAGAGCTTGACCTCGATCACTGGCATTGCGTCACTCCTTTCTCGAAGTCGCGGGCAGTCACGGGCTAACGCTCGACGTGATGGCTGCCCCCGTCCGGACCGACGACGAGATCGCGGTCGCGATCCGGCACGTGGTCGAGCGGCACCGGCGCCAGCGCCTCGAAGAAGGTCACGCCGCTCTCCGAGAAGAGGCTGTGCCGGACTCCGCGGTTGATCACGATCACGTCGCCCGCCTTCACGTCCCTCGTCTCGCCTTCGACCGTCACGGTCACCTCGCCGTCGACGATCGCCATCACCTGCTCGGTGTGCTCGTGGTCGTGGTCCGGTACCTGCTTGCCGGGCTCGTACGTGACCCGGCACAGGAGGATCTGCTCGCCGCCGATCGCGTGCAGGCGCACGCCGTCCACGAACTGCCACGCCTCGACGCCGTTCCAGCTTCGGAACGGGGAGGGGACGTTATCCATCCGTCTCGAGGAAGCCGTTGCCGCCGGTCGAGCTCATGGTCCGGACCGAGAGCTCGTCGTCGAAGACGACGCGCTTGCCCTCGCGCCGCGGGTCCCGCTTCGCGTCGATCGCCCGCAGGATCCGCTCCGGCGTCGCAGGCATCTCCGTCACCCAGACGCCGACCGCGTCATGGATCGCGGAGGCGATCGCCGGCGGCTGGGCGTTGTTCGCCATTTCGCCGATTGCCTTCGCACCGAAAGGCCCGTCTGCCGAGGGGCTCTCGATGATGACGTTGTCGAGGTCGGGCAGATCTTCGAGCGACGGTGCCAGATAGGCGCCGAACTCGTCGCCACGGTGGTCGGTTTCCGGGTAATAGGGATAGGCCTGCTCGAGCAGCCCCAGGCCGAGGCCCATCATCGCCCCACCCTCGATCTGGCCCTCGACCAGCATGGGATTGATCGCACGCCCAACGTCGTAGACCTGAATCAGGCGCTCGACCGTCACCTCACCCGTCTCGTCGTCGACCTCGACGTCCGCGACGCAGGCCGCGTAGGAGATCGCCGAGTGCGGCTCCGTCTCGACGGAACCGTCGTCGTCGTTCACGTCCGCAAACGGCTTGAGCGCGGCGCCGGTGCCCGTGATCAACTCCCCGTAAGTCCAGGTAGCCGCGGCCGCGACCTCAGGAACCGAGATCTTGCGGTCGGGCGCGCCCTTGGCGATCACCTCGCCTTCGATGACGTCGAGGTCGGACGGGTCGATCTCCAGCTCCCGTGACGCGATCTCGAGGATCCGCTCGCGCGCCTTCTCGGCTGCGAACCGGACAGCGTTGCCCCCGATGAACGTCCCCCGCGAGGCGAAGCTGCCCGTACAGACCGCGGACGAGTCGGTGTTCGTGTTGTCGTTCGTGATCCACTCGAAGGGGACGCCGAGCGTGTCCGCGACGATCTGGGCGTGGACCGTGCGGGACCCCTGGCCATGGTCAACCGTCCCGGAGAAGAGATCGACGCGGCCGTCGGGCTTCAACTTGACCCAGGCCTGGCTCGGGTCCCCGTTCTGGTTCATCCCGGTTGGGTACTCGATCGTCGCGATTCCTCGGCCCTTGTGCTTGGCCATTACCGCCCTCCTCCGTTGCCGGACGTTTCCTCGACGCCGAGCTGCGCGACGAGGTGCTCGGGGAGGAGCTCGCCCGAGCGCCGGTCGCTCGTCATCGAGCGGTACTCCGCCGGCAGGTCGTAGCCGATCCGGTCAGCTGCGGCGAGGACGACCGGCACTGTCGAAGGGTCCTTGAGCGTGATGCGGTTCGCGGTCGTGTCGCCGATCCGGTTCGCGTTTTTCAGCCGGATCTGAAGCGGATCGAGGTCGAGCACTTCCGCGATCCGGTTCATCTGGGTCTCGACGGCGAAGGAGACCGAGGTGACGCCAAACCCGCGCATCGCCGTCGTCGGGACGCGGTTCGTGAAGACGACGTAGCCGTCGAAGTGGACGTTGGGGATCGTGTACGCGCCGGTGTGATGGAACGCGTGCTTGGTCACGCCGTAAGGCGAGAAGCGCGCGTAGGCGCCAGAGTCGTGAAGCGTCAACATCCGACGGCCGAGGATCCAGCCGTCGTTCGTGAGGGCGTCGGCGATCTCCATGTGCCACGGGGCGCGCGTGGAGGACGCGAGGAACTCCTCTTCCCGCGTCCATCGCCACTTCACCGGCTGCTTGGACTTGAGGGCGAGCAGGGCGCAGATCGTCTCAGTCGCTGTGTCGACCTTGCCCCCGAACCCGCCGCCGACCGTTCCACCCACGAACTTCAGCTTGTTGAGCGGCCACTCCAGGTGCGCCGCGACGACGCCCATGGAGAAGTACATCGCCTGCGTGCACGAGTAGATCGTGAGGCGGCCGTCCGCTTCCGGCACGGCGAGTGCAGTCTGGGGCTCGAGCGGGCAGTGTTCGATCGCCTGCGGGCGGTACACGCCTTCGACGATCACATCCGCTTCGTCGAACGCACGATCGACGTTCCCTTTGCGCACGCGCCGATGGTTGTGGGGCCCGAAGTGGGGATAGACGGGTCCCCACTGGTGGATCTGCGGCCAGTCGGGGTCGAGCGCCTTGCGGATGTCGAAGAACGCCGGCCGCTCTTCGTATTCGATCTCGATCAGCTCGACGGCCTCGCGGGCGGTGTCCTCGTCCCCCGCCGCGACCACGGCGATCGGCTGCCCCTTGTAGCGGACGTCGTTCTCGGCGAGCAGCGGCTCGTCCGCCGGGATACCGAGCGCTTCGAGGTGGCCGTAAACGTTTTTTGGCACGTCCTCGTGGGTGACGACGGCATGGACGCCCGGCAGCGCCTCCGCCTTGCTCGCGTCGAGACGCGTGATGGCCGCGTGGTGATGGGGCGAACGCAGCGCCTTCGTCCAGAGAATGCCGCGGATGCGGACATCGTCGACGTACGTCGTGCGCCCGGTGACGTGGGCGACGCCGTCGTAACGTGGAAGTCTCGCTCCTACGGCCTTCATGCTGGACTCCCCGGGATGAGGACCTCTGTCTCTTCGGGCTCGAAGCTCGCCTCCACGCGCTCGGGATGAACCTCGCCGTGCAGAGCGGCTTCGACGGCGCGCACGATCTTGACGTAGCCCGTGCAGCGGCAGACGTGGCCGGAGAGGGCCTCGAGCACCTCCTCGCGGGTCGCGCCGGGGCTCCCGTTGAGCAAGGCCGTGCCCGCCAGCAGGAAACCGGAGGTGCAGAAGCCGCACTGCGCGGCGTAATGCTCGTCGAAAGCCGCCTGCATGGGCGAAAGCTCGTCGGCCGCGCCGAGGCCCTCGACGGTCGTGATCGCCGCTCCCTCGACAGCCGCGAGCGGCAGGAGACACGACCGGCGCGGCTCGCCGTCGACGAGGACCGTGCAGGTGCCGCAGCCACCTTGCTGGCAGCCGGCCTTTGGGCTCGTGAGGTCGAGCTCCTCGCGGAGCACGTGCAGGAGTGATGCGAGTTGCGGCGCCTGAACGTCGTGCTCCACGCCGTTGACGGTGAGTTTCATCCGCGCGTTCCCTCCTTCTGTGACAGGTCGTGGAGCGCGCGCCCGACGAGCACTGGAAGCATGCGCTGGCGGTACCACGCGGAGGCAAGCGCGTCGTCTCGTGGCTGAACATCCTTGAGCACGTTCTCCGCCGCGTCCTCAGGCGAGGCCCCGCCGGCGAGCGCTTGCTCGACGCTGTGCACCCGAACGGCGTGCGACCCAGCACCCGTGACGGCGACTCGGACGCCCTCGGAGGTTTCGGCAGCGCAGGCTGCCAGGATCGTGAACCCGTGTGAATGTGGGCGTCCTACCGTGGCGTGGCCGGCGCCCGCAGGCTCCTCGAGCTCGACCTCGAGCACGAGCCGTCCGCCGGGGCCGTTCGAGAGGAAGTCTTCGACCGGCTCGGTGCGCTGGCCGCCTGCGCCGGCCGTCGTGACCCTGGCACCCAGAGCGATCAGCGGCGCCTGCAGGTCTCCGCGAGGGATCTCGCCGCCCGGAGTCGCGCAGAGGTTGCCACCAAGCGTCGCCTGGGCACGGATCTCGCGGTCCGCGACCGAGCGGGCAGCCGTCGCGAGGGGCTCGGGCGCGGCCTCCAGCTCGGCCACGGGCGTCATCGCTCCGATCGTCAGCGAAGAGCCTTCGCGCCGGATCCCAGCCACGCCGGCGTTCCACAGCGCGAGCACGCGCGCGGGTCGGAGGCGCCCATAGTTGAGCTCGGGCATCAGGATCGTGCCCCCGGCCAGCACCGTGAGCTCGGCTCCGTCTCCGAACGCCTCGATCGCATCCTCGCGGGAGGTCGGAGTGACCAGCTGGGCTGCGTCGAGAGATCTCGATGTCACGTAACCGCTCCTCGGTGAGAGGTGGAACCGCGAGCGATTCTGTCACCGCGTGAGCGCGGGACGCAACACTCATCCATCGCTACGGCCTTCCGGGCCAGGGATATTGTGAGCCGGATGCCCTTCGCCACGATCGATGATCTCGAGGCCGCCCTCCGGGGCGCGTCGTACCTGTCCGACCGCGGCCTCTCGACCGCGCTCTTCCTCTCTCTCGCGCTCGAGAAGCCCTTGCTGCTCGAGGGCGAGGCAGGCGTCGGCAAGACGGAGGCCGCCAAGGCCCTGGCCGCCGGGACGTCGGCGCGGCTGATCCGCCTCCAGTGCTACGAAGGCCTCGACAGCGCCCACGCCGTCTACGAGTGGAACTACTCGCGGCAGCTTCTGCACATCCGTGCGGCGCAGGAGGGCACGGTGTCGGAGCAGGAGCTGTTCGGGCCGGACTTCCTCATCCGCCGCCCGCTGCTCGAGGCGATCGAGAGCACCGAGCCGATCGTCCTGCTGATCGACGAGATCGACCGCGCCGACGACGAGTTCGAGGCCTTCCTGCTCGAGGTCCTGTCGGATTTCCAGATCACGATTCCCGAGATCGGCACCGTGACTGCGCGCCGGCGGCCCGCGGTGATTCTCACCTCGAACCGCACCCGGGAGCTCCACGACGCGCTCAAGCGCCGCTGTCTCTTTCACTGGATCGACCATCCGACCCTCGAACGGGAGATCGAGATCGTCGCGCTGCGCGTGCCGGGGATCCCGGAGCGGCTGGCCACGCAGGCGGCGGCGTTCGTGCAGGGGCTGAGGCAGCTCGATCTCGCGAAACCGCCGGGCGTGGCAGAGACGATCGACTGGGCGCGCGCGCTCGACGCGCTCGGGCACAGCGAGCTCGACGCGCGGACGGTCGAGGAGACGCTCGGCTCCGTCCTGAAGTACCACGAGGACTTCGCCGCCGTCCGCGACGAGGCTCTCGTCTCCCTCGTCGAGGAGGCGCGCTCTGTCGCCGCTGTCAGCTGAGGCATCGCGCGCCTGCCGAGGCACCGCTGTCAGATGACTAGTGCGGGCGGGCTCGTCCGCCAGGTCGTCACCTTCGGCCGCATCCTGCGGGAGGGGGGACTGGAGGTCGGGCCCGGCCGTATCTCCGACGCCCTCACGGGCCTCGACCGCCTCGACATCGGAGACCCGGACGACGTCTACTGGACGCTGCGCACCACGCTCGTCTCGCGGCCCGAGGATCTCGGCAGCTTCGACCGGGCATTCGCCGCCTGGTTCTTGCGCGATCCATCGGCTCCGCCCTATCGCGGGTCGCAGCCGGCTGAGCGCGCCGGAAGAACGCAGCAGAAGGCGCGCACCGACGCCCACGACGAGGGCGAGCACTTCGGAGACGAGCCGACGGAGGTGGGGTGGAGCGTCCACGAGGTGCTGCGCAAAAAGGACTTCGCGTCGATGACAGCCGAGGAGTTCTCCCGAACCGCGCGGGCGCTCAAGGAGGTGGCGGCGGCGCGGCCGCTGCGTCGCTCCCGCCGATTGCGCCCACACGCGCGGGGGAGGCGGCTCGACCTTCGCCGGCTGGCGCGCCGCTCGCTCGGGCGCGGAGGCGACCCCATCGAGCGCACGTTTCGGCGGCGAGTCGAGGTTCCGCGCAAGCTGGTCGTCCTGTGCGACGTCTCGGGCTCGATGGAGGCGTACACCCGGGCGCTGCTCCTCTTCCTGCACGCGGTCGTCGGCTCGGGTCGCGGTGTGGAGGTGTTCGCGTTCGGAACGCGACTGCACCGGCTGACGGAGGAGTTCAGGACCCGCGACCCGGAGCAAGCCCTTGCGGCCGCAGCCGCGCGGGTTGTCGACTGGGCCAGCGGGACACGGATCGGGCCGTCCCTCAAGACGTTCAACGACGTGTGGGGCCGCCGGGCGCTCACGCGGGGCGCTGTCGTCGTGATCGTGTCCGACGGCTGGGAGCGGCACGACGCGACGCTCGTCGCGCGGGAGATGGAGAGGCTGCAACGGGCGGCGTACGCGATCGTCTGGGTCAACCCGCTCAAGGGAAACCCGGAGTACGAGCCGCTCGCCGGCGGGATGCGCGCGGCTCTGCCGTACGTTGACCGGTTCATGGCGGGACATAATCTGGCGAGTCTCGAGGAGCTGGCCGGCGTGCTCGCCGGGATCGAAAGGAGGCATGCGGCGTGAAGGAGGTCCTGCCGGACATCGAGCGCTGGCGCGCGCGCGGCGAGAAGTTCGCGCTCGCGACGGTCATCGCGACGAGGCGCTCGGCCCCGCGGCCGGTCGGAGCCAAGCTCGCCGTCTCGGAGAGCGGGGAGATGGCCGGGTCGGTCTCCGGCGGCTGCGTCGAGGGCGAGGTCTACGGCTACGCGTGCGAAGTGCTCGGCGGCGCGAAGCCGCAGCTGCTCACGTACGGGATCGCCGACGACCTCGCCTTCTCGGTCGGGCTGCCCTGCGGCGGCGAGATCGACGTTTTCGTCGACCGGGCGCCCGACGAGCTTGTGGGGTGCCTGCTCGAGATCCTCGAGACCGAGGAGCGGGCAATCCTGCTCACCGTCGTCGAGGGCGAACCGCTCGGCGCCGAGCTGCTGGTGACCGAGGCGGGAGAGCGATTCGGTGAAGGGCCAGAGGAGCTCGCCGGCTACGTCGACGACCTGCTGCGCGGCGGTCGCAACCAGCTGCTCGAGCTCGATGACGGGCGGAAGGTGTTTGCCGAGGTCTACGGACCGGCGCCTCGGTTGCTGGTGATTGGGGCGGTCGACACCGCCGAGGAGCTGTGTGCGCTCGCGAAGCGGCTCGGTTGGCGGACGATCGTCGCCGACGCGCGAGCAAAGTTCGCCACGAAGGAGCGGATCCCCAGTGCGGATGAGCTGATCGTCGCCTGGCCCCAGGAAGCGCTCGCGCAGGTGCAGGCCGATTATCAGACGGCCGTCGTCGTGCTGACGCACGACGACAAGTTCGATGTGCCGGCGATCCACGGCGCGCTGATGGCAGAGACGTTCTATATCGGCGCGCTCGGCTCCCGCAGAAACCAGGAGCGTCGGCGCGAGAGGTTGTTGGAGGCGGGTGTCGACGAGCGAGAGCTCGAGCGCGTCGCCGGCCCGTCCGGGCTCGACATCGGCGCGATCACGCCCGCCGAGACGGCGCTCTCGATCCTCGCCGAGATCCTCGCGACCCGCGCTCGCCGGGAGGGCGGTCCGCTGCGCCACTCGAAGGGCCGGATCCACGTCGAGCAGGAGCAGCCCGCCTAACGGAACACGCGCACCTTCGAGCGTGTTAGGTTCGCGCCGCTTCGCACCGCGAGCGCAAAGGAGCCGAAGATGGCCGTGGACGTCAAGTCGGAGAAGCTCTTCGACCTCGTCGACCGAGATGCGCGGGTCGAGAAGCTGGGGACGGGCTTCACCTTCACCGAAGGCCCGATCTGGAACAAGAAGGGACGCTTCCTCCTCTTCAGCGACATGCCGGGCGACATCCGGCGGCGCTGGAGCGAGGACAAAGGCGTCGTCGAGGTCGCGAACCCGAGCAACAAAGGCAACGGCATGACGTACGACGCGGAGGGCCGGCTGCTCGTCTGCGAACACGTCACGAGCTCGCTCGTGCGCATGGACTCGGACGGCACGGGCAGCAGCCGAGAGGTGCTCGCGTCCCACTACGAGGGGAAGGAGCTGAACAGCCCGAACGACGTGATCGTGGCGAACGACGGCTCGATCTACTTCAGCGACCCTTGGTACGGCCGCATGCCCGTCTTCGGCGTCGAGCGAGAGCGGGAGCTCGGTTTCCAGGGCGTCTACCGGCTCGAGCCCGGCGGCGGCGGCGAGCCGCAGCTCCTCGTGGACGACTTTGATCAGCCGAACGGGCTTTGCTTCTCGCCCGACGAGACGCTGCTGTACATCAACGACACGCCGCGGGCCCACATCCGGGTTTTCGACCGGCAGCCGGACGGCACGATCGCGAACGGGCGGATGTTCTTCGACAACATCGGCTCGGGCGTGATCGAGGAGGGAATCCCCGACGGGATGAAGTGCGACGAGCGAGGCAACGTCTACGTCACCGGGCCCAGCGGCGTCTGGGTGATCAGCCCGGAGGCCGAGCACCTCGGCGTGATCGAGGTGCCGGAGAACGTCGGCAATCTCAACTGGGGCGGCGACGACTGGCGCGATCTCTACATGCCGAGCTCGACCTCGCTCTACCGGATCCGGATAAAGGTCGGGGGCAACCGGCTCAGCTACATGACGTGAGGAGGACGCAGTGAGCGACAACGAGCAAATCAACGTGGATCCGGCGCGGGCGGCGCTGGTCGTGCAGGACCTGCAAAACGACGTGATGATCGAGGGCGGCGCGTTCGCCGACTCGGGCGCGCCCGAACACGCGAAGGAGCAGAACGTGGTCGAGAACGTGAAGCGGCTCGCGGAGGCGTGCCGCGCCGCTGGTATCCCGGTGATCCACATCCACTACATCGTGGAGGAGGGTGCGTCGGGCCTGAAGCTGAACGCACCGCTCTTCGAGGGGGTCAAGGAGACGAACGCGCTCGTGCGCGGGACGTGGGGCGCCGCACCGGCGGAGGGCCTCGAGCCGCAGGAGGGCGACTTCCTCGTCGAGAAGATGCGGATGAACGGCTGGCAGGGGACAAAGCTCGAGTTGCTGCTGCAGGGGCTAGACCGCGACACGGTGATCGTGACGGGGGCTTGGACGAACATGTCTATCGAGCACACCGCGCGCACCGGGGCCGACAAGGGCTACACGATGATCGTGCCCGAGGACGCCTGTTCGACCATGAACGCGGATTGGCACAACGCCTCGATCAACTACGCCCTCCAGAACGTCGCCACGGTCACGAGCTGCTCAGCGGTGCTGGAGGCGCTCGGCGCTGCCGCGACCGCCTGAACGCGGTCTGAGGACCCGAGCGGCGCTCTTCCATGGGGCGGGCCGGCCGCTCGAGGTGCGCGAGATCGAGCTCGAGGAGCCACGCGCGGACGAGGTGCTCGTCCGGATCGCGGCGGTGGGACTGTGCGGCACCGACCTGCACAACGTCAAAGGGGAGTGGCAGCGGCCGACACCGATGGTGCTGGGGCACGAAGGTGCAGGCTTAGTCGAGCAGGTCGGCAGCAAGGTCTCTTCGCTCCGGCCGGGCGATCACGTTGTTCTCTCGTGGGCCCCGGCGTGCGGCGACTGTGCCGACTGCCGGCGGGGCCGGCCGGCCGCCTGCGTGCCGCTGCACCGGGCAATCGCCGCCGGCACCCTCGTCGACGGGCGGACCGGGATGTCGCTCGACGGGGAGACGGTCTATCGAGGAACCGCGACGGGCGCGCTGACGGAGAGGCTCGTGGTCACGGAGCGCGTGGCGCTACCGGTTGGCAACGAGATCCCGCTCGAGCAGGCGGCGTTGCTTGGCTGCGCGGCGCTAACGGGGATCGGCGCCGTGCTGTTTGCCGCCCGCGTCGAGCCGGACACGACCGTCGTCGTGGTGGGCGCCGGCGGCGTCGGACAGTTCGTCATCCGCGGCGCGCACCTCGCCGACGCACGGACGATCGTCTGCGTCGAGTCGCTGGAGGCGCGGCGGGAGCAGGCGGTCCGGCTCGGCGCGGCAGCCGCCGTGTCGCCGGAGCAGCTGGAGGTAACGATGCTGGAGTTGCTCCCCGACGGCGCCGACTACGCTTTTGATGCCGTCGGGGCGCCTGAGACGACCGCGCTCGCGCTGCGATGGACGCGGAGTGCCGGTACCTGCGTGGTCGTCGGCCTCCCGGCAGCTGGGGCTCGCCTCAATCTCGATCCGGGCGAGTTCAATCGGCGTGAGAAGTGGCTCACCGGGACGATGTACGGCTCGGAGGATCCGGCCGTCGCTCTGCCGATTCTGCTCGGCCACGTGCGTGCCGGCCGGCTCGACCTTCGTCCGCTTCTCGGGCCCACGTATCCACTCGATCAGGTGAACGAAGCGGTCGAAGCGAGCCTCGGCGGTTCTCCCGGCCGCGTTGTCGTGACCCCGTAATGAAGGACGCCGCAGCCGGCGGCTAAGCTGACGCGAGCACCTGCCAGCGCTCGCGGTAGTCCTCCCGCACCGGCCGGAAGACGTCCAGCACAAGCGCGCCCTCCGGTCCGCAGTACGCGGAGTGCTCGACGCCGCCCGGCAGCACGTAGCCCTCGAACGGTTCGAGCTCGTGCGCTACGCCGTCGACGACGAGCGCCTGCATCCCGCGCAGGACGATCCCGAGTTGCTCATGCTCGTGGCTGTGGGATGGCACTGTTGCGCCGGGCTCGAACTCAATCAGGTTCAGCATCGCGCCTTCGCCGAACAGCGGCCGCCCGCTCACCCCCGGCGCGAGGTCGAAGGCCCGGATGTCATCGAAGAGGACAAACTGCGGCTCCACGACGGGCCGATTATCCTCGACGCGAGATGGGCGTGCGTGAGGAGATCCGCGTCCCGGGCCAGCCGGAGCCGATCAGCCACTACACCGACGCCGTGCGCGCAGGCGATCTGCTGTTCGTCTCCGGCTGCGTCCCGGTCGACTCAGAGGGCAAGCTCGTCGGCGGCGGCGACGTCGTCGCCCAGACGCGGCAAGCGCTCGAGAACGTCGGCCGGGTGCTCGAGGCGGCCGGCGTGACCTTCGCGGACGTGGCGAAGGTGACCGTGTACCTGACTGACGTCGACGACCGTCCGAGGATCAACCCCGTCCGCCGCGAGTTCTTCGGCGAGACCCGCCCGGCGAGCACGCTCGTCGAGGTAAGCCGGCTGGCGATTCCAGGAGCGAAGGTCGAGATCGAGGCGGTCGCCGTCGTCTCTTAGCGGTTGCGACATCGCGCACCGCGCTCGTAGCCGACTCCACCGTCAGCGCGACCCGCACCGAGTGGAGGCCAGGTACACAATCGGTTAGCGTCACCGCAGCGATGCGCGCGACCCGGTTCAACCACGTGAGCATTCACGCGGTCGATCTCGACGAATCCGTTCGCTTCTACACCGCGATCTTCGGGATGGAGCGAATACCGGCTCCGACGTTCCAGCACGAGGTGGTCTGGCTCCAGCTGGGCGATCAGCAGCTGCACATCTTCCTACGCGAGACTCCCGCGCCCGAGTTCCACCACTTCGGACTCGACGTCGACGACTTCGAGGCCGCCTACTTGAAGGCGAGCGAGCTCGGGCTCCAGGACGGGGGTGTCTGGTCACCCATGGTGCGCGAACTCCCCGACGGGTCCGTGCAGATGTACGTTCGCGACCCAGCCGGGAATCTCGTCGAGATCGACTGGCCGGACGTCTCGACGCTCGACCACTCGGTTGTCACCGAAATCCAGAAGCTCTCGGAAACCGTCGAGCAGTCGGAAGAGGCGCGGCGGGCGACGCTCTACCCCAAGGGGACGAACCGGGGGCCTTCGACCCGGAGCGCCAAATGAGCACCGCCGAAGCGGTAACGACGCAGGTGCGCAAGCAACTCGTGCTCACGCGGGTTGCGCGGTACACGCCGTGGATCCTCTCCGGCGCAGCAATCGTGTTCGCCCTCCTTTGGGTCCTCGTCCTTGCCCAGCCATGTGGCGACACGGGCTGCACGGGCACCCAGACGAACTTCGGCTCGGCCGTCCACGACCCGCAGGACTTCCTCGCCACCCTGCTCGACGGCCTCACGTCTGCCGGTGTCTACTTCGTCGTGGCGAGCGGGTTCACCCTCATCTTCGGCCTCATGCGAGTCGTCAACATGGCTCATGGGGCCTTCTTCCTGCTCGGCGGGTACATCGCGTTGAAGCTCCAGCGGGCGTTCGTAGGACAGGACTCGGCGTTCGGCCTCCTTAGCTCGCAGGTTCACTTCTGGCAATGGCTCGTGCCCTCGCTGATCGCAGCCGTGTGCATCGGGATCCTCGGTCTCGGGATGCAGCAGGTCTTCCTGCGCTGGAACCAGGGGCAAGAGCTGCGGCAAGCCCTGATCACGATTGCGATCTCCATCATCCTCGCCGACCAGATGGTCGCCCACTTCGGCGCATTCGCAGAGGATATTTCGTGGCCGGGCGTCCTCGATCGCCGTCTCGACCTGCACGTCGCAGGCGTCCATTACACGCTCACGCGCCTCTTCATCCTCGCCGTTGCCGTCGGCATCGGGTTGGCGCTTTGGCTTTGGCTGAAGAAGACCCGCACAGGAATGGTGATCCGCGCCGGCGTCGACGACCGCCAGATGGTTTCGGCGCTCGGCGTGAACATCCAGCTCACCTTCGCGATCGCGTTCTTCGTGGGGTCGGCGCTCGCGGGCTTCGGAGGCGCCCTCGGCGGATCATTCGCAAGTCTCGGGCCCGGCGTCGACGGGAACTGGCTGCTCTATTCGCTCGTCGTGGTGATCATCGGCGGTATGGGCTCGCTCGGTGGGGCAGCCGTCGGCGCGCTCCTGCTCGGCCTCGTCTCGAACTTCTCCTCCGCCTACCTGCCGGGGAACTACACCTTCTACTCGATCATCTTCACGTTCGTGCTGCTCGCGATCGTCCTCGCGTTCCGGCCACTCGGGTTGTTCGGGAGGCCGGCGTGAGCCTCGCGTCCAACGAGCTCAGGCGGGCGCCCGGGATCGCCATCGGCCTCGGGATCCTGATCTCGGCGACGCTCGCTCCGCTCATCTTCGATACCTACTGGATCAGCTTCATCCTCACGCAGGTTCTTCTCCTCGGGGTCGCGGCCGCAAGCCTGATCTTTCTCTCTGCGTACGGCGGAATGGTCTCACTCGCCCAGGTCGCGCTCTACGGGACCGCCGGATTCGTGCTCGGCAACGTCGTCACGACCGGCAACTCGAAGGGGCTGAACCTCGGTTGGCACCCCTGGCTGGGCGTGGTGCTCGGGATCGCGATCGCAACTGCGGTCGGCTTGATCTTTGGCGCGCTCGCAAGCCGCAGCGCCGGGATCTACTTCCTGATGATCACGCTCACCTTCGCCGTCATCGCGAACCTCTTCTTCGGCCAGGTGACGACGTTCTCGGGCTTCGGTGGGATCAGCGGCGTTCGGACACCCGGGTTGATCGGTGAGGTGGACACGCACCCGAACCGGCTCTACTACGCCGCGCTCGTCGTGGCGGTGCTTGTCTATGCCGCGACCAAGTACCTCGTGCGGACGCCGTTTGGGATCACCCTTCAGGGTGTTCGCGACGATCCGGTGCGGATGAGCTCGCTGGGCTACAACGTCCCGTTCCATCGGATGATCGCCTTCGGGTTCGCAGCCTTCATCGCCTCGCTTGGCGGTGTCCTGTTCGTCTGGTGGAACGGCCACATCGACCCCGCCTCGATCGATCTTTCGTCCACGATCGACCTGCTTGTCATCTGCGTGATCGGCGGCCTCTATCGACTCGAGGGCGCCTGGCTCGGCGCGCTCGTCTTCGTAGTCATCAACAACTACATCCGCAGTGTTCCTGGGCTAGGCCACATCGGCCTCTCGGAGGAGCGCTTCCATACCGTCATCGGCGTCATCTTCCTCGTCATCATCCTGCTCTCGCCGGGCGGCCTGATGGGGATCTTGGGTAAGGGTCACGAGCTCGCCGGGAGGCTGTTTCCCGGGCGGCAGGTGGCGACTTCCGCAGCGCCTGCTGCGACATCCCGGCGTGCGAACGGCGGCCCCACGCCCTGAGATCAAGGTGACTCGGAAACCTCAACCTCATAGACTCGCCCGGTCACGCGATTTCGGTCAGGCCCGGAAGAAGCGAGGCAGCGAAAGGAGGGCCACGCAGGTTCATAGCTTTGTTCGCCGGATCGGTTATCTATGGACGGAGGAGGGCACCACATGACGTACGTGAGAAAGAAGGGCCGCCGGTTCTGGCTTCCCGCCGCGCTTTCCATCCTCGCCGCCGCGTTGGTGGCGACGGTGTGGGTGACGGTGGCTGCCGGCAGGTCGTCGAAGAGCACGGCCTCGACGATCAAGATCGCGATCCTCTCGGACTGCCAGGGAGCGTTCGCGTCCAACTACGAACAGGACATCGGCGGGGCGATCACCGCCCTCGCGCAATACGCTGGCGTGAAGCCGAAGAACCCGAACAAGCCGTCGGCCGGCTGGACCGGTGGAAAGATCGGCGGCCATCCGCTGAAGCTCGTCGGAATCGGCTGCTCGAACGACAAGGCCGATACCGCGATCAAAGAGACGCGGCGGCTGATGGAGCAGCTCGGCGCGGACCTGATGATTGGGCCGTTGTCGGGCGACGAGTCGGTCGCGGTTGCGAACTACGCGAAGCAGCACCGCAACAAGACGTTCGTCAACGGCACCGCCGGCGCGTGGGATACCACCGCCGCGGTGAAGGCGCCGAACTTCTTCCGCTTCAACGGCGATGGCATCCAGTGGAATGCAGGCATCGGCGATCTCGCGTACAAGAAACTCCACTGGCGAAAAGCCGCGATCATCATGGACGACTACAGCTTCGGCTATGCGTCCGGCGCCGGCATGGTCGCCGACTTTTGCGCGGCCGGCGGCAACATCGTCAAGCGTGTCTTCCCGCCGCTGAACTCGACGGACTTCTCGTCCTTCGCTCGGCAGCTTCCGGCCCCGGACAAAGTAGACGGCTACTTCTGGGCAGTCGGCGGAACGGGCACGATCCCGTCGCTGAAGGCGTACGAGCAGGCATACGGCAAGATCAAGGCGAAGCAGGTTGTCGGGAACCTGTTCTTCTTCGCCTCTGGCGCCGACAAGCAGCTCGGCCCGCGGCTGAACGGCGCCTACGTCGGCGGCTTCGGCAGCTCGCCGGACCTCAAGGGCGCGGCGGTCGCCAAGTACAAGAAGATCCTCGACAGGTGGTTCAAGAAATACCCGCCGCTCGCCGGGAAAGCGTCAGACCATGCCGCGGACGGATTCACGTACAACTACTACAACAACGCCTGGGCCCTGGTAAAGGCCCTGAAGGCAGTCAAGGGCGATCTCTCGGGCGGCCAAAAGAAGCTGCAGGCAGCCCTCCGTAAGACGATCGTGAACGGGGCGTACGGGAAGATCACGCTGGACAAGAACCGCCAGGCGATCCAGCCCCAGTACTCCTACCGGATGAACGTCAAGGCTAGTGGTGGCATCGCCATCTCGACCGTTCAGTACATCCCAGGCGTCAGGCAGTCGTTCGGCGGCTCGATCACGAAGCCTCCGAGCCGCAACTCGCCGGGGTGTGTCCACAGGAAGCTCCCGTGGACGGGCAAAGAGAGGCCGGTCGTCAACGGCGTCATCAAGTAGTCGCCATCGCGTAGTAGTGACGGAGCCAGCAACCGAAACGGCGATACATACCGAAAGCGTTGCGCCGGCCCTCCGCTTGCGGGGGGTCGGCCGGCGCTTCGGCGGGCTTCACGCCGTCAAGGACGTCGACCTGGAAGTTCGTGCCGGCGAGCGTCGCGCGATCCTGGGGCCGAACGGGGCCGGGAAGACCACGCTCTTCAACGTCATCTCCGGCGACTTTCGGCCGACCTCGGGCACCATCGAGCTGTTCGGCCAGGACGTGACCCCGCTCCCGCCGCCGCGGCGGGCGAGGCTGGGGCTCGCGCGGACCTACCAGAAGTCGCGGCTCTTCCTTGGCCTCAGCGTCGAGGACAACCTCTACCTGGCGGTGCTCGGAGTCCGGAGAGGCCATCTCCGGCCGGTCATCCTCCCCGGAAGGGACCGGACATTCCGGGAGAAGGCACGCTGGGCGGCCGAGGCAGTTGGCCTGGCCGAGAAGCTCGACGAGCTCGTCGGTTCGCTCTCTCACGGCGAGCAGCGCCAGCTCGAGGTCGGTATGGCGCGTGCCAGCGACCCGAAGCTGATGCTCCTCGACGAGCCCGCGTCGGGGCTTTCCCGGGGCGAGCGAGGCGCGCTCACAGATCTCCTTTTGAAGCTTGATCCCTCGATCACGCTGATCCTGATCGAGCACGACATGGATGTGGCTCTGCGGGTCGCCGAGCGGGTCACGATGATGCACGAGGGCCGCGTCATCGTCGAGGGCTCGCCCGCTGAGATCCGGGCGAATCAGCTCGTCCACGACCTCTACCTCGGGAGTTACGGAGAGGAGGACCACGCGTCGTGAGCGAGGCCGCTCCCCTCCAGCCGCCGCCAACGCCGGTCGCCGTCCCCGTCCTAGCGGTCGACGGCCTCAACGCGTACTACGGCCGCGCCCACGTCCTCGAAGACGTGGGCTTCGAGATGGGCCGAGAGTCAGTTGCAATCGTCGGCCGGAACGGCATGGGCAAGACGACACTCTGCAACGCGATCATGGGCATCCGGCCGCCCGAGCTCTCGGGCTCGATCCGCTTCGAAGGCCAAGAGCTCGTCGGGCGACCTTCCTACAGGATCGCCGGGGCGGGGATCGGCTACGTGCCGCAGGGGCGGCGGCTCTTTCCCTCGCTGACCGTCGACGAGCACCTGCGTATGATCCGAGCCCCCGGGATGGCGCGCTGGAGCCCGGACCGGGTCTACGAGCTCTTCCCTCGGCTCGCCGACCGCAAGCGACACGGCGGCGCGGAACTCTCTGGCGGGGAGCAGCAGATGCTCGCCATCGGCCGCGCTCTGCTCACGAACCCGAAGCTCCTAGTCATGGACGAGCCCTCCGAGGGGCTCGCGCCGACCATCATCGAGCACTTGATCGAGTCGTTCCGCGCGCTAGAGCATGAAGGGGTATCGATCCTTCTGATCGAGCAGAACCTCGGCGTTGCGACCGCGCTCGCCGACCGCCAGCTCATCATGATATCGGGCCAGATCGCGACCGAGACGACGGCGGAGGCGCTCGTCAACGATCCCGACGCCCAACGTCGGTACCTCGGCGTGGAACCGCTCGCTGAACGCCACTGATGCAGGCCGTCCTCGTCCGGGAGGGCGGCGCGCTCAACGTCGAGTCCGTCCCCGACCCCGAGCCGCGGCCGGACGAGGTGGTTGTCCAGTTGCGCGCCGCCGCCGTCAACCGGCGCGACCTGCTGGTCCGAAACCCGCCGGGGCCTGCGTATCGCTTCCCGCTGCCGGTCATTCCCGGTTCGGACGGCGCGGGGATTCGGCGGGACACCGGCGAAGAAGTCGTGATCTATCCCGGCCTCGGCTGGGGCGATCGCGAGGACGCTGCCGGCCCGGACTGGCGCATCCTCGGTGGCCCCGACAACGGCACGTACGCGGAGCTCGTCAAGGTGCCTCGCGCGAACGTGTTCCCGAAGCCTCAACGACTGTCGTGGGAGGAGGCCGCTGCGTTCCCGCTCGCCGGGCTGGCCGCCTACCGCGCGCTGTTCAGCGTCGGCGGGCTGCGCGACGTCGAGACCTTGCTCGTCCTGGGCGCCGGTGGGGGGGTCTCGACCTTGGCGGTGCCGCTTGCCGCCCAGGCCGGCGCGCGTGTGTTCGTGACCTCGTCGAGGGAGGAGAAGATCGCCCGCGCCCGTGAGCTCGGCGCCGAGGCCGGCGTCCTCTACACGCAAGGGGACTGGCCTGATGAGATCCGTGAGCTGACGGCCGGGCGCGGTGTAGACATCGTTCTCGACTCCGTCGGCTCAACCTGGGCAGACTCTCTGCGCTGCCTGCGCTGGGGCGGCCGTCTCGTGGTGTTGGGCGGCACGGGCGGTCCGACCGTCGAGGTCGACGTCCGCTTCGTCTATCTGAGCTGGCTCTCGATCCTCGGGACGACGATGGGCTCAGGCCGCGACTTCGGAGCGTTGCTGCGGATGGTTGAAGATGGCAGCTGGAGCCCGGTGGTCGACAGCGTCCGCCCGCTGGCCGAGGCCGAGGCCGCGCACGACCGGATGGCGAGCGGACTCCACTTCGGCAAGCTCGTGCTCGCGACGTCGTAGCCGCGCGCCCGGCAGTACACTCCGCGCCCCATGGACGAGACGCGGGCGTTCCTGGAGTCGGTCGGCTTGCCGCGGGGCGACCTGCACGAGCTCCCGGACTCGCCGAAGCGGTTCCCGGACGGCGCGCAGTATCGTGTCGAGATCCCGAGCGTCGAAGGGCCGCGCTGCCTCGAGGCGGTGCTCGAGGAGGCCGAGCGGCTCGACGTGCTGGTGCACCGCGTCTCGCAGGGCAGCGGGGTCTTCCTCCAGACCGACGACGAGCTCGCCGAGCTTGCGCGCATGGGGGCCGAGGCTCGCCTCGAGATCAGCCTCTTCGCGCGCCCGAACGCTGCCTGGGATACCTCCGCGATGGCGAGGGCGCCCGCCGGGGCAGTCGTTGCGGCGACCTCGCGGGGGCAGGAGCAGGTGGTGCAGGGAATCGAGGATGTGCTGCGCGCCGCCGCGTACGGGATACGCAGCGTTCTCATTGCCGATCTCGGGCTTCTTTCCGTCTTCGGCGAGATGCGCCGCGTCGGCGAGCTCCCCAACGACATGCAGGCCAAGATCTCCGTCATGCTGCCGGCCGCAAACCCGGCGGCGGCTCGGGTGCTCGCCGATCTGGGCGCGACCACTCTCAACCTGCCAACCGACCTGAGCCTGCCACAGATCGCGGCGATCCGAGCGGCGGTCGATCTGCCGCTCGACATCTACGTCGAGGCGCCCGACAACGTCGGCGGGTTCGTGCGCCTGCACGAGATCCCCGAGATCATTCGCGTGGCCGCGCCCGTATACGTGAAGTTCGGCCTCCGAAACGCGCCCGACGTCTATCCGGCCGGGACGCACCTGGAGGCGACCACCGTCGCGCTCTCGCGCGAGCGAGTCCGCCGCGCGCGCCTAGGGCGCGAGCTGCTCGCGCGCTCCGGCTACAAGCCGTCCACGTCGGAGCGCGGCGCCCCCGGGCTCGCCGTGCCGGTGCTGGCAGCGGCCTAGGTAGGCTGGCGATCGCCCGAGTCGTCACGCTGTTCACGGGCCAATGGGCCGACCTACCGCTGGAAGAGCTGGCCGGGAAGGCGGGCGGCTGGGGCTTTGACGGCCTCGAGCTCGTCTGCTGGGGCGACCACTTCGAGGTCGACAAGGCGCTTGCGGATTCGAGCTACGCCGAATCGCGGCAGAAGCTCCTCGCCCGGCATGGGCTGCGCGTGCTGGCGATCGGAGCGCACCTCGTCGGCCAGTGTGTCTGCGACCCCATCGACGAGCGGCACCACGCGATCCTGCCGCCCGAGGTCTGGGGGGACGGTGAGCCGGAGAACGTGCGTCGGCGCGCAGCCGAGCGGATGAAGGACACGGCGCGCGCGGCGGCTTTGCTCGGCGTCGAGCAGGTGAACGGCTTCACCGGCTCGAGCGTCTGGCACATGCTCTACTCCTTTCCGCCGAACGACTTCGCCGAGATCGTGCGCGGTTACCAGGACTTCGCCGAGCGCTGGGGGCCGATCTTGGACGTGTTCCGTCAGGAAGGCGTCCGCTTCGGGCTCGAGGTGCACCCGACCGAGATCGCCTACGACTTCGTCACGACGCGCAAGACGCTCGACGCGGTCGATCGCCGCCCCGAGTTCGGCATCAACTTCGACCCGAGCCACTTCGCGCACCAGTTCCTCGACCCGGCGGCCTTCGTCGAGGAGTTCGCCGACCGCATCTACCACGTCCATGTGAAGGACTCGCGCAAGACCCTCGACGGGCGCAAGAGCATCCTCGGCGGCCACCTGAACTTCGGCGAGGCGGAGCGAGGCTGGGATTTCGTTTCGCCCGGCCACGGCGACGTCGACTTCGAGTCGCTCTTCCGCGCGCTCAACCGCATCGGCTATACGGGGCCGCTGTCGATCGAGTGGGAGGACTCGGGGATGGACCGCGACTGGGGTGCGCCGGACGCGCTGGCGTTCGTCCGCCGCACCGACTTCGCGCCGTCAGCGATCGCATTCGACGCGGCGATGCAGCGCCCCGGCAGATGAGCTCCGAGAAAGCCAGGGTCGTCCAGCTCTTCGCAACCTGCCTTGGCGACCTGGTCTTCCCGGAAGCCGTCGCCGATGCAGAGTCGTTGCTGGGGGAGGCCGGGTTCGAGGTCGAGTTCCCTCCACGGCAGACCTGCTGCGGCCAACCGGCCTTCAACGCCGGCCACCGCGCAGCGGCTCGCCGCGTCGCCGGTTCGTTCGTGCGCGCCTTCTCGCGACACGCGCCGATCGTGTGCCCCTCGGGTTCCTGCGCAACGATGGTCTCCCATTACCTCCCGGAGCTCGTGGGCTGCCAGCCGTTCGACGTTTGGGAGCTGTCGTCGTTTCTCGATGCTCACGGCGGTGAGCTGCCGCGGCGAAACGAGGGGCGGAAGCTCGCCTACCACGATTCCTGCCACATGCTGCGCGAGCTTCGCGTCGCCGATGCGCCACGCAACCTGCTCCAGCGCTCGGGCGCCGAGCTCGTCCCACTGGGGCGGGCGGATCTCTGCTGCGGCTTCGGGGGGACGTTCTCCGTCCGGCAGCCTGAGGTCTCGGTGGCGATGGCCGACGACAAGCTCGCCGCGGCGGAAGCCGCCGATGCACTCGTGACCGCCGATCCCGGGTGCCTGATGCACCTCCGCGGCCGGGCTGCCAGGGTCGGCGGGCCTCCAATCATCCATCTCGCCACCGCTCTGGCCCGCGGCGCGTGAGCGGCATCCCGCAGCCCGAGGAACGCTTCCGCGAAGTGGCTCGCGGCGCAATCGCGAACGAACACATGCAGGGGGCGCTGGATGCAGCCACGGCGCGGCTGTACGACAACCGCTTAGCGGCCTGGGACGAGCTCGACGACGTCGAGGCGCTGCGCGAACAGGCGCACGAGATCCGCATGCGCACGATCGACGACCTCGACAAGCACATGGCCGAGTTCACCTCCGCGTTCGAGTCGCGAGGCGGCCACGTCCGCTTCGCCGCCACGGGGGACGAGGCGTGCTCGTACGTCGTCGACGTCTGCAGTCGTGCGGGCGCGAAGGTGGTCGCCAAGTCGAAGTCGATGGCGACCGAGGAGATTCGCCTGAACGCCGCGCTCGAGCAGGTTGGTGTGAAGCCAGTCGAGACCGACCTCGGCGAGTACATCCTCCAGCTGGCAGGCGAGCACCCCGCACACATCGTCGCGCCCGCAATCGACAAGACGGCACAGGACGTTGCGGAGCTGTTTTCGCGCGTCGTGGGCCGACCGGTCGAGCCCGCGCTCGAGCAGCTTGCGCAGGCGGCGCGGCGCCAGCTCCGGGAGGTCTTCGAGTCGGCGGATGTCGGCTTGAGCGGCGCGAACTTCGGCGTCTGCGAGACAGGCTCGATCTGCCTGGTGACGAACGAGGGCAACGGCCGCCTCGTAAGCTCGCTGCCGCGCGTCCACGTCGCCATCCTCGGCATGGAACGGCTCGTCCCGACGCTCGCGGAGCTCGCCGTGCTCCTGAAGCTGCTTGGGCGCAGCGGCACAGGCCAGCGGCTGACGACCTACACGACGCTCATTACGGGGCCGCGCCGAGCAGGCGAGCAGGACGGGCCGGACGAGCTGCACGTCGTGATCCTCGACAACGGACGCTCCAATCTCCGCCGCGGGCGGTACCGCGAGATGCTGGCGTGCATTCGCTGCGGCGCCTGCCTGAACGTCTGTCCCGTGTATCGCAAGTCGGGCGGAGGTGCTTACGGGCCCGTCTATTCCGGCCCGATGGGCGCGGTGCTCGTCCCGTTGCTCGTGGGGCTCGAAAAAGCGCCCGCGCTGCCGCATGCTTCCTCTCTCTGCGGCGCGTGCACCGCCGCCTGTCCGGTCAAGATCCCGCTCCACGAGCTCCTGCTCGACCTCCGGCGTGACCTCGTCGCCGACCGCGTCGCGCCGTGGACGGAGCGAGCTGCCTTCGCCGTCTGGTCGTACCTCTGGGCGCGGCCGTGGGGCTACCGGCTCTCGACGACGCTTGCGCGACTCGGCAGGCCGCTCGGAGCGCTGGCCGGACCCGGCCGCACCTGGGCGGGTGGCCGGTCGCTGCCGCCGCTCGGCGGCGGTCGATACCGTGACCGCCGTTGACCGACCTTCTCGAGCAGTTCATCGGGAGCGCCGAGCGCGCCGGCTTCCTCGTCCACCGCGGCACGCGGCCCGACCTGCCCAACGCCGGCGTCTCGCACGCCCTCTACGGCCTCGCAGGCACGGGCAGCGTCGTGCTCGCTGCTTCGCCCCAAGAGCCCCGGGCGCGCTCGCTCCTGCCGTTCGTCCACGTCTCGCTCCTGCGCGAGGACCGGATCCTGCCCGGGTTGGAGGAGCTCTTCGAGGCCGTCGGCTCGAGTCTGCCGAGCGCGCTTGCGATCGTGACCGGCCCGAGCCGCAGCGCGGACATCGAGCAGACGCTCGTCGTCGGCGTTCACGGGCCCGGTGAGGTGCACGTCGTCCTTGTCGACCGCGCCCGAGCCGGGGATTCGGCCGGATGACGTTCTCGCCGGATGCACCACCGCTTGCCGGAGTTCGGGTCGTCGACCTGTCCCGCGTCCTTGCGGGCCCTTATGCCACCATGACGCTCGCAGATCTCGGGGCGGACGTGGTCAAGGTCGAGCACCCGGTTGGCGGCGACGAGACGCGCTCCTGGGGACCACCCTACGCCGGCGGCGAAGCGGCGTACTTCCTCTCCGTCAACCGCAGCAAGCGCAGTGTCGCCCTGGACCTAAAGGATCCTGAAGGACGGGAGCTCGCGCTCGAGTTGTGTGCGCGCGCCGATGTGGTGATCGAGAACTTCCGCCCGGGCGGAGCTGCTCGCCTCGGCCTCGACTACGACGCCGTCCGACGGCGCCGATCGGACGTGGTCTATTGCACGATCAATGGCTTCGGCCGTCGCGAGCCGCGCGACCGACCCGGCTACGACTTCGTCATCCAGGCCGAGTCCGGCCTGATGTCGATCACGGGCGAGCCGGACGGGACGCCGATGAAGGTCGGCGTCGCGGTCGTCGACGTGCTCGCCGGCCTCAACGCGGCGACGGCGATCGTCGCCGCGCTCCGCCGACGTGACCGGAGCGGGGACGGCGAGCTGATCGAGATCTCGTTGCTCGACAGCGCTTTCGCGGCGCTCGTCAACGTCGCCGAGAACGCGCTCGTGACCGGCGCGGACCCGGGGAGGTACGGCAACGCGCATCCGAGCATCGTCCCCTACCAGCCGTTCCGCGCGGCGGACGGCTTCCTTGCCGTCGCGGCTGCCAACGACGGCCTCTATCGACGTCTATGCGACGCGGTCGATCGGCCGGAGCTCGCGGCCGACGAGCGCTACGCAACGAACGAGGCGCGCGTCCGCAACCGGGAATCGCTCGTCGCCGAGCTGGAGGCGGTGTTCGCGAGCCGCCCAACGGAGGACTGGGTGCGGCTGCTGCTCTCGTCAGGTGTGCCCGCCGGCAAGATCCGCGGCGTCGGCGAGGCCTTGCGCATGGCGGCCGAGACGGGAGTGCCCGCCACCGCCGGGGTTGCTCATCCGACTGCCGGCACTGTCGAGCTCGTGGCGCCGCCGTTCTCGTTCGACCGCGCTTCGCTCCGCCCTCCGGAGGCGCCACCCCTGCTCGGGCAGCACACGGCGGAGGTGCTGGACGAGCTTGGCGTGGACGCCGAGCGCCTGTCGGCGCTCGAGCACAGCGGCGTGATCGCGCAGGCAAGGCCTGCGTAGAATCTCCCGGGACGTCGACGGAAGGAGCCGGCTAGGCGTGGCGCAGATCGCGGCGGGGCCGTCGGGCGAGATCGGGCGGCTCAGAGAGCGGAGCCTGCTGCGCATGTCGGCGTACGTAGGCGGCCAATGGATCGAAGCCGACGCCGGTGGAAGTTTCGCGGTCCTCGACCCGGCGAGCGGAGAGGAGCTCGCCCGCGTCCCCCGCATGGGCCCGGCCGAGACCCGGCGCGCGATCGACGCCGCCGGCAACGCTTTGCCGGCCTGGCGGGCGATGCTCGCGAAAGACCGCGCACGCACGCTTCGCCGCTGGGCCGACCTGATGATCGAGCACGTCGACGACCTGGCGTTGCTCCTGACGACCGAGCAGGGAAAGCCGCTCGCAGAGTCCCGTGCCGAAATCGCCTACGCGGCGTCGTTCCTCGAGTGGTTCGGCGAAGAGGGTAAGCGGATCTACGGCGACACGATCCCGACGTACCTGTCCGACCGTCGGGTAGTGGTCACGAAGCAACCGGTGGGAGTCACGGCCGGCATCACACCGTGGAATTTCCCGGCGGCGATGGTGACCCGAAAGGCGGCGCCGGCGATCGCAGCCGGCTGCACGATGGTGCTCAAGCCGGCCGAGCAGACGCCACTCTCGGCGCTAGCCGTCGCGAAGCTCGCGCACGAGGCGGGGCTGCCTCCCGGCGTCCTCAACATCGTCACCGGCGACGCGGAGGACGCGCCGAGGATCGGCCGGGAGATGACGTCAAACCCGATCGTGCGCAAGCTCGGCTTCACGGGCTCGACGGAGGTCGGGAAGCTGCTCATGCAGCAGTGCGCCAGCCAGGTGAAGAAGGTCTCGCTCGAGCTCGGCGGCAACGCTCCGTTCATCGTGTTCGAGGACGCCGACCTCGGCGAGGCAGTCGCGGGTGCCCTGCTCTGCAAGTACCGCAACTCGGGCCAAACCTGCATCTCGGCGAATCGGATCCTCGTCCAGGACTCCGTCCACGACGAGTTCCTCCTTCGGCTGACCGAGGGCGCAACGGCCCTCAAGGTGGGTGCAGGCACGGAGCCGGACGTCAGCGTCGGGCCGCTGATCGACGAGCACGCACTTGCGAAAGTCGAGCGGCACGTGGCCCAGGCGCTCGAGGGTGGCGCCGAGCTGCTCGCCGGTGGCGGCCGGCACGAGCGAGGCCAGACCTTCTTCCAGCCGACGGTTCTGGCCGGGGTCACAGCCTCGATGTCGATTAGCTCCGAGGAGACGTTCGGGCCGGTCGCGGGCGTTGGGCGGTTCTCGAGTGAAAAGGATGCCATCGAGACGGCCAACAACACTCCCTACGGGCTCGCGAGCTACTTCTACAGCCGCGACGTTGGTCGCATCTGGCGCGTCTCAGAGGCGCTCGAGTTCGGGATCCTCGGCATCAACACCGGCTTCATCTCGACCGAGGTCGCACCCTTCGGCGGCCTGAAGGAGTCCGGGATCGGGCGCGAGGGCTCGAAGTACGGCATCGACGAGTGGCTCGAGATCAAGTACCTGTGCATGGGCGGCATCGACTCGTGATCGTCGAGCAGCGCGACTATCACGTCTTCACGGGCAAGCTGAACGAGCTCGTCCGCCTCTACGAGGAGGAGGGGATCGCGATCCAGCAGGAGATCCTCGGCGGCCTGATCGGCGTCTTCACGACGGACATCGGCGCTCTCTCGACGTACACGAGCATGTGGGGATACGACAGCTTCGCCGAGCGCGAGCAACGTCGCTTGCGCCTCCAGGCCGACGAGCGCTGGCGTGGGTTCCTTCGGCGCATCCAGCCGCTCATTCACACGCAGCAGAACCGGATCCTTCTTCCGACCGCCTTCTCGCCCATCCGTTGAGCGGCGCACTCGAGGGGAGTGTCGCGGTCGTGACAGGAGGCGCGCAGGGCATCGGCAACGCTATCGCCCGCGGCCTCGCTGCGGAGGACGCCCGCGTCGTCGTCGCCGACCTCCAGCGAGCCGAGGAGGCTGCTCGACCACTCGGTGGCGTCGGGCTGGTGGTCGACGTCTCGGACGAGTCGCAGGTCGAGCGAATGGTGGAGGACGTCATCGAACGCTGCGGGCGCATCGACATCCTTGTCAACAATGCCGGGCTCTACGCCTCGCTCGAGATGCGTCCCTTCACCGAGATCCCCATCGACGAGTGGCGCCGGGTGATGGACGTGAACGTCCTCAGCATGTTCCTCACCTGCCGGGCCGTTGTGCCGCGGATGCGGGAGCAGGGCGGCGGCCGCATCGTCAACATCTCCTCGGGGACGCCCTTCCGCGGCGTGCCGTTCCTGCTCCACTACGTGACGAGCAAGGGCGCGATCGTCGCGCTCACGCGGGCGCTTGCGAAGGAGCTGGGCGGCGACGAGGTTCTCGTCAACTGCGTCGCGCCCGGCTTCACGATGAGCGAGGGGGTCCAGGAGCATCCCGAGGTGATCGAGGCGCTGCGCGAGGTTTCCGTCGCGGCCCGCACGCTGAAGCGCGACCAGCAACCGGAGGATGTCGTTGGCGCGGTTGTGTTCCTCTGCGGCCCGGGCGCCGCGTTCATCACCGGTCAGACGATCGTGATCGACGGCGGCCAGTACTTCCATTGATCCTAGCGCTGTACGAGCGCCCCGACGGCGTCGAGACGGCGGACGGCAACCGGGCGGTCTACGACCTCGAACGCGCCGAGGCCCACTTCGGCGCGGCGAGGATTGGCTCCCACGCGCTCGTCTGGGAGCTCGGAGAGCAGCCCGGGCCGGGCGCAGCGGTCGCGGCCCCGGTCGAGCTCGATGCACGGACCGAGTGGCTGATGCGCTGCGACCGGGTCGACTTCCCGCCGGGTGGGATTGCCTACCGCCACACCCACCCGGGCCCAGGGATCCGCTACCTGCTGCACGGCTCCATCCGGATCGAGAGCGGTGGCGAGAGCAAGCTCTACGGCCCGCTCGAGCCCTGGTTCGAGTCGGGCCCTGACCCGGTACTCGCGCTCGCCTCTGACACCGACGAGACCGCTTTCGTCCGCGTCATGCTGTTGCCGCGCGAATGGGCGGGGAAACGGACGATCCGCTACGTCGATTCTGCCGACGAAGCGAAGCCGAAACGGCAGCAGGCGACCGTCTTCTTCGACCAGCCGATCGACCTGTGACCCGCACGGGGGCGCGGATCCTCGTCGACCAACTCGTCGTGCACGGCGTCGACACGGTGTTCTGCGTCCCCGGCGAGAGCTATATCGGCGCCCTCGATGCCCTCCGGGACGCGCCCATCCGGCTCGTCGTCGCGCGCCACGAGGCCGGCGCCGCGAACATGGCCGAGGCCTACGGCAAGCTCACCGGCCGCCCCGGTATCTGCTTCGTCACCCGTGCGCCCGGGGCGACACATGCGGCGACCGGCGTGTACACCGCCTTCCAGGACTCGACGCCGCTCATTCTCTTCGTCGGCCAGGTGCCGCGCGGACACCGTGGCCGCGAGGCCTTCCAGGAGCTCGACTACGCGGCCGCGTTCGGCTCCTATTCGAAATGGGTCGACGAGGTCGAGCAGCCGGGAAGCTTCCCGGAGACGATGGCACACGCGTTCCAGACGGCCTTGTCGGGTCGCCCTGGACCGGTCGTGGTCGCGCTGCCCGAGGACGTGCTCGACGCCCGCGCCGAGGTCTCGGACGCGGCGCCCCGCGTTCCGGCGCAGCCTGCCCCCTCTGCGGCCGACCTCGCGCGCCTGCGGGAGCTGCTTGGGGTAGCCGAGCGGCCGCTGGTGGTCATCGGCGGGGGCGGCTGGAGCGCGCAGGCGGCGGCCGACCTGCAGCGGTTCGCGGAGGCCAACAGACTTCCGGTCGCGACCTCCTTCCGGCGCCAGGACTACGTCGACAACGCCTCGCCGAGCTACGCCGGCGTTCTCACGATCGGGCACGATCCCGCACTCGCCTCACGGCTGCGGGATGCGGATCTGCTGCTCGTCGTCGGCGCCCGCCTCGGCGACATCCCCACCCGCGGCTACACAACGCTCGAGCCGCCGCGCACG
>Ga0209239_1000084_pt1 | contig 55318 bp, 52 predicted proteins | sample GraSoi013_2_20cm_FD_185824 | JGI IMG/M metagenome (GOLD analysis project Ga0209239, IMG submission 185824) | Grasslands soil microbial communities from the Angelo Coastal Reserve, California, USA - Sample 10_02_2013_2_20cm (SPAdes) (version 2) | ecosystem: Environmental > Terrestrial > Soil >...
AACTCAAGACCGGCAGGTTCAATTATCCCTCCTGATCTTTTGAAGCCGCTTTTGTCTTTGACTCGGCTGGTTTCGATGACCTTTTCTTCCGCGCGCTTTTCTTGTGAGAGCGCTTGGACCGGTGGCGTTCAGATTTCGCCACTTTGGTTTGATCGATGTACGGTTGCAACGGAATGGTCTCGCCTGTCGCCACTCGCGTCGTCGTTAACGCGCTCGTGACGGAATTGCGACCCCGGACGCCGGTTGCAATTTCTTCTGCGAGCTTTTGACGATAAGAAGCGGTTTGTGCGTACGCAGCTTCGGTTGGGTTGGTTAGGAAGCCGCATTCCACCAGCACAGCCGGAATGTTCGTCTTTCGCAATACGTAGTAACCACGTCGCCGTACCCCGCGGTTGGATGACGGCGCGCCGCCCGCGACATAATAATGGATCGCAGAGGCGAGTGGCAGGCTCTCGCGACTATAAAAATATGTTTCGATACCACCCGCGCCCATCCGTTTTGCGGAGTTGAAATGGATGCACACGAAAAGCGCGTTCGGGTAGGAGTTGGCGGTTGCTACCCGCCCACCCAGCGAAACGAATACATCGCTGTCCCGGGTCATCACGACCCGATAGCCGCTGGCGGCGAGAACGCGTTTAAGGCGCTGCGCGACATCCAGGGTCATATCCTTTTCTGCAACCTGCTGACCTGGGATTCCGCCGCGGTCATAGCCGCCATGACCCGCATCGATCACTACGGTAGTGGCGGATCCGCTGCCTTGAGAAGCGCGTTTCGCCTGAGCCGTGGAGAAAGTTCCCAGTAACGCGATTAGCAAACTGGCGGCAAACAGACGGTGTCGGTAGGAATTTATCAGCATCACTGATCGTCTTTCGGCGGTTCGGGCGGGCGAGCCGATAGTTTCGGGGCGGTGCCACGCGAGCTTTGTGCGGCCGGCGATTCAATCGTGCCGCCGCGCACGGCCACGTCGCCATTGGCGGCACGAACGAGACGCGGCCGGGTTTTGGTTTCCATGAAGGAGGAGTGTGCCAGCAGTTCGCCATTCAAGCCGACGCGCGAATACGCCCATGCGCGCGGGGCAGAGCAGTGCAGAACATGCAATTGATTTGCGTGATCGATCTCCGTCTGTGGTTCTTCAAAGGCGATGGCCCGGCCTAACGAATAAGTCGCATAAACGATTCCACTGTCCTTGTCCTGCACACGCACGTACAACGAAGTATGGTCCGGAAAGCGGTTGGTGAGAAGCGAGTACGTACGGACGTTGCCTGGCGCGGCAATGCCATCGGGGATGCCGACTGTTTGCTGCCAGATTGGCCGCGCATCGGTTACTTCAAAAACTCGCGTTGGGGAATAAAAAAACTTTCCGAGATCGGCAAAATAAACATTGGTCCGCACATGGTAATTGCCGAAATCGTGCACCGGATAAAGTGGAGTCAGATTGATCTGATGCGTGACTCTCTGCCCGGCTTGGATCTTTAAGGGCGCCTGACCGTTTTCGGCACTGATCGGCGCAATGGGTTGACCTTCGCTTCCAGTTATCTCAAACCCAAGCCATGATTGCCCGTTCGCATTGTGAAGGTCGATGTCGCGTCCGGCGAGATTGGTGATGCTTAAGGTCACTACGACCGGTTCGTAAGCGATGTACTGCAATCGCTTGAATTTTAGATCCACCTGAATTTGGGCTTCTGCTATGACGCCAAAGATGGAAATACAAGCAACACCAACAACAAATCTAATCACATTGCTTAATGACGAAATCTGAATGACGCAGGTAGTTAAAACGTTAAAAGAATTAAAAAAGTTATGACGTCTAAACATTGCCACTCTTTTCAGCCAGTCTTTGTACCTTTTTAACTTTGTAACGCTTGTAACTTTCCCTCTCGTGTCTCATTGTGCCGAGCTGGTTTCGGCTGCAGGAAAAAGCTGTAAAAGCCGCGAAGGTTCGGCCTGAACCGCCTGCAATTTATCGTCGTAATAAATTCGAATCCTATATCCCAGATATTTTCGCTTTCCAGTATCTGGGACGGAACTTTTGGCGCCTCTGCTTTTTTGTCCCGGTCGGACCGTCGCCGCCGCCTCAGAAAGCGATGACTCCGGCGACCCGACTCCTGTTTTCGGGCGGAGATAACTGACCGACAGTACCTCGGGATTCGCGTCGGCCCAATCGTGCTTTGGCGTCACCCATTCGTAATTCACGTCCGCGTCGGTGAGCTTCACATCTTTGTCACCGACCGTGTCATAAAATTCCACCAGGATCTTTACTTTGGTGTGATCGATCGTTGCGCCTGGCTGTTTTTTTATACCGATCTGTAGCGCGAGGTTGGTCTCGGCGTCTGGATCGGATGTCTCAGCAGCTTTGACTTCCGTGATTCCCATGACAGAGCCTTCCGGATTGCCGGCGACATCCCTGTGTGATGCAGCATCGAGTGACGTGCTTGCCATGCTAGCGCCTGTGGTGACCGGGGTTGGCACCCCCAACTTCAGGCGCTGATCGGCCAATTCATATGCTTCTCCAGCCGAAGGGCCCATATCGTGTAGTTTGCGCCACACTTCGTTCGACTTGTCATAAACGTGCATGGAATCATACGTCGTGGCTATTTCCTCGAGCACGGTGACGTTGCTGGGTTCGCTGTCCAACGCTTCCTCGAAGCGCGCGAGCGCGTTTGTTGTATCGCCGCGATTGCGCAGCTCGGTCCCTTCTCGCAACAGTTGATCAACAAGCGACGGAGGAGGCGGATGGGCCACCGCTTCGGGCGAAGGAGCCGTCTGCGTTGCCGGCGGGGCCATTGCCGAGGTAGTATTCGCCGCTGCGGCCGTTGAAGCGGGAGGAGCTACGGGTCGTGCGACGCTTGTTGCAACTGCCTGCGCCGGCGTTCGCGCAGCTCGGACCCGACCGAGATAATAGGAGGTAGCAGCGAAGATTTCCGCCACCGCGAGAATCACAACCAAGCCGAGCCCGACGTTAAAGCTTGGATCGATCTGCGTAGCCCGTGAAAGAAGAGTCCGCATGCAGCAATAAACCCCATTTCTGTAAGCGCGCCCTCGCCAAGCTGTCAACGGCTTCGCCACGTAAAACGTTAAAAAAGTTGAAGCGGTGAATCGTCAAATGGGCGGTTCCTCTCACGCTTCAACGGTAAACGGTTTAACGTCTTAACGATTCACGATGCGCTAGCGCGAAATATCGTCCTGCCCCAACATCTTGAATCCTTCGCCCATCAGCACCGAGGACGCGCATTCGGCATCATCCACGTGGAGAGCAATCGCGGCAAAGCCACGCGGACGAATAAGCAGGGGATAAGCGAAATGGACGTTCACCTCCGCCATCACCAGTGCGGCAAGCAGTTTCACCAGTTGCGTGGCCACTTCTCGAATTTCTACGACCACGACTTCACAAACGCCGAATGGCACGTTTTTTTCCCGGAACAATTTCTCCACGCGCACCGGATCACTCGCGATAATCCGAGCGATGGCTGAATCGGTCGATTCGGATACACTCAGCGCCACGGCGTGAGTGCTCTGAGCGCTGAGAAGTTTCACGACGTCCAGCATTGCCCCGACCTTGTTCGGAAGAAAAACAGAGAACTGTTTCACCAACGGCCCTTCCATTTTCGAAGTTGTTTCCGGTAAATTCGCAGTCATTTCGATCGCGACACCCTGCTGGTACATCCCAAGGTGCGCCAGGCAAACTATCTCATTTTCGGTCTTTCATTGGCAAACCAATATATTTCAACAACAACGCGTTATTGAGACTGTTCATTTTGTGCGACGTCAATATACTGCCGCAATGATTGCGGGAGCGCATTTTCTTCTCTACAGCAAGGACCCTGAAGCCGATCGTGCGTTCTTCAAAACGGTGCTGGAATTCCCGTCGGTCGATCTTGGCGATGGCTGGCTGATATTTGCATTGCCGCCTGCCGAACTGGCGGTCCATCCGGGTGATGGTGAATTTGTGCAGATGCATGCAGAACATCCCATGCTGGGAGGCCTTCTCTATCTGATATGTGACGATTTGGGCAGCGTAATCGGATTGTTGAAAAGTAAGGGTGTGGCCTGTGCGAATCCGGTGGAAGCCGAGTGGGGCATCAGCACGACTGTTCGGCTGCCGAGCGGTGGCGAGATCGGTCTTTATCAACCAACTCACCGCACGATGATTGAAGCACGTTCAACTTGAAACAGGGCGAGGTTTTCGTTCCAAACTTCGCAACGCTTGGATTCACCTTCGATGGATGAAGAAAATGAGTTAATCGCGCTGCGGCGCAAAAAACTCGACGCGCTTCGTGGGAAAGGCATCGAGCCATTCGGCGGCGGCTTTGAGGTAGCCGGATCGATTGCGGAGGTGCGCGAAAAGTTTAAGGAAGGCGAGACCCTTCGCGCAGCTGGCCGCATTATCGCGCATCGCGACATGGGCAAGAGTCATTTCCTCGATTTGCGCGACGCGACGGGGCGCATTCAAATATACATTCACGCGAACGAGGTCGGGGCGGAGCTGATCGATCTTTTTCGGTTGCTCGATCTTGGCGATTTCATCGGCGTGGAGGGAACCTGTTTTGTCACTAAAAGCGGGGAGCCGACATTGAAAGTGCGCACGTTCCAATTACTGGCCAAAGCTTTGCGGCCGCTTCCTGAGAAATGGCACGGATTGCAGGACGTCGAAGCCCGGTACCGGCAACGTTATCTGGATCTTATTACGAACGAGCATTCCCGCGCGGTGTTCGAAAAACGCATCGCAATTATCCGAGAAACGAGGCGCTTCTTCGAGGACCGCGGGTTTCTGGAAGTGGAGACGCCGATTTTGCAGACAATCCCAGGAGGTGCGGCCGCCGAGCCGTTCAGAACACATCATAAGGCGCTCGGCATCGATCTTTATCTGCGCATTGCGTTGGAGCTCTATCTGAAACGTTTACTTGTCGGTGGACTCAACAAGGTATTCGAAATCAACCGTAACTTTCGTAACGAAGGTATTTCCAGAAAACACAATCCGGAATTCACAATGCTCGAAGCTTATTGGGCGTATGCCGATTTTGAAAAGATGGCGAATCTCACTGAAGAACTGATTTGTTATCTCGCCGAGAAAATCTGCGGTTCGCTAACAATCGAGCACCGGGATTCGGAGGAAAACGTTGTTCGCACGATCAACCTGAAACGGCCCTGGCGCCGCGCGCGCTATCACGATTTGGTGCGGGAAGTTGCCGGGCAGGACTGGTTCGAGCTCTCCCGCGAGCAACGGCGAGATCGTGCCACGAACCAGTTCAAATTGGAAATCCTCCTTCAACTGGCTGATTACGAAGTGACGCAACACGTATTTGAAAAACTGATTGAAGAAAAGACGATCGACCCGCTGTTTGTCACGCACTGCCCGAAAGAGTTGGTGCCGCTGGCAAAACAAAACGCGGCGGACGACTCGCTGGTCGACGTTTTCGAACTGATCATTAACGGAGCGGAGATCGCGCCCGGTTACAGCGAGTTAAACGATCCGCTCGTGCAGCGCCAGCGGCTTCTAGAACAAGCGGGCGAAGAGAGACAAAAAATTGACGAGGAATTCCTCCTTGCGCTTGAACATGGCATGCCCCCGGCCGGCGGCATCGGCATTGGAATCGATCGGCTCACCATGCTGCTCACCGGGGCAGAGTCGATTCGGGACGTGATCCTTTTTCCTCTGCTGCGACCGAAAAAACTGTAGCCGTCGCTCTGTGAGCGAGGTCAGCATGGCGCTTCGCACAGCGAAGCGGCTACAACAAAGCCCAGGGCTCAGCCACGTTCCAAATCAAAAGTGACCTTTGCGTTGATGCGGTAATTTGTGACTTTGCCGTTGTCTACTTCAGCGGTGAATTCCTTGATATAAATCGAGCGAACGTTCCGAAGTGTCTTCGAGGCTTCCTTTACAGCGCCTTGCGCGGCATCCTCCCAGCTCTTCGGCGATTGCGACATCAGTTCGATAACTTTAACGACTTTAGCCATGGTGATTTAATTCTCCTTCACTTATTTTATCGCAGGCGACGTGCAAGCTGCGCGTTTTTTTGGTCTCCCATTCGGCTCGCCGGGCCCTAGTGTTTGGAAAAGTTTATCTGCGGATGCGGAGATGCTACGACGAGCCCAATTCCGCCCAGCACAGCAACAGAGGCGAGCACGTAACGCGCCGTGATTGGTTCACCGAGCAACAGTATCCCGCCAGTCGCAGCCAGCACCGGAACGCTAAGTTGAACGGTGGCGGCGCTGGCAGTTTTCAACCCGGGTAGGGCGCTGTACCAAATTACATAGCCAAGACCTGATGTAACTGCGCCCGATGTTATCGCGTAAATGATCCCAGCAAGATTGTAATTTGTCGATGGAAGGAAAATGATACTGAGAGCAGCCGCGAAGGGAACCGCGCGGACAAAATTTCCGGTCGTGACGCTTGCCGGATTCCTTTCACCTTTGCCGCGCAGTGAATAAATGCCCCAGGCTAAACCGGCCCCTAACATCAGGATCGAACCAATTAATGGCGGAGCGGAAAGTCCGGGGAATACAAGCACGACGAGTCCGGCAACCGCCACGATGAAGCCGGCAATTTGGATTGTGTTTAACCGCTCGCCTTTGTGCAGTCCCCGAAGAATCATCGTAGCCTGAACCGCTCCAAACAAAAGCAAAGCGCCGGTTCCGGCTGAAAGAGATGTATAGGCGAACGAAAAGCCGGCCGCGTAAGCGAATAGCGCGACCGCTGAAATCCAGTTGCCATATCGAAGTGACGAGCACCGCGTGACAGGTGCCGAGTTAGAAAAGCTTTCGACTAGAGGAGTAGCCGTTGGATTGACTGTCAGCCTCTTTCGAACGCTCATGACGAGCCAAAGCGCAAGGGCCCCGGAGAAAATACGAACGAACGTGAAAGTGGCGGGATCGATGCTGCTTCCTTTCAGTGCGGCACGGCATAAGAGCGAATTGCTCGCAAAGGCAATCATCGCCAACAGCGTAAGAATGAAAATTCGAGTCGGTTTCACTACTGATCAAATTGAGAACCGAACGCTTCGTGGAAAACGAAGCATGACTTAGGGAGACTCGACATGCTGAGAGACACCAAAGCGTTTAGTGGCTTTTCAGCCAACGATATTCCGAAGGCGAAAGAATTTTACGGCCAGACACTTGGGCTGAAGGTTTCGGAATCGAATGGCTTGCTGACGCTGCACTTCGCCGGCGGCAACAATGTTCTCATTTATCCCAAGCCGAATCACACACCGGCCGCGTTTACAGTCCTTAATTTTCCTGTCGAAGATGTCGATCAAGCGGTCGACGAACTCACAAAGCGCGGTGTGCGTTTTGAGATTTATGATCTGCCCAACATCAAGACGGACAAAAAAGGAATCATGCGCGGAAACGGTCCGACCATTGCCTGGTTTAAAGATCCAGCCGGAAACATTCTTTCCGTACTGGAGCGAGAACAGAGTTCGCCATAACAATTCCCAGCTGGCAGATTAATGACCGAAACAGAAGAGATTCGGCCGCACAGCAATGAACTGACTGAGGAATAGTTGTTGCTATTCGATCTTTTCCCAGAACCCGCGGCGATTCGGAATGTTTGGGAAAACAAGTTGGCCCTGGTAAAAGGTGAACGGGTTGGAGCGGTCGTTGCCACCGAACGATAGCGTGAGAGTTTTGCCCTCGACGTTCCAATGGCCCGTCACGGGCTCCCTGCGCTCGTAGGCGGTAGCGGTCCAGTTCTCAACAGTACCATCGACATGAAGAACAAGATGCTCGTCTATCGGGCCCGTATAGCTGATCGTGGTTTTTCGCCAATGTCCAATCAAGGCGTTCGAGTTTTCCGAAGACGTGGCATTTCCCTCTTGAAATGTGATGATACCCGAGTCGGCAGCTTCCGTAGAAAGAGCCGTTAGAACAAGAGCGCAACATTGCGCAAGCCAGGTGATTTTGCGGAAAACGTATTGTGTTCTCATGGGGACCTCCGGACCGAGTCTGACAAGGTGACCGACCCATGACAACTCTATTCTGCGTTTGTTGCAGGACCTTGAACTCAAACCGATGTTGATCGCGTAACATGAAACTTTCGACAATCATAGAGCGAGGACGGTTTCCTTCACCGGCGGCCGCGCCGCAGGCGCTGGCGTGGAACGGTGACAAATTGTGGATGGGTTCGCGCGATCTGCGCCGGATTTATGTGATCGATCCTAAAAAGTGGGAAGTGCTCGACGAGAAAGAACCGCCTGGCATCCCATGGGCTGCGGTTGCGACGAACGGAACGCTTCGTTTTACGATTGGAGAAGGCCCGGATGACGATCGTTACATTTGCAGGTTTGCTCCCGAGATTGGCTTTTCGGAGCAGGACAAGATCGCTTGCCCGGAATTTACGGGGTCATATCTCAGCTACGACGGCGAACATCTCTACCTGAGTCAATGGTACAAACATCGCATTCTTGAGCTGGACGCGAATGGCAATATCATCCGCGTCATCGACGTCGGTGCCGAAGTCTCAGGCCACTCGTTTGTCGATGGAATGATCTACGTCTTGCGCGGGACCGAACAGAATGGTGAGAGCTGGACCATCGCGCGATTCGATCCGCGAGAGAAAAAGCCGGAAGTCAAAGACATCGCAGTCGTGCCGTTGGCATGTCGGTCGTTAACATTCGATGTCGCGAATTTTTGGTCGAATCATCGGGCCGCGAACGAAATCGTATCATTCACGCTTCCACTGTAGCCGCTGCCGTTGGCTGCGGTCTTTTAATTGCTGTATCCCCGGATCCCTAAGCGATATTGCCTGCAATGGTCGCAGAGCTGACGAAACCTGATTATCCCGGGCGCTGGTGGGCGATGTTGCCGGATGGACGCATTGAGTGCCGCCTCTGTCCGCGGTTTTGCAAGCTCAACGAAGGACAGCGCGGATTCTGTTTCGTTAGGCAACGGATCGGCGATCAGATGGTGTTGACCACTTATGGACGCAGCAGCGGGTTTTGTGTCGATCCCATTGAAAAAAAGCCGCTGAATCATTTCCTGCCGGGAACGAGTGTGCTGTCGTTTGGCACAGCGGGCTGCAATCTCGGTTGCCGGTTTTGTCAGAACTGGGACATCTCCAAGGCGCGCGAATGGGACAAACTCGCAGATGCGGCGTCGCCGGAACACATCGCACTTGTGGCCGAGCGACTCGGCTGCCGGTCGGTTGCGTTCACTTACAATGATCCAGTGATCTTTGCCGAGTATGCCATCGATGTGGCCCAAGCGTGTCGTGAGCGCGGGATCAAAGCAGTCGCGGTGACAGCCGGCTACATCACCGACGATGCCCGTCCTGAATTTTACCGGCACATGGACGCGGCGAATGTCGATCTCAAGGCGTTCGCCGACGCATTTTATCATCGGCTATGTTTTGCCGAGCTCGATCCGGTTCTCGACACGCTGAAATATTTGCGACACGAAACGAATGTCTGGTTCGAGGTTACCACGCTGCTGATTCCCGGGGAGAACGACAGCGAAGCGGAGCTACATCGCGCATCGGAATGGTTCGCGGAAAATCTTGGGCCGGGTGTGCCATGGCATTTCACCGCATTCCATCCCGATTTCAAGATGCTCGATAAACCGCACACACCGCCGGCGACTCTCACCCGCGCCCGCAAGATCGCGCGCTCAAAAGGACTCCACTACGTTTACACCGGCAACGTGCACGATCGCGAAGGCGGTAGCACGTGGTGTCCCGGTTGCCGCGAATTACTTATCGAGCGCGATTGGTACGAGCTCGGCGAATGGAATCTGGACCGCGGGCGATGTCGATCTTGCGGCTACAAAATCGCAGGCATTTTCGAGGAGCTGCGCGGCGACTGGGGTGCACGGCGGGTACCTGTGAGACTCGCTGGTCGTTTGACTGGCTGATCCTCTTTATCCTTATGAAGGTCTTTACGTGCAGCATCGTCGCCGTTCTGTTAGGGCTTTTGGCGCTCAAGACATTCGTTATCGGGTACTACCGGATTCCGCAAAATGGGATGTATCCCACATTACCCGCTGGCAGTGTTCTATTCACGCTTAAGCATGCTTATCGAGATGTATCCAGGGTTAAACGTGGCGACATTATTGTGTTCCTGCGCGAACAGAACGGGCGACGGTACAATTATATCTGGCGAGTTATCGGCTTGCCGGGAGACAAAGTACAAACGTCTGGCGAATCACTGATCATAAACGGCCAACCAGTCGGTCGTGAGCGGGTCACTGACGCTGGTGGTAGAACGGTTTTCCACGAGCAAATTGGTGATGCGTCGCATCAGATTGCATTTGACCGTCGACACAGGACCGCCCGCCTGACGTTTCCGTCATGGTTCCGGCTGGCCACTTATTTGTTATGGGAGACAATCGCTTCAACGCATTCGATAGCCGACGTTTTGGACCGATTCCCTTTAGTTCGATTATCGGCAAGAAATTGTGACAATGCCGGCTATCAGAAATGTTTGTCGGGCATTACAGCGTTGCTTTCGCGGCTAAAAGCGACAAGAACAAGATTCCGCTCTGGGTTTTGTTCATTGCTGTCCAGTTCCTTGATTACATGTGGGCGACGCTTGTTTTGCTTGGGATTGAGAAGTTGCGCGTCATCAAAGGGTTCACCGCTGGGAGCATGCTCGACTCGTATTTTCATCCGTATTCGCACAGTCTGATCGCGGCGGTCATTTGGAGCAGCGTGGCTGGCATCGGCTACAAGCCACTTTGCGATTGGCTCGGGTACGCCTACAGAAAGTCAGCCGCTTTGATCGTGGGCTTGACTGTTTTCTCTCATTGGATTCTCGATCTCATTGCGCATCCTCGCGACCTCGCGATTTACGGTAACAAATGGAAAGTTGGTTTTGGTTTGTTGAATTATCGTGACCCGGAGTTTGCATTGGAAATCGGGCTGCTTGCCGCCGGGATCATGCTATACCTGACGCGAAATGTGATGCCGGAAATTCGAAAAGGAGCTGTGATCGCTTTCGGAGTCGTCCTCGTTGTCATCCAGATAGGTAATACGTACGTGCCTCGCACGCCGTTGACAGATAAGGCCACTGCCATGGGCGTTTGGGTTTTCTATACGCTCTTTGTCGTTGTCGCTTTCTTGATAGAGAAAATCGGGAGTCGGCGGCAAACTAATGCACCGTGATCGTGATTGTTTTCGGCGTCTCGGGAGCAGGGAAAACTACGATTGGCAAACTGCTCGCCGAAGAGCTTGGCTGGCGGTTTTATGAAGCGGATGATTTCCATCCACGCGCCAATATCGAGAAGATGCGTAGCGGTCATCCGCTCACGGACGAAGACCGATGGCCGTGGCTGAAACTTTTGCGCGAGCAGATTACGCGTTCTCTTGCTGCAAAAGAGAACGCGATGCTTGCGTGCTCTGCATTGAAACGCGCGTATCGGGAGCGCTTACGCGTCAGCGGCAACGTGAAGTTTGTGTTTCTGCGCGGAGACTACGCGCTTATTGAAAACCAACTCCGTCGTCGACGCGGTCATTTCATGAATCCAGAGTTGTTGCAAAGTCAGTTTGCGGATTTGGATGAGCCGCAGCCGAATGAAGATGTACTAACGATCGATTTGGGACAATCTCCCCAAGAGCTTGTCGAGGAAATCAAAGCGAAGTTGAATCTGAGAACCACGGCTTCCTAGCCGTCGCGAAAAATGCCAAGATCGGCGCGCTGCGCTTAGTGGTTTGGATTCGGCGTGTTGCGCTTACCTGTCATGTTGAGCGAGGCGAAATATCTCTGGCTTTTGCTTTGCCGTGCCGTCGAAGAAATAATCAGAGATTCTTCGCTTCGCTCAGAATGACAAAGAGGGAATCACGACAAATTTAAACAGACTTGCGACGCACCGGCCCTACCATAGCGCATCGCAACGCTACGACGCCGTCGGTCCATAATAAAGATGGTCGCTTTCGACATTGAAGAGCCGATTCCACCGGGCGCGATAATTTTCGAACGCGATCTGCGCTGCCAGTTGCATCAGCTGTTCCTCGGAAAATTGGTTGCGCAAGCGCATCATTCCGTAGAACCAGCGCAGATGCCATGGCGCCTCCTTTTTCTCCAAACCTGAAACACGAGCCATGACTAATCCGTATCGTTCTCCGCAACGCGTTCGGCCTTAACGGCCGAGAAGCATCTGGTTCTGTTATTCGTGCGCTGGTTTTCTCAGCGAAACGAGTTTCTTCACGAGCATGTTAGTGCCTTTTTCCAAAAACATTCCCCACGCACTGAGCGCAGCCAGAGTTGGCACGCAGATCAGAAGGAATGCCCAGATCGGCACCTCACGAATGCGAAGTCCGAGCCAGATGACGTAGGGTTGGTGAATGAGATACAATCCGTAGGAATAGAGTCCCACGAGACCGAAAAGGTTCGCCGGCCCCTTGAATAACGAAATGATTCCAGCGATACCGACAATCTCGAGCATGCAACATGCGCCGGTGGCAAAATCCACGAAAATGTACTCGTAGAGGCCGTCATAGAGTTGCAGCGCTGCAGGATAGAGAATCAGTCCAAGAACCAGTCCCCCCCCGCGAAGGAAAAACCAATCCACGCGTGCAGGCGAACGCGTGTGCCACATGGCGAGCGACATTCCCAGCGCGAACTCTGGCAAACGACAGATCGCGAAACCGCCTAACACCCACAGACCATTTTGCTGCCAGACGACAAGCAACATGTAACGCGCGAAAAATCCGGCGGCGCACGCGATGAACAAAAACCATAATGGACCCACGCGGCGCGCCATCAGGAAAAGCAGCGGAAAAATCAGGTAGAACTGGATCAGCATGGAGAAGTACCACCATGCTGCGTTGAGGTACATGAAATTCATCTGAATATCGATGAAGCGCAGGCCGAGCAGGCTCAGAATGATGCGGCCGTCCACGGGTTCCAGCCGCGCAACGAATGGCGAGAGAAAATAAACCAAATGCGCCACCCAGTACATCGGATAGAGGCGCAGAAACCGCGCTCGATACCAGACACCCCACCCGATCGCGCCGGACTCGGCACGTCGCATGGTTGATTGCATGAGCGTCCAACCGCTCAGGATTATGAAAACGCCGACGGCATGGAAACCGACTCCTGAGACTTTGAACCAAACCAGTCTAAGGATAGTCAGCGTGCTCGCCGCAACGCTGCTCCAGTCGGCCGGTGGAAGGATGCCGTACTGAAAATATGTCCGGAAAAAATGAAAGTATGCGACGAAAAGAATTGCCAGCCCCTTTGAAATGTCGATCCAAAGAAGCCGCTTCATCGCACCGGCTTAGCAGGGAAAAGTCATTCAGGTCAAGACGCTCGACGACGTGAGGACTGCCCGGACGGGAGTCTACTAAGACGCCGGCGAACCAACTATGGTGGCGGATCGCGTAGTGCTTCCGGCGAGCGCAAGAATCACATCCGTCTTCGCGATCGTGCCGATTAAACGTTTCGTTACCGAATCATTCTGGAACAATCAGCCGGAGTAATAGAGGCATTTGGGAAAAACTTTCGACCAGGCCCGGCTCCGAGCTGCCAGTAAGGATTTTATGAACAATGCTCGTTGCGACACGAAATGCGATCGAGCAAATGCCTCCGCAGAAGCCAATGACTCCGGACCAAATCAGCGTGCCCTGAAGATCGGCTGGACGGATTCGCTCCTGAAACCAGACCAGGAATTTTAGTCTGCGGAAGATCTTCAGACTCGAACCAGATGATTTGGTAACGGCCTCGCTGGAAACCACACTTATCAAGTTGGTGCATGGCAGCATGCGTCAAGCGAGAGAATGATCTTGCGGAATGCGACCCTTGTTGTTGCCGTAGCAATATCACAAAATGATCACTACAAATGCGCATGAAATTTCGCTCGAACGCGGACGCCTTTGGATTGTGCTCGCAACGATTGCGATCAATATCGTTGCTGTTTCGCTATTAACGCTCGCGCCTTGGTCAGACTGGCGCACCGGCGCGGCGCTCAATGTCGTCGATAATTGTCTTCTCGTCGGCTTTGTACTCTTCAGGTCCGACGCGTTGCTCGCGCGATTTCTTCTCTTTGGACTCCTGGTCGGCTTCGCTGAGCTCCCGGCTGACGCCTGGCTGGTCGATTACACGCGTACGCTGGACTACTCGATTGGCGGAGGCCCGATGATTTGGCGATCGCCCCTATGGATGCCACTAGCTTGGGAAGTCGTGGCGGTACAATTCGGATACATCGGACTGCGGTTGTGGGAACGGTTTGGCAAGGCCGGTTTGGTCATGATCGGACTGCTTGGCGCAATCAATATTCCGTTTTATGAGGAGATGGCGCGGAGAATCCACTGGTGGCAGTACAGTCGTTGCCGAATGACTTCGTTCACGCCGTGGTACATCATTCTTGGCGAGTTCGGAATTGCGATCGCACTCGCGTTGTTTGCGAAAACCCTGCGACGGGGTTCGTGGCGCCGGGCTGTTATCGCTGGAATCGGCGGTGGATTATCGATCTTTGTTTGCTACGTCCTTGCGTTTTGGATTACGGATCGATTGCTTGAATAGCGTTTTCAGCCACCAGACGCTTCCTCCGCGCGGGACGGTTTGCAGAACCAGATGGCTGCGGCACAGACGAGCAGAGTAACGGAGATCACAAGGAAGGCGTCGTTGAACGCCATGACGAACGCCTCGCGGGTAACGAGTGACTTAATTACAGCGTATGATTGCTTGAGCGCAGTTGGCGCATCAAAGCCTTTGTTTACGAAATTCTCCTGCACCGCGGCGAGTCGCGTCTGTGTCGCCGGCGAATACACCGTGACCAGTTCGCCGATGCGAAGATCGTGAAATTGTTCACGGCGCGTGACCAGCGTGGAAAGAATCGCGATGCCGAAACTGCCGCCGATGTTGCGGAAGATGTTGAAGATAGCGGAACCGCTTCCGGCATCTTTTGCTGCTAGCGTCGCCACAGCAAGACCGGTTATCGGCACGATCGTGAAGGGTTGACCGAATGCGCGCACGATATTGGCGAGCCGGAGCTGATCGCCAGCGTAATCAAAACTCATGCTGATGTTCATGTAACAGCTCACGGCGAAAATGAGACAGCCACAGCAAACAAGCAGCCGTTGATCGAACCGTTTCATCAACAGTGGCAAAAACGGGAAGATCAGAAACTGAGGCAAGCCCACCCAGATGAGCACTTCACCGATCTTCAGCGGGCTGTAGCCCTGAACGGTACCGAGATAAAGGGGGATCAGAAAAATGGTGCCGTAAAGTGCCAGACCGAGTCCAAAAGCAATGACGGACGTAAAGGCCAGATTGCGACAGACCAGCAAACGCAAATTCACGAAAGGCTTTTCCCGGACGAGTTCGATGATAACGAAAAGTGGAACAAAGATCGTGGCTAGGATCGCGCAGTTGCGAATGAACGGGCTACCGAACCAATCCTTGCGCTGGCCTTCCTCCAGCATAGCGACAAGTGAACCCAGTCCGATGGCCATGCAGAGAATTCCCCACCAATCCCCGGTACGAAGTTCACGAAGCTTCATCGATTCTTTGTCAACGCCATACAGGATCGATGCCAGCATGACCGCACCTGGAATGAAGTTGACATAAAAGTTCCATTGCCATCCAAAGCGATCCGTGAGCCACCCACCGAGCGCCGGACCAATTGCGGGTGCGAGCGTAGCTGTCATCCCGAACATCGCCTGACCAACGGACAACAGATTTTTCGGCATTGTGCTTACGATGACAGTCAGGGCCATGGGAATGAAAACGCCGCCGGTAAATCCCTGGCTCGCGCGGAACACGATCATTTGACTCAAGCTCGTGGAGATTCCGCACAGCGCGCTGAACAGAAGGAAAAGAAGCACGTTCGCGACGAGGTAGTAGCGAACCGTAAACACTTTTGCGAACCAGGCAGTGAGGGCGATCGTGACGATTTCGCCCACGAGATAGGCGGTCGAAATCCAGGAGCCTTCGTCGGGCGTGGCAGCGATCCCGCCGGAGATGTCACGCAAGGATGAGTTCGTGATCTGAATGTCCAGCACAGCCATGAATGCGCCGAGCATGGTGCCGAACACGGCCACCCATTTCCGAAAATCCATTTTGCGATTTTCTTCCGGCATGGCCGCACGTCATTCGGGTCTGCCTGTGCGCAGATCGATCTTCGGCTCACACGATAAACCGGGCACAACGCGGGCTCGGTATTTGCCGACATCGTCGAACACGATTTTCACCGGCACGCGCTGCACGATTTTGGTGAAATTGCCGGTGGCGTTGTCGGGTGGAAGCAAAGCGAAAGTTGACCCCGTTCCGGGCTGCAAACTATCGACGTGCGCACTGAATTTATGATCCGGGATTGCATCGATCTTTACATCCACATGCTGGCCGACACGCATTCGCGCGAGCTGCGTTTCCTTGAAGTTTCCAAGGACCCAGACATTGCGCTCTACCACAGCCATCAGCGCCTGGCCTGGCTGAATTCGCATGCCGGTTTCGACGGTCTTCTTTCCGATCACGCCATCGGCGGGCGCGATGATTGTGGTGTATGAGAGTTGGAGCTCTGCGTTGTGCAGCGCCGCCTCCGCCGCTACCAGATCGGAGGTCGCGGCATCCATGGCTCCTTTCCCAGTTCGCAATGCGGCCGTTGCGTTGTCGAGGTCTTGTTTGGAGACGACCTTTTCATGGCTGAGTTTCGTGATGCGATCGTAATCGCTTTGGGCGTGATCGAGATTCGCGCGGGCCTGAACTGCTGCGGCCCGTCGTTGAAACACCTGTGCTCTTGCTTGCTCGAGCGCGACTTTAAAATCGCGTTGGTCGAGTACAACGAGTGTCTGCCCTGCTTTGACTAATTGATTATCGTCGATATTGACGCTTTCAACAGTACCTGCAACGCGCGCACTGATCTCGTGCACGTGGGTCGTGGTATAAGAGTCATCGGTCGATTCGAAGTTGCGAGCATGCAGCCAGTACAGGAGCACGCCGATTAAAACGACACCGGCGCAGACGCCACCAATGATCAACGTCTTTCGAGAAACATGGAATCCTTTCTCCTTGTCTTCATCTTCATCGCGCGCGCGAGTCTCGGTCTTACGTCCGGTGCGATCCGTGGTTTTCTCAGCTACGCCGCCATCCCCTTCCCAGTGTGAGGAACGGTTTCCATCTCTCTCGTCGCTGTTTTTCGCCATCTCGATGCCTTTTACTATTTAAACGATTTCGCATCCGATTTTGGCCCCGTGTGGCGCGAGGGAATGCTTGATCGCAAGTTGGCGTGGCGCATTGGCGAGGGAAATCTTCAGCGAGTCGGGAGCCAGCCTGATGTTCAAGAACGAACCAATCAAAAGGGTCTCAATCGCATCGCGATAATTGGCACAAAAAGGGAACCGGCCTAACGAGAAGTGAACAAAGAAAATCGCAGATCACGCTTATGCAACAAGCGGACTTGCCAGATCACTAATCTTACCTAAGGAAGTAGAGGGACTAAGACAAACGGTCACGCTGGCCCGACAAGGGTATCCATCAGCCTCGTATCGCAGGCGACGTAATGGATGATCGAACCGGTACATTTGGGATTGATGAGTTATGAAAATTTCCTGTTTGCTAATTGTATTCCTTTGCCAATCTGCTGTCGCGGCGATCCCGACGCCTTTGCCGTCCCCGTCGGTGACGGCGTCCGTGTCTCCAGCTGCGACGATCACGCAGTCGGTTACTCAACTATCCGCGCAACGCGCCGCCACTGAGCGGTCGAACATATACCGGGCCGGTGCGGCTTACGGTCATTGGCTCGATCAAATGGCAAAAAGTTCCGGCAACACTTTTCTTCAACGGGCGATTTTCGATCGAGTTACCTGGGTGCGTTTGCTGAGTTGCGTTGTTGCGCTCGCGCTCTTGTCTCTGCTCACCGGTTGGTTTGTCTGGATAGTCAGGCAGCACGCTGGCGAAATTGAATCGACGCGATACCAGTCCTGGCTGGCCTTGAGTGCAGCCGCGATTCGCAAACCGGTGGCGCTTTTTATTTGGATGTGCGGCGGAACGTTCGCGCTGCTGCCGATTGCTGCGGGCATTGTTTCCAGGCCCACGCGTATTTTTTGGGCCCGTGCGCTCACAGCGATTCTCTACGCCGGATGGATTATCGCGCTGCTATGGCTGGTTTTTCGCGCGATTCGCGCGGTCGAAAAACGAATGCGTCTGTGGGCGGAGCGAACGCGGAGCTTACCAGGCAAAATCATCGTTCCAATCGTTGGACAGTCATTGCGGCTCTCGGTGCCGCTGCTTGGAATCATTCTATTGTTACCGCTGCTTAAGGTTCCCGAAAATTGGGCGTGGGTGACACAAAAAGGTGTCGGCATTCTGTTCATCGTCACGCTTTCATTTCTGATCGTTCATGGCATCAATGCGATGCAGGCGGCGCTGTTGAGTCAACAACGATTGGACCTGCCGGACAATCTTTCCGCGCGCCGGATCTACACCCAGGTATCGGTGATTCGCAAAATAATCATCACAGCCGTCGTAATCATTGCGACCGGGTCGGTTCTGATGCTTTTCGATCCGGTGCGGCAGTTCGGCACGAGTATCCTGGCTTCAGCTGGAATCGCAGGCATCGTGATCGGCTTCGCCGCGCAACGGACTCTCGGTAATGTGCTGGCGGGAATTCAGATCGCGCTAACGCAACCGCTACTCATCGATGACATCGTGGTCGTCGAAGGCGAGTTTGGCCAGATCGAAGAAATCACTCTCACGTACGTGACGGTAAGAACGTGGGACTTGCGCCGGATGATTTTGCCGATCACTTATTTTGTTGAAAAACCGTTTCAGAACTGGAGTCGCGTTTCTACCGATCTTCTCGGCGCGGTTGTTCTGTACCTCGATTATCAGGCGCCCATTGGCGAATTGCGCAAGGAATTGAAGCGGCTCGTCGAAAACAATCCGAAGTGGGACAGGAAGGTGTGCGGATTGCAGGTCACCGACACCAAGCAAACAACAATCGAAGTGCGCGCGCTCGTCAGTGCCAGCAATCCTGGCAGAGTTTTCGATCTTCGTTGTGAAGTGCGCGAAGGGCTCATCGAATTTCTCTGCCATAATCATCCTGAAAGTCTTCCCCGACAGCGCAACGTCAGCCAACCTCCGGACGAAGGGATTCAGCACCGGCGAAAATCAAAATCCGCATTGGTAGTGCAGGGAAGGGAACACGAACGCGGCCCCACGGCTCCCGGCATCCACGCCGAACTCGACAGTGATGGTGCCGGCAGTTAGCTGATGCCTCAAAAGAAAAGGAGCGAAGAAACTCCTAAAAGCAAAACCGCGCCGATCGAGTGGCGCGATGAATTAGAAAGGTGGCGGCACCTGTAGTTGCAATGAGAGAATTGGACTCTTATCTGAATGATCATCTGGCGGGCTCAGTAGGCGCACTCGAGCTGGTTGATCACTGGAGCGAGCTTTACGATGGCAGACCATTGGCAAAATTTCTCTCCGCACTAAGGAAAGACATCAAGGCCGATCAAAAGACGCTACGAGAATTAATGCGCGCGCTTGGAACGAAAGAAAGTAGTGTTCGACCAGCAGGCGCTTGGGTGGCGGAGAAATTGAGCCGGGCTCGCTTCGCCGTTGCTAGTGATGACGCCGGGGGATTGGGTCTCGTGCTCGCACTCGAAACAATGGTGATGGGAATTACTGGCAAGAAGCTTCTCTGGCGCGCCTTGGCTGCGTCTGATTTACCGAGGAAAGCCAATATCGATTTTGTAGAAATGGAGCAACGCGCTGAGGAACAAATCGCACGAGTCGAGCTTGAGCGTATCCGCGCCGCGCGCGACGCCCTGTCCGGCGACCGCGCGAGATAATAGCGCTACAATTCAATCTAGTTGTGCTGCGATTCTGCGTCACCGATACGAAGGCCCCAAAGAATAAGCGCGAAAGAAACAATACCGGTCGGTGCGGATGAGTACGCCACAATCTTGAGGATGGCTTCCTGAAAATTGCTTCCATGGGCACTTCCCGCCGCTAATGGCATTGTGGAGTTACCTGCTCCCCAGATTGCGCCCAGTAAAAAGGCGGCGACGATTGCGAAGCCCGAATAGATCAATAGCCAGAACGCGAGCCGCGAGGCTGCGATTATAAGATGAAGCTTTGGCCATAACAATCCCATGGCTATGAACAAAACGCCTAACAGTGCCATCAACGAGTATGCTGAAAGCCCCAGACGCGGCGCCGCAAAGCCAGAAATCACAAATCCTTCGAAAGAACTAACCAAAAAAAGCGCAACACCAAGCTGAAGGAGCCGATGACCTTGACGCGATAACATGCACCCTCAGTATTATGCGGTGAAGCCGTGATCGATGATAAATGCAGCTCCCGTTGCGAACTTCGCTTCGGGACTAACAAGAAAAGCAACCATCGCAGCAACATCGACCGGTTCGCCGAACTGAGGCGTCACCATGAATGACCGAAGATCCTTGGCATAGGGACTGTCTTCTGGGTTCCCATCGGTTTTGATCGGACCTGGGTGGACGGTGTTTACTGTGATTCCCCGCGGACCAAGATCGCGGGCCATTCCCTTCGCGAGACCGTCGAGGCCAGCTTTGACCATGCTGTAGATGCTTGTCGTCGCCAATGCAGCGAAGTCGGCGATGTTGCTGCTCACAAAAACAATTCGTCCACCTTCACCCATGTGTTTGAGCGCCGAGCGCGATGCGATGAATGCGGCTTTCAAATCCACGGCCACCATATGATCGAACTCCTCATCCGAAACTTCATCGACAGGTTTAAAAAGAAATGCCCCTGCACTGCTCACGAGGATGTCGATATGACCAAATTCTTTCGCGACCTTCTCAACCGCTTTCACAAGCTCGTGTTCGCTGCCGCTGTCGGCCTGGATGGCAATAACCCGGTTGCCGTCAGCGCTTGCTTCCTTGACGATCGAATCCGCGGCCTCTTGTTCCTTGAGAAACGTGAACGCGACATCGGCTTTTTTCACGAGCAAGCCGCTTAACTATGCCCGCGCCGATGCCACGACTGCCACCTGTGACCAAAGCGACCTTGCCCGACAAGCGAGACGCCACATTGCCTTCTTCATTATTTTTCCTGGTTTGATTCACGGTGCTCGTCCCTTTCTAACGTGGATTGTTCTTCCAAAAAATAGATCGGTTAACGATTCAAGATCGCGCGTCATGATTTGCGCTGGCGCCTGTCGAGTGGCGACTATACAGGTCTAATTCTGTCCCTGATTATTCGGGATTAATGCCGGTGATCTTCCAAAGCTTGTACGGATCGGTGCGCGTGGACTTGCCGTTATTGAAGCGCGGCATGTTTTCGATCTGCGACGCAGTCACGTAAATTTCGCCGTTCGGTGCCCAGCTCAACGTGTCCGGCCAAAGCAAACGCTTGTCCGCGATGATTCGAATCACGCGCTTGCTCGCAGGGTCCCAACGCACGACTGCGCTGCTTTCGAGATCGGTAAGATAAACGCTGCCATCCGCGCCTTCGAGCATCCCATCGGGTGCTGGCGTCTGCCCGACGTTTTCCACTTTCGATTCCAGCTCGCGTTTCCCGAGCGTTTCATCTGTGAGGGAACTTGTCTTGATCCGGTAAAGTGAGTGACCGGTGAGCGCGTGATAATAGAGATAGCCGTTCTTCGTATCGAGTGCGATGCCATCGGACGCGATCTGCGGCGGCATTTTCTTTTGCTGGTCGATCAACGCTTTACCATCCACTACGAGCTTGACGTCTTTTTCGGGCTGAGTGGATGGATGGTCATCGAGAAGTCGTCGCGCTTTGCCACTTTTAAGATCGACAACGATGATTGCGCCATTGGCGGATTCCGTGATGAACGCAGTGTTGGTGCGCGTATCGATGCGAACATCGTTAAGATAACTTTTCTTCGGCGCCACATCTTCACCGAACGGGATTGTTTGCACGACCTGGTTCGTAGCGAGATCAATCTTCACCAGCTTTGGTCCGCCTTTGACGATCTCCTGCATTTTTGGTGCTGCCGGATCGAGGACCCACAAATTGTCCTGATCATCGACTATCACGCTTTGAACACAGACAAAATGTGAACCCGCAGGGCCAGGCGTGTTCCATTCGTCGTTGGGAAATGCCTTGGGCTGGCCGTTCACAATTTCTGCCACCGAAATGGAGTGATCATCCGACCAATAGGGGAAATTCACGAAGATGCGGCCGGACTTTGTCGAGACACCTACGCCTGTAATTTGTTGCTCGGGAAAATTTGCTACCTTTTGTAGCTCCACCGCAGATGCGATCGCGGCGCTAATAAGAAATACCACGGGAGCGAACTGAATCCGCATAAAAAGAATTCGCGGCTGCCTCCGTAACCGGATGAGCTAAATGCGCAGATCCGGTTGCGTGTGTGCTATCAAACGATTGGTGCTGGTTGCTCGCTACTCCGCGTCGGCGACGGACCTATTCTTAACGCAAGCAGCGCCGCGACGAGTGCCATTCCGCCGAGAAGCAGGAACGATTCGACGTGTGTCCCAGTCCGCGCCTTCAATGCGCCGATAATCGCCGGGCCTGCGAAGCTGCCGAGGTTCGCGATCGTCGTCACGAGAGCTATTCCGGCGGCAGCTGCGGGTCCAGTGAAAAACTGGGTAGGCATGGACCAAAACGGCCCATAACTGGCGCAGTGTCCCAACGGAACAAGCGCCAGGGCAACGATGGCTAACACTGGCTGGCGCATCAGAGCACATCCAGCGAAACCGACAGCCATTAGTGACAGCGGCACAGCTATGTGTAGCGCTCGTTCGCCCGTGCGATCCGAGTGATAACTATTCAGAAGCATTGCTAAAATCGTTACCGCGCTAATTGCAGCAATTACCAGACCTACCTTGAAGTTACCAAGGCCGGTAAGCGACTTGATAACAAGTGGCGCCCAGAAGGAGTAACCATAGAATCCGGCTGCGACCAGAAGGAAGATGACCCCTAACTTCCAAACAGTGGCATCGATCAGAGCCATACGGATGTCTGGTCTTGGCAGACAAGCTCTTTGCTCGGCTGCAAGTGTTTCTACCAGCCAGTCGCGTTCTGGCGGAGCTAGCCAGCTCGTTGTTTCGGGACGATCCTTCAGATAGAAAAGGACGCTGGTACCCAGGATCACCGCGGGCAACCCTTCCACTAGGAATAACCATTGCCAGCCCGCTAACCCATGAAGACCATCTAACTCCAGCAGGGCTCCCGATAAAGGACCTCCTATTAACCCCGTCACGGGCACCGCAGTCATGAAAGCCGCAATCGCTCGCGCGCGATGCGCTGTAGGATACCACAGGCTCAAGTAGTAAATCACTCCGGGAAAGAATCCGGCTTCAGCTACTCCAAGAAGAAATCGCAGCAGGTAGAAAACTGCGGGAGTCCGCACAAACATCAGGCTGGCGGAGATCAGGCCCCACGTTACCATGATTCGCGAGATCCAAAGCCGGGCTCCAACTCGTTCAAGGATGATATTGCTTGGTATCTCAAACAGGCAATAACCAAGAAAGAAGATACCCGAGCCGAAACCAAAGGTCACTGAACTGAACCCGAGATCGGCGTTCATCTCCAACGCCGCGAAGCCGACGTTCACTCGGTCAAGCCAAGCTATAGTGTAAAGCAAGAAAAGGAACGGAATTAGACGCCAGGTAATTTTGCGCAGTGTGACTGCCGATAACTCCTTCGCGTTGGCCGCTGTTGGCACCATTGAGCGGGATCTGTCGTCAAAGCGTTTCATATCTCAAAACAAGTTGGACGCCATCTTATAAATCACGGAAACGGCCTGAGGGCAGGCCATCTCCAACGTTGATCGTCGGTGTATGTGATGGAGCCGGACCGCCCTCGGCCCGTAAGCAACGGGATGAGTTTTATGTGTGAGATGACTTATAGGCAAATAGCATTGCACTGAAAGTGGACGATCTTTGCTTGCCAGACGGCCGCGTTTTCTATTACAAATCGCGTCCACCAACCAGACCAAATTATCTCCATAAGAATAATTGTGCTCCTTATTCCAGTTATCGCGAGCATGACGGCTGTTCACGGAAGCGTACCCATCATCGTTAACACCCCTGCTCACCAGCGGGCGGTGATGAAACTATGTAGCGATGCAAGCGATCAACTAAGAAATGGGGATGTTGCCGGTGCAAAGCGCAATGTTGATGCAGCGCTTCGAATCGATCCCAAATTGTGGCCAGCGCTCTACATTCGCGCCCAGATTTTTAGAAAAGAGGGCAAATACGAACTCGCCATTCAGGACTGCAACGAAGCGCTCCGACAATATCCAGGCTGCGTCGAGGCGTCCCTGTTGCGCGCCAGTGTCAAGGTGCGCCTTGGGAAATATGCGGAAGCATTGAAAGAGCTTAATTATCTGATCTCCCTCCACCCTCGGCCTGTTACATTGGCCAGGGCGCTGAGCGACCGGGCGTGGTTTCAGGCGACTTGCCCGGACTCGTCATTTCGTAATGGGCAACAAGCAGTCAAGGATGCGAAGGCCGCTTGCAGCATCATGCAGTGGAAAGACGAGGACATGATCGATACGCTTGCCGCCGCTTACGCCGAGACTGGAGACTTTGATTCCGCTGTCCGGTATGCAGCTCAAGCGTTAGCTGTAAAAGGAATTTCGCCCGAAGACGCAAGGGTTTTTCGCGAACAGCTGGCGTGGTTTCAACACCACAAACGGATTCCCGTTTCACAATAACATCGGCCATCTCCACTCCGAAAAGTTCGGACTTAGACTATTCGTCGCTCTTGAAGGGTAACCGTGAAGATCAGGACCAAGAGAGGTGTTACTATTTGCCAATGAGAATCAAAATGCCAGCTGCCAGCGCCAGAATTCCCATAATGATTGTCGGAATCGTGATGTGGAATAGCAGAGTGATTCCAGCAAGAATTAGGTAGATCGAGAGGAGGAGCATTCCGAGGTTTTTGGTGATGTTCATGCGGCGTTTTTGAGGCAAGGCCAGCGGGTTTGCACGCTTTAAATTCGCAGTGTTGGACATCACTGCATCTTCGACGGAACCAGAATCGCGTCACTCATGCCGTGCACAAACTTTTTGTCGGCCGGAGCGATTGTCGCCAGCGCCCCTCGCAATGTTACACGATTCGGTTCCACAAAGAAATAGGGGCAAAGGCGCACTCGGCCCTTCATTGTCTTTAACTCATTAGAATCCGGATCCCAATACTGATGATCGAACAGACTGCCTTTCTGAAAGCGTTGCATGATCGTAGGTGACGAATCGAATGTCTCGAGTGCATGGTTGATTCGCTTTTCCCATTCCGCGTGCGGCAGATCGGCGCCAAGCGTGATGCCGCGGCTGCCCCAGCCAAGCGGTGAGAAGCCGCTCACTTTCAAAAGAAGATCGCGATCTTTCTGGCTGAATTTCGCTGCCTCGCGCCAGTCATGAATCTCCAGGCGTGGTATGACTGCATGTTGTGGCAAGGGCGTTGGATCGAGCAGCCACGAGTAGGGGATCACTTCCTGTAGCTTACTGAAATATTTCTCGCCTAATTCGCGTCGCCAAAATTCACGCAGCGGCTGCATCCAAAAAAGCGCGAACCACATTTTCTCTTCGAGATAGGGTTTGATCGGTGGGGTTATGCTGATGCGACTTTCAGCATTCGCTCGTAAAGTGTTCTCGATCCCGGGAATGTTTGGCAGATCGAATAATTCGAAGAACCTATACACGGCGCGTCCGTCCTGCGGTTCGTAGTTCTCAGCTGCAACAACGCGCCATGACGGTGCTGATTCTGGATGCTTGATCCCGGATGCTGGATTTTCCGAGGATACCCGCTCTTCATCTAGGATCGAGCTTCCAGTATCGAGTATCTTTTGATTCAATCGCGCGGCGATCCATTCCATTTCCGGCCGGTAAGTCGCGGCCTCTTGCGAGATAACGATGTCACCTCCGTTTGGCAGCACAGTGCGAAAACCCTCCAGCATTCCGTCTGCGCCGCCGATGATCTGGCTGTCGAAAGTTGAATAGGTCTGGTTGAGCCAGCCGGTCAGACCGATTCCGCCTGGCACAGAATCGATTTCGGCAATGATATAGCCCTTTTCCGTCAGAATTAGATCGGGACGAATCACCCGCGGTAAATCGTCCCGAATTTCTTTGCGCCTCGAAAACTCAATCAGCTCTTTGGGTTTACCGGCATCGAGATAACGCGCTATCCACGCAGGCTGCTTGCCCTTGATGCTCAGCTGATAGAGCTGATTACAGGCCCGCTGAAAAACGAACAGGCGATGTCCGAGTTGTTCCAATTCAGCGACAAATTTTTTCTCCACCGGAAACGCATCAGGCGAGAGCAACCAGGCCTTTTCCGCGAAAAGGCCTTCCCTCGGGAAGGCAGCGCGAATGGTTTGCAATCTGTCGGATTGTGTGAGCATCGAGTTGCGCAACTCTCAACTCTCACTACTCAACTCTCAACCGTCGATCATCTTCCGGCCGCCATTTTCTTCAGCGCGAGCTTCACCAGTTCTTCCGCTGGTTTCGCTTCGCCTTTCTCCTGGAGGTCGCGCACGGCTTTGTGAGCATCGATCTGTTTATAACCAAGCGCGATCAACGCGAGCACGGCCTCGTTGGCCTGCTCCGCTTCCGGAGTAGGCGCGTGTGCGGCACTAGCTGCTTCCCAGGCCGCCGCCACTCCCAGCTTGTCCTTTAATTCCAAAACGATTCGCTCAGCCGTTTTTTTTCCGAGCCCGCTGATTTTTGAAATTGCCGCGACATCGGAGTTTACGACGGCGGCCTTAAAATTGGTCACGCTCATTCCACTAAGCACTGCGAGCGCCAGCTTCGGTCCGATGCCGCTTACGTTGTTTACGAGTAATCGGAAAAGGTCACGCTCAGCGGGCGTCATGAATCCGTAAAGCACATGCGCATCTTCGCGGACAGCCAGGTGCGTGAGAATACGAATGGGCTGGCCTGGTTCCGGAAGCCTATCGTAGCTGGAGAGCGGGATGAAAACTTCGTAACCAACGCCGCCGACATCGACGATTGCGTGCGTAGGCAAAGCGCTCACCAGTTTACCGTAGAGAAAAGTGATCATGGATTCGTTAAAAAGATTGGAGCGTTAAAGCGGGGGAATGTGTTGTTTGTCATTCTGAGCGAAGCGAAGAATCTCTGATTATTTCTGGAGCCTCATATGCCGCAAGCCAATAGCCAGAGATGCTTCACGTTGCTCAACATGACAGACGAAGGAAACCGCTTCAACGCTTCATCACTTCAACGAATCACTCCGGCTTTAGCACGAGCGTGAGATCAACCCGTTTCCCCTTCGCGATGTTGAGGCCACGCGCGGAAAAAGATGTCCACGTTTGGGGACGATTTGGAAAAAGCGCCTGGGCAAGTGAAGTCGGTACAATCACAAAACGAGGGCCTGGCCCGGACATGAAGTCGACTACGTTCTTTTTGTTTAGCCGTGTGAGAAAGCTTTGAACGCGACTGCGAAAATACCAGACTACGCTCGGCTCCTCGAATTCGACGGACGCAAATTGCATGTTCGGCTGCAAATGTGGACGCGATTCCCGGAAAAGCTGATAGGCGGGAAAAAACCGTGCGACCAACGGCGGAATGATTAACGCAATTGCAATCCATACACAGGCAGTAGCGATAGCGACTGTTCGAAACAAGGAGCCGTGATTTGTGTTCGCGGTTGCCCGTTGCCAATGCCGCGCAAGCAGGAGAGCGAGCAGCGGAAAGGCCGGCAACGTGTAATGGGGCAACTTCGTTGCAACCAGTGTGAAGATCACAAAAATGATTGCGATGCCCGTGAGGAGATAATTATCGAGCTGATTTTGGCTGTAGCCGGGATCGGCGTTCCCGGCCTTTTTTTGTCTCCACAATTGCCGGACCAACCACGGCAACTTGATCGACCAGGGAAAGAAACTGACGAAGATTGTTACAAAATAGAACGGTAGGAGCACCAGATACATCCCAAACGAACTTGCCCCGTGACCTTCCATCGTCGCAAGGGACCGACTAATGACATGTCGCCCGATTCCAATCGCCAAGAATTGGCCGTGAGTTTGAACCAGCGCGGGAATTCCCCAGAGCGCGACAACGGCGAGCATCAGCAAAATTCCACGCAGCAATTTGAGATGCCGAGCCAACTCCCAATCTCGCGCAAGGATAATTGTCGCTCCAACAGTGAGCAGCGGTAACCATGCAATCGGTCCCTTCGCCAGAAAACCAAACGCTAGCGAGAGATAGAATATCCACGACCATCTCCGTTGGATGTTGGGCGTTGGGCGTTGGGCGTTGGATGTTTGCTTCCTGCAAATGAGCTCATAGCCACTCCAGTGCGCCAACGTCATAAACAGGACGAGCCACATGTCAGCGACTGCGGCTTTTGCATGAACAAAAGTCTGTAGCGAAAGTGTGAAAATAATCGCGGTCCACCAACCAACCGAGGTCGCGCCGTTGCGGCGGCTCCAGGCAAAAATCACGAGAGCAATCAGCGCTGCCGCGATCGCGGATGGAAAGCGCGCGCTGAAATCGTTCTCACCAAAGATGCGATAGCTCGCTACCTGCGCCCAATAGGCGAGGGGAGGTTTGTCCAGTCGTAGCTGATTATTGAAGTAAGGAACGACGTAATCAGCGCGCTGGATCATTTCTCGCGATGCCTCTGCGAATCGCGGTTCGTCACGATCGATCAGCGGCAGGCTCCACGTGCCGGCCAGATGAAAAAGGACCAAGCCGAAGAACAGAAAGACGGAATTGCGTATTGCGGATTTCAAGAGCGCGCTCAAAATAGCGCCCGCTAAAACTCACGGGAACTTATTTGTGAAGCGCGCCGGCTTTTTTTATTGGCTGATCGGCATCGTCATTGCGGCGATAGCGATCGCAACAGCATTCTATTTCGACGAGGCGGTACGCGATTTCATGGCGCAACATCAAAACCCCATGATGCGCAATTTCATGCGCAACGTGAGCTTGTATGGTGATTGGCCCTTACATCTTGCCCTTGGATTGCTCCTTTTAGGAATCGCCTGGCAGCGCCAGGGCAAAAAATGGATGCGAATTTTTTTGTCGATGTTAATGGCGCTCGCGATTGCCGGCGTAATCGGGCGCGGCATTCAAATCGCAACAGGTCGCGCCCGTCCGTCTATAAGAACGGAACAAGTTAGGAACAGGTTCAGCGCCAAATACAACGCATTTCCCTCCGGTCACGTCGGCGCCTCAACCGCGTTTTTTGGCGTTTTGATTTTCGCACGCCCTCGCATCGGGCTCGCCTGTCTCCCGATCCCGATTCTGATCGGGCTCTCGCGAATGTACCTTGGTGCGCATTACCTTTCGGACGTTGTTTGCGCGGCAGTCCTCGGGATTATCTGCGCTGCGCTAGTCGCGCATTTTTCTTTCAAAAACTCTCAATCCGCAGTGCTCACTCCACAGTAGAAAAGCGACTACCAAAGGCGTTTGTTGGCAAATGCATGCCCCGACCCTGATTTGAGGTTTTTGGAACTTGAGCGAGTCCCGGGTGTCGCGTTAGGCCAGCGGATGAAAAGCTGCCTGTTTTTAGAACTCGATCAGCGTTCGGCCTTGCGGCGATTGCGCACCCACGAGTATTTCAGCACAAAAATTCCCTCTTCGTCGCCAGGAGGATGTCTGCATCCAGTTCGGCGATCAAACGCACGTGCGCTTGTCTTGATAATCGCAAGCACCTTGAAGATTCACCTACCCATTGCTCGAGCAATGCCGGAGTCAGCTCCGAAGCATTTGAAAGCGACAAGTGACGCTTCATCATATCGAGGAGAAGCGGCACTCGGGGACCCCATGTCTTCCTGAGAGTATCAAGCGCCTTGACGGTGACCTGATGCACCCGCGCTCGCGTAACGCCAAATCGCCGACCAATCTCTGCGAAGGTCAGGCCTCTGATTCTGGCAAGAAGAAACTGATTTTCCCGGCGCGATAGCTTCGCCATTCCCTGCTCGAGTAAAGTCAATAATTCCGCGGCTGCCTCGGACTCTTCGATACGCTTCGCATCAAACTCGCCCGCAATTGCCCGCTCGATCAGTTGCTCGATTTCGGCCACAGTGTGCCAGTAACAATTTTTGCATTGAAGCAACTCACAAGCGCTGAGCCCATTCAGATCGCCCAAGGTCCGAGCTCCGATCGATCGGACAACACCTGCTAAACGTCTCGTGATCGGCAATTCGTCAAACTGCAACTTACAAACTGATTTCGGAATGCTAAAATTAGCTTCTGTACCTGCCTTTCTGTGCAAAGCGTGCGCTTTGCCCAACCGCCTTCGCTGCGCTGCGGCGCAGCAGGCGCGGCGACGGCTATAAGTTCCATTTCCTGCACGAGACACATTCTCTGCCAGAGATTGAACGCCGCGTACAAGTGAATCCAACTCATGCAACGTATTGAATCCACAATTTTTCTGCCACGCAAAATCGCCTACCTTCCGCCCTTGAAGGTCGCCAAGCACGCGAACGCCCGATCTGCGCAACACATGGGCTAAACGCGCTGACGTCTGGCAAGTATCGAATGGCTGGTCCCGGAGAGCGACTGGAATTTCAATCCTTTTTGGAAAACAGCGGAACTCAAAGGCCACCATGCGCTTTTCAAACTTTCCGTGTGGCACGGCCATCTGGTTGTCCTTCTTTCCATGTACTTCTACGGGAGTGAGAGGGCTAAGTCAAAAGGCCTCTCAAGCAAGCGCGCGTTTCTGTTCTCGCTCCCCTAATTTCTAAAACACAGCGCGTTGCGTAGCGTGTTTTTATTCTCGACAAATCTTCGCATTGTAAATGTTCATATGAACATTACACGTTGAGTCCATCTTTGGGCGCGCATATCGCGCAAACTAATTGGCAAATCTCAGAAGCTGGAATTGCGGGGAGGCTTTCCTACCAAGTGAAACATGCGTTTATGACACAGATCTATAGGACACGTGATGACGGCAAGCGGGGATCTCGCGCCTCCGCGCATATATGAATCCAAGCATTGCCGCTATATTGACGCGATGGATGCCGGTTATAGACGTTTTGTGTCGTTGGCTGGCGCACATGGACGATAGGTAAGAATCGTTAGCAACGGCCTATCATAGATTTTGGGTCCAGCGCGTCTGCCAATTCCGCCATGCGGGCGATTTCAGGAAGATAGCATTTGCCTATACGGCAAACAGGCATTTTAGCTGTTTCTGGGCTGTAGCGAAAAGCAGCTGGCTGAAAGCTCGCTGGGACACGGGCTGCAACCCGATGTTCCAGCATCAAGCGATTGCATACCGAGCAGCGGTCCGAAAATTTCGCGGAGAATATTTAAGGAGCTTCACCAACAGGCATCCCGAGCCCTCTTTTATCCTGCACTGGCGGTGCGACCCTTCGAGTTACAAACGCAATGCGGTCTTAATGACGATGCGGAAGGCGAAAGTCAGTCTCGCATGCCAGAGGCATCGCCACAACTCGCGACAATCGATTTGGCAAATCTCTCGCAAACCGACTGACCCCTGCCCTTACTGGAGATCGAAAGGCGAGGCGATTTCAGCAACTCGCTCGCGAACTGCCGCGATGACCGGGTGCGCGAATCTCAACTCGCTTCTCGAGCGTGTAAGTGTTTGGAATCTTCCGCTCTGTCCGCCGCCTTCAGGGAACGCAGAACCGCTTCAAACACAGCCTCGGGCGAAATCTCGTTGATGCATTTGCGGCCCGTGCGGCATACTCCACTATAATAACAGTCGCAGGGAGTAGGCGGTTCTACAATCTCTCCGCGGCCGTAAAGCTCAAATTCATAGCGATTAAAAATATTGTTCAGCAGCACTAAAGGCGTACGCGCGCCGATCGCTAAATGCATAGCCATGGTGACTGCACTGACGATGCACTGGCAGCGCTCGATCATCGCATAAAAGGTTTCCAAAGATTGAACGCCTGACGCCAAACAACCCGTCGCGTCAACCAGCCGGGCTGACATCTCGACTTCCTCTGGCCCTCCTAATAGAACCGGTTGCAATCCTCGCCCCTTGAGCAGTTTGATTAATTCAATCCAGTACTCCACCGGCCAAATTCGAGAAGGCCAGCGCCTGCCGGCCCCAATGTTTAGTCCTATTGCAGAATCTTTCGGTAGAAGCTGGGCCGCCCTTTCCCTTGCAGTGGCAGTGGTGCCGCGAAGCCAATATTCTTCTCTCTTGAAAGGTAACCCAGTGATATCGAAAATCTCTTCGACGTAGCTTTGGCGATTGCGGCGGCTATATGGGTTATCTATGCCAGTCGCAAATTTGTGCCATGCAGCTTCATCCACGGGAAACGGCACGCCGTCCCGAAGCATGTAACCTCGATATTCCGTAGCTTTCGTAGATGCGGCGATGGCACATGCCTCCGGATCCTTGTCAAGATTCCAACAAAAATCCCATGTGCCCTGCGCGATTCGCGCCAGCGTTGCCGCAGTAGGATGGACCGCTTCACAGGCATCGGCGGGCAAGAGGTCAGGAGAGTGGGTAACCCAAAGTATCTTCGTGCCGGTCTTGGGGGGCTCGAGAGCGCGCAGTAAAGGAGTTGACCTCAACACATCGCCAGCCGCGCCAAGCTTAATAATAACCCCGCGTCGCTTCGTTAGCTGAAAATGGATACAGGTGCAGCGATGCCCCGATTCCACGTGCGGCCAACAGGGGCGATCGCCGAGATAATGTATGCAGTCCGTGCGCAGGTTCTCAATTAGCTCGCGTGGTCCGATCATGTTCGTCTATTCGCTTGTCAATACCCGCCGATTGTTCCGTCGACTCGCCCGCGACATCACAGGTCAAAATTCGCTAACGCTCGCCCGAATTATGATGTTTTTTCGCTTCGTGAGCAACTAACTGTTTGGCTACGGTGAGAGCGGTCAGTTACGCGCGCGCAACGACGTAAAAGAGAGCAGCGGCGCACGGGACCAAGCCGTCGCGACCGGCTATCCGACGTCAGGATTGCAATCTTTTTCGCAGGGTGAGTTCACAACACATTCAGCGGGGTTACAGATTATTGTTAACCCCGATAAATCCTTCGCGCTCCATATGTAACATGATTGCCTGCGCCGCTTCTTCAGGCGTGACCTCGGCGGTATTGATGACAACTTCCGCATCCTTGGGTTCCTCATACGGATCAGAAACACCAGTGAAGTCCTTGAGAATTCCAGCACGCGCTTTCGCGTAAAGACCCTTCCGGTCGCGGCGTTCGCATATCTCAACCGGAGTCGAGAGGTACACCATGACAAAGCCGCCGAAAGGCTCAATCAACGCGCGTACCTCTTTCCGCGTGACGTCATACGGCGCAATTGGAGCACAAATAGCAATCCCGCGATTCTTAGTAATCTCGGAGGCAACGTACCCGATTCGACGGATATTAATATCCCGGTGTTCCTTTGAAAAGCCGAGTTCTGAGGAAAGGTGTTTTCGAACCAGGTCACCGTCCAGCAGCGTCACGGGCCGGCCGCCCACCTCCTGGAATTTGATAAACAGAACATTGGCAATGGTCGATTTCCCCGCCCCGGAGAGCCCACTGAAGAATATTGTTACTCCCTGTTTATGCCGTGGTGGAAAACTGCGCCGTAGCTCCTGGGCCACATCAGAATAGGTAAACCATCCCGGAAGGTCGCGGCCTTCATTGAGTCGCTGACGCAATTCCGTGCCAGAAATGTTCAGCACCCGGGCGCCCGCAGGAACTTCGTCTTCTTGCAAATATTTATCTTTGTCTTCCACATAAACCATCGCGTTGAATGCAACCATGCGGACGCCGATCTCAGCTTCGTATTTCCTGAATAAGTCTTGAGCCTCGTAAGGTTTGTAGAATGGATTACCGTTCGCGTCTTTGCCCGGCCCGGCATGGTCGCGTCCAACAATTAGATGCGAGCAGCCGTGGTTTTTGCGGATCAGAGCGTGCCAGATTGCTTCTCGTGGTCCCGCCATTCGCATCGCAAGCGACAACAACGAAAGTTTTGCTGTGCCCGGCGGAAACTTCGCCATTATGAGTTGATAGCAGCGGACTCGCGTAAAGTAGTCTACATCACGGGGCCTAGTGATTCCGACGGCGGGATGGATCAGCAGGCTGGCCTCCACCTGTTTAGCTGCCCGAAGAGTGAGTTCCACATGCGCGCGGTGCATGGGATTCCGAGTCTGAAACGCCACCACTCGACGCCAGCCGAGACGGGCAAATTCGGCCCGTAATTCGGCGGGCGTTGCGCGCAGGCTCTTAAAATCGTAAATGGATGAAAGCCGCAGACCTTCAACAGTGCCGCCGAGGTACCAGCGGTTTACTTTGTTCAGTAGATAGTCAACGCCGGGATGGATCGGGCTGGTCGTACCAAAAACCTCCGCGGCTTCAACTTTAGGGTCAGGCTGCCACACATCTTCCACATTCAAGACAGCGAGCATTAATCCCTCAGGATCGCGCAGTGCAATTTTGCTGTTCTTCGGCTTCAAGGACTTCACAAAACGTTCGCTCATATCGAGCGTGATCGGGATCGGCCAAAGAATGCCTGTCGTTAGCCTCAGAGAATGACAAACACTTTCGTAATCCGCCTTGGTCATGAAGCCGCGCAGGGGAGAAAAACCACCGCCCAAAAGCAGTTCCAGATCGCAGACCTGGCGAGCCGTTAGGTCCCAGGAAGGAAAGTGCCTGGACTGCGCTTTGAGCTCGGCTGCTCTCTCCTCGCTCACTCTTAGATCAACGAGTTCGCCGCCGTGCGGCAGTACGAGGTGGTTGTGAGTTTGCAAAGTACTCAGATTTAGGCCTCCACGAGTATAAGGCGGAATCTTGTAGCGGAACTCATACCTCGGCTATCGAGCGGGATTCTAGTTGTTAAATGGTCTAACCGCTTAGCGCAAGACAATATGGCGCATCAGGGCCGACGAAAGCATTGGGGAAAAGGGACGCATTTCTGATGATTTGCCAACGGGGATAGGCATTTCAAAATGATTACGCCAAGCGCTCGTTCCTCGCCTGCATCCCGCCTTTTAGAAATTCCTACTTGACAAGTAGGATTTGAGCTGATTTCCTACTGTTATGGTAGACATTAAGTTCTCAAGACGCCACGGAATGCAGGCTTCGTGCCTTGAGCAATCTCGGCATCGTTTTCATCATTTTCGAGAACTTCGCCTCGCAATTCCTGTAGAAACACTCGTAGCGTTGGCGCCTTTCTGCCAGCGCATTTCCCAACCATCTTTGCGTCAGAACAAAAATGTAACCGGCGAGATTGGTTGCCGGTCATTAGCTATGGAAGCGCAAAGAGCGCAAGCAGAACAACAAACTGAAACATAAAAACTCATGACCGATCAATCCTCTAGAATTCTGGAGCGAGCGACAAATGAAGCAAACGCTGTGGCCCCTTCTCCCGTCAGCGAAGAACCGCTGTCACACGAAAGTAACACTAAAGATTTTGACTCTTCGCCGCGCCCTGCGGCAGGTTGAGAACTATGAGATCTCTCGCGAGTTCACTAAACGAGCAAAGCGATACCGAATATGAAAGAGACATTCTGGAGTAAACTGCGCGAGTTGTGGGCGATTCGCCGGCGCTGCCAACAGATCAAGGTTCAACAACGACAGAATCGGCTTCGGCGATCAAAAGAATTTTATCGCGAAACGCAGCGACTTGCTAAAATCATATCGTCAAAAAAGCGCAACCCCAGATCAACTGCACAAAGCGCCCGATCCTTATCGGAGACGTAGAGGCCGAACCTCTCTCTCGCTGGTGCATATTTTCTGCTTCATTTCTTCGCCGCAATTCGCGAGAAGCCACTAATTTTCCAGCATAGGTTTGGCTTACAGAGCCCTCTGGCCCTGCGGAGGGTCTCATAATCACCGGGCGGCGAGGGTTGAATACTTGCCACGCCGAAGCTTTCAGCGTAGGCGGGTTGGACGTTGAACACTCGGGACGGAAATCCTACGTTAGTCAGCCTGATTCGCGCCGAAATCAAAAAACACGGACCAGTTTCCTTCGCCTGGTTTATGGAGCAGGTGCTTTACCATCCCGAGCACGGATACTATTCCTCCGGCGCCTGCGCGATTGGCCGGAAGGGTGATTATTTCACTAACGTCAGCGTCGGGCCGCTTTTCGGGCAACTGATGGTGGCACAATTCGCTGAGATCTGGGAGGAACTCGGCAAAATCAACGACTTTGTCATTGTTGAGCAGGGCGCACATGATGGCCAGTTCGCGCGCGACATTCTCCAATCTTTGCAAGAGCGCGCGCCGGAATTCTTCGAAGCTTCGCGGTACCGAATAATCGAGCCATTTCCGATTTTGCGAGAGCAGCAATCGCAGGCCCTGGAACCATTTCGGAACAAAGTTGAATGGAGGAGTTCATTTGAACCATTCACGGGTATCCATTTTTCAAACGAACTACTGGACGCCATGCCGGTACGCTTGATCAGATGCAACACAGAAAAACTCGTCGATCTTCAAGGCGACAAGATTCTGTTCATCGAGCGTCCACGTTCAAGCATGGCGTTTAATCAAGCTGCGCTCGATTGGGTGGACAACGTCGCAGCAAATTTGCAACGCGGTTATGTGATCACGATTGATTACGGGCGTTTGGGCAATGAATTTCAGGGAAATGTCCAGGTTCGCGCCCGCCATCGGCACCTGGACTCGCCCTTTGAGGAAATTGGTCACGCGGACATCACCATGCAGGTCGATTGGACAAGCATTGCCCGTCGCGCAGAGGCAAATGGATTGCGCATCGCAGGATTCACCGATCAACATCACTTCCTAACCGGAATCATCTCAACTTGGCCAGACTTCCTGCAAGGCCCCTCCTCAAACTTGACGGCTTTAAGCCGTCGAGTTTTGGCCGGTGCCGATCGCAAGGCCAAACGCGCGCTGCAAACGCTGTTGCACCCCGAAATGCTCGGGCGGACTTTTCAGGTGCTCGCACTCGCCAAGAATGTCGACGCCAGCGCGTCGCCTCTGTCGGGTTTCAAGTTCGCGCGTGAGGCACGCTCTGCGCTCGGACTCTGAAATCCGATCAGTAAGCGGTTCCGGGTTGCCGTTCGCCCGGATGTGAGCGCTGATTGCAGGCGTCCCAGCCCGCTTCCGTGCCCGATTTATTTGCGAGGAAGAAACATTAGCTTTCATGGCCCAACTCTTCTCGCCCCGCGCGAACGTTCACTCCCGGGTGATCATCGTCGGCGTCGTCGTTCTGGTTTGTGGCGCAGGCTGGGCTACCTCGACAATTTACTGGTCACCGTATACCACCTACGTCGGGGTGCCGTTAGATCAACCGGTACCATTCAGCCACAAACATCATGTGGGCGATGACGGCATCGATTGTCGCTACTGCCATAGCTCAGTGGAAAAGTCCGCGTTCGCGGGATTGCCGTCCACTCAGACCTGCATGACATGCCATTCGCAAATCTTCAACGATGCGCCGGTATTGGCGGCGGTCAGGCAAAGTCTTTCTACGAGCGCCCCGTTGAAATGGAATCGCGTTCACGATTTGCCGGGCTACGTCTATTTCAATCACAGTATTCACGTCGCAAAAGGCATCGGCTGCTCGACCTGCCACGGGCGCATCGATCAAATGCCGCTGACGCAAAAAACGCAGACGCTCTACATGAAATGGTGTCTCGATTGCCATCGCGAGCCGCAAAAATATATCCGTCCGCGCGATAAAGTTTTCGATGTGGCGTGGCAACCGCCGCCAGATCAGCAAGTCGAAGGCGCAAAGTTGGTGACTCGGTATCACGTCGATACGACTGGGCACCTGACCAACTGCGGCACGTGTCACCGGTGAAAACAAGTGATCGGTGAACCGAAATCATGAAGCGCGAGAGGCAAATACCGACCACCGATCACCGATCACCGATCACAAGAGCAAATTCGACCGATGAATTTGCTCCTGGCGCTAGCCAATGGCCGGCGGGTCTCAGCCGTCGAGAATTTCTCCGCCTCAGCAGCGCCACCCTCGCGCTAGCAGGATTGGGCGCCTGCACGAAACAGCCTCTGGAAAAAATTGTTCCCTACGTCGAACAGCCGGAAGTTGTCATTCCGGGCAAGCCGCTCCGATTTGCAACCGCAACCCAATACGACGGTTTTGGCCAGGGGCTGCTGGTAACAGGTTACGAAGGGCGACCGACAAAAATCGAAGGAAACCCGACCCATCCCGCGAGCCTTGGCGCGACAAGCGTTTGGGCCCAAGCCGACGTCCTCGACCTTTATGACCCGGACAGAGCTCAGACCGTTACCACCGGTGGAGGGATTAAGACGCTCGATGATTTTTGGAATGCGCTGAATCTTGCACTGGAGTCAGTAAAACCTGCAGCCGGCGCGACACTGCGCATTCTCACCGAGGCGATCAGCTCGCCTACGTTGTTGGCTCAACTGGCCGACGTGATGCAAAAATTTCCCGCTGCGCGCTGGTGCATTTGGGATCCGCTGAATCGCGACAATCTCAACGCGAACGAATGGCTATGCGATTTTTCCAAGGCGAAAGTCGTTGTCGCACTCGAATCTGATTTTCTTTACGCACATCCCTACGCGTTGCGATACGTGCGGGATTTCAGCAATGCGCGGCGCATTATCGATGCCGAGGGTGCGCGGATGAGCCGTTTTTACGCCGCAGAGCCGACGCCCACTATCACCGGATCGAACGCCGACCATCGAATCGCGGTCGCGGCTCGTGACATTCTGCCGCTCGCACAAGCAATCGCAACTAGAGCGGGCCTAACTGAACTCGACGGCTTAAAGCCGTCGAGTTCATCCGACGGAAAGATCCACCATCCTTGGCAAGACTGGATTGAGGCCGTCGTCCGAGATCTCAAAGCCAATCGCGGTGCCAGCGTTATCATCACCGGCGAAACACAGCCGTTAGAGGTGCACGCTCTCGTATCACAGATCAACACAAAGCTCGGCAACAACGGCGTCACGATTTCGCCGGTACCGCCGCTGGCACTACCGGCAAACCGCATCGGCTTCCGAGAACTCGTCGATGAGATGCGCGGAGGCGCGGTCGAGCTGCTCATTGTTCTTGGCGGTAATCCGCGCTACGACGCGGCGGCAGATTTCGATTTCGCTGCGGCATTCGAAAAAGTGAAGTTGCGCGTGCATCACAGCGTCTACTTCAACGAGACATCGCGTCATTCACACTGGCACATTCCGGCTCTGCATTTTCTCGAATCCTGGAGTGACACTCGAGCGTTTGACGGATCGGTATCCATTGCGCAGCCGCTCATCGAGCCGATGTACGCGGGAACGTCTGCGCACGAAGTTCTCGAAGCGCTCACCGGCCAATCGCCGCGGACTTCCTACGAAATTGTTCACACGCGCTGGCAAACAGAGAACCCGGTACCTGATTTTGAGGCGAAATGGCGGCGCGCGCTGAGTGATGGAATTGTCCGTGAACTGGCTGCACCATCATTTCCTAACCACGGCGAGTCGCCTGCACTTGCTGCTTCCGCCTCTCTCCCTGCTGAAAGGGAGAGGACTGAGATGCAGGGTTCCAAACTTGAACTCCTTTTTCGTCCCGACGTGAGCGTGCGCGACGGCCGATACGCGAACAACGGTTGGCTGCAGGAGTTGCCGCGCCAGTTTTCAAAGCTGGTTTGGGACAACGCAGCTCTAATCAGCCCGCAGTTGGCGAAACGAGAGGAGTTGGAGAATGGCGACATTGTCGATGTAACTTTTCGCGATCGCACCATCCAGGCACCGGTCTGGATTCAGCCTGGCCAGGCAGAAAATTCGGTGACAATGCCGCTGGGCTATGGACGCGAAGTAGCGGGCCGTGTTGGACGCAATGTCGGATTCAATGCTTACGCGTTGCGGACCGCCGACGCGTTTTGGTTCGGCGATGGACTAACAATTCGCAAAAACGGGGCGCGCCATTCGTTTGTGGGTACTCAACAACATCACGACGTGCACGGTCCTCGCGGGATTCTTCACGACGGCACGTTCGAAGAATTCGTCTCCAATCCGCACTTCGCGCAGGAGAAGGAGAATCATCCCTCGATTGACGAGACGCTGTATAACCCGACGGAATATCCCTACAAGGGCTACAAGTGGGGAATGGTCGTGGACCTGAACGTCTGCATCGGCTGTCATGCGTGCACGATTGCCTGTCAGGCGGAGAACAACATTCCAGTAGTCGGCAAGCAACAGGTCGCCATGCACCGCGAGATGCACTGGATTCGAGTGGACACCTATTATTCAGGCGCTGCGGACGATCCAGAATTTACGCATCAGCCGGTGCCGTGCATGCATTGCGAGAACGCGCCGTGCGAACTGGTTTGTCCGGTTGGCGCCACGGTGCACGACGATGAAGGCTTGAACCTGCAGGTTTACAATCGTTGCGTCGGCACACGCTACTGTTCGAACAACTGCCCCTATAAAGTTCGCCGTTTTAATTTTCTCGAATGCAACAACGGGCTAAGTCCAACCGAGAAGCTGGTAAAAAATCCGGACGTGACCGTGCGTTCGCGAGGCGTCATGGAAAAATGCACCTATTGCATCCAGCGCATCAACGCGGCGCGCATAACCGCTGAGCTCGAAAAGCGTACGATCGGCGACGGCGATATCGTTCCGGCGTGTGCACAAGTATGCCCGGTCGAGGCGATCGTTTTTGGCAACATGAATGATACACGAAGCCGGGTCGCGCACCTTAAACGGTCGCCGCTCAATTATTGGATGCTTGGCGAGCTCAACACGCGGCCCCGGACCACTTATTTCGCCAAATTGCGTAACCGGAGTTCGGACTTGTGAGAAGTCAGAGGTGAGAAGTATGAGCGCGCCTAACCAATCACCTCTCACTTCTCACGAATCACCTTCCTATTCCCCGCTCGGTTATCCAACCAATCTCCTCGCTCCCGGACAAACGTACGAAACGGTCAATAAGACCATCGCCGAGATTCCGCTGAGTCGCGCGCCGATGAGTTGGCGGTTCGGCTTCTTCGTCGCGTTTCTCTTACTGATGATGTTTCTCGTCGCGATAACATGGCTCTTCGCGAAGGGCGTCGGCATCTGGGGCGTTAACATTCCGGTCGCGTGGGGGTTCGCCATTGTGAACTTCGTTTGGTGGGTGGGAATTGCGCACGCCGGTACATTCATCTCCGCGATTTTGCTTTTGCTTTTTCAGCACTGGCGCACTGCAATTAACCGTTTTACCGAGGCGATGACGCTATTCGCCGTCGCCTGCGCGGGGTCAATGCCGCTGCTCCATCTCGGACGCCCATGGGTTTTCTATTGGCTCTTTCCATATCCGGATACGATGGGAGTCTGGCCGCAATTTCGTAGCCCATTGGTTTGGGACGTCTTTGCAGTCGGCACTTATTTTACCATATCGCTGTTGTTTTGGTACCTCGGGCTCGTGCCAGACTTGGCTACGGTGCGTGATCGCGCCAAGAAGCTTTGGCAAAAAAAAGTCTATGGCTTTTTTGCGTTGGGATGGCGCAATTCCGCTTCGCACTGGCAACGCCATCAGGTCGCATACCTGCTGCTCGCCGGACTCGCCACACCGCTCGTTCTTTCAGTGCACAGTGTGGTTAGCTTGGATTTCTCGGTCGCGATAGTCCCAGGCTGGCACTCGACAATTTTTCCGCCGTACTTTGTGGCCGGCGCGATCTACTCCGGGTTCGCGATGTCGCTGAACATCGTAATTCCGGTTCGGAAAATCTACCATCTCGAGCACCTGATCACGGAGCGCTATCTGAACAACATGGCTAACATCATGTTGGCGACCGGACTGATCGTTGCCTATGGCTATTTCATCGAGGCGTTCATGGCGTTTTACAGCGGCGACATCTTTGAACGCTATATGATGATGAACCGCGCCTTCGGCCCGTACGGCTGGGTCTTTTGGACGCTGATGGTCTTCAATGTGCTCGTGCCACAAACGCTCTGGTCGGCGCGTATCCGGCGTAACACGGTCGCCCTCTTCATCGTCGCGCTTTTCATCAACGCCGGCATGTGGATCGAACGTTTCGTCATCGTCGTCACCAGTCTGACCCGCGATTTCACACCATCGGCGTGGCACATGTATTCGCCGACGAAATGGGATTGGATGACGCTGTTCGGCAGCGTCGGCCTGTTTCTCACCCTTCAGTTTTTGTTCATACGGTTGGTGCCGATGATTTCGATTTCCGAAACGCGCGAGCTGGTCGCCGAACCTGATAAAGCAACCATCAAATGAGCCAACATTACGGATTGCTCGCAGAATTTTCGAACCATGAAGATTTGCTGCGTGCGGCCGAAACGGCATACGCAGCCGGGTTCCGAAAAATGGACGCGTTCGCGCCGTTTCCTGTCGAAGGCCTTCCGGAGGCGCTGGGAAAGAAAACGCGGCTGCCACTGCTCGTCTTGATCGGTGGAATCATCGGGGGAGTCGGCGCGTATTACATGGAATGGTACGCGAACGCGGTTAGTTACGTGATCAATATCGGCGGCCGTCCGATTCACAGTTGGCCAGCGTTCATTCCGATCACCTTCGAACTAACCGTGCTGGCAGCAGGCCTCACTGCGTTCTTTTTTTCATTGGGCTTAAGCGGCCTGCCGCGCCCTCACCATCCCCTGTTCAATGTCCCGGAATTCGAACGTGCGTCGCAGGATCGATTTTTTCTCTGCATTGAAACACGCGATCCGAATTTCAATCGCGATCAGACGCGCGCCTTTCTTCAAGGCCTCAGTCCATTGTCGATAGCGGAGGTGCCGGAATGAATTCGCGAGATAGAAACGCGAATGGTAGGGCGCGACCGCCGGGCGCGCCGGGCCGTCCACAACGCAAAAAGCTCCCGCACGAACGACCGTTGTGGCTGCGTCCAGAAGATGAAATCTTCTTCATCACGGTCTGTTGCGAACCGCGCGGCAAGAATCAGCTCTGCTATTCAAACATTGGGCGCGCAATTTTTGATTCTGTTGAATTTCGGAATCAAAACGCTGTTTGGTACGCACACTTGGCCTGCTTAATGCCGGATCACTTACACGCGCTCATCTCGTTTCCATACGAGCGCCCGATGAGGCAAATCATTGCGGATTGGAAGCGATTCTTGGCCACGAAACTCAAGATTGAGTGGCAACCCGATTTTTTCGATCACCGTTTGCGCAAAGAAGAAAGTTATAGGGAAAAAGCGGATTATATTCGCGCGAATCCAGTTCGCGCGGGTTTGGTTACCCAACTGGAAGAGTGGCCCTATTTCTGGACGGCTGATCCCCAGGAAAGCGCGAGTAGCGAAGATCGCGTTCTGCGTGGCGGCGCGCCCGGCGGTCGCGCCCTACCAATTTTGCTCGCGGTTCTAGTGTTTCTTGTCGGTTGTCGCCCGGATATGACGAATCAACCCAAAGCCACACCCCTTTCGGAAAGCGATTTTTTCTCGAATGGAGCCAATGCGCGGCGACCTCCGGCGCACACTGTTGCCCGCGGTGATGCGCACGAGGATACAGCGTTTTATACCGGGCAAACGAATGGAACGTATGTGACGCAGTTGCCTGTAAAATTGACCCGCGACTTTATGATTCGCGGCCGCGAACGTTTCGACGCCATTTGTGCCGAATGCCACGACCGCACCGGCAGCGGAAACGGAATGGTGGTCCAACGCGGATTTCCACAGCCGCCATCATTTCACGTCGATCGGATGCGCAACGCGCCGATCGGCCACTTTTTCGATGTCATGACGAACGGCTACGGAGTGATGTATTCCTACGCCACCCGCGTGGAACCGGGTGACCGATGGGCCATCGCTGCGTACATCCGCGCTCTACAGCTTAGTCACAACGCGGCGTTGTCCGACGTGGATTCAGCCGACCGCGCAACACTGGATAGTAAGAAATGAAATCGATTTTCGATGGTTCCGTCGGTCACGCGAAAAATGTTTCGTTAGGCCTCGGCATCATTGGATTCTGCGGATGTCTTATTGGCTGGTTCGTCGCGCCGCGCGATTTCTTTGTCGCTTATCTTTTCGGTCATTTCTTCTTCCTCGGTCTTTCGCTTGGATCGCTGGCGTTGCTAATGATCCATCATCTGACCGCCGGTGATTGGGGCTATGCTGTGCGGCGCTTTCTTGAATCCGCAGTCGGCAACTTGCCTCTGCTCGCCCTGCTATTTGTGCCAATCTTTTTCGGATTGTCGAACCTCTACCCGTGGCAAAATCGAGCTGTTGTGTCGGCAGACGAAACACTGCAAATCTATTTGAACCCACCGGGGTTCGTTCTTCGCACAGCAATTGTCTTTGCCGTTTGGATCATCATGGCCAGGCAATTGCTCAAATGGTCTGCAGAGCAGGACGTGACCGTTTCGCTCGAACCGACGCGTAAGATGCGAACGTTGAGCGGACCGGGCCTGGTGATTTACCCAGTGACAATGACGTTCGCGGCGGTTGACTGGCTGATGTCGATGGAAGCGGATTGGTACTCGACCATGTTCCCGGTTCTTATTTGCATCGGCCAGGTCCTGAGCGCGCTCGCGCTCGTAATTTTGCTGCTTGCCTGGGCTGCGCGTTCATCGCCCCTTGGGCCGCTCGCGAATGAGAAAAACTTTCACAAGCTCGGCAACTTGCTGCTCGCCTTCACGATGATGTGGGCCTACCTCGCGTTCGGACAACTGCTTGTCATTTGGTCGGGAAATCTGCCGCATGAAATTTCGTGGTACCTGCACCGCATCAGCGGCGGCTGGAAATGGATCGCCATCTTCATCGCACTGTTCCACTTTTTTGTTCCGTTTTTCCTGTTGCTAATGCGGGCGGCCAAACAGCGCCGGCGCATTTTAGCCGGGATCGGAGCGTGCGTTCTGGCGGCGCACATCGTCGCGGTCTGGTGGACGATTGCGCCTAGTATTTACACAAAACATTTTTATGTCGGCTGGCTCGCTCCTGCCGCGTTTCTTGGAATAGGTGGCATCTACGCGTTCGCATTTTTGAAAAATTTGGAGACGAGGCGGCTCGTTCCACAAAACGATCCACGGCTCGAGCTTGCCGTGCCCACATGAACGCCACAATCGAGAAACGCGATCACGAACGAAAAGATGTCGACGTCCCGTCGTTACTTACCATCGCGTTCCTGTTGTTCTTCTCCTGCATGATCATTTTCCTGGTTGTCTGGGGAATGATGAATTACTTCAAATTACACGAGCCGGCCAGGACCGCCGGACAGGCGAATCTCCCGGTTACGAGTTCGGAAGAATTTCCCAAGCCGCGATTGCAAATTAAGGGGGCAGTAGATTTGGCGAACCTGCGCGCCGCCGAAGAGGCCGACCTTGATTCTTACGGCTGGATCGATCGGAACTCTGGAACGGTGCGCATCCCGATCGACCGCGCCATGCAATTGCTCTTGGAGCGCGGTTTACCCGATGTCGGCACGGGGCAAACGCCGCTGAGCCTGATGCAGTCACGGCCTGGGGAGAGCGCTACGCCACCTCAGTTACTCAAAAGTCCATGAGAAAGATCCCGCTCGCACTTGTGTTAATTTGCGCGCTTGCCGGGAAAACGCGCGCGTTAACACCCGGCGATCTGAGTCGCGTCACTTTCGAGCAACACCCCGGCGTGCAGATCTCGCCCGATCTCGTTTTTCGCGATCAACATGACAGACCGTTTCGGCTCGGTGATCACTTCCGGAAACAGCCGACCATCCTCGTGTTGGGCTATTACCGATGCCCGATGCTCTGTTCCCTCATCAACGATGGGCTGATCCACGCACTTCAGGAGCTGCCTGTGAACGTAGGCAGAAACTTTCAAGTCATCGATGTCAGTGTCGACCCGGCCGAAACTGCGACTGCTGCGGCGCAGAAAAAATCAGAGTACCTGCGGCAATACAGTAGGCCTGGCGCAGCAGACGGTTGGCATTTCCTCGTAGGCGACGAGCGCTCGATCGCCGAACTCGCCAATGAAGCAGGCTTTCGTTACATCTACGATCCGCAGACACATCAATACGCGCATCCAAGCGGAGTTATTGTTCTGACGCCCAAAGGACGAATTTCACGCTACGTGTTCGGGGTGAGATTGGATGCGCGAGAACTGGGCGACGCGCTCGTTGCAGCAAAGGAAGAGAAATCGTCGTCGATCATCTCGCAGGTCTTTCTGCTCTGTTACCATTACAATCCCATCACCGGAAGATACGGCAGCCTGATCCTGGCAATCTTGCGCGTTGCGAGTCTGGGATTTCTCGCAGCGATCGCGTGGTGGGTTTTTTCGATGGCGCGCCGATCAGCTGGAGGGCACGCGCAAATCAATTGAAACATGGATCAATTCCGTCTTTTTCCGCCGCAGGCTTCCACCACTTCGCACGAAGTGGATGCGTTGTTTTTCGCGTTGACGCTGATCTCTCTTTTTTTCATGGCCGTCATTTTTCTGCCGATCATTTTCTTTTCAGTAAAATATCGCCGCGGATCGCCAGCCGATCGCTCTAATCCACGTTCCGGCTCATTTTTGATCGAGAGCGGCTGGACGATCGGACCAATCTTCCTTTCGCTTGGACTCTTTGCCTGGGGGGCTGTTGCCTATTTTCGAATCGAGCGAAGGCCAGAGAACGCGATCGACGTGGAGGTCGTTGGCAGACAATGGATGTGGAAACTTCAACACGCAGAAGGCAAACGAGAGATCAACGAATTGCACGTGCCGCTCAATAGCACCGTAGCAATGACCATGACGTCTCAGGACGTCATCCACAGTTTTTTTATTCCTGCGTTCCGAGTGAAGCAGGACGTCGTGCCTGGAAAATATACCGGTGAATGGTTCAAGCCGACGCGCACCGGTGAATATCACATTTTTTGTGCCCAATATTGCGGCACGCAGCATTCCAGGATGATTGGCCGCGTTGTGGTGATGGAGCCAGCAGCCTATGAGCGCTGGCTAAAATCGGGAGAACCAACCGAATCCATCGTGCAAACGGGGGAACGGCTATTTCGCGATCGGGGATGCAGCGGCTGCCACGCACCAAATTCCCAATTTCACGCGCCTCTGCTACAAGGTCTCTACAGAAACCCGGTTCCGCTTGCTAATGGCACAATGGTCACGGCTGACGACCAATATCTGCGCGATTCGATTTTGCAGCCCGGCAAGCAAATCACGGCTGGCTATCAAAACATCATGCCGAGTTTTGCCGGCCATTTGAGCGAGGAAGAGATCATGCAGCTCATCGCTTATCTGAAGTACATCGGTAACCAGCCGCCACCGTCACAAGAATAGTTCAATGGAGACCCTTCCGTTCAACCCGGTACCCGCAAGCCAGGAGATGCGGAATGGACGTGTGCCCTATCCAGTCGACCATTCCTCGCGATGCTTGCTGCTCCATTTCTCGCTTCTCGCTGACAAGCCTGGGGTCCCCGAAGCATTGGATGCGCATCGGCTCCGCGGCTCTTTTCCTCCTGTGCATTCCCAGCGTCGCCTCTCCCTTTCGCAAAGGGAGAGGATGGAGGTGAGGGATTATTTGAGCGGCGTTTCTCGAGAGCCAACCAAATCGCTTGCAGAACACTGTCGGGTTCTTCGCGAACTTGGTGATTCCAAAATCGGAGGACTTCAATTCCGTGCCGCGCGAAAAACTCGCCTCGGATCTGATCACGCCGTCGACCGCTCCGATAGTTGTGTCCGCCGCCGTCGAGTTCGATGGCCAGCTTTGCGCCGGGACAATAGAAATCGAGTATGTATGGATCCAACGCGTGCTGTCGCCGGAATTTGTATCCTGCAAAATTTCGGTTCCGCAGATTTCGCCAAAGAACGCGCTCCCATCTGGTCGGGTGGTTGCGCAGATAACGAGCGCGGCTCACAAGAAGCTAATTCTGCCCGCGTCATGGGTTCGCGAGAAGAAAAATTGTCTTCAGTTCGGCATCTTCAGCCCCTCACCTCAATCCTCTCCCCGCAATCGGGGAGAGGCGGATTTCTGCACACTTCGCCGGGCCCGCTCACAGGTGCGTGTTGTAGCTCCGATTCAGTTCGAAGCGCTGCCCATTTTCAAGGTTCGAGAGTAACGCGCGACCTACTACAACTCCGTGTAAGCGAATATCCAATCGTCTCTCCCTTTCTCAAAGGGAGAGGATTGAGGTGAGGGATTGCCTCCTATGGTAAGCGACGCGACAGAGATCGACATCAAAACTGCGGGTGAATTTGCGCGCGAGAATTATCTGAGCGTCCATCACGGCGTGGGTTCGTGGTTGCTGACGAAGGACCACAAACGAATCGGTCTTCTTTATCTCTTCACGATTCTCATTTTTTTTCTGATCGCCAGCATCGCGGCAGCGTTGATGCGGATCGAGCTAGTCACGCCTCAACCGAAGCTGGTCACGTCGGAAACTTACAACAAGCTTTTTACCATCCACGGCGTGTTAATGGTCTGGTTCTTTCTCATTCCATCCATCCCAACGGTACTCGGCAATTTTATTCTGCCGATGATGATCGGCGCACGCGATGTCGCGTTTCCGAAGCTGAACCTGATGAGCTGGTACATTTTTGTCGCAGGTGGCGCGCTGGCGCTTTGGTCGCTGGTCCATGGCGGCGTAGACACTGGCTGGACGTTTTACACGCCTTACAGCACCACCTACGCAAACACGCATGTGATCTCGATGGCAGCCGGCGTTTTTGTGGCCGGGTTCTCCACCATCATAACCGGCATGAATTTCATGGTGACGACTCACAAAATGCGTGCGCCGGGTCTGACCTGGTTTCGATTGCCGTTGTTTGTTTGGTCACTTTACGCGACGAGCTTGATCATGGTGCTCGCCACACCGGTCCTCGCCATTACTCTTGCGCTCATCTCAGTAGAGCGTTTCTGGGGTGTCGGAATCTTCGATCCAAAACTCGGCGGCGATCCCATTTTATTCCAACATCTCTTCTGGTTCTATTCGCATCCGGCGGTCTACATCATGATTTTGCCGGGAATGGGCGTGATCAGTGAATTGATCACCTGTTTTTCGCGCAAACCGATCTACGGCTACGTCTGGGTCGGATCGGCGAGCATGGCGATCGCTGTTCTCGGATTTCTTGTTTGGGGCCACCACATGTTTGTGTCGAGTCAGTCGGTTTATGCCGGCATGGTTTTTTCGATTCTCAGTTTTCTGGTCGCGGTTCCCTCCGGCATAAAAGTCTTCAATTGGACAGCGACACTACGCAAAGGCTCCATTCATTTCGCGACACCAATGCTCTACGCGTTGGGTTTCATTGGCCTTTTTACCATCGGTGGCTTAACCGGGCTGTTTCTCGCCGCGCTCGCGGTCGATGTTCACGTGCACGACACGTATTTCGTCATCGCTCATTTTCACTACATCATGGTGGGCGGAATGGTGATGGCGTTCATGGGTGGCCTTCACTATTGGTGGCCAAAAATTTCAGGACGCTTGTATCCGGAATTGGCAGGCAAACTCGCAGCCACGATCACATTCATCGGATTCAATCTGACCTTCTTCCCACAGTTTATCCTCGGTTACCTTGGTCAACCGCGCCGCTACCACGTCTATCCCCCGGAGTTCCAAATATATCATGTGCTCTCGACTGCCGGGGCTTCCATCCTGGGCGTCGGATATTTAATGCCGCTGATTTATTTCATCTGGGCGTGGAAGCATGGTCGCGTGGCAGGGCCGAACCCATGGCGAGCGACTGGGTTGGAATGGCAAACGCCTTCGCCGCCGCCCGAACATAACTTTGAACAAACTCCAGTCGTGACAGGGCCACCCTATTCGTATTCAGCCGAAAAAGATGTCGATCTTGACCTCGCCAGCATCTGAAGACGCATTCGTAGCGCAGCAATTCGATGACATCGAACAACAGCGCGAGGCGGCGAAACTCGGCATGTGGATTTTCCTGGCGACCGAAGTGCTTTTTTTCGGAGGACTCTTTCTCGGGTATACGATCTATCGCTTCACGTACGGCCAGATCTTTGTGGAGACGAGTCGCAGGCTTGATGTGCTTCTGGGCGGATCCAACACGGCGGTATTGCTTGTCAGCAGCCTCTTGATGGCATTCGCCGTGCGCGCAGCAAAACTCGATCAAAGGCGCATGCTCACCTGGCTACTCATCGGCACTGCCTTGCTCGGCTGCGTATTCATGTCAATCAAGGGCGTCGAGTACCACAAGGACTATGTGGATCATCTGGTTCCCGGCCGACATTTCGACTGGCACGGCGCTGATCCGCGCAGCGCCGAATTATTTTTCTGGATTTACTTTGCCATGACCGGGCTGCACGCGATCCATGTTACCGTCGGAATCGGAGTGATGTTGGTTTTGGCACTACTTGCCTGGTTTGGAAAATTTTCTCATGGAAATCACAATACCGTCGAGATCGCAGGCTTGTACTGGCATTTTGTCGATATCGTCTGGGTGTTCTTGTTTCCGCTTTTGTACTTGGTAGGCCATCGATGATGAAACATCTCTGCAATTTGGACGTTGGATGTTGGGCGTTGAGCGTTGGGCGTTTTTGCCGCCTTGCGGCGCCCCCTCGCCACGTAGGGCAAGCCTTGGTCGCGCCCTACCATTCTATGCACTCATAAATGGAAGAAGTTACGCAACCGAAAGTCTATTTCTGCACGTGCATCGCCTTGCTGGCACTGCTGGCGTTAACCTGGCTGATCGCCTATGTCGATTTAGGACCGTTCAATCTCATCGTTGCGCTCGCGGTGGCAATCGCCAAGGCAATCGTCATTGCGCTTTTCTTCATGCACATCAAAGGGAGCAGCCGCCTTTTGCATCTTGCAGCCGTAGCCGGCGTGATTTGGCTGCTATTCCTAATTTCCCTGACGCTTGGCGATTACATCACTCGTGGCTGGGTGCCATTGAATCATTAGGCGCCGGGTACACGACTTTCAAGGCCACGCGCAAGACAACTTAGCATCACTGCGAAATCTGCGCGGGATCATCTGCTCCAGAAATTCTGGTGATTTCGTTTTCCTGCTTGCCGCGTAACGAAATTTACTGAAGACTCGGCGTCCGTGAAAAGTTGCAGGATTCTGCTCGCAGGCTGTTTGAGTGCATGGTGGCTCGCCGCAGCCAGCGCGCATGCAAATTCCATCACCGTCACAAATACCAACGATGGCGGCCGTGGCTCCCTGCGTCAGGCTATAGCGGATGCCAACGATGGCGACACCATCAACGCCAGGGACGTTTTTGGCTCCATCGAACTCAGCAGCGGCGAGCTGCCGGTGAACAAAAACCTGACTATCAACGGCCCGGGCGCTGACAAGTTGTCTGTTGAGAACACGCACTTGGGCCGTGTCTTCGAGATAGCTTCCGATAAAATCGTTGCGATTTCGGGGCTCGCGATCAATAGCGGAGAGGCGGTCTTGGGCGGCGGCATTTACAATGCCGGGATGTTGGAGATCACAAGCTGCAGTATCAGTGGCAACGAGGCTGGCGGGCTCCGAGAACGTGGCTTGGGTGGTGGCATCTACAATGCCAGCGGTGCAAAAGTCGCCATCACTGACAGCATCGTCAGCGGCAATTGGGCTGATGAAGGCGGCGGTATTTACAACGCCGGCTCAATGCAAATCGCTCGCACCACTATTAGCGACAACTTCATCGGAGGCGCTTTCTCGCAACAAACCAGTCTCGGCGGCGGTATCTGCAATAGCGGGACGCTGGACATCGTCAACAGCACCATCACAGCCAATACGGCTAGCGGTAGCCTTCAAAGCGGCGGCATAGGCGGGGGTATCTTCAACGGTGGAACGCTTGCCGTCGCCAACAGCACAATCAGCGGCAACCTGGCTGGCAGCACCGGCGTGTTCCCTGGTGCCGGCGGCGGCATCACCAACGGCAGTGGGAATATTGTGATTCAGAACAGCACCATCAATGGCAACACCGCTGAGAGCCCAAGTGGCTCTGGTTTCGGCGGCAATGTCTTCATGGCCGAAGGCACCCTGGAGATAGGAAACACGATTCTGAACGCGGGCTCCGGCGGCAACATTTTTAGCTTTGGTAACCAAGGTACAATCATCTCAGACGGTTACAATCTCAGCAGCGACAACGGTGCCGATTACCTGAGCGCCGCTGGTGATCAGGTGAATACTGATCCCAGGGTTGGCCCGTTGCAGGACAACGGCGGCCCGACTGTTACTCATGCGCTCCTGGCGGACAGCCCAGCCATCGACGCGGGTAACCCGAACTACAATCCCAACAATTTTCAGCCGCCATTGATTTACGATCAACGCGGCTTCGGTTTTGATCGAGTGAAGAAGGGACGGAGGGACATTGGCGCATTTGAGGTGCAAGAGGCCCCTATAACACCAACACGACCAACGCCGCCGCCAACACCAACGCCATCGCCAACAGCAACCCCATCGCCAACACCACCGCTATCGCCGACACCAACGCCATCGCCAACACCAACGCCAACCCCGGCTGCAGACCCCCGAGAGATGGCGATTGCGAAGATTCGGCGGCAGATGCGTTTCACACGGACAGCGCTCCATGAACTGAACGGCACGAAGTCCGTGCCACTGTCAGTTTCCGCTTGGCTGAAAGTTCGACTCCGCGTGCTCAAGGCACGGCTGGCGTATCCCCTAGACGAAGTGCTCGCGCGAATTGATCAGCGACTGCTCCACGACGGGCCGATGAGCGAGGCTTCGACGCGGGATCTCTTGACACACCTGAACGCTCGGCTGGACGAGCTGCGTAACGGCGGGTGAGAGCACCGCCAGTTGCGATTTAGGGCTTGTTGGAACACGTCCAGAACAGTGCAAGCATTGCACACAGACTTATTCCCCATTGTTTCAAAAACTGAATTGTCACAAGATTGTAATTTGCTAGTCGAAGCGGCAATTCAAGTTGAATGGCAAGCTTAAGCTTGTTTGCGTCACGCGGTCAGCTCGGAAACTAACGAACTCCCGTTCCAGCTCTTGCGAGCCAACCGATTCTCCGTCAGCACCCGATTGGATGGTGACTGCAAGCAGCAAAGGATCTTATGAAAGCCGGTAATCGCTGGGTCATCGCGATCGCGGGAGTGTTTCTTCAGATCGCGCTCGGCGCGGTGTATGCCTGGAGCGTATTCCGCATCCCATTATCGAAGCAGTTTGGCTGGAGCATTTCGCAGGTCACGTTCACGTTTACTATCAGTATTTTCGTACTCGGTTTCGCAGCGTTTTTTGGCGGATTATGGATGAACCGAGTTGGACCGCGCACGGTCGCGCTGACTGCAGGAACATTCTATGGGCTCGGCGTTTTTCTGGCCAGCTTCTCCGCCAACAAACTGTGGTGGTTGTATCTCAGCTACGGCGTTATCGGCGGAATCGGGCTCGGTCTTGGTTACATCGTTCCGGTAGCTACGCTGGTGAAGTGGTTCCCCGATCGGCGCGGCCTGATCACCGGCATCGCCGTTGGTGGATTCGGCGCCGGTGCGCTCATCACCGCGCCGGTGGCAACGCGATTGATTCAAACGGTTGGTGTGTTGCGAACCTTCGCCTACCTCGGCGTTGCCTATTTCATCGTCACGATCATCGCCAGCTTGTTCATGCGAAACCCTCCCGAAGGTTGGCAACCAGAGGGATGGACGCCGAGCGAAAAAGAGACCGCGCAGCGCGCTACGCACGATTTCCTGCTTTCAGAAGCGCTCAAGGCCTGGCAATGGTGGGCGCTTTGGCTGATTCTCTTTCTCAACACGTCGGCTGGCATTGCCATTATTTCCCAGGAAGCGCCCATTTTTGAAGAACTTACTAAAGTAAGCGCGATCGTCGCAGGCGGAATGGTCGGAGTCGCCAGTCTCGGTAATGGTGTCGGACGCGTATTTTGGGCTTGGTTGTCCGATCTGATCACGCGGCGCGGCACGTTCACCGTCATGTTCATCGTTCAGGTCCTGCTCTTCTGGTTTCTCCCAACCATCACCGTCCCCTCAATCATGACCACCGTCACGTTTGTCATTTTGATGTGTTACGGCGGGGGATTCGGTACGATGCCAGCATTCACCGCGGATTATTTCGGACCCAAAAATGTTGGGCCGATTTATGGATTAATGCTGACGGCGTGGAGTTTTGCCAGCGTTTTCGGGCCGCTCTACATCGCGCGCATGCGAGAGACCACGGGAAATTATTCAGGCGCACTCCACTTCATCGCCATCGTGATGTTCGTTTCCGTACTGCTGCCGATTATCGTCAGACCTCCGCGACGTGACCGATCAACGTGATGCTCTTTACGCGTTTGTTTTCGCTGGTTTAGCTAACTAGATCATGACATTTTTAAGCAACTGAAATTCGCTCCAGCCGCGAAGAAATGGATGGAGACTATGTTTGCGCTGCTTTCGAAATGGCCACTCGTTAGGCAAATTCGCGAACGCAAGGATGGTACCGGCCTCGAGTCGATGTCAGACAAAACGCGTGCGATGCATGCGAGGATCGACGACGCAAAGGTCGCGCGCTCGATCTGCCCATATTGCGGTGTCGGTTGCGGCCAGCTCGTTTATCACAAAGACGGCAAATTGATTTCGATCGAAGGCGATCCGGAAAGTCCGATCAGTCAGGGGAATCTTTGTCCAAAGGGGGCAGCGTCGTATCAATTGCTCACACATTCGCAGCGTGAAACGAAAATAAAATATCGCGCACCGCGAGCGAAACAGTGGACGGAAATTTCGATGGATCGTGCGATGGACATGGTGGCGGACCGCGTCTGGGAATCGCGTAAGCGCACCTTCGTCAGACAGGAGAACGGCGCAACAATTAATCATACGACTGCGATCTGCCATCTCGGCGGCGCCACGCTCGATAACGAAGAAAATTATCTTATCAAAAAACTCTTCACCGCCGGCCTGGGCATGGTCTGTGTGTCCAACCAGGCCCGGATATGACATAGCAGCACGGTGCCCGGTCTGGGCACCTCTTTTGGCCGGGGCGGAGCTACGACGGCGCAACAGGATCTGGCCAACGCGGACTGCATCTTAATTGAAGGGTCGTCAATGGCAGAGGCGCATCCGGTCGGTTTCCGCTGGGTAATGAAGGCCAAGGAGCGCGGCGCGACCATAATCCATGTCGATCCAAGGTTTTCGCGCACGAGCGCACTGGCCAATATCTGGGTACCAATCCGCGCTGGCAGCGATATCACGTTTCTTGGCGGGATTATCCATCATATCATCCAGAACGAACTCTTCTTCCGCGATTACGTCGTTCACTACTCGAATGCGTCCTGCATTTTGCGCGATGAGTACGGCGACCCTGAAGATAACGCAGACGGTTATTTCTCCGGCTGGAACGAAAACCGACGCGCCTACGAGATGGAAAGCTGGAGATACAAGGGCGAAGGACTGAGCTATCCCGAACGGGATCTCACTCTGCAAGATCCCCAATGTGTTTTCCAAAAACTCAAACGACATTTCGCGCGTTACACACCGGAGATGGTCGAAAAGGTTTGCGGCATCCCCCCGGCGCTTTTTCAGAAAGTCGCTGACACGCTCATTGCGGCATCCGGTCCGGATAAAACCGCGGCGATCTGTTATGCCGTCGGCTGGACGCAGCATTCCAAAGGCGTTCAGATCATTCGCACTGCCTCAATTCTGCAATTGTTGTTAGGCAATATTGGCCGGCCTGGTGGCGGCATTCTCGCTCTTCGCGGGCACGCTTCGATCCAGGGCTCGACCGATATCCCCACGCTCTATGACATTTTACCCGGTTACCTGGCGA
>Ga0209239_1000085_pt1 | contig 55290 bp, 45 predicted proteins | sample GraSoi013_2_20cm_FD_185824 | JGI IMG/M metagenome (GOLD analysis project Ga0209239, IMG submission 185824) | Grasslands soil microbial communities from the Angelo Coastal Reserve, California, USA - Sample 10_02_2013_2_20cm (SPAdes) (version 2) | ecosystem: Environmental > Terrestrial > Soil >...
CCCATTCTACCGAACACAGTCGTGGCAGGAAATCCAGCTGTGGTAGTTCGGCAATTGTGATCAGTGACCAGTGATCCGTGATCAGTCCAATGCATCTCGAATACTCGCTCCGTTCACTGTTCACTGTTCACTGATCACCGTTCACCTGTTGCCATATGAAACGGAAGCGCATCGTAGTTATGGGCTTCATGGGCTCAATGCCCATCGCGGGCGTAATCTGGCAGCACATCCATTACATCGTCGGACTGCAACGGCTTGGTCACGATGTGTATTACGTCGAAGATTCAGCCCGCATTCCCTACAACCCGGAAACGTTTGAAGTCACCACTGAATTTGATTATACAGCGGGGCTCCTGAATCGGTTGGCGCGAGAATTCGAATTCCGAAATCGCTGGGCCTTTTGCGCACGTTATTTGCCGGGCAATCCCACTGCCGGCCTGCGATTGAAACGAATTCGGCAGCTTTATCGGGAAGCGGACGCTATCCTGAACATCTGCGGCGCACAGGAATTCAACGACGATCTGCTCGTTTCGGATCGCATTCTGTACATCGAAAGCGATCCTGGCGTCGAGCAAATCAAGATCGATAAGGGCGTGAAATCGACAATTCAATATCTGGGCCGGCATCATGCCCTTTTCACTTTTGGCGAAAACATCGGCACCAAAAGCTTTCCGGTCCCGACCCACGGATTGAAATGGCTGCCGACGCGCCAACCAGTGGTGACCGATCTCTGGCGAACAAGACGTTCTCCTCCTCGCACGGCCGTGTTCACATCCGTGGCCAATTGGTCCACCAGCGGTCTGAAAGACATTACGTGGCGCGGCAAAAAATATCTCTGGAGCAAGTCGCGAGAATTTCTTCGCTTCATTGCAGCGCCAAAAAAAGCCGGCGAAACATTTGAGCTGGCGACAAACATCGAGCACGCTGCCACCCGCGCAAAATTCGAGCGAAACGGATGGCGACTCACTTCACCGCTGCAAATGAGCGTCGATTACTGGCTCTATCGGGATTACGTCCAGCGATCCAAAGGAGAGTTCACCGTCGCCAAGGATCAATACGTGCGCCTGAATACCGGGTGGTTCAGCGATAGGAGCGCGTGTTATCTCGCAGCAGGGCGTCCGGTCATCACTCAGGAAACCGGCTTTACAAAATTCTACGGGGGCGAAAGAGGCCTTTTATCTTTCCGAACGCTCAATGAAATCGCAAATGCGGTGAAAAGTATCAACGCCGATTATACGAAACACTCGCAGGCCGCTTACGCTCTGGCTCGTGAAGTCTTTGAGGCCGAAACAGTGTTGAAATCAATTCTCGAGCGCGCTGGAATCTGAGGGCGCGGCGCAAATCCTTCTTCGTCTATTAGAGATTTGAACGGAGAAAGCATGTATCGTGTCTGTTGTGTTCCGAAAAGGCCACTTGCCAATGCAAATCCGAATCTTGATTTTCGAGTACGCCGTTTAAGTTTGCGGCCTTTCCGCTCATGAAGCGTATCCTTGTTTTAATTTACGCCACGTTGCTGCTTGGACCGGTTCTGGACGCGCAGGAAAGCACACCGGCGCGTCCCCCGATGGAACCGCAGGGCCCAGAGCGGCCAGGTCCGTGGAGATCGATCGCGCCAGGGCAAGCAGCAGTTCCAGTTCCGGTTCCAATTGCGCCGCCAAAGCCAAACGGTCCGGTTCAAAAAAGTCTGGTCCGGATTACCGCCACTTCAGTGGAACCGGATTACAAAGCGCCTTGGAACGCCGGGGGTCTCGAGCGCGGCGTTGGCGCCGGGTTCGTCATAAGCGGCAATCGCATCATGACAAATGCGCACGTTGTTGCCAACAGCCGTTACGTCACCGTGGAGCGGGATGGCGATCCCAATAAGTATCCCGCCAAAGTACAATTCATAGCGAATGATTGCGACCTGGCAGTGATCACTGTGCCAGCTCCGGATTTTTTCAAGAACATGTTGCCATTACAATTTGGCGGCATTCCTACGCTGGAATCGACCGTCTCGGCGTACGGCTATCCAATCGGAGGCGAGCGGATGTCGGTCACCACCGGGATTGTGTCGAGGGTCGATTTCCAGCTCTACACGCATTCATCGGTCGATCAGCATCTGGCGATCCAGATCAGCGCGCAGATTAACCCGGGAAACAGCGGTGGCCCGGTAATGCAAGACACCAAAGTCGTCGGCGTCGCCTTTCAGGGTTACAGCGGCGATGTCGCCCAGGGAGTAGCCTACATGATTCCGACGCCCGTGATAAAACGGTTTCTTCAGGATATCGGCAATGGGCATTATGACGAGTATCCCGATCTCGCAATTACCTATGCGAAATTACAGAATCCCGCTCAACGAAGGTTCCTCGGTTTAAAGGATGACGATCGCGGCGTGCTGGTGAGCTCTGTGGTGGCCGCCGGTCCATCGAATGGCATTCTTTACCCGGGTGACGTTCTTCTCGCTATCGACGGCCATCCGATCGCCAGCGATGCGAATGTCGAACTGGATGGTGAACACGCACAGTTCGAGGAAGTCGTTGAGCGAAAATTCAAGGGCGATTCAGTCAAGTTGGACGTCTTGCGCAACAAGCAGCCGACGACGGTTTCGATCAAATTGTATAAGCCCTGGCCTTACTCGGTGCAGGGCCATAGCTACGACGTACGGCCGCGTTACGTACTTTATGGCGGTCTGCTTTTTCAACCGTTAAACCTGGACATGCTGGAAGCGTACCGCACAGCCGATCTACGCGTGCGTCACTTCTTCGAATATTTCGTCCTGGATCAACTCTATGTGCAACATCCTGATGTTATTGTCCTGACCAACATTTTACCGGACCCCATAAATACCTATTTGGCGCCGTACCGTGGCGGGATTGTGGATGAAATCAACGGCAAAAAAATTCGGACTCTGGACGAATTGGCAAAAGCTTTTGCCGATTCACCAGACCGGCTGGTGATTCGAATGATTGGTGACGGACCTCCGCTGGTCCTTGATCGGAAACAGGTAGAAGCTGCACGTGAACGAATCATGACGCGTTACAACGTGCTGAAGGAGCAAAATCTTGAGGAGCAACCGGCGTCAAAACCAGCGGAACAAACAAACAAAACATGACGACGACCAGGCACGCTCTTATTAGTTTCGGCCTCGTGCTTTTCACAGTCGGTGGAGCGCTGGCCAAGAAGGAATCCGCGGTTCCTGCCACGTTAAGCAAGCAAAAACAGTTGGCGCTTGTCCGGGTAAACGTGACCGGGCAGTCCTATGACTATTTTCGGCCGTGGCAAAAGAAAGCGCCCTTTTCAAAGCGGGCGCTCGGCGCAGTTTTATCCAAAGGCCGTGTCCTCGTGACAGCGGACCTGGTTGCAAACCAAAATTATGTGGAGCTCGAGCGCGCCGAGTCTGGCGAAAAAACCGCGGCCACTGTCGAGGTGATTGATTACGAAGCCAATCTCGCGCTGCTCCAACCAGCGGAGAAAACGTTTCTCGATGGAATCACTCCGCTCGAAATCGCGCCGGACACGGTAGTGGGCGACCGGCTGGCCGCGTGGCAATTGGAACCGAGTGGTGCGTTGCTCGCGACGGAAGGCTTGGTGACAACGGTCCAAATGATGCCGTATCCGATCGATATTGGGCAATTCCTCACGTACCGCATCAGCATCCCGCTGCAATACCGCGAGAACAGCTACACGGTGCCCCTTGTTAAGAAAAATAAACTTGCTGGGTTGCTACTGCGTTACGATTCGCGCTCACAGCTAGTCGATGCAATCCCTGCGCCTGTCATCACGCACTTTTTAAAGGATGCTGAAAGCCAGAATTATCGAGGTTTTCCCTCTGCTGGCTTTTCATTCTCTCCGACGCGCGATCCCGCGCTGCGTGAGTTCGCCGGAGAAAAACAGAAGAACGCGGGCGGAGTTTATGTAACTACTGTCGAGCCAGGGACACCAGCTATGAAAGCGGGACTCCAGGTGGGCGACATCGTGACTGCAGTCGCGAACAATGAAATCGATCAAAACGGCAACTACGTGGACTCGCTTTACGGCAAGATCGAGTTCACGAATTTGCTCACGTCTCACGCGTACGCCGGCGATATTGTTCCTTTCCGAATTCAGCGTAGCGGCAATCCAATGCAGTTAAATGTCACCCTTGAGCACCGCGACGCGAAGGATTATGTGAGCCCACCATACAATCTCGATCAACCGCCGCGATATTATGTTCTTGGTGGCCTGATTTTTCAGGAGCTTTCCCGTCAATATCTCAAAGAATGGGGTCCAAACTGGCAAAGAGAGGCTCCGCAACGTTTGGTTTACCTGGACCATTTCCAGTCCGAGCTGTTTTCTGACCGAAATCGACGAGTTGTTATTCTCAGCCAAGTCCTTCCTGCTAACAGCACGATTGGCTACGATGAACTCGCCTATTTGACTGTGACGAAGGTGAACGGCAAAGAAATCAAATCGTTGGACGACCTTGCCGAAGCGGTAAAACACCCAATCGAAGGGTTCATCAAAGTCGAAACCGAAGAAGATCCAAAGCAGATCGAGCTCGATGCGGCACAAGTCGGCGCTGAGGCGCAAGATCTCCAGGAGAATTACGGTATTTCCGCACTGCATCGCCTTAATTGAAAGGCGAGACGCGAGCGCTCAACTGGCGTCCATCAGAGCGCCTTAACAACATTGTAGCCACCGGCCCTGTCGTGGTCTACCTCAGTGCTGCTTCTCACGCCAGCAAGACAGCCCACGGAGCCGTTGCTACAGCAGATTACTTAACTCACTCTGCTCTCTTCCAAGCGGTGGTGAAGAACGCTGGAAGCCTTTAACTATCAACGCCATCGATACCGACGTCGGCGGTGCGCGGTTTGGCTAGGAATCGTTCCACTTCCTCATTGTAAGTCTGGAATGGGTCGCCCATCACGAGAAAATCGCGGTTATCGCACGCGATGGAATCCCAGTTGATAACATAGGGGGAATCGCAATCCTGGAAGAAAGCCACCGCTCGAGCCCGACCGGATGCACGCGTATTAGCTGGTGGAACATGTGTTGCACTGGAACGCCGTACATTGTTGTTCCACTCCGCAATTCGCTTGCCAGGCGTGACTGCAAAGAATAGCCCGCGAAGTGGATCGATGTTGTGATATTCAAGGTCGACGCTTTGCAGCCACGGATCATCCCAACTCAATCCTTCGGACTCGACGAATGCTTCCAGCAGCCATTTCTTCGTAATCCAGTCGACCCCGCCAATGAGCGCCTGATGGTTGTTTGCAATTGCTTCGAGAACGAATCCCCAGTTTTCCAGGAGCCAACTAGTTTCCGCGCTGCTGTTGCGCAGGTACTTTTGCGCCAGCTGATGAAATTCCCACTGCACGTCGAGTGCCCCGATGGTCTTGCCGTTCTCAAGATTAACAATCCATTGCTGAGTTGGATCCCGGGATATGTCGCGTGTGCTTTGCACCGCATCGGCCAGAACCAGATTTCGCGGTAAACGGCCATCCTCGAGCAATGACAAAACAGATGCAGTTGTCCCGATTTTTAACGCCGTGGCATAGGGACTCATGTTCGAATCACCTATGAGCAAGTGAAGTCGCCGGTATTTTCGATAATCGGCCAGGGGCTCGTCACGTGCATTGATGATGGCGCGATTAAATTGCACCCATTGGTAGATGTCGTTCACGATATGATCCGCACGCTGGCTCAGTTGGAAATTCACGCGTGTTTCCGGTTGCGGCGGCTCGAAATCAAACGCCAGTGGATTGGATTGACCGACGCGGCCGGCGCCCGTGAAGATTTGTCGCGTCGCCAGGAAAGTAAGAAGTGTCCCCAGAATTGGCGGCGTGAATTGCGCCTCCCGCTTCATCAGATAATTCTCGTGACAACCAAACGTGGCGCCCGTGTGGTGATCGACGTTATTTTTGATGAACGAAACGCGATCCTGCGCGCCCAGAGCAATCAGTGACGATTGCAGCAAGTCGTCTCCGGCCAATTCATAAGCTGCCACATCGTGCAGATGCAGACATTCCGGCGACGCGTACTCGATGTGTCCCATATCGAGATACAGGCGCCCGCCGTTACGAAGAAAACCTCCGTTACCCGGTGGCTCTTCGTAATCGCGGTAATGCAGATCGATGGTGCCGGCCTCGGCGTTTCGGAAAAGATGATTTTTTACCTTCGCCGGCCAGAGCTCGGAATTTACGTGCGGCTCTTCTTCGCTCAAAAGACAGCCGTATTCGGTTTCAATCCCAACGATCCGGTCCATTGTTTAGCGAGCATCCGCCAAGGGTCGCTGCTCCTCAAGTGCTAATGCCGTCATCCTGAGCGGAGCGAAGGAGAATGCGATCACACGGGGTTCCCTGTCTGAATTTCGCCGTTGTGTGAGGTCCCTCTTTCACCCGGGATAACGAAGGCAGGGCCACATCGAATGCCCGCTTGAATCGTCGTGGAAAAAGCTCAAACTTTTTTCATGGCAACCGTGGCCCTGCGCAGCCCTTCTGAAAAGATGGGAGATCTTTTTTATTTCGGCCGGATGGTGGACAAAATCCGATTACACGCCCAGGGCGAATTGCCTTCGGACTATCACGCGAACCTTGGAAAAGGATTTGACGAAAAATGTACGAACTTTCTCCGGATCAATTACGAGCGATTAGTCCAGCGAGTGAATCGCGGCGGCACGGACGAGGAAATCTTGCATTGGTGTTTCGATCACGGGCGCAGACCGGATGAAAATGACGTTTACGTTTGGAACGAATTCATGCGCAAGCGCGGTTGGAATGACGAAGTTTCTGAAATATTACAGCGCCGCAAAAAGGAAGCAGGCATGATGGATAGATCGGACATCCAGACAGCGTTCCAATTCATCGATGCCGACGAAGGGCGCTTGCCAAAAGGGTAGGCCCGCGCGCCGGCCAAACTCCCGAAAGTTTTCGGGGACAGCGCGGCGTCCCCACCATTATTCGGCCAGCGTATCGATTCGTTCGGCAAGACCAAAATCAAGCTCGGTCAAGCCGCCTTTACTGTGAGTTGAGAGAACCAGACGTACTTTGTTGTAACGAATGTCGATGTCTGGATGATGTTCCTCTTCCTCGGCCACTTCGGCCACTGCGTTTACGAAATCAATCGCATCGGCAAAATCATCGAACTCAAACGTGCGTTCGATGTGCTTCTTCTCCAGTTCCCATTCCGGGATTTTTTTGAGCCGCGTTTTCAGCTCATCCGCTTTCATCAAATCAGCCATAACGGGACAACGAGTAACACCCGAAAATCGTTTTGCAACGCCAAAACGAGCGGGTGTTTTTGCGACTATCGTCCTGACCGAAGCGCAGCGGAGTGGAGGATCCAGCAGGACTGTGTCAAGGCGAGTCAGCGGGATCCTTCGACGACGCTTTGCTTCCTTTCGCTCCGCTCAGAATGACAGCTACATGCCAAGAATCTTCCTGAGATTTTTTGCAGAATCGAAAACCTCCACGGCGCAAGCTCGCGCCTGCTTCGATAGTCGCGGCCAATCGCGCAACACTTCTTTCACAGCCGTTTCCGCTTCATCGATGTTCCGGATGAAACGGAATCCGCTGTCTCGTGGAAGATATCTCGTTGCGCCTGTGTCTTCCGTGATCACCGGCCGCCCTAATGCAAGAAATGCCGCGGCCCGATCGCTTAACCAGCCGGTTCGCCAGGCTACATCCACACCCTTGATGGCCGTAAACTCCGCAAGCGCGCTGCCCATGTACCGACGGTACACGCGCGGAGTGCATGCCACCCGGTGCGGGTCGACAACGTGCCAGCCAAGCCGTTGCAAACGCGACCGCTCCGGGTCGTCCGAGCTGATATTCATCGCCAGTTCAAACTGCGTCTCCGGCACTCGTGCTGGTAAACCGAGATACGGTTCGAACATGACTCTCTTGGACAAGTCGGGGAACTCTCCCGCCACTTCTACAGCGCCGCTCCAGTACCATTGTCCAATAGTGGTGAATTTAGACACCTTGGGGCGTGGTTGGGATTGGAGGAGTCTTGTGTCAGCTAGCGGGTAAAATGTCTTCCAGCGCAGGTTCGCTTTCGGCAGCCGGCAATCGTTTCTGTGAGCGTTGAGCCCGATTGTCCAGAATTCGTCGTGAGACGACTGGCCCAACTCCATTTTGGTCATCCAGTAAAAAATTTCACTCGGATCCAGGTCGCAAAAGATCCGTCGCTCAAATTGCAAAAGAAATGGCGGGTGAATCGAGTAACTGAGATTGAGCAGCGTGTTTGGGCCTGCCAGTCGATTGAGCAGGACTTGTTTCGACATTCCGATACAACGCACGGCGTCGAGCTCATGCGTACTGGCTGCCGGTTTCTGATAGAGCAAACAATAGCGACCGGCCAATCCATGTGTACGCAGTTGCCGCTGGAAGTTCTTGATTCTGGCCTGATCGGCGCGCGGGTCATCTGTCGCGGGCAAGAGTTCGAGCCAAATCGCGTCGAGTTTCAATCGATGCAGACCCAGCATCCATTGCAGCGGAACGGAAAAATTTCCGCCGCCTTCGCGATATTTTGCGGCGAACCCGCACCCAAGAAAAATTGTCACGCGAGCAGAATCGTCATTCTGCTCGCGCGCTCAAGCTCGAAGGGCCCAAATTTTAGAAGATCCGCGGCAGACGACCTCCGGCTGTAAACACTTGGGGCTGCCTTGGCTGGCCGGTGCAAAATCCGCCGTTCGGGATCGGGATAATCGAGCCGAGGAATTGCGGCTGCTGCCGCACATTTAACGCCTGCTCCAACGCGTAGCCGAAGCCGATTAGCTGCGGTTCATGCAGAAAAGTGCTGTACATCAGCATGCCCGCCGGCCGGCCATTGTCGCGAATGCCTACGGGAAGCGACAGGTTCGGATAACCCGATACCGCTGGTCCGGTCGAGTTCGTCAGGTGTGGTGCGACGATCGCATCGACGCCCGAGTTGATTACACTATCAATGCCAGAGCGCGCAGCAGTGCGGGCATGCGTTCGCGCGGCGATGTAGGCGGGATCGTCAGGATACCCTGGGAACTGTTCCGACAATAAGAATACGTCCTGGTCGTAGTACGGCATCTCTTGCACACAATGCGCGTCGTTGAACGCAATCAGGTCGGCCAACGTGCGCATATCGGTGTGTGTAAGCGTCGCGAGGTAGTCCGCGATTTGCGCTCTAAATTCATACAGTAACGCCGTGAACTCGTCGCCGTTGTAAGCGAATACGTCCCCCGTATCAACGTCAACGACAGTAGCTCCGAGGCTTTCCATCACGCTCAGCGCATTTTCCGCAAACGCGACGGTCAGCTCATCACCCGGAATGCCGCTGCCGTAGTAGCTGTAATCGAAAAAGCGAACATCGCGTCCGATCACTGCGCCATCGAGTGCGTTCGGATCGAGAAATTGCGTGTAATCGTTCGGCAGATCATGCCCAATCACCTCCCCAAACGGCGACTGCAACACGCCGAGCAGGATTGCAATGTCAGTAACGCTGCGTCCCATCGGTCCAGCCGTGTCCTGCTCGTGGGCAATTGGAATTATCCCGTCTTGTGAGACGAGACCGAGAGTCGGTTTTAAACCAACGATGTTCTCAACGGCGGATGGCCCAGTAATTGACCCGTCTGTTTCTGTGCCGACTGCAACCGAGCACAAGTTTGCGGCTGCGCCGTTAGCCGAGCCCGAGCTCGATCCCCACGATGTGTAACTCAAGTCGTAGGCATTGTTCGTACTCCCACCGCGCGCGCTCCAACCGACTGCTAGAGGATAGGTCTCAGCCTCATCGTCCCGGAAATTTGCCCATTCGCCCAGGTTCGCTTTGCCAAGAATTACAGCGCCAGCTTCGCGCAATCTCTGAATGATTACAGCATCGGCTGGCACATGGCTGCGCAAGAGAGCCAACGATCCCGCAGTCGTCTGCATATTGTCGTCGGTCGCGATGTTGTCCTTGACTAAAACCGGAATCCCATGGAGCGGGCCGCGAACGTGTCCCCTGCGGCGTTCATTGTCGAGATGTTGGGCAATGGATATTGCATTGGGATTTGTTTCGATTACCGAGTTAAGCAACGGATTCAGAGACTGGATACGATTGAGGTAACCCATGACCAGACGCTTACTGGTTAACTGGCCGGAAGCCATCGCATCTTGAAGCTCTGGAATACTCTTTTCGACGAAGTCGAAATCGCCCACAGTCAAAGTAGAGCGTTGAGCTAGCGACGTAAGCCCGCCGCTTAGCAATGCGGCGCTGCTGAGCGCCGTGGTGCCTATAAATTTTCGGCGCGTGATAATGTTTCCGAGGTCAAAACGATTCGGGCCTTGCTTATTCATAATTATATTCTCCGGTTGCGCTGTTTTGCGAGTAAACAGACATGAGCTTATGATTCGGTGACGTGTGGGCGGAGCACTCCGCTTCGGTCAATTCCTGTCCGCGACGCTTGGTGTAACGACGCAGGAGGATGGATCGGTAGGGTGGACGATTTCGCGCGATCGATTCCATAACCCTGCGTGAGCAAATCGTTTCTGGCCTCAAAGGCGGCCGGAAAATTTTTCATTCTCTTTCGCATTATTTGACCGCCGTGCTCTTCCTCCGCAAATTAGCTGTTCTTCTCGGGCGCCCGTAGCTCAACTGGATAGAGCATCTGACTACGGATCAGAAGGTTAGTGGTTCGAATCCTCTCGGGCGCGCCACATTCGATGGCCGTATCTTGTCCCAACGCCTGATCTTCAGGACCTCGCCCAGGTTTTGGGCGAGGTCTGTTTTAAGAATCCCGGCAAATCAAAGAGAGACGTGGCCCGTCAGGGATGCCTTTTGATCTGGAAGCTGAACAATTCTCGTTCCGGGTTGTTGAACGGATCGTATTCCACAAACCCGTTCTGCACAGTCGAGTTGATGCCGTAGCTCGTGACGGTGAGAATTTTTCCATCGGCACTTACATCGAGCACGTTATAGTTGAATGTGTCCGGGCTATAAAAGTCAGCTGGTTGGCGCAGCCTGTCTGCATGTGGATCACCGAGGCGCCTGACGTTCTGCAACCCATGATAGCCTCCGAGGCCGATGGGTTCGAGGTTCTGGGCGATCTGAGCGTTGGCAATGCTGTCCGCGAGTTTCTTTACCAGCGCGAAGCTATGGTTTGAAATAAGGTCCGGACCCGTTGCGCCGAGCGGGCCGCAAACGATCTCCAAGCAGTATGGTACCTCTACGTAGCTCGCTTGAATGCCAGTCTGGCCACTCGGCGAGTAAAGCAATTCGTTAATGCGGTTCTGGTGGTCGTCGGTCGCGAGAAAGACCACGTTTTGAACGTGATGATCAGCGATGAATTTCAGCAGCGCATTACGCTCGGCGCGATAACCGCCCATCCACGACTTCCCACCATCGCTCGTAACAGGCGAATAGGTGCTTGGAGCCGGCGTCAAGGCCAGCGTCGCGCCGGTGGCAATCGTGGCGTTGTTATTGATCGAAAATGTCGTGCCGTCGGTGTTGATAGCACTGATGGTCGTATTCGCAGGGACGCCAGTACCGGAAACGCCTTGGCCCACAACAAGGCCGACCGTACTGGTAACTGTAACCGTCCTCATGTTGTTCGTAGACCCGGTGGTAACGATCGAGGTAATCGAACCAAGAGTGCCGTATTCCGCGGTTGTCGGCGGATTAACCAGCGTCAGGCTCCCGCCGATCGGCCCGATCTGGTCGATCGGATCGGAAATGTTGACGAATTTCCAAGTCGTCCCTGTCTGTTCCGCGTCGAGAAGTGTTTGTTCCAACCACGCAAGCTGCGTCGCGCCCAGCATTGTGCGATTCGGATTGTCGGCGCGTGAGCCGGTTTCGTCCGCGTTTGCGGCAGTCTTCATCCGAATGTCGCGATAGGAGCGACAATCCGCGTTGATGAAGATTGCGTTCCTGCCCCATTGTTGAGCGAAGTAGAGCTGGCGAGTGTCATTCGTGCGTGGGTCCGATGGCGCATTGATCAGGCCACGCTCGCTGATCGGCTGGTAGTTCTCGAAAACCTGCTGCAAAGTCTGAAAGCCGCCGCTCTTGTTCATGAAGGGAACGCTCCCGTCGTTGGGAGTTACATCATTGGCTGGATCACGTGCATCTACGCCTGCGCCGGCGAGAAAATCGAAGGGCGGACTGCCGGTGGTGCTGCCGACGCTTCCGCCCGCTGGAGCACCGCCGTTAATGTATTGCTTGTTACCCAGCTCGTGGTTGTCATACGCGGTGTAGTTACCCTGGCCGGCGAAGAATGGTTGCAGGCAGTTCTGGCCGCCGACGTTCACGGGCAGAAATTGCTCGCGATATTTGCGCGAGAAATCATCGAATAACTGCGACTGAGTCGCCGTTGGAACAAGGACCGTGGGATCTGGAATGTTCCCGGTGCTGTGCACTGCCGGCGATCCGATGCTCGCGGAGGTCTCATATTCCGTGTCGCCATCGAACATGAAGAAATCCAAGTTCTTTGCAGGCACTTGGCTCGCAAGTGCATAAGGACGGATCAATCCATCGCAGTCACCGCTGAACGCAAAATGGACTGGAACATTGGCTGTCGGGTTAGGAGCGGTCTTGAACTTGCCAACGTTGCTTGTGACCGAGGCATTCGTGGTTTGGAACCGGTAATAATAAAATGTTCCTGGTTCCAAGCCGCCGAGATTGCTCTTTACGGTGTAATCAGTCGGCGAACCAGCAGTCCCTGCGGGCAACGTAGTGACTCCCGTAATGAACGTTGGGTCTCGGCTGATTTGAACGTTGATTGCCGTCGGTTGCGGATTGGCTTCGTCTTTTGCGCGTGTCCAGACGGCCACGTCGTTAGTTGTTGCGTCGCCGGCAGCGACCCCGAGGAAGGTGATGTCGGCATCGGCGCCCGTCGTTTTGAGCATGTAGCCCGTGACGAGCACCAAAGTTACGATCCGAAGTGAAACGAAGTTCTTCATATTAAGTCTTGTTGGTTTGTTTTGATGATTGGTGAAAACGCCGCAAAGAAACCGGAGACGTGTGGCGATTTGAAGGCGTTCTTGTAAAACTTTCGTGACGCTTCGGCATCACACCCTCGCATGCCCGGCCGCATGCATGCTGTCGTCGGCGCGACAGCACGATTCAGAATTTGGACGATGGCGTAGGACGGGCGGTAAGCTCGCTGCCGCAGAACGACGCGATCAAACGGTCAATTGTCGTCAGCCAGCGCTACTGAAAATACGGCCGGATTTTGGCGTATTTCTTGTCGCCGATTCCGCTCACCTTTTTCAAATCATCAGCGCTGCGAAACGGTCGCGCGGCAATAATTCGAGAAGCCATAACTTGCCCAACGCCAGGAATCATTTTCAATTCCTTTTCCGTAGCGGCGTTGATGTCGATCCTGCCTGGCTCGATTTTTTCTTTTGCATGCGACTTTTTAACCTCGACCGGACCGACAGTCGTTGACGAAGGACGAAATACTGGCGTCGCGAAAGGTGTATTCGCCGGAGGCCAGGCGTGGGACCGAGCCGTCTTTCCGGTTACGAAAACATTAAAAGGCGCTGGCTTTTGAGCGTGGACATTTAATCGGCCGGCATCAACGCCCCAGCCTCCAATTTTCTCCTGCTTTGCTTCATCTTCGAATTGTTGAAGTTTTTCTACTTCTAGTCGCGAATTTCTTAATCCCGGCGGCACGGCTCTGAATCCATAGTTTCGTGCAAGCCCATTGCGAACCAGCTGCTCGCCGAGATCACCGTCTTTAGTCTTCACAAACGCGTAAAACCGCTCGAGTTTGCTGCGGCCCATTGCATCTGACATGCGCGTAAACACCGTAAACGGCTGGGACAATTTCTCGCGCGTGAACTCTTTGGCTGCCACCCCTACTTCGATGGCCTGGGGCACGGTGATCGCGAAGTATTTCGCCTGTTCGACGAGGCGCGCCGGATTCATTTCGTCCGTTTCAGGTGCGTCAACCATGTAGAGGCGAAAAATGTATTCCCTCGCGCCTGCGCTCGCGTGAAAACTGTCACCGTCATTCGCCCGATTTGAGATCAGCCGGCAATTTTCCAGGATGATCCAATCTTTAGACTCGCGTGCGCCAACATCGACCTGCGCCGCGCAAACAATTGCAAGGGCAAGGAGTCCTGTCTTGTAGCGCCGTTGGGTAAGCCGCCTGGCTGCGAACTTGCAACTGGAAATCATATCCGACATCACAATTGAGGGGTTTGCAGCCGCGCCAGATACGCCGCGTACATCGCGATGATTCCGCCCAACACACTGCCGGCAATCACGTCGCTGACGAAATGATAATTCATCGCCACAAGACTCACGAGCATCGAAGCCGAGAGAATAATAACTACGACTTGTACGGTTCGACTGCGGGGCATTGCGATCAGCCACACGGTAGCAAAGGCCAAGATTCTGGCAGCGTGGCCGGACGGAAAACTGCCGACGTCATCTCCACGCTGAAATGGATGGAAACCGTACGTCCCGGTGCCGATCAGGGATGGATTATCGTGAGTCCAAGTGTCCGGCCAATAGCGACCGAAAACGTCGCCTAACGAGATGCGAAAATCATCGGCAACAATCAGGCTGAGACACGCGACAAACAGCGTCTTCTGCCAGAGTAGAAATGTTCCCCGGGCCCGTCGAATCATTAAGATCGTCAAAACAAGAGCCGACCAATTCTGGACTTCTGGCGGTGGATAAGTGAGCCATCGAAAGGGCGAGAACCCATTGATATGATGATCATAGACAAAGAATGCCACCGGGCGATCAATCCAAAAGTAACAGATCAATACGGCGACAATGCAGAAGGCCATACTGATCAACGCGCGACGCAGTAATGCGCGATAATCCAGTTGCGGCCTCGTCCTCACAACGGCACTTCAAACTGGCTCATGAGTTTGAACGTCTCATAGCGCTTCGCAATTTCTTCCATCGAGAGTGCGCGCAAACGCTCCAGACTGAACGCTTCCACGCAAAAGCTGGCCAGAACACTGCCGTAAATCATCGCTCGGCGTAAGTCATTAAAATGCACCTTTTTCACAGTGCCCGCGAGATAGCCTGCCATTCCGCCGGCAAACGTATCCCCTGCCCCGGTTGGATCGTGAATGTCCTCAAGCGGATAAGCGCCGCAGCTGAAAAATTGATTATCTTCGCCAAAAAGCAGCGCGCCGTGCTCGCCTTTCTTTATCGCAACGTAATCTGGACCCATTTTTCGAATGCTACGCCCCGCCTTGATAAGACTTGTCTGCTTGGTGATCTCGCGGGCTTCGCTATCGTTTAAGATAAGGAGATTCACGCGCCGAAGCAGCGCATCGAGGTCTGGTCGTGCTGTCTCGATCCAGAGATCCATCGTGTCGGCCACAACGAAACGCGGGCGCGCCATCTGGTCGAGCACATGCGCTTGCAACGATGGTGCGATGTTGGCCAGCAAGACAAAATCGGTTTCGCGATACGACTCCGGCAACGCCGGTTTGAAATCTTCGAAGACGTTGAGTGCAATCGAGCGCGTTTCGCGCGTATTCAAATCCCAGGAGTATTCGCCGGACCAGCGAAAAGTTTTTCCATTCGCGCGCTGCACACCTTTGCTGTCGATCTTGCGCGATTCCCAAAACTGAAATTCGGATTCGGGAAAGTCATTGCCTACGATTCCGACCAATCGAACTGGCGAAAAAAAACTCGCGCCCAACGCAGCGTAGGAGGCCGATCCGCCTAACAAGTCGGAATGTTCCTCTACAGGGGTCTTAACTGTGTCGATTGCAATCGAGCCTACAACGAGAACAGACATGGTCAGAATGACGAATTAAGCTCGAGGAGTAAATGACGAACTGGACTTGGTTGCGAAGATCTAGTCATTTGGATTTTATTCATTCCTTCGTCATTGGTCATTCGCCATTCGTCATTTACGCTAACATGTCGGTAGCGCAGCGCGCGTAATCAACAATGCTGTGCGCTTTGAGCAAGGCGGAAACCATGGCAACGCGCTTCGCACCCGCGTCGATGACCTGCTGAAGATTGTCGATGTTAATTCCGCCGATACAAAAGATCGGGATATCGACGTCGAGATGAACTTGCCCGATGTCGCCCAGCCCGATTGGCTTGTAATCTGGTTTTGTTGGCGTGGCGAAGATCGGACCAAATCCGATGTAATCGGCGCCTTCGCCCAGCGTCGCGTGCGCCTGGGTCAGACTGTGCGTCGATTTTCCAACAATCAAATTTCTTCCAGCTTTTTGGCGTGCAACAAGAATCGAATCGTCGTCCTGTCCAACGTGCACGCCTTCGACGGGAACCCGCGCCGCGACCTCCGCATAATCATTCACGATCAGCGGCGTGTCCGAGCGGGCTGTGACCTCATGGATCTCAGAGGCGAGATTGACCAGCTCGTCGATCGATTTTCCTTTTCCGCGCAGTTGGATGAGATCTACACCGCCAGTGACCATTTGTTCCGCGACGCGATTGCAATCCCGCAGTTGCGGGATGTAACCGAGATCAATGATTCCGTAAAGGCGGCATTCGCGTAGCGCTCTCATCGTCGCAGCGCAACTTTGTAAGTGCGCATTCCATTACTCGCAAATTACAAAGCCCGCCTCCCGCGAGTGGATGCGGTCCTACCTCGGCGCTGTAATGAGAAATTTCCCGGCAGAAGATCGAATCGAATCGTCCCCGAAGGTAATCGATTCACCGCTAAACGGCGGCGCGGGTTTTGCGGGAAAGAGCGGTCTCAAAACCGCAAATGTTTGCGATACAAACGCAATGGAGACGAATATGGACACGGCTGCACACTTCATGTCCGCCGCTCTTAGCAGGATCATGCGGCATGGCAAGTAAAATTTTTTCGCGTTCACGGTAATTAGGTGCAAGCCCACCTGACTCGTGATTCGTGGAAACGTTACATCGTTCCGAAAAAATCCTTTTAACTTTGTAACCATTCAACCCGGCAAAGCAGATTCATATTTGCGATTTCAGGTTTCGGGATATTTTTCCACGCCGATGCCACAGTTCGCATACCGTGCCCGCGACGCCCAGGGAAGCTTGGTTGAAGGCGTACTCGATTGCCCAGATCGAGCGGTCGCCATTCGACAAATTGAATTACAAAAGTGTATTCCCGTCCGGATCGAGCTGATGGGGCCCGAAGCCAAAACGGCACCACGCGATGGCGCGCGAGTCGCGTCGCCCACGCAGAATCTGAAAATCCCGCACGGTCAGTTGCTCGTTTTCACCGAGCAGCTCGCTCATTTGCTCCAGGCGGGCATGACGCTCGACGAAGGACTGTCAATTCTGGAAAAACGTTTGAAGCAGACGCGCGTCCAACAAATGACGCATGCGCTGCATCAGGCGCTAGTCGATGGCCGAAGTTTCTCGCAAGCCTTGAGCGAGCTGCCACGAATTTTCCCGCCGCTCTATGTAAACCTGGTGGCTGCGGGGGAGGCGAGCGGAGCGCTGCCGCAGATTCTACTCAGACTAGTCAAACATTTGATGCAGGCGAAAGAACTGCGAGACCGCGTGCAACAGGCATTGATCTATCCGGCCTTTCTCGCGCTGGCCGGCGGCGCTCTCATTACGATTTTTATAACCTTCATGGTGCCGCAGTTGTCCGGATTCATGGCACAAACCGGCGGAGTGCTTCCATTGCCCACACGGATTCTGATGCAAATTCATCATGCGATCACGGGCTATTGGTGGGTCGGCTTGCTGTTAGGAATCAGCGCAGTGATCGGTTTCCGCGCGCTTGTTCGCACCGATGAAGGGCGCATCGGTTGGGATCGTTTTCGGTTGATGATTCCCGGATACGGGGGGGTCATTCGACACCGTTACTACGCGCAATTCTCGCGCACACTTGGGACCTTGATGGAAAATGGAATACCTCTGCTCCGTTCACTCGATCTGGTAACTGAAATTGCGGGGAACCGATTCCTCGAACTAAAGCTCGGCGATGTGCGCAAGGCGGTCATCGATGGCGCGACGCTCTCAGCCGCTTTGCAAGCGCAGAAACTGTTTCCTGATTTATTCACCGATATGATGTCGGTGGGAGAACAAACCGGACATTTCGCCGAGACCATGCAGGCCATCGCCGACGTTTATGAGCGCGAACTCGACAAAACGGTTGTCCTGATCTCCCAATTGATTCCGCCGGTTATCATCGTTGTGATCGCTGTTGTTGTCGGTCTGGTTGTTTTCAGCATTCTGTCGGCCGTATTCGAGATGACACACAGCCTGCAATTCAGGCCGCACTAAAACTGAAACTTGCAATCAAGCCCGCGCACGAATAATCTCGCCCGCCTAATGTTACTTCGCGCCGTCTTTGCGATACTGTTCGCTGCGATTTGCCGCGTAGATGCACAGGAAGCGTTGACTGATGCCCTCCCCGCGCCCGCCGACGCGACCCAGCAGGCGATCCCAGAAAGCGCCTGGCTCGATCTGCGCCAAAACGCGCCTCAAAATTCAAAAATACAGAACGCTCCCGTCTGGGTTGAAGCACTGACCCTCCTGCCAACTGAAACGACGGAAGTGGCTCCCATGTCCAAAAGCGTCTTTCGCATTCGAGTCAGGCAACCGAGCCCTGACTATCAGGTTCTTTTTTTCCGCCTATTCTTCGATGACAAGGCAGATCAACAGCCTGAGTTAATCGCCTGGGACGAATCCGGCACACATGTTTTGCGCTCTGGGACTCTTGGAGCGGGAATGAATCTGCCGAGCTCTGATTCGGTGCTCATTCCGATGACCGGCGCGTCTTCCATCGATATCGAAGTGCCCGGTGACGGAAAAACGGTGCGAGGGGCGTATCTCGATTGGATGACGAGCAGTGAAGTCGTGCATCCTGTGAACACAGAACATCGGGATATGATTCCCGAACCTTTCTCGTCGGTGCCGACACTGCACGCGCCACCTGACGACGTTGAGAATTTTGGAACCGTTACGGCAACGCTCGCGGCAGAGGCAATCCGGATTGGCGCGCAAACCCAGGAAGGCGCTGCCTTTCAATTTTCAATCGAAGCCCAACCACTGACAGCCTTGTTGAGTTTTGAAATCGCCGACCCGCGGATTGACGCTCCGCCGGAAATTTATCTTAACGGTCAGGACATTGGGCCTGCTTCCCTGACGCTACCAGACCTTGGTGATCCGGCGTACAGGGGCGAAGTACAACCACTTTCCACGCAAATGCATTTCAACTACACCGGATGGCTGCGCGCTCAGAAAATTGTACCGGCAGCGAGCTTAAAAGCGGGCACGAACGATTTGGTCGTTGTGAACGGCGCTGACACAGGAGCTTCGGCGGTACGGGCCACGCAGATTCAATTAAAGTATATCTGGGACAAGTCGGATTATCTTTTGCGCGCCGGGCACTAGAAATTCTTAAAGAGCAAGGTAGTGTTACCGCGCACAGAATGGGAGGGTGACTCCTCTATCGAGGTAAGAATGAAAAGAAAACAACAGGGCTTCACGCTGCTCGAGATCATGCTCGTAGTAAGCATCATCGTGATCATATTGGGAGTGGCCATTTCAAAACTTGGCAACACCACCGCCATCGCAAAAACGATGCGGGTTCAAGCCGACGTCCAGGCGATCAAAACGCAATTGCAGCTGTATGAAAGCATGAACGGCTTTTATCCAACAACCGAGCAAGGCCTGCAGGCGTTGGTGACCCAGCCAGACAAGGATCCGAGACCCGCCCGGTGGTATCAGCTATTCAAAGAGATGCCAAAAGATCCGTGGGGAAACGAATACATTTATCGCTGCCCCGGTCTGAAAAACCCAAGCGGCTACGATCTGTATTCTGCTGGGCAGGACCGGCAGGCTGACACTGCAGATGACGATTGGGGCGGTTAACCCCAGCTAGCGAATCCGCTTCAATTCTTGGCACCAGGCGCCTTCGACGCTCCTCTAGGATTCCGTTGAATTAAACCTCGCGAATGGGGCGATCGAAGCTCTCGCGTAGGTGGAACCAACTGTTGCGCCTCGGGAGGCAATCCGGCAGGTAGTTTCGGTGAGACTGCGTTAGGGGTCGACATGTTAGGCGTGGGTGGCGTAAACGTTCTTGAAGCTAGCGCGGCGTTGGGCGCAGACTGCTGCAACAGCGCCTGGTTAAACGTGATTGTTGCAAAATTTCCATCCTTGCTAATCGTCACCTTTGTCGCACCCACGCGCTCCGACCATTCAATATTGGCGATACTGTACCCGTCCACCGGTGCTTTGGTGGTAAGGTATTTTTTGAAATTGTGATCGGAAGTCGAAGCGAGCGTTACCAAATCGCCGTCAGATGAATGGGCAGCGTTCGCCACGTAAAGGTCTTTCGCAAAATCGGGCGTGGCCGCGGGCGCCGCCACTGCCGTTGCGATCGCAAATGGCGAATTATCCACCATCTTTGAATAACGATCGTAAGCGAACCGGGGTGGCAGAACATCCTCGGCCTGCGCGCAGATCGCTCCAAGCAGAGTGGCCGCTGATATTAGCGTAAGGGAGTATTTCATAAATGGAGGAGGTTATTTTACTTCGTTCCTTGTGCTGGAGCAAACCAGCGCGCGATTTTAAATTTGCCGCGCATCATCGTGGGATCGCTGCCATCAATCGCCAAATTAACATTTTCAACCACAATGAAGGCGTCCGGTCGCTGCACATCATAAAGAAAATGAACCAGCGGCGGCCAGGGACTCTTTGTTTCGATGGAAGCAAAAACCGTCTGGTGGTATGGCGTTGTTTCCCCGGAACCAATCGCGGGATTCTCAACCAAAATATTATATTTGCCGGCTACTTCCTTTAACTGATCGAGCAACGCGGAGGCTTCTGCTGGGTCTTTGAGAGTTGGTTGATGTTGGCGGATCCATTCGTCCCGTTTCGTCCAGAGGTCTCGTTCCTTCACGTAAAGAGTTTGTTCGGCTAACATCGCCCTCCGGGCCGCCATTTGCTTTTGCGCGCTGGCAAGCGCGCCGAAGATCCAGTCCAAGATGAAAAGGTTGAGTAACACAAATACCGTGCCGGCCGCTACCCACGCGAGCACACGCTCGCGCCGATTCATTCGCTGGTACCATGCCGGTATCATCGTGGCTTCCCCTCCAATCGAAACTGCGCATGGTCGTTTGGCAGGATACGAGGTGACGCCATCTCAAATTGAAAGACTCGCAAATCCGGATTCTTTTTGATCTTTTCGATGAACTGGTAAGCGAGAGCAGCGGTATTTGCCTCGCCATCCACCGAAACCTGCCGCGCCGACTGGTTGTACGCCGTAATCCGCACCTCGGGCGATGGCAAGCTTTCGAAAATGTGTAGCAGAATTTCTACCGGGTAATAACGCGCATCGATTGCCGGAGCCAGTGCCTTCCAATTCGCTTCCGTCGCGCGGACGAACTGCGTCCCGGGAGCATCCTGCGCAATGCGCGCGTCAATCCGTCCGATTTGAAACCGTAACAAACCCAGATAAGCGAACAAAAGAAAGAGAAGCGCAATGTAAGCGCCACCTATCCATAAGAGCCGCTTTCGCCATTCTGTCTGCCTGATCAATTGTGAGCGGCGGCGGCGCCAGCTCTCCGGCAGCAGATTCAGTTTAACTGAGGCGGGTGGCAGTTCGACCCCGACTATCTCAGTAGGGCTGGCCAAGATTCCCTGCACAGTGTCCCGCATCTGGTAGTAGCTTTCATCCAACAAGACATTTGGAGAGGAAGCATTGATGCCTTGTAGCTCGGCGCTCATTCGCAACTGGGGCAATTCAAGTTGGAGTTGTTCCCCGTTGCCATTTTCGAACACTCGCGCAAGACTCAATTTGCCGTTTTCTGTCATGACATAAACCAGCGTCTCGCCTTCAGGATAAATCAGAAGCGCATTTCCCTTGGGTGCATAAGTACTGGCGCGCTGCGCTGCATAAACGGTGACCTGCCGCGGGATAAAACCGCGGTCGAGCAGCGGAGCCACAAGCTCGGCAAGCTGTTCATTTCTGATCGCCACGGCGGAGACCACACTTTCGTTTTCGTCTTGCTCGATCACTTCAAAATCCGTGGTCACGTCTTCGGCCGAGAACGGCAACACCTTCTCGATCTGAATCCGAATCATTTCCGGAAACTCTGCCGGATCGACACTTGGCAGGCGAAATCGTTGGGCGAGCACGGCAGCGACAGGCAGGCCGAGCACAAAATCGTCGGTCGCTGAAAGCAGCGGCACAGCTTCCTCCAGGTTCTGCAGCTTACGCACATTCCACGAGCCATTCTGGCTTGCGCTGCCTGCAGCCGCGTTGCGCGGCGATGCGGCAGTGGATGAACGCAGAAAATTCCATCCGTGCGCGGTGGGAATTATGAAAATGGATGGCATCCCTGTCTCGATATCAAAGCTCCTTCCAACTTATCACCTGAGGACGGCCGCGCAGGCCACCACCTCCTGATACTATCATTTGAACAGTGCGCGTAACGTCGCCCGATTTTCCTATGCTTGTGACGCGAAAGACCGTAGTGGTTTTGGGTGGTGAAGGGGTTAGACCTAGATTCTCTGGAGTTCGCCCTCCTCGGAAGCCAAGTGTAGTAAGGGCCGTTGGAAGATCAAGTTGCGGGTCATCGATTGTTCCATCGATTCCGTCTGAGCCACGCCGCAGTTGAAGAAACGCATCGACCCGATCATCTCCCACGCCTCCGAGAGCACCTAACAACGCGCGCAAGACGTCGCGCGAAGCCCAGCCAATGTCGATTATCGGTCCTCCGCAATTAATAAGGGTGAAGTCTTCATCCCAACCTGGCTTTGCAGTAAATTCAGCCCATCCACAGATTTTCTTTAGGTCGTCCACAGAAGTTAATGCCGCATGCGCCGGCCGATAATCATCGGTTTCTGGGCAAGCGCTCAGGCGGTGGAGTCCCGGTGGCGACATCCAGTCGAGCAAAGAATCTACCATTATATCAACGTTATTCGGCTCCACTCCTTTAAGGTTGAGATACTGGCGCACAATTTCCACAAGCGGTCTGTTCTCTACACCACCGGGCGCGAGCAAGTTCAAATTCAATCGACCACACTCGCCAATCATTTGAACGTCGTAACCTTCCTGATTGCCCAGTTGTCCGTGCAAGTTCGGCGAGTTCGGCGCGTCCTTTGGGCGCAGCGCAACTTCTGCCAGCGCAACATCACCGCCTGATGACGCCATCGCTTCAGCGTCCAAGACGCGGCCTGCATTGCCTGAAACCACAAGGCGCGAATTAATGTCCAACGCCCATGAAATGACCATTGCGCTAAGCAAGAACAGCGCCCAAAGCGCAAGCATTAGTGCCGCGCCACCGCGCGATTTTGAATTTAAAACCTTCATTTTCAAAACGGCGTCCGTTTCAGCGGAATAATCGCTTCCCATGGCACTGGTGAATCGGCGCGCCCCACGGTCACCTTGACGAGCCATGGCAGCTGGGACGCGTTTGGCCATCGATCGATCCAAGTGTTCAAGCTCGGATTGAAGTAACTGATCTGGAGACTGCTCACGTTCTTAACTAATGGCACCCACGTCTCGTGTCGTTCCCCGATATCAGAAGCGTCCTTCGGTTTTCGTAACAAGCCGAGGTCGAGCCGGTCACTCTTTTCGTTTTCGGGTTGCAACCGCAACGCTACAATAAACTCACCTGGCGCATAGCGAGTAAGGAGCCCAGGCCCGGCGCTGCAAATCCACGTTATCACATCGCGCTCGCGATCGTTTAGTTTAAACGGTTCCCCTATCATCCTTGCGCGCGTCGGACTCAAGCTTTGCCATTCCGACGTTAGAAGATCGCGCAGCCCGTCGTACTGCGAATCCCTCGCGGCTGTATCGGATGACAGACGCAGCGCCGTCATATTCGCTTGCACAAAACGAAAAATCGCCAGCGACATCAGCCCGAGGATCCCCACCGCAAGCATGATTTCGAGCAACGTGAACCCACCAATGCGAAGAGATTCCCTCTTACCCCGGACGGTAAACATAAAACCTGACCTGTTTTGACTGAGGCACACCGCCCTGTCGCCACTGAGCCGTTAACGTGACGAGGTAGATTCCGCTGAGAAGGGTATTATCGGTTTCCGTCAATTCGGCTGCCGCGGTTTTTTGGACAACTTTTATGCCTCCGTAATTGCTGTCTACCCTGAATTCCTTGGAATCATCGGGAACCCCTCGCGCAGTCTGAATTTCTGCCATACGATTCGATAAAATCTGCCGCACGACGCCTTCTTCGGCGTTAATCGTGCTCGCGTTGAGGCAATTCTCGACCGCGCGTCCAAGCGCGATGACGCCGAGCGCGAAAATCGTAATGCCAAGGAGAACCTCGTAGAGGGCAAAGGCGCGACGAAACTTTTGACCTGCGCTTGCGTTAGCGGACCGCATAACTCGTAATCTCTGGCCGTCCCGTTAGCGGCGAGTAATTCGCCGTCCATGAACCGGCGGGACCTTGAAAGCGGATGGTTGCCGGTTCGCAGGTCCCCGACGGCCAGAAAATCCATTCAGCCGGATATTTTTCCATCAATGCCACCGGCAACGAGAGCCTTAGCGTGCTTCCCCTGCTGGGACGAAACTCAGCTTTTGCCTTAGCGTCCTCATCCTCTGCAAAAGCTTCCGGGCGAACTACGACATTGTTGTTGCCCCATACAATCAGGTAAGGACGACGCTCGATGACGCTTCGCTCCTGCGCCTGGCGCACAAGATTGTTGAACCCATCCAGCGATTCCTTCAGCCGCCTGTTGGCGATCACGCCAGTGAAGCTCGGTACAGCCAGCATGAGCAACAGCATCAGTATGAAGATCGAGAGAGCAATCTCGATCAGCGTAAAACCCCGGGCTCGTTGCACCGCGGGAAATTACTCGTTTCACCGCAAATCACAACAGCGCCCGCGGGAGGCATTTTCGGTGTGCCCGATCATATGAGCCAGCCACGCGGCAGGTGGAGAATCAATTTACTCCCGGCCAGGGGCGTAGCCGTGAACTGCAGTAAAGGCGATCGTTTGCGTCCACCAAGCAGGATCGGCGCAGCAGCCAAGTAAAGTGTCAATCAGTGCGTTGTTAAGCTTGCCAGAACTCGTCAAATCCTGGCGAAGTTCTTTGACAGTCTGTGTCCAATAATCTGCCCACAAACTCGTCCCGTTATAGATTGCAGTTTCTGCGGTGCCACCGATTTTCTCGATACCCAGGGCCGCCAATCTCGGTGCCAGAGTACGACCGATGTGATAATCTATTCCTCGGTCGCGCGACCATGCAAGCCAACCACTCCAGAACGCACGCACTTCCGGCGGCTCGGCGATCGTAACCGGAAGGAAATCCGGTTCAATCAAGAGGATGGCGCCTCCAGGCCGCAAGCTTGTAATGAGATTCGCGATTGCCTTGTCAGCGTCGGTCACATGGTGAAGCACCGCACGGGCAGTTACGAGATCGAAGCTGCCAGGCCCCACCGGCCCGATCACAATATCCTCCTTCCGAAACTCCAGATTAGGCAAATGCACCTCGACGAGCGAAAGATCGAGATCGACGGCTATGGCTCGTCCATCCGGAGCCACTTGCCGGGCGAGCCACGCAGAAATTGAGCCGTTACCGCAGCCGACCTCCAGCGTTCTTGCTCCTGACTTAATGACATCAAGCGACTGAAGATAACGCCGGTGCATGGGATCAGTAATTCCGACATCAACGCGAGCCGCTTCTCCTCGCCTTTCAAATGGTGGCCCAAAACATATTCCGGCACACGGGTTCACCGTAAGTTGCCGGGGTATTAACGGCAAATGATTGGCTCCACCGGATTGCGCGCTGCAATCAGCCGCTAAAAAAAAGCAATCAATCGGCAGCAGGCGCATTGGTATGTGATAAACTTTGAGGCGAAATGAAGCCTGCTTTGCGCATCGGCATCGTCGTAGCTGCGCTTTGCGTGGTGGCGATGCTTGTGTGGCAGGGAGTTACGGCACACGGAGCGCCTGATCCAACGCGCCCCGATACCAGCCCGACGGTGGCGTTTCTGGACATTGGCATTCTTGTGTTTCGCGAGGGATTGGAATGTATTCTTGTTCTGGCAGCGATTACAGCCAGCATGACAGGTCCCAAACGCGCCCATCGCCGGCCAGTCGCCCTCGGCGCGGCCTTTGCCTTTATCGCCACTCTGATCACGTGGTTGATCGCGGTGCGGATCGTCGGTTCGCTCGGCGACAATATGTCGGCACTCGATTTGCAAGCCGCTACCGGCTTGCTGGCAGTCATCGTGTTACTCGTCATCATGAACTGGTTCTTTCACAAAATTTATTGGGGAGGCTGGATTCGCGCCCACAATCGCCGTCGCAAGGCATTACTCGAGAACGCGCGCACTGCCGAAATTTCCCAGGGGCGTCTCTGGTTTGGATTAGTCCTGCTCGGATTCACCTCCCTGTATCGCGAAGGATTTGAAGTCGTGCTTTTTTTGCAAAGCTATCATCTGCGACTCGGCGGCGCCGTGGTGATGAAAGGCGCACTGTTGGGCATTGTTCTGACGGGGATGGTGGCGGTATTGACCTTCGTTCTTCAGCAGCGGCTACCTTATCGGAAAATGCTAATCACTACGGGCATTCTCCTCGGAGTGGTCTTGCTTGTAATGGTCGGCGAGCAAACGCAGGAAATGCAGCTGGCCCATTGGATTTCCACGACTGAAATCACGTCGCTAAAAAACTATATGCCGCCTTGGATGGGACTCTGGTTCGCCGTGTTCCCTACGGTTGAGACTCTTGTTGCTCAGTTTATTGCGGCCGTTTTGGTAGTAGGCTCGTATTACGCCGCGCGGCATTTTGGCGGCGGCGAACCGGGTGGAACCGCGTTGGAAACTCCCGCTCCTAGAATGGCAGCGATCAACGCTTAACTAAGATTTCGCAGGACGTTGCGAAAAATCAGTGTCGACGCTTCTGGCGTGCAATTCCAGTTGAACGAAGTCGCAGGCTTTCCACCTTAGGCGGATGATCTCGCCTGGTTGCCGTTTTCTTCGGTTGGTTCAAACCATTTTCGCCACTTCTGTCTTCGCCTTTTCGTCTTTTGCTCAACCTGCTTCATCTCCTACTCCTGCTGCGCCTGGAAGCATTGATGAAAAATTGTTCAGCGGAATGCAGTGGCGACAGATTGGACCGTTTCGCGGCGGGCGCGCCTTAACAATCGAAGGTGTGCCGGGCGAGCCGGACACTTATTATTTTGGCGCCGTTGCAGGGGGAGTTTGGAAAACGATTGATGGCGGCGCGAACTGGACTCCCCTCTTCGATAAGCAACCAATTTCATCGATCGGAGCGATAGCTATTGCGCCGTCAGATCACAACGTGATTTACGCAGGGACGGGCGAAGCGGCCATACGCGGTAATACCACCTATGGCACGGGAATTTTCAAATCCATCGATGGCGGCAAGACATGGCAGAATGTCGGTTTAAAAGACAGCCGTCAAATCGGCGCACTAATTGTCGATCCAAGAGATGAGAACGTCGTTCTCGTGGCGGCTCTTGGACACGCGTTTGGTCCAAACGCTGAGCGCGGAATATTCCGCACTGCCGACGGCGGGAAAACGTGGACAAAAGTTTTGTCTAAAGATGAAAACACCGGCGGGATCGATGTGGTTTTTGATCCGCACAATCCGAACATTGTTTTCGCTTCACTGTGGCAGGCTCGGCGGCAGCCCTGGTTTTTTTCCAGCGGCGGTGCAGGAAGTGGCCTCTACCGATCTGAAGATAATGGCGTTACCTGGAAACGTCTCGAGGGCAATGGCCTGCCCGAAGGAATCCTCGGTAAGATCGGCATCGCGATTTCCGGTGCCGATTCGAACCGCGTTTATGCGATCATCGAGGCGAAAGAGGGCGGACTTTATCGTTCCGATGACGCCGGACAACATTGGGCCCGTATAAATGATGACGGCCGCTTTCGGCAGCGCGCCTGGTATTTCAGCAAAGTTTATGCTGATCCAAAGTCCGCTGACACAGTTTATCTCTTGAACACCGGGCTGTTTCGTTCGGTTGATGGCGGAAAAACTTTTAATTTGTTGCCAGCGCGTCACGGCGATCACCACGGACTTTGGATCGATCCGCAAAATCCTAATCGGATCGCGAACGCCAATGACGGTGGCGTGAGTATCTCACTCGACGGCGGAAAAACGTGGACGACACAAAACAACCAGCCAACCGCGCAGTTTTACCACGTTTCCGTGGACAACGCTTTCCCGTACCACATTTACGGCGCGCAACAGGACAATTCGAGTGTTGGTATTGCAAGCCGGACAGATTGGGGTGCAATCGGCGCAGCAGATTGGTTTGTAGTGGGCGGCGGCGAATGCGGCTTCGTTCTGGCCGACCCGCGCGACTGGCACATCATCTATTCAAACTACGAAAACTCAATCGATCGTTACGACAAGACCAAGGAAGAAATCCAGGACGTTAGCGTCTTGCCTGTTGATAATTCCGGTCACGGCGCGGCTGATCTTATTCATCGTTTTCAGTGGGTAACGCCACTGACTCTTTCTCCACATGATCCCGAGGTTTTGTATACGGGAGCGGAGTGCGTTTTTAAATCGACCGATCACGGACAGAGCTGGACACAGATCAGCGGTGATCTGACGCGCAACGATAAATCGAAACAACAGCCAAGCGGTGGCCCGCTGACTAATGACATTACTTCGGTTGAATATTACGACACTGTCTTTACCCTCGCTGAGTCGCCGGTGAAAAAAGGAACCCTGTGGGCGGGCACAGATGATGGACTTGTTCATGTCACGACGGACGACGGACAACATTGGGCGAATGTCACGCCGAAGATGCCCGAGTGGAGCACTGTCAGCCTCATCGATCCGTCTCCTCACGATGCCAACACTGCATATGTTGCTGTGGATCGGCATAAACTCGACGACTTCAAGCCGTACATTTTCAAAACGACCGATCTGGGAAAAAGCTGGAGCGCAATGGTGTCCGGAATTCCCGACAGCGCGTACGTCCATGCGGTGCGCGAAGATCCTAGAAAACGCGGACTGCTTTACGCGGGGACAGAACTCGGAGTTTTCGTTTCATTTGATGACGGCGCGCATTGGCAGCCGCTCCAGTTGAACCTGCCCGTGTCACCGATTCACGATCTGGTTGTAAAGGACGACGATCTGGTCGCGGCGACTCATGGCCGTTCCTTCTGGGTGTTGGACGACACAACGCCGCTGCGCCAGTTGAGCGCGCAATCCACGCAAGGAGATGTGATGCTTTATCAACCGCAAAACGCGGTGCGTTTGCATTATCCGGAGGAATTCGACAAGCGCCAGCCAGTCGGCGATAACCCGCCCTCGGGCGCAATCATTAATTATTATTTCAAGGCTGCGCCGAAAGACGAAGTCTCACTGGATATTCTGGATGCTTCAGGCAAAGTCGTCAGGCATCTTTCCAGCAAAGAAAAAAAAGAAGGCGAACAGCCGCCGGAATGGCCGGACCGCGTCGAGCGACCAAAAACAATTCCCGCAAATCAAGGGATGAACCGCTTCGCATGGGACCTGCGCTATGAAGATCCCATTCAGGTACCCGGTGCCTTCTACTCCGGCGTCGGACCGAGAGGACCGCTCGCTCCGCCTGCTGATTACCAGGTGAAACTGACTGTTGGTGGAAAGTCGCAGACTGCACCGTTGCATCTGGCGATTGATCCAAGGACCAAAGGCGCAGAAGGCGCCGTGCAAAAGCAATTTGCCCTGGCGACACAGGTAAATGAGTCCATGTCCCGATTGCATCAGGCCGTCAACGAAATCCGAGATCTCAAGTCGCAGATTCAAACCTTGCACAAACGTTTCGGTGACGATCCCAAATTAAAACCAGGACTCGCAGCAGCAGACGATCTTGATCACAAAATGTCAGAGATCGAACAGAAACTTATTCAAGTGAACATGAAAGGCTCCGAAGGAAACCTCGCCTTCCCAGATATGCTGAACGAACGCTTTGAAACGTTCAGTCACACAATCGAGTCCGGTGACAAAGAGCCGACTCAGGGACAACTGAACGTTTTTCAAATGTTGAGCAATCAATTGGAAGAGCAGTTAAAGAAATGGGCGGAGCTAAAAGCCGAAGCTGTGCCGAAAGTGAGCGAACTAATCAAGCAAGCTAGCTTGCCCGCGCTGATTATTAGCCCTCCGAAGAAAACTGAATAACTGATTGGAGGGCGGAGTTCCCACGACGCCGGGCTCGCAGAAGCTCGCCCCTCCATCTTGATCGCGGACGAAACGCGCGGGAAGCATAGACGAAATGACTAAAACAGACAGGGCAGTCGTACTCGCAGCCGGGCGTGGCACTCGCATGCGCGAGCTGACTAATGACGTTCCAAAGCCGATGATCGAAGTGCGGGGCAAGCCAGTTTTGCAGCATATTGTACAAGGGTTGCGTGATGCGGGAGTGCGCAAATTTCTGATTATCGTCGGTTATCATGCCGAAGCAGTGCGAAACTTTTTCGAGGATGGCCGGCGTCACAACATCGCCATCGAATACGCGACACAAGCCGTGCGGGATGGCACGGGCCGCGTTGTTAATCTTGCTCGCAACTTCACTGGCGAGTCGCCGTTCGTTTTGAGCTATGGCGATATCTTGATCAGTCCGGTGAATTACAAACGCATAGTCGATCTTCCGGATCATATGGAAGCGGTAATCACGGTTACGCGCGCCGAAGACGTCAGTAAAGGCGGCGCGGTTTTTGTGAACGAGCAAATGGAGCTCGTCGATCTTCGCGAAAAACCAAAGCCCGGCGAACCGACAAGCCCGTGGTATAACGCGGGTCTCTACGCATTTCGGCCAAGCATTTTCGAGTTCATCGCAAAGTTGGAGCCGTCACCGCGCGGTGAGTACGAACTTACAGATGCAATCCGCGCCCTCGCGCAATCCGGCAAAAAAGTGCAGGCGCTCGAGCTAACAGGCGAATGGGCGGATGTGAGAGATCCTGAAATTCTCGCGAAGCTGAATCAACTGTAGCGGCGCCTCTATGAGCGCCGTGCAATGCCTCGCTACTTATAGACAGTTTCCGGCTCGGGTTCGGAAAGGAGCTTTTGAAAACCTGGATCGTTACGGATTGGGTCCCACACGGGGTCGATCTTCAGACGCGTAACAGAAACGTATTCTCCGGCAGGGATTGTGAGCAGTTGCCGAAGTATTTTTACCGCCTCTTCTGACTGGCCAGTGTGGGCCTCGATTTGAGCTAGTCCGACAAGAAAATTTATGCCGAGGATCGCGTCCTTTTCGATCGGCATCGTCTCTGCCGCTTCTCGCGCAAGGCGAAGCGCGTCGGCGTTACGTCCGAGACAAACGTAAATCCAGGCTAATTCTGAGACCCAAACGCGGTCTTCGGGCTGGCGCTTGGCTAGCTCGGCTTCGAGTAAAACACGCGCTTCCTCGCACTCCGGTTTTGCTGCCGCACTTTGGCCGGCAAGTATTTGAATCCCAATTCGCGCCTTTAGCTGCGCGAGTCGTCCTTCGGCTGTGTTACCCGGCGCAATATCCCACTCTTGGAGAGCTTCGGAAAAATGCCTCTCCAGAACATAGAGATATACCCGCTCATCAATCATCTCGGGAATCACAATCTCGTACGGCCTAACACCTTGGCCGGCTCCTCTTTCGTTCGGTATTCCCTCCCACGCCCGCTTGGCACGCAGAATATCGCCGGTGCTGGCGATGTAGGTAAGATTGAGACGGAAAGCAGCTCCCAGGTGGTGTGGATCGAGAGCTAGAGCATGCTTGAGCCAACGCTCTGCGTCACTCCACCGACGAAGGCCGAGGTAGCCTCCGCCGATTTGATCTGGAATCCATACATCGCGCGGATCAAGTTCAGCCGCCCGCTCGTATTCAGCGAGCGAGCGTCGCCACTCACCACGACGACGGTAAATCGCAGCCCGGTACTGCCGGCTAACGGAATTACTTGGCTGGAGTTCGACAGCCTGGTCGAACTCTTTTAGCGCAGAATCAAAGTCATGACGGCCCCAGTAATGGAATAGACCCAGCGCCAGATGTGCATCCGGCAAATCCGGAGCAATCGCTATTGCGCGTTCGATATCAGACTTTACCTCATCCAATTGTCCCGAAGTCAGGCGTTTGACAAACCAATGCCGATTTAAACGGTTGTAAGCGAGTCGCGCATACGCAAGGGCGAAACTCGGATCCCGTGTCAGAGCTTGCCGATAGAAAGTTGCGGCGCTGTCGTATGTTTCCTCTTTGTATGTACTCTCCGCCTGGCGTTCCTGGTATTCGCCCTTCAGGAACAGATCGTAAGCTTCCGTATCACGCGTGGGTTTTGCGGCCAGGGTATTTGCCTGGCTCGGTGACAGCTTCGCCTGAAGCTGGCTGGCGATTGCTTTGGCAATCTCGCTCTGGATGGCAAAGACGTCATCAAGTGGCCGATCGTAACTTTCTACCCACAAATGCGCGTCGGTCTTTGCGTCGATTAACTGGGCGCTAACGCGGACGCGATTTGCTACACGTTGCACGCTTCCCTCCACCACATGCGCCACGCCGAGTTCATTCGCGATCTGGCGCAGACTTCGTTTCGCGCCGGCCTTGTATTGCATCACCGATGTCCGGCTGATGACCTTGAGGTCCGCAATCTTTGCCAGGCCATTCAGGATTTCGTCTTGCACACCATCAGTGAAAAAGGCGTTTTCGGGATCGGCGCTCAGGTTTTGAAAGGGGAGGACAGCGATCGACTTGTCAATCTTGCGTGCCGATGCATGTGGCAAAAGAAAGAACCCCGCGACTGCAGAAACAACAACGCCAGTCGCGATAAGGATGAACAGGTTTCGGCGGCGGTGCGCTCCTGGCGTCGTCGCCGTCGACGTTACCCGAACACCTTGCGGCGTGACGTCGTAGGCCCACGCCAGAATAAGCGCGACCGGAAAACCGATCAACAGAAGCGTAATCACAAGTCGCAGACTCCAGCTTGGCAAGTCCCAGGCTGGAAACGCGGCCGAGGCGATTTGAATCAAGAAACCTGCTGCGACGACGTAAGCAGCGGCGACTCGATAAACTTTTCGCCGACGCACTTCCTGAAAGAAGCTGCTCATAAAAGCTCTAGACTGATCGTGACTATAAGCGGCACGACGCGGGCTCCACAATAAAATGGGAAGCCGCGACTCCGAAATCCTCGCGCGCTTAAATCCGAAATTGTAGGGCGTCTATGTCAGACGCCAATCCTGTAGCGAAAGGCGTTTCGCGGAAGCCCTACAATTTATTTCATCGCGACCGGTTTCTTAGACTCCTCTACGAGGTTTTCAAAACGCGGATCGCCGCGCAACGGATCCCAGAACGGATGCAGGCGGAGTTCGCCGTAACTTAGCAAGCTCGGGACTTGCAGCGTCGCGGCGATTTGTTTGATCGCGAGATCTTTCTCTCCGGCCCACGCGTAGATAACACCGAGAAATTGCATGATATGGGCTCCGTTCATCGCGTCCTTGGCAACCGGGAGTAGTTCGCTGGCGCGGCGACCCTCACGGATGGCTTCCTCTCTTCGCCCCAAGCCGGCGTCAATCAAACCCAGCATACAGAGAGGCGGCCCATAATCCGGCTGTTCGCGCACGGTCCGCTCGATCTCGACGCGCGCTGCAGTGAAGGCTCTTCGCGCTGCCGCGTCGTCCCCGAAAGTGCGCGCGGCACAGCCCTCCATGAAACTGCGTGAGAAATAGAGCCCGCCCCTGTGAAATCCATCCCCTATGGCCGCTAGAGCACGACCCGTCGCCACTGGATCGCGTTCGCGAAGAGCAAGGTCCAGCCAAGATTCACCCCAGTCAGTCGACCCGGTTAGGTTTTGGTTGATCATAGCCTCCAATGTCTTGTGCAAAGGCTTCGGATCAGCCCGCCAATCGAGATCGATCGATGCTCGATATGCTCGCAGTTCATCATCTTGGGGGGCCAAAGCGACGGCGCGGTCCACAGTGGCGGCCGACTCAGCAAGACGACGCATAAATAGGTAGGCCAACGAGAGCTGCCGGAGAGTCAATAAATTGCGTGGGTCGAGCTCCAGGGCTTCGTCGAAGTTGCGTACCGACTCGTTCCAGCGGCCCTGTAGACGGTCGATATGGCCCAGCAATGTAAAGACCTGCGCGTTGTTAGGGAGCCCGCGCTGGGCGAGGGCGAGTTCCGCTCGAGCGTTGTCGTAATCGAGATTGCATCTGGCGAGGTATTGGGCTCGCGCGAGATGCGATTCGCCCGCTTCGGGCCGCAGATGAAAGGCAGCCTTAACCGCGCGCTCGGCTAAGTCACGTCGCTCCGGATTGTGATCAAAGTTCCAGTAAAGCCGACTCTGCACTTCGGCGCTCAAACAGTGTGCGAGAAAAAAATCTGAATCGCGCGCGATGGCTTGATCAAGCAAACTTTCGGCCTCGAGGTAGTTCTTCTCGTTGATGAAATGGGCCATCACAAGTAATTTTGCGCGAACGTAAAGGTCGTAAGCGGCGAGATCTTTAGTGGGCCGCTCCTCGATGGCAGACTTTATCTTTGGCGACAGCTTTGCCTGTAGCTGGCCTGCAATTGCCTTGGCAATATCGCTTTGAATTGCAAACACGTCATCGAGTGGTCGATCATAACGCTCCACCCACAAATGCGTGTCCGTTTTTGCATCGATTAACTGCGCGGTGACGCGGACGCGATTGCCGGCGCGTTGCACGCTTCCCTCGACGATATGCGCGACGCCGAGTTCATTCGCAATCTGGCGCAAGTTTCGCTTCACGCCGCTCTCGTATTGCATGACCGATGTCCGGCTGATCACCTTCAAGTCCCCGATTTTTGCCAAACCATTAAGAATCTCGTCTTGTACCCCGTAAGTGAAAAACGCGTTTTCGGGATCGGTACTCAGATTTTCAAATGGAAGCACCGCAATCCCCGCCGGCATCGGATGGGGGGATTGACTCTGCCAAAGCACCACACCCGCCATCGCCGCCATGGCGACCAACGATGCCACCAGCACCGTACTAGTTGGATTCCGTCGCACCCATTTTCGTCCGCGGGTGAAAACTCCAGTGCGCCGGGCCCGAATCGGCTCATGTCGCAACCAACGGTCAAGATCCTCCTCGAGCGCTCCGGCGGATTGGTAGCGAGCGTTAGGATCGGGGTCCAGACAACGACAGACGATTGTCCCCAGATCGCGGTCGAGAGACGGCGCAAGGGAACGCAAACGCGGCGCCGGAGTCGCAGCAGCCTGATGAATAACAGCAAGGACATTCGGGCCTACAAACGGAGGCCGGCCAGTTAGGAGATAAAACAAAATTGCGCCCAGACTGTATATGTCCGCAGCGCAGGTAAGCTTATCGGCTCGGCACTCGGCCTGCTCAGGTGCGATGTAGCCCGGTGTTCCAAGTGTCTCCAGTGTTCTTGTTATCTCGCTAGTTTGATCGAGCCATTTTGCGAGACCAAAGTCGCTCACCATCGGTTCGCCGTTTTCATCAAGGAGAATGTTCCCCGGCTGAAGATCGCGATGCAGAACTCCCTTGCCATGCGCGTAAGCGATGCCGCGCGCGACCTTCGCCATCAGTTGCACACACTCGCGAGGCTTATTGCGTAATGCAGATGCTGCGCTTCGAAGGCTCCCACCCGTCGCATATTTCATGCTGAAAAACGGCAGCCCCTCCTCGCTTTCGCTGACTTCGTGAATGGGAAGAATGTTTGGATGATCGAGGCTCGCGACGGCTTCGGCTTCGCGCCGAAAGCGCGCCAGCGTCTCGTGCGAGTTTACCTCATGAGCGAGGATGCGTTTCACCGCGACGATCCGGCGGGAGTGCTGCTGGCGCGCACGATAAATCACTCCCATGCCGCCGCGGCCGATTTCCTCTAGAATTTCGTAGTGACCGAGACGCCACTGTGTGTCGGCCACGTTCGCTTCTGCGAGGACGCTTTCGAACGCTTCACGAGAAGCCTCGCCTTTGGCTGCAAGTCCCTCGCGCAGGAGACAGTTAATGCAGGCCCCGCGATCCAGCCGGGTTATCGCGCCACACTGCGAGCATTCCGTCGGATGCTCAATTACGTCGGCGACGAAATCAGATGGCGCAATAACTTTGTTCATCACGCAGCGGCGGCTAGTGCCGCGCACAAGTGTCGGATCTCGTCGTCTACGTCGGCCGGGTTCTCAACCGTGTGAGCGACCTCCTCGCGCAGGAGCCACCGATAACGCTGGCGCAAGTTGTGTAGTTGTTTTTTCACGACCGCCTCTGCAACGCCTAACGCGATACCGAGATCGGCATATGAGATGTCGGCGTGTTCTGCCGCAAGGTGATCGCGCAATCCCTCAAAAAGGCGAAGACGTCCTTTACCTTCGCACTCCTCCCGTAAACGTCGGAGCGCCTGCTCCACGACTGTCACGGCCCAGCGAAGATCGAACAGCCGCTCGGGTGCAAGCGCGTCGAGCGCGCGATCCGAGATCGATAATTGCGAGGGCGCTTCTGCCATCCAGGCATCCCAGGAAACGAATTGAACGCTGCCGCCTCGCTTCAGCGTTTGATTCTTATCGGCGACGTTGTGAAGGAAATTTTGGAGCGACTTGAGCAAGAGCGACCGGAAACGGCCGCGGCCTTTGTCGGCCTGCTGTAGCCAGTTCGTTTCCAGAATCATCAGGAAGAAATCTTGCGTAAGGTCCTGCGCGTCCTCACTCGAGTAACCGCGGCGACAGACGTAGGAAAAAATGGGTCGCCAGTAAGTGCGGCAAAGCTCTGCCAGCGCTTCAGCTGCCTTCTGCTCGTCGCCATCGGAGTTCGCCCCAGCAAGGACGAGACTCCAGCGCGTGGTGGCAAACAAGCGCGGTTCGGCTTCCGCATTCAACGCTTGGCAGCGTGATCGGTTTTGCCTTCTTCTGCAAGCCTAAAAACGGGCGGATCTGCACACCGGTTCATAAACAGAAATGGAGCGCCGCTTCCTAAAAATTCTCCGGAACTTTGACGGCCAGTTCCTTTAGTGATGTGTATGAAAACTTATTATTCGTTTAATCGAGATCGTCTCCTATCACATCTGCTCACAAGTTTTTGTGCGCTGGCAGCTGCCGGCGCGCTATTAACATTGCCGAGCGCTGAAGCTGTAGGACCCAGAGCCAGACCAGAGCCCGCAAGCGGAGAGTTTTTTCCCTGCTTCAATTACGCTGGTCCTCCTCGTCAAGTCGGCGAAAACTTGATTATCACGTTCAACATTAGTAACTGGAGAACATCTACTGGCACCTTCATTGGATCTGCCGAAGGCACCGAGCTGGATGTAGTTCATCGCGACGGTTCCATAACACTCCACGGCACTGGCCTCTTCACCGGTTCGGTCAATGGCAGGTCCGGTACGTTCCTCTTGAGTTATGAAGGCATAGGCAACGCTGTCACCGGCCACGAAACTTTGCATTTTACAGTCGGCCATGGGACTGGCGATCTCGCTGGCCTGCATGCGGAGTTAACGGCTGAGGGCGACATAGGCGCCTCCAATCCAGGATGCGACCTGTCCGGGGCGGGAACTTATAATGGGTGGATTCTCTTTGCCCCCTAAGTCAGGCAAGTAAAACGCCAGCTAGCAATTAGCCGTCACGCTTCAGCGCGTGACGGCTTTGCTTTGGGACCCGTCCGCAGAAACAAGCACCACGCTCCTACCTGCCGTTAGCTACGACTTCGCAATAACCTCCTGAGAAATTCCGGAACTTTGTCTGTCAGTTCCTTTAGTGATGAGTATGAAAAATCGAAATCCACTAACAAAACTCACGGGCGATGCAGCCCTGAGCAGGCCGAAGCTTGGTAGGCTAGAGAGTACACCGAACGTTAGGCAATCCGCCTTCTTTAATCTCAGCGTTTTAATCGGTCTGGTTGTCTCCCTATGCGGCGTCTTTCTCCCGCCGCTTGCCTTTGGCACGCTCTCCGAGATGTCCACTAGCGCAGCACTCAGCGGTCCGGACCCGGTAATAGTGAGGGCTAGGCAAATTAGGGGCGCCGAGGGGACAGGTAGTTGTGGAGGGGGATACGACCTGGGTGTCGGTCTCGTCGACCTTGACCACGGCCTCGCGGCTGGCTCCACGACTTACGACCATGGCGGCTTCCTCTGGTGCGAGACGTACGCACCTTATCTATGGTCAGAACAAGATGGAGCATCGACGTTGTGCGAGCTGCAAGGCGATTTCAATTGGATGAGGAGCACCTATATCCCGAGCGGGATGACCCCGGATGGGAGCAAGGTCGTCGGCGGCGTAATCTTCTTTGACAGGGGCACCAACGCGCCGTGGATGTGGACGGCCAATGCGGGGCTCGTCGAGTTTCTTAAGTTGCCCCAGGGCTACAACGGAGGAAACGCGGTCGCTGTCTCCAGTGATGGACGGCTGATCGCCGGAAACGTGCGCGCCGGCGGCCGCGTCGGCGTCAGCCAGGCAGCGGTGTGGCGCGATGGCAGTCCGCAGATTCTGGCGAGTACCTATCCCTGGTCGGCAGTAGGTAGTAACCCATTTGAAGCAAGCGTTGCATACACCGCGCGACGCACACACCCAATGACTGACGATGGTTCGGTTATCGTCGGCGCCGCTGGTGAGGCCTTCCTCGTCGGATGCAAGGCTACGAAGTGGGTGAATGGTGTCGAGCAGCAACTATCTATCGGGGGCCTTGTCGTGCAGTCCAGCGTAGCTGTACTCGTTGCTGAGACTGGAGTGATTTTCGGGTACGCAGTCCTCAGCGATGGGCGCGTGGTGCTGGTGCGCTGGGACGCCGGTGGGAACCCCGGGATCCTTGCACCGCCAAACGGTCTTAGTGTCGTCAACCTTAGCTCGATTGACTCCCAAGGCAACGCGGCCGGCGGTGCACTGGCCCAGCAATTCAGTTGCATACAACAATGTAACGACCCTCTCTGCAACCGAAAACCTTTTGTGTGGACTCGCCGCGGCGGCTTCACAATCCTTCCTGAAAATGAGCAAACCTACAATAACAGCGCTGTCCTGGACGTGTCCGACGACGGGCGCGTAGCTGTGGGACAGCTCGCAACATGCGAGGTAACACCGGACAGCCCGCCCCAGCTCGCGTTTCTATGGAACGCTAACTCAGGGCTCGTGCTCGTTAACGATCTCATGGCAGCGCACGGGCAGCCCGACCCCCACTATTACCTAGCCACCGATGTGAGCCGCGACGGAAACCGCGTTCTCGCCGTGGGCAACCCTCCACTGCACGATGCACAGGGCACCCCTGATCTGACTCTCGATCTAGCATGGTCTAGGCCAATTCCAACACTTAGACGGACTCGATAGCCTTAGCGGACTCCATCGCCTTATCCTAGCCCGCCGTATGTTATACGCTCCAGAACCTGCATCAAAGCATTTGAGCTAAAGAGACCTAACAAGCCGATTCGGTGGATCAAGCCGATGGACCACGCAGCCAAAAACAACAGCGATAGCTAGCAATCAGCCGTCACGCTTCAGCGCGTGGCGGCTTTTTGTTTGCTCCAAAAGAAATTCCGGAACTTTGGTTTCCAGTTCCTTTAGAGATGAGTATGAAAACTTATCTGAAAACTAATTGTTCGTTTACTCGAAATTGTCTCCTATCAGGTCTGCGTTTTGTAACCGCACCGCTCTTCACCTGCTTAGCGGCACTGTTTATCTCTGTAACCACTCCTGCAGTAGCCAGCGGCCCTTCCGCGAATCCTGACGCACCGACGAGCACCTTCGTCACGTCCACGCCCCAAGCGCCACCGCAGGTGCGATACATGCTGATCGAGCTCGGAGGGAGAACGGCGTTCGACATAAGTCAGTCCGGTCAAATCGTCGGCAACAAGGAGTTCGCACCCGGGCTCAGACGCGCCGCATTTTGGCCCAGCAGCCGGAGCGCGGCGATTGATCTCGGCACATTGCCTGGTCTCAACAGCGTCGCCAGGAGCATTAATTCTCGGCGCGAGATCGTGGGAGTTGCGTTTAACGAAGACTTCTCTGTTGAGCGGCCCTTGTTTTGGGCAAGCCCTAACAGTACCCCGGTCGAACTCCCCGGTCTGCCGGCCGGCCTTGCGGGTGAAGTGTACGACATCAATCCATCAGGCCAGATCGTCGGCCAGTTCTTTAACGCGGACTTTTCAGTGAACCCGGCGGTCTTTTGGCCGAACAGCAACGCAGCGCCCATTTATCTTCACGTGTTGAGCAATAAGCTTTTTACCAGCGTGGCCACCAGCATCAATGCTTCCGGCAACATCCTCGGCGATGCGTGCGACCAAGCCGAGTTTGAATGTCATGCCGTGTTCTGGGCGAACAGCACGAGCACTCCGGTGGCGCTGGCTTCACCAGGAGGCGGATTCATTTACAGCTTTGTCGTTTTCTACAGTCACGGCATCAATGGTGCGGGAAACATGGTTGGTTACGCATATACACCCGGCTTCGCCGCCGTGCGCGCGGTATTCTGGGCCAGCAGCTCGAGCCCGGCGGTGGTTCTGAGCACAGTTGGCGAGTTTACCAACACTGTTGCGGCAGGCATCAGTGACAACGGCCAGATCGTGGGCTATGGATTCAATGACGATTTTTCGAGAAGTCGTGCCTATATCTGGCCCAGTGCGACCAGCCAGGCTGTCGATCTAACTACATTCTTTCCGGCTGGCTCCAACTGGGACTTGGATTCCACATACGCCATCGCCGTTAACAATCGTGGCGAAATTATCGGCGGCGGGTTGTTCAAGGACGGAACAGAACACAACTTTGTGCTGATCCCGGTGCATGGCCATTGAGCGAACGACATGAGATAGTTGATCAAGATACAACAGGCCGTACTCCCGCCGACGGCCGCATCTCCAAAACAGCCGTCACCTGTTACCGAGTGGCGGCTTTTTGGTTCTCAAAAAAATTTCGGAACTTTGGCTCCCAGTTCCTTTAGTGATGGGAAAGGAATCCTCAGTTAAACCCAAAGACAATAAACCAACCAAACTATGAAAAATAAAAATATTCAGTTTAGAGCAACAACGGGAGTTGTAATCCCACTGCTAGTCGCCTGCCTTGGCATATTTGTCTCGGCAGCCACTCCTGCGTCAGCCCGCGACCAGGTGCCGTTCAACGGGATTGTCTCGGGCACAATCATCTCGACTGTGCCTCTGGACGAGTGCCACGTGCTTTCTGAAGCCGTCAACGGGGGAAATGCGATGCAGTTGGGCCGCTTCAACGGAACGGCGGAATTCGTCCTCAATGTCTGCGACCTGACCTATGTCGGCAGCTACGTATTTACAGGGGCCAACGGCGACAGTATTTCCGGCCCGTTCACCGGGACCCTGACCCCGACACCAATCCCAGGCGTATTCGACAACAACGAACTCGCCTTTATAACCGCCGGCACGGGCCGTTTTGCCAACGCGACTGGCACATTCAACCTGGGCGGACAAATAGATAATAACGCGGGAACTTTTTCCCTTCCCTGGCACGGGACAATCTCCACCGTCGGCTCGGGCAGAAGGCCGTAGAGATTGTGCGCCTGATCTGCGAATCGCAACTAGCGTTCGTCTAGTTGCCACGCGCTAGACAAATCTACTATCTCGCGCATTTCGGAAATTCTATCGAAGCTGAATCAGGCGCTCTAGGGCAGGCGCACCGCCCGCTGCCCGCGCGCCTGGCAACCGGAGCGTTTGCCCTCCAATCAAATTGCCGATCTCAGCGTGTTTGTTCGGCGGTCTCCTCAGAAGGCTCTTCGCCTATTTCTTCTTCAATTTCACGACGCCAGTCGCGCGAGAGCCAGGGACGCAGAAACCCATAGAGTAAATAAGCCAGGAACAAAACTGCCGGCATCCATTCATAATTCAGCACGGTGAAAATGAGAACAAGAATGATGACAAGAAAGCGTGGGATCGATTTCTTCGTCTTCCAATTCACCGCCTTAAAGCTCGGATATTGAAACCGGCTGAACATCATGAAGGAAAGAAAAAGCAGTAACGGCGGCAGAACGAAGCGCCAATTGCCGAGGTGATGTTCGCCCTCGGCGAGCCAAAGGAGGAACAGCGTGATCGACGCAATCAGACCGGCTGCAGCGGGAATGGGAAAACCCGTGAAAGTATCTTGGTGATTAGCTCCATCATTTTTCACCGTTGCAGAGTTGAAACGGGCCAACCGCAGTGCTCCGCACATCAGATAAATGAACGCAATGATCCAGCACGCACGGGGGAACTCCTGCAACACGACACGGTAAACCATCAACGCGGGGGCAAGCCCGAATGACACAATATCCGCCAGAGAATCGAACTCGCGTCCAAACGAAGTCTCGTGACCACCCAAACGTGCAATCCGTCCGTCCAAAAAATCAAAAACGAACGCGCCGAGAACAAACCAAATGGCAGTGTGAAAAGCGTCACTGGCTGCATCGGGATTAGACGCCTGCAGCAGAGCGCCCTCAAGAATTTTCAGTGTGGCCGTAAAACCGCAAAACAGGTTTCCCGCCGTCATCAAATTGGGCAGGAGATAAATTTTAGATGGTTGTTCGTTCATCAGTCGGGCAGACGGGCGATGATTGTCGATCCTCCGGAAACGTGGTCGCCTGTTTTCACTAGGACTTCAGCTTCGAGCGGCAAATATAATTCCGTCCGCGAACCGAAGCGAATCATCCCGAAGCGTTCTCCCTTTTTCAATTCATCTCCAACATTTGACCAGGCCACGATGCGCCTGGCAATCGCGCCGGTCAGCTGTCTAACGACAATCGTTCCTCGCAAATTTTCGAACGCCCATGTCATCGCTTCATTTTTCTCAGGGCAACGTGGATCGCGAGCATCGAGGCAGAGACCCTCGTGATGCTTACGATAAACGATGCGTCCAGCGATCGGAGCTCGATTCGTGTGAACGTCGAAAATTGACAGGAAAATTCCTACGCGCCGCGTTTTTGTTTTTAGAACTTCCTTCTCATCCAGTTCAACGATGTCGCTCACCTTGCCATCGGCTGGAGCCACAATCAGATTCCGATCTGGCGGCACGGAACGATCCGGGTCCCGGAAAAAGGCGACGGTAAAAAGAAAAAACGCCAGAAAAATGAGCGACAACCACGCCGAAATAAACCACGTCGCTATTGCGGCTAAAGCCAAAATCAGAAGAATCCAGCGTGCTTCCAAGAGGGTTTGCGCGCGCATCACAGGCAGCATCTTCCGGGTTCAAAATCCCATGGTCAAGCAGCGAGAAAAAGGGCTCAGGAACCAGTCCTCCCGGCAGCTCTCGGCGAATACAATATCTTGAGTTTAGGCTTAGTCTTTGGCCCAATCCCTAGCGCAAGCAATCCAGAATTACCCACCAGATATTAGTTGTTCATCGGGACATTTTGGATATCATCTTACGAGGCTCTTTCCGGCCTTAATCTATGCTAAAAACCCAAGAAGAAATTCCAGTCGAAAAATCGGCTGGCGGGGGATCGACTGGAATTGACGCGGCACAAAAGTACGACGCCGCGCAAATCGATAAATTGGAAGGCCTCGAAGCGGTCCGAAAGCGGCCTGGAATGTTCATTGGCGACCCTGATGAGAGGGGTCTGCACCATTTGGTTTTCGAGGTGCTGGACAATTCCATCGACGAACATCTCGCCGGATTTTGCACAAAAATAGAAGTGACCGTCCACGTCGATGGATCGCTGTCTGTGCGCGACAATGGCCGTGGAATTCCCGTAGATATTCACCCCAAATGGAAAATGCCGGCGATCGAGTTGGTGTTAACAAATCTGCACGCCGGCGGAAAATTTGGACAAGGCGCCTACAAATATTCGGGCGGCTTGCACGGCGTAGGCGCGAAATGCACGAACGCGCTTTCGGAATGGTTCAAGGTCGAAGTGTCGCGCGACGGCAAGGTCTACCACATGGCTTTCGCCAAGGGCAAGACGACAGACAAATTGACTGTCATCGGCGAAGTCAAAAACAAAAAGACCACCGGCACACTGATCACGTTTCTTCCGGACCCGACGATTTTCACCATCACGACGGAGTTCAAATTCGAGCGTCTCGCAACGCGGTTGCGCGAACTGGCGTTTCTCAATCCCGGTCTGGAAATCACGCTTACGGATGAGCGTATCGACCCGGCCAGGATAGAAAAGTTTTTCTACAAACACGGCATCGAAGAATTTGTTAAGCAGCTCGGCGAGAACAAACAGGTCCTGCATCCGAAGCCGATCGTCATCTCGCGACAGCGCGATGAAGTGTTTCTCGACGTGGTGCTCCAATACAACGACAGCTACAACGACCAGATTTTACCTTTTGCCAACTCAATCCCGAATCCGGATGGTGGCACGCATCTGACTGGCTTCCGCACAGCGCTCACCAAGGCCGTCAATCAGTACGCGAAATCAAGCAATTTTCTCAAAGAGAAGGACCCTTCGATTTCCGGAGACGATGTGCGCGAAGGATTGATTTGTGTGCTCAGCATTAAGTTGCCCAATCCGCGCTTTGAATCGCAGACCAAGGTGAAGCTCGTCAACACGGAGATCGACGGGATCGTAAACTCAGTCGTCTACGACGGGTTGATGACTTTTTTTGATAAGAATCCGCCGGTCGCGCGGCGCATTTTCGACAAGGTGCTCACGGCAGCGCGCGCGCGTGAAGCGGCTCGAAAAGCCAGGGAAACAATTCGTAAGGGCGCTCTCACTGGTGGCGGATTGCCAGGGAAATTAGCTGATTGCTCCGAGCGCGATCCGGAACTGACTGAGCTTTACATCGTCGAAGGCGATTCAGCGGGTGGCTCCGCCAAACAGGGACGCGACCGGCGTTACCAAGCCATTCTGCCGATTCGCGGAAAATTGATAAATGTGGAAAAGGCGCGCGAGGATCAGTTCCTAAAGAACAATGAGATCCAGTCGATGATTACGGCGATCGGCGCCGGGATCGGCAAATCCAAAGAGGATGGCAACGGCAAGGACGAAGGGCGTTTCGATATCACCAAGTTGCGCTACGGCCGGATTATTATCATGACAGACGCGGACGTCGATGGATCGCACATTCGCACCCTGTTGCTTACCTTCTTCTTCCGGCAAATGACCGAGCTGGTGCGTGCGGGGAGGATTTACATCGCGCAGCCACCCCTGTACCAAATCAAACGGAAGAAACGCGAAGAATATGTCGATGACGATGCCCGGCTAAACAAAATCCTGATTTCTCTCGGCGCAGAGGACGTGCGATTGAGAAATCTGGCCGACGATAAGGAAATCCCGGCCGCACAACTGAAGGACATTCTCGAATCTCTCGAGAAACTTGCGAAGTTAAGCGAAGCCGTGCGCCGCCATGGCGGCGACTTCGAAACTTATCTTGCTGAACGAAACGCGAAGTCGGGCAAGCTTCCAACGTATCTGGTAAAAGTGCGCGAGGGAAACGAAGAGACCGTGCACTATTTTCACGACGAAAACGCGGTGCGCAGATTTCATCAAGAGAATCTGGACCTGAATCTCTTCGACACCGAGCCTGGCCAGGAATTGCTTCCGCTGAGCGAAGCGCCAGTGCGGACAGACGGGAGTCGCAGACGCGGCAGACTGGTAGAGCTGCACGAATCGGCTGCGATCGAAAAAATTATAGCCGAATTGGCCCGCAAAGGTTTGAAAATCGCCCATTACGCGACCAGCGATCAGCCGATCTTTGAATTGATCGAAGGCGAAGGCGAAAAAGCGGTTTTGCATCCGCTGTTTTCAATTCCGGAAATCCTGGGGAAGATTTTGGAGATTGGCCGCCGCGGAGTGCAGATCAAGCGTTTCAAAGGTCTCGGTGAAATGAACGCCAAAGAATTGTTCGAGACCACAATGAATCCGGAGAAACGCAAACTCCTGAAGGTGGACCTGAACGACGATAACGCCGTCGATGCCGATAAAATGTTCACGATTCTGATGGGTGATGTCGTCGAGCCGCGCCGGCAATTCATTGAAGACAACGCGCTGAATGTGCGCAATCTCGACGTGTAAGTTCCAAGATGGGAGGCCTGTTTCACAAACTACGCCATCCGCGACGCTGTTACGTTGTCTGCACAATTCCGCGTTCGGGTAGCAATTTGTTGACGGATGGCTTGCGCGCCACGCGCCAGGCGGGCATGCCGAAACAATTCTTCCTCCCAAAATCCGAAGGCCGCTACGGAGCCGAGCTCGGACTGGATCCAAATGCTGATTATCCGGGTTACGTGAGCGGCATGGTCAACACGAAAACCACTCACAATGAAGTGTTCGGTTTTAAACTAATGAGCTGGTATCTGGACGATTTCCTTGCTCGACTGCGAGGTACTCATGCTTTTGGCGACGCAGCGACTGATGATCTCACAATGTTGCAAAATGCCTTCCCACGCCTTCGCTTTGTGCACATCGTCCGGCGCCACAAATTGCGGCAAGCATTGTCGACAGCTCGAGCTCTTCAGACCGGTCTTTGGAAAGTGCAGCAGGGAAAAGCCGCCGTACGAGAACCGCAATTCGATGCGCAGTTGATCGAGCAGTCTCTAAGAGAGGCCGAGCGACAGGAAAATATTTGGTACACATTTTTTCAGCGAATCGGCATTGCTCCCTTCCAGGTCGAGTACGAAGAACTATGCCGGGATTATGAGGCAACCATCCGAGGTGTGCTGGATTTTTTGAAAATCCCGCTGGCGCGCGACGCGCGGATCGGTCCTCCCGTAACAATTAGACAGGCTGACGAAATCTCCCGAATTTGGGAAGAGCGCTTCCTTACGGAGCGTCCTTCCGCGTACTTGCCAGCTCATGGATAAATCCAAACGTCATGCTTAATCCAAACGAGAAAATTGAACCGATAAATGTAGCCGAAGAAGTATCGAGGTCCTTCCTCGATTATTCGATGTCGGTCATTATCTCGCGCGCGTTGCCGGACGCACGCGACGGACTCAAGCCGTCACAGCGCAGAATTCTCTACGCGATGCACGATCTCTCTCTTTTTCCGGGACGACAGCATCGCAAATGCGCGAAGATTTGCGGTGACACAAGCGGAAATTATCACCCGCACGGCGAAGCGGTGATCTATCCCACCCTGGTCCACATGGCCCAGCCGTGGGCGATGCGTGAAACGCTCGTTAACGGTCAGGGTAACTTCGGCTCCGTCGAAGGCGATCCCCCGGCGGCGATGCGTTACACCGAAGCGCGCATGACGCATCTCGGCGCCGCGCTGATGACCGACATGGAAAAGGACACCGTCGATTTCGTCCCAAATTATGACGAAACACGCACCGAGCCGACGGTTTTCCCAGCTGCCTTTCCAAATCTGCTCGTTAATGGCGGAACCGGCATCGCCGTGGGCATGGCGACCAATATTCCGCCGCACAATCTCAGCGAAGTGATTGATGGAGTCTGTGCGCAAATCGACAATCCCGAAATCACGCTCGAGGAGCTGATGAAACATGTAAAAGGGCCGGACTTCCCGACCGGCTGCGTCATCTGCGGCGTTTCGGGAATCAAACAATATCTCGAGACCGGACGAGGCAGTATGAAGGTGCGCGGCAAGGCCGGCATCGAAGAGCTCAAAGGCGGCAAAGAACAAATCGTCATCACTGAAATTCCGTACAACGTCAATCGCGCAACCCTCGTCGAACGCATCGCATCGCTGGTAAACGGCAAAGTGCTGACAGACATTAGCGCTGTTCGCGACGAGTCAGATGAAAATACGCGGGTTGTTATCGAGCTGAAGCGCGACGGCAATCCAAAGGTCGTGATCAACAATCTCTACAAGCACACCGCGATGGAAAGCTCCTTCGCGGTCATCATGCTGGCGATTGATCACGGACGGCCCAAACTGCTTTCTCTCAAGGAAGCGAACGCCTGCTATATCGAGCATCGGCGCGATGTTGTGCTGCGCCGCACTCGCTTTGAGTTGCGTAAAGCGGAGGAGCGCGCCGAAACGCTCGAGGGTTACCTCATTGCGCTCGCTAATCTCGACGAATTTCTCCGAATTATTCGCGGATCCGCCAGTCGCGATGAAGCCCGAGTAAAATTGCTGGCCTTCGAATTCACCAAGCGTCAGGTCGAGCAGATCGGCATATTGATTCGCAGTGAGGCCCGCCTGACAAATGGCCGTTATGCCTTCAGCGAACATCAGGCTGACGAAATCCTTAATCTTCGGCTGTATCAGCTCACGGGGCTCGAGCGAGAAAAGATCGACAAGGAGTACAAGGAACTACTCGAATCGATCAAAGACCTTCGCGACATCCTGGCCAAAGAGCAGCGTGTCTTCACGATTATTAAAAAGGAGCTCCGTGAAATTCGCGACAAACACGGTTCGCCGCGCCTGACCGAGCTCGCTCCTGATCAAGCAGAGATCAACATGGAGGATCTCATCGTAAACGAGGGTTGCATCATCAGCATTACTCATGGGGGCTTTATCAAACGCACGGCTGTGAGCGCGTTTCGTGCGCAGCGGCGCGGAGGCAAGGGCGTGATCGGTATGCAAACGCGCGAAGGCGCCACCGAAGAAGAGGAAGGCGATTTCGTGGAACATCTTTTTACCGCGACCACTCACGATTACCTGATGTTTTTCACCGCGGCCGGACGCGCTTATGTGGAAAAAGTTTACGAAATCCCCGAGATGGGCCGCGCCGCCAAGGGCCGCTCCATCGTGAATATTCTCGAGCTTAAGCCCGATGAAAAAATCGCTGCGACGATCCGGATTCAATCCAAAAAATCCGGAACGGGACCAAGCGCTGTCGATCAGACCTGGGACGAAAATCTCCACATTATGTTCGCAACGCAGTCCGGCATTGTTAAGAAATCGAACCTCTCCGATTACGCGAATGTTCGCCGTGGCGGAATCATCGCCATCCAGATCGAGGAAGGCGACAGGTTGATTGACGCAAAGTTAACGAATGGCAATAACGAGATCGTGCTCATCACCAAGGATGGAATGAGCTTGCGATTTCACGAAGAAAAACTGCGCGATCAGGGCCGCAACACAGTCGGCGTCTGGGGCATTCGCCCCGGGAAAGGCGATCACGTGGTGGCCAGCGCCATTGTCGACCCAAATTCCATGCTGCTGGTCGCGGGCGAAAATGGAATTGGCAAACGCACGTCGTTCGAAGATTACAGGCGGCAATCGCGCGGCGGGAAAGGCATCATTACCATGAAAACTGGTGAGAAAACCGGCGACGTCGTTGGCGCGCTCACTGTCCGCGAGACTGATGAAATCATGCTCATCACCAACAAAGGCCAGATGGTACGCACGCGGGTCAAAGAAATTCGCGAAACCGGTCGAAACACGATGGGTGTAAAACTGATGGATCTCCGCAACGCCGAAAAGCTTCAGGCGATTGCGCCAGTCGTCAGCCTGGCGGAAGAAGAAGCCCAAACCGCCGAGGACCCGGCAGAAAAATCGTAAACCGATTTCGTGAATCTTGTAGCCACCGGTTCGCCGCAGGACGAATCCGTCCAGTGTGCGGCCCTGTGGTCGGTCCGCTTCGGCAATGCTTGCACATCAGGACGGAACGGCCCACCCACAGGGCCGTGGCTACAAAAGCCAGCACCCGTCACTTCTAGCTGCCGGATTCCACCGAATCAGTAGCCGCCACCCATGCGGTGCGTAGTTGTGGTAGTTGTTTGACCGACCGGCTGCGGGGGCGCCGTTGTGACAGTCGTTTGGCGGGTTGTGGTGCTAGTCGTCTCGGGCTCACTCGAACAAGAGACCAGCATCAAAGCGAGAACGGAAAACGCCGAACCAAGTATAATTGCTTTTTTCATAGCGTGAATTGTTTCTTCAACAAACGATTCGTCGCAGGTCGCATCGCCAGACGTATTTAGAACGAAGAATTCTTCCTTTTTGCAACGTGTAGAATCAGTTACTATTCGCAACGTGCGTCATACGGGCCGAGCTTTGATTCTCGTTATCGCGCCAGCCCTCAACTTCTGTGCGTTGGGAATCGCAGCTCCCGGTGATTGGCCCAAAGATTACGTCGTCAAGGAAAATTCGGAATCTCCCGATGGTCACTACGCCGTGCTAGTCCAATCGATGGACGCCGCAACCGGCCAGGAGGAAAACGAGAGCGGCGTGTACCTCGCCGACGTAAAGAGCAACACAACGATGGGAAACATCGACAAAGTCGATTATTTCGAACATCAAAACCATCGCGGTTTGGAAGTCTTTTGGGCACCGGATTCCAGCTATTGCGTCGTCGAGAACGACGGACGCTACGGCGCCGATACGATCTCAATCCTCGAAATAAAAGACTCGACCTTCGTTCAAACCGAGATCGGCGAAAGGATCCAAAAATCACTCGATGGCGCGATGAAGAAACAAGTGCACGATTCTGAGATGTCGGGATATGTCTCCCCGTTTTTTCGATTGGGGACCGATCGGAAGGTTCGTGTGCGCGCGCTGTCTGAAAATAATCCGAAGCAATTCGACAATGTGAAGACTTACTACGCGCTGTTTCAAGGGACATATGATGTTGCTGCCAAAAAATGGACGGTGATAGACGCGCATTCGATTACCGCCGAACAGAGTGCCGCGTTGGACTGGGGATATCAAAAACCGGACTTCGAGAACACGACCTTCGCTAACGAGGATGAAAGAGCCAAATCGGTGGACGAACAAATGAACCAGGTCTATCAAGCCGCTAAGTTCATCTTACCGCCTGTGCGTTTTGCCAAAGTAAAGCAGGAGCAAACCGAGTGGCTAAAAAAGCGCGATGCCGCTGGCTCAATCGGCGAAAAATGCAAGTTGATGGAAGCGAGAATCAGAGCGTTACAAGATCTGCTTTGGTGATGCTAGAACTCATTTCGTAAATGGCGCTGTCATGTTGAGCGAAGCGAAACATCTCTGTGTAGCTTCGTTGTTGGATCGATGCAGATTTGATCCGAGATTCTTCGCTCCGCTCAGAATGACATTTTGAAGTGATTTTTAGTCCAACTTGACCTTTGCGCGTCGTTTCTTTAGCTCGCCGCGCTTGCGTTTTGATTCCAGAATCTTCCGTTTCAGCGCGCCTGGCCGCGGCGATTTTCTTCGCCGCTCCTTTTCGCGCTTCGCGATCTCGGCCATACGGCATTCTTCTCGAGCGCTCTCAATCGCATCCAGTATTCGTTCGCGGGCCAGCTTGCGGTTCACTGCTTGCGAGCGCGAATTCTGCACTGTCACGCTCATGCCACTTGGCCTGTGACGGAGCGTTACAGCGGTTGCTACTTTGTTTACGTTTTGACCTCCCGGCCCACTTGATCGCGCAAAGGTTTCCTCAAAGTCGGACGCCCGAATGCCTAGGCGTTCCATTCGCTCGGCTAGCGCGTCTTTCGACATTACTCCGCTACTCCGCCTTAACTTCTGGAATGTTCTCTCGTCCGTAGCGAAGAACGCGTGCCATCCAGATCAATTCATTCAGGAATTTGTCGAGGCGCCGCACATAACTTTGATCGAGCAAATTTCCCTGCTCATCGAAAAGATTTTGCACGTTTCCAAAATTCACGTCCCAAAAGATCGTTACCAGGCCAAGCTCGCGCATGACCGGCAGCAGACCCTCAATCACACGCGCGCCGCCAAACAGACCCACCGAGACTCCGCAGATCCCCACGGCTTTGTGAATGTACTCCTCGAGATTCATGTCGAGGGCGTGCTTCAGAAGGCCGGGGTAACCATGATTATATTCCGGAGTTACTATAATGAGTGCGTCGCAACGCTGGATGGTCGCTGAGAATTTTGGGTCTTTCATTTGCTCGCCTGCGTCATCGAGTTTCATAGGAAGCTCGCACACGTCGATCAGCTCGGTCTCTATATCCGCACGTCTCTTTGTTTGCTCAAAAACGAAGCGCGCAGCGTGTTCGCTTCTCCGTCCCCGACGAGCAGTCCCAAGAATCACCGGAATAAAAAGCGGGCGTTCCATTTCTGGATGGTAATTGGTGATTCGCCAATCGTGAATCGTTTTCCGATGTAACAATTCAACGATTTAACGATTTACATCCCCGAAGGAGAATTGCCGATGGCCGGACTCGAACCGGCACGGGCCTTTTAAGCCCAACGGATTTTAAATCCGTTGTGTTACCTAGCGATATACTCGCTAGTTGACAACTGCTTGACAAATAGCGCGATATGAATGTCGCCGTCTGCTTCCACTTTTGCATCAACGACGTGCCCCGTAAAAGCGTACCACTTTTGTTCAGACGGCATTCGCGCTTCTGTGTATCTCGTCAAATCTACATCCGGCCCTAACCCTTCCCATGCGTAGATCTGCGACGGTGTCACCGGTTGAATCGCGGATTTATCCGATGGGACAGGCGAGATCGGTCTTAGCAACCCAGCTATTTTTGCCGTGAAACCCGATGCACTCACACGGCGAAACAAACGTTACTTCTGGCGCTGTCGATTTGGCGAATATCGACGCAATGACAAACGCGAATAGAGCGAACAGTGCGCGTCTCACGGCGCGTCTTTAACAGCCAATGTGCTCGCGGGAAAGAGCTAACCGCCAGTCCCGCGCCAGAATCGCGCCTAGATCGTTTTTGATTGCCGGATGGCAAAATGATCCGGCAGCATGCCATCGAGCAGTACCCCCGCAGTTATTCCGAGCATGTGTTTACCGAAATCACCGATGCCTCTAATTGAAGGCTCGTCCACCTACTGAACATCACGGGAGGACACATGCTGGTCAGCGGACAACACCTATTCGCCGACGCAGTCTGGGCGGCTCATGGCATTGAAATCAAGACCGCGATAGTTGCGTTACTGGTTGGGATCCTCGTCGGCATCACCGGCATGGGCGGCGGTGCGCTGATGACTCCCGCCCTGATATTCCTCGGCGTGGGCCATGCCTCGTCCGTTGTCACCGCCGACCTTACCGCCGCTGCAATCTACAAGACGGGTGGCGCCGTTGTGCATTGGCGGGAAGGGTCCCCAAATGTCCGGCTCGCCGCGTTCCTCATCTGCGGCTCAGTGCCAATGGCCTTCCTCGGACCACACCTGGTGCGCTGGATCAGTCCGAAGATCAACATCGATACGTTTTTGACGCTATGCATCGGTTTCGCCCTCTTGTTAGCAGCGATAACCTATGCGTTGCGACTCTACGTCCAGCTGCGACGCAGGGCGAAAGGTCTCGGCCGCGGCGGCAACGATCGCATCGTGCGTCCAGTGCCCACGATCCTAGTCGGCGCGCTTGGCGGACTGCTGGTGGGCGTTACCTCGGTCGGCTCTGGATCGGTTCGGTGCTGAGGCAGCATCTAACACTTGGAACGGCCTTATTGATGAAGTAGCGATCTGGATAGGCAGAAATGACCTAACTATTTCCGAAGTGCGACAACTTTACAATAATGGCGCTGGCTTGCCGTTCAGTTCATTCCATTAATCTTTCCCCCTCACGTCACTCGCAGTTCAGAGCTTTCCGGTGATTGCATCCGACACTAGGTATGCGATGTCAAAAAAAGCCTTGTGAATAGTCAACCGGCAGCGGCATGAACGAAGACGGCATAAGCATCTAACGAGAATCCAGATTGTTCGGCCATCCTCGTCCACGCTTGCGACACAGCCCAACTCCAACCCGCTTTGCTGAAGTGCAGCAAAGGACATGGCCGCCCCGATAGGTGCGGGCGCCCCGCTCATGGCACCTTGATTCAAATCTCAATCGCCATTCCGCTTTTCTCGGAACTTCGTCGCTTCGGCTCCGTAGAACGAGGTGAGAAATGCACAACGAAAGGGAGGAAAATTCGATAACTAGGCCAAGAGAGACTGAAAGGCTTGATGGTGAACTGGAAATCGACTACCAGCGCAATAGGGTGATGTTTCATCCGAACGCGCTGCGGGAGTTTACGTTTAGCTTACCGCTCACGCCGTCGGACGTCGATGTCGTCCGGAGTCTAGCGCAGATTACTCGAAAACTGGAAACGCACAGTTTCCGCAACTACAGCGGCGGAAATCAAGCTGCCGCTTGTGACGATTAAGCGAACGACCCCATTCGGAAATAAGTTCAGTGTGTTTGCCACGACACCTGCCGTGGTTTATTTTCGGCCGGAGCGCCCACCTATTCAACGACTGATTTGAAGCAAGCAGCGCAACGGTGCCATGTTCCCGCTAGCTCGGATGGATGTTCAAGGCTGGGAGCCGAATAATTTCAAAAATTCACAGTAACTTGATTAGAGCAGTTACCTGTGCCCGTCTGGCATACCTTGTAAATATACGTGGCATGACCGCGGCCATTGGGGGCATCAGTGTAGAAACCGTTGTTAGGAACCGTTACGATCAACACGCCGTTGCGGTAAATGTCGATTCCACTTGAAGTCGCTCCGGTCCATGAGAGGTCTACCCTTTGTTGACCCTGCACTTTGTAGCCAAGGGCGCTGAGTGTGATCTGGCCCGGCGTGGGAGTAGGCGTAGCAGTGGGAGTCACAGTCGGGGTCGGAGTTGGTGTAAGTGTAGGCGTCGGAGTAGCAGTTGGTGTGGGTGTAGGTGTTGCGGTCGGAGTTGCCGTCGGTGTAGGAGTTGATGTTGCCGTAGGCGTCGGGTTGGGGGTGGGGGTCGGACTGGCACATGCAGTTGAAAACGACTCAAACGGTAAACCGGCGCCTTCATTGTAAAGCAAGGCGACTTCCGTATCTGTCATGTCGTTTTTACCAATCCAGATTGCCACTTCGTCAATCAATCCGTTCCATGTATTTGAAGCCGCTTCCGCGCCTACCTGAAACACGCCTGTACCGTCGCCAAATATTGGACCGGCAAAGGCAGTCGTAGCGAACGCCCCACCATCGACCGAAATCTTTAGCACTGTTCCGTTCCATCCACCGACTACGAAGTGCCAGTTGGTATCCGTAAGCACCGGACCGTTGACAGAGGCTCCGGTCGTACTGCCGTTTTGCATGACCAGAAATTCAAATCTGCTTCCGCTACCGTCAGATTGCCTGAACAACAACCATGACGCATGAGGAAGAACGAATTTGCCAGCAATACCGGCATCGTATCCGTATGTTGTGACCGCAGATTTTACCCACGCGCTGACGAATATGTGGTTTGTTCCAGGCTCGAAATCCGTAGAATTGCCGAAGAGTCCGAGGTACGGTCCAGAAAATCCGCCTGTCCAGACGCGAGCTCCGTTGATTTTTCCGGTGCTGCTGCCAATTGTTCCGCTCTGACTTAAACCGCGTCCATTACCGGAAGCATCCACGGCACCTCCACTAGCTTCATCCAGTTTGTAGTAGGCATACATCCCTGTTGTCAGGTCGCACGTGCCTGTGGTAAGACCCAGTAGGACGTTCTGCCCTTCTGCTGTGTTGGCTCCGGGATAGCCGCCTTCAGGCGGCGGACTGACCGCTTGCGCGTTTTGGACAAGCACAAAGCAGCTGAGTGCAAATGTGATTAGAACTGGTGGAATACTTTTCATCTCCCGGAGTTTCAGAAGAATCCCGGCAGCTTGTCGATTCAATTCGCCGCAAGCGCGAATCAACGGGTCGGGTTCCACAAACGCCTAGTGTTCGGGATCTATTTCCTAATAGCGCGACCTTTCTGCTCGGCGCGAGTCACATTTAAGTCACACAATTGTTTGGCAGAAGTTTCTTGTGCGCTTGCGGAAAGCAGTGGAAAACGGCTGGGTGAAAACCATTTCAAAAACGCGACCTGGCAACGTTACGCCCTTTGTTCTTGAAGGCTGCTGGGCGCTCGATCACCTTG